>Ga0114129_10005988_pt1 | contig 17228 bp, 19 predicted proteins | sample RhiMetdeltSRZDD1_FD_80071 | JGI IMG/M metagenome (GOLD analysis project Ga0114129, IMG submission 80071) | Populus rhizosphere microbial communities from Tennessee, USA - Rhizosphere MetaG P. deltoides SRZDD1 (version 2) (version 2) | ecosystem: Host-associated > Plants > Roots > Rhizosphere >... | reverse complement strand
TGCGCCGGCGCCGCAGCTCGTGCTGCGCGCCATGGCCGGCGGGGCCGTGCCGGTGGTCTCGCGCCTGCCGCAGTACGAGGAGCTCCTGCGCGAGGGCGAGCTCGGCCCGCTGTTCGAGCCGCGGGACGCCCTCACCCTCTCGGCTCAGCTCGAGCGGCTGCTCCGCGACCCGAAGCTCGTGTCCGGCTACACAAAGTCGATAAATGCGGCCCGGCCGCACATCGAGTGGTCCCGCGTCGCGGACGAGTTCGAGGAGCTCTACGAGCGAATCGCCGCGCGCCGTCACGACGCGAACGGCGCGCCGCAGCTGCGCAAGAAGCTCGGCAGCCGCGACTTCATCCACGTGGACCTTCACATGCACACGGACCACTCGCCCGACTGCGCGACCCCGGTCGACACGCTGCTCGACACCGCGAAGCGGGTGGGACTCGGCGCGATCGCGGTGACCGACCACAACGAGATCTCCGGAGCACTCGAGGCGCGCGAGCGGGCCAACGGGATCAAGGTGATCGTGGCCGAGGAGGTCAAGACGGCCGACCAGGGCGAGGTGATCGGGCTCTTCATCGAGAAGAAGATCCCGCGCGGCATGACTCTCCAGGAGACGATCGCGGAGATCCGCCGCCAGGGGGGCCTCGTCTACGTGCCCCACCCCTTCGACCGTATGCATGCGGTCCCCGACTACGAGCACCTGCTCGACGTGGTGGAGGACATCGACGCGATCGAGGTCTTCAACCCGCGCGTGGCCTTCTCCGCCTTCAACGAGGAGGCGGCCCGCTTCGCGGCCAAGTACCGGATCGTCGCGGGCGCGGGGTCGGACAGCCACGTCGCGCAGGGGCTCGGCTCGGTGAAGATCCGGATGCGCGACTTCGACGGTCCCGAGGAGTTCCTCGAGTCGCTGCGCGACGCTGACATCGTCCGGAAGCGACAGTCGCTCCTGTACGTCCAGGCGCTGAAATTCCTCCAGACGCGCGGCAAGAAGTGATGCGCCCGAAAGGAGGGGAGCCAGCGCCGTCAAAAGCCAGTGGCCAGGTGCCGGCAACTGACGACGAGATTCGCGAGAAGTACCTGGAGCGAGCGATCCGTGAGCTGAATCAGCTCACCCGGGAGATCCAGAGCTGCGAGCTTTGCCCGCGCGGCAACCTCATGCCCGTGCTCGGGTCGGGGCACCCGCAGGCCGACATCATGCTGCTCAAGTTCGCCCCGGTGCCCTCGGAGATCGAGGAGGGCGTGGCGTTCTACGGCCGTGCCGGCAGCGCGCTCATGAAGAGCTTCAAGCGCCTCGGCATCGACCCGCTGGCCGTGTACGGCACGGTGTTCGTGAAGTGCCCGGTGCACGACACGGACGAGTCGGCGCCGGCGTGCCGTGCGCGCGTGCGGGAGGAGATCGCGATCGTGCAGCCCCGGATCGTCGTGGTGATGGGCGACGAGGCCCTCGAGGAGCTGAACGACCTGCGTGTGCCACTCGGGCGCCAGCTCGACTGGAAGCCGGGCGAGATCCAGCGCCTCACGCCCTCGATCGAGGCCCTCACTGTGCCGGACATCGACCGCTCACTCGACGACGAGCAGGCGAAGCGCGAATTCTGGGCGGCGTTCCGCGCGCTCGGCGAGTGGTACGCGGACTTCCCGCCGTACTAGGCGCCTAGAGCCGCGGCCCGGTGAACCAGGTCTCGCTCCAGGCCGACCAGCCCGACGGGATCCACACCTTGTGCTGGAGCACGTTGTTCGCGCCGCGGACCCAGACGTCGATGCGCTTCGAGTTGGCCGAGACCGCCGCTGGGGCCGAGATGGTGGCGCCGCCCAGAGAGCTCCAGGCCGACCAGCCCGCGCCGTCGTTGAAGCTGCGGTAGATCCCGCCGTCCGCGCCACGGACGAACAGGTCGAGCCTGTCGGTGCCCCGCGACGCCACGGCGGGCGCGGACGTCGCGACCCCGCCGACGCTCGTCCACGGGCTCCAGGACGTGGTCCATGTCCTGCGCCAGATCGCGGAGTCGCCGCCGCGGACGAAGACATCGACCCTGCCGGTCGCGTTCGAGATCGCCGCCGGCGCGGACGTCGCTCCACCGGGGGGTGCTCCGATCGAGGCCCAGGCGGCCGACCACACCGACCCGTCTCGGTAGCGGTGGTAGATCGAGTTGTCCGCGCCGCGCAGGAACACGTCGACGATCGACGTGCCGCGTCGCGTCGAGGCTGCAGGGCTCGCATAGGTCATCCCTCCGAGCGAGCCCCAGCTGCCCCACGTCGTGCCGTTGTAGCGACGCTGCCAGATCGCGTTGTCGGTACCTCGGACGTAGAGGTCGAGGCGCTTCGCGGCCGGCGCCGCAACCGCCGGGCTTGACGACGTGGCGCCGCCGAGCGAGGCGGTGCTCGACCACGGTCCCGGCGGCTTGGTGGAGCCATCCCACGACCTGCGGTAGATCGCCTCGTCGTCACCGGTCCCGCGCCAGAACACGTCCAGCCGCGAAGAGGCCCACGAGGCAGCGCCGGGCGACTGGTCGTAGCACGCTGCGTCGTTCTGGCGAGCGGCAAGGCACCACGTGTACCAGGCCGGCCGCCGCTTTCCGCAGGCCGTGACGAGCGCGGTGTCCCAGGGGTTGGGGTACGCCTGGCAGGTCGGGGCGCTTATGTCCGTGTCCTGGCGCACGTGGTAGTAGCTCAGGCGGGTGATCCGGTCGTGTGACGCCAGCCCCGCGCCCGTGTCGACGATCCACTTCACCTGATCGTCCTGTTGAGCCTCGGTCTGGCCGGGGACGCGCGAGTCGTCCAGGTGCGAGCCGGCCTCGGTGACCCATATCGGCAGGGCGGCGCCCTTGGTGGCGCCCAGGGTGAAGACCAGGTCGTCGGTGCTCAGGAGGCTCTTGAACCTGACCGCGCCGTGGGTGTGCCACGAGACTGCGCTCCCGAACTCGCCACCGGCGCGGTCGAACAGCTTCACATAGCGCTCCACGAAAGAGGTGCCGTCGAGATGGCGCTTGAGCGTGCCGTCCGAGTTGTAGTGGTCGTTGAAATCGGGCGACAGCAGCTTGTCGGTGGGGTAGCGCTCCTCGAGATACTGCTTCAGCCGCACGGAGAAGCTCGCGACCATGGATGCGCCCGAGGGCGTGAAGGTCCACCCCTTGAGGCCGGGCTCGTTCACGGGGCTCCACCACTCGACGTCGGCGGCGAACCTGTCAATGAACGGCGCCACCTGGTCGATCCACGCCTGGGCGGTGAGCGGCACGCCCTGCCAGTTCTGCGGCGGCACCGAGAACGAGACCGCGATCTCCATGCCGCCGGGGGTGCGGGCAGCGGCGTTCGCCTCGTCGATCTTCGCCTGGATCTGCGAGCGGTAGCCAGGGTCACCCAGCTGATCCCACGCCGCGATCAGCCGGTACGAGCTCGGCGTGAGCTCGTCGAAGCTCTCGTCGATGGAGATAGCGGGCACGTGGAAGTCGTCCGAGAGGCCCCAGCCGTCCGGCCCCACGTCAGCCGACGCCGACGCCGGCACTGCGGCGAAGACGAGGGCCACGAGCACGCGGCCTGCGATCCGTGCGAGCAATTGACCCTCCTTGGGGCGCAAGAGAGCTTTTGGGGGAGTGGGGCACGTCCACGTTCTCATGGAACTGCGTGAGCGCAAGCGCTACGCTCGACCCATGAGCGCCGAGGCACGCGTTCTCGTCGTCGCGAACCGCACTGCAGAGTCACCTGAGCTCCTGGACGCGCTCCGCACACGCACCATGCAAGGTCCCTGTCAGTTCACCCTCCTGGTGCCGTCGACGCCTCACGGCATCGCCTGGGCGGCGGACATGCACGGCGCCGGCGAGGAGGCCGAGGAGCACCGCAAGGCCTTCGTCGAGGAGCTGCGCGTGGAGGGCCTCAACGTCGGCGACGCCAAGGTCGGCGACCCCGACCCGCTCGCCGCCATCCAGGACGAGTGCAACTTCAGCGAGTACGACGAGCTGATCGTCTCGACGCTCCCGCTTCATATATCGAAGTGGCTGCGGGTGGACCTCCCGCGCAAGGCGAAGGCCGCCACCGGACTGCCCGTGACGCACGTGGTCGGAAGCGAGGGCTGATGGACCTGGAGGAACACTCGGGCGTCGACCCGGTTATCGAGCGCACCTGCGCGGAGTGCGGCACCAAGCTGACCGAGCAGGAGATCCGCGCGTCGCTCGACACGGGCGGCCCGTTCCTGTGCACGGTGCACGCAAACGAGGAAGTCGGGCTCGACGAGGACGTGGCGGGCTAGCTGCGCTCCAGCAGCGCGACGCACTCGATGTGCGGCGTCTGCGGGAACATGTCCACCGGGCGCACGGTCTTGAGCTCGTAGCCGCCGTCGTCCACGAGCTGCCGCGCGTTCGGCGCGAGCGTGGTCGGGTTGCAGGAGACGTAGACGATCCGCTGGGCGTCGGCCTCGATGATCCGGCGCACCACCTTCTGCGAGAGCCCGGCGCGCGGCGGGTCGACCACGATCACGTCGGGGCTCCCCGACTGCTCGAGCAGCTCGCGCATCACGAGGCGCACGTCGCCGGCGAAAAAGCGCGTGTTGTCGATGCCGTTCAGTGTCGCGTTCTCGATCGCGTCGCGCACCGCCTCCTCCACCAGCTCGACCCCCCAGACCTCGCCGGCGTCCAAAGCCAGCGCCAGCGCGATCGTCCCGATCCCGCAGAAGAGGTCGAGGATCTTCTCGCGGCCGCTCAGGCCGGCGAGCTCGGCCGCCGTGCCGTAGAGGCGCTCGGCCATCTCGGTGTTGGTCTGGAAGAACGCGTCCGGTGAGATCCGGAACCGCAGTCCCGCCAGCTCCTCCTCCAGCACCGCGGGCCCCTTGACCACCTGCGTGTCCCCGCCGCGCGTGGTCTCGGCCACGCCCTCGGCGCGCGTCCACAGGAACGAGTCGGCGGGAGTCGCGGCGGCCAGCTCGGCCACGCGGAACTCGGATCCCGGGCTCGTGACGATGCGGGCCTGGACCTGTGCCGTGCGGCGGCCCTCGCGCACCACGAGGTTGCGGAGCACGCCCGTCTGCGTCTCCCGGTCCCACGCGGTGAGGCCCTCCGCCCGGCACCAGGCCTTGACCGCCTCGCGCACCTCGTTGATGCGCTCGGAGGCGAGGATGTCGTCCTGCACGTCGTCGATGACGTCGAAGCGCCCGGCGCGGTGGAATCCCAGAACGAGCTCGCCGTACTCGTCCGTGCCGAACGAGTACTCGAGCTTGTTGCGGTAGCGCAGCCTCTGCTCGGCCGGAATGATCCGCTCGACCGGCGGGTCCTCGAAGCCGCCGATGCGGGACAGCGCGTCGCGCACCTGCGACTCCTTCTCCTCCAGCTGCCGCTCGTACGGGAGCACCTGCCAGGGCGCGCCCGGGTGCGGGGCCACCGGCTCGACGCGCTCCGGGCTGGGCTCGAGCAGCTCGACCAGCTCCGCCTCGGCCCAGGAGCGCTTCGACTTCCCGATCCGCGCGAGCACGCGGTCGCCGGGCACCGCTCCGCGGACGAAGACGACGTAGCCGCTCTCGGTGCGCGCGACCCCGGCCCCGCCATAGGCGAGACGGTCGATCGTCAGCTCGAGCTCGTCACCCCTGCGGGGACGCGGACGTGTGGTTGCCTGGGCGCCTTCCACGACGCCCTATGGTCGCAGGCCGGGCCCGAAGACCCGACGGGCGTCAGCGGAGCTTCGACTCGATCGAGTTCAGGACGGTCTTGCGGTTCGCGTTGCGGCGCTCGTAGTCGCGCACCTTGCGCAGCTCCGCCGGCGTGAGCCCGCTGAGGCGGGTCACCACCTGATCCGCCGTGAGGTCGTCGTACGCGGTGATGGGGAAGTTGGGGCCCACTCCCGCCGCTCGCCTGGCGCGATCCGCCTGCGCGAGCGCCGGTGAGGCCGCGCGCACGGCGCGGCTGCGAGCGCCGGAAGCCTGCTTGCGCGCTCCTCCGACCGCGCCGCCGGCGCGCTTGCGGACGCCCGAGGTGCGCCCCTCGACCTCGCTGCGCCCGCGGTTGAGCAGCCCCTCGAGATCCTTGAGCACGTCGTTCGTCTGCTTGCGTCCCCTCTGGAGCAGGCTCGTGGCGAGCCCCTGGGCGTCGGCCGAGGTCATCCGGCCGCGATCCACCGCCTCCTCGAGCGCCTCCTCGATGCGCTGGCGACTGAGGAGCACCATCTCCATCGGGCCGATCAGGTTCTTGCGCAGGGCCTCGCGGAACTCCGCGACGGTCTTGGCCTCGACCCCGGCCTTCTTGGCAGGCCGCGACGCGGTGCGCGCCGTGCTCTTGGCTGCCTTGCGCGCCTTCTGCTGGCGACCGCGAGCCTGACCGCCCTTCTTCGCGGCGGCCTTGCGCCTGGTCGCGGAAGCGGAGCCCGACGAGCTGCTGCGGCTACGCGACGAGGCCGCCGACGACCGGCTGGTCGACGAGCGCTTGCTCGCCGCGCTCGACCGCTTGGACCCACCGCTCGACTTGCCTGTGCTCCGTCGCTCCGCCATGTCGCTCCCTCTCGTGTGCCCCGAACTCGTGGTTGGACTCTTCCCGGGTTGGACTCTTCCCGCAAAACCCGACTATCTCACTTCACAACCTGCGACGACCCCACATCCCAGCGCGCTACGACGGGTGCGTGGTCGGATGGCCGCAGGCGCCGGCCGTCGGACTGCGGCAGCTCGCGATCCTCCGGCGGCAGCCGGCGCGGCGGCTCTGCGACCTCGAGGCCGCGGGCCAGCAGGTGGTCGATCGCATTCGGGCCGGTGGGCTCGCCGAGCCCGAAGCGCTCGCGCAGCTCGACAAACGGAAACGGGTCGCGCGCGGGGCGCAGGTTCAGGTCGCCACCGAAGACCAGCGGCTGGCCCTCGGACCACTCGATCGCGGCGGACGCGGCGGCCAGGACCTCTGCGGTGGCCTTCTGCGGAAGCCCTGCCGAGGCGTGCAGGTTGGCGAAGCAGACGGTCTCCCCAGCCGGAAGCTCGACGCGGGCCCACAGCATCGCCCGGCGCTCGGGACGGAGCGTCAACGTCATCCGGCGCTGCTCGACCACCCGCCCCGGCCCGCGCACGAGCAGCTGGTTCGAGCCGCCCTCCCACGAGGCGATCAGGTCGGGGTTCGCCCAGGCCGCCAGGCGCTGGAGCGGCGGCACGACGTTGCGGGAGGTGAACGCGCGCGCGCCTTCCGCGCCCGTCCGCCGCCTGAAGCCGCGGAACCAGAGCGGCGGTGCCTCCTGGAGCAGCGCGACGTCCCACTCGTGACCGGCGAGCCAGCCGGCGAACTCGCTGAACAGCGAGCGGTTCACCTGCACGTGTGTCTCGTTGCGCTCGGTCACGCGCAGCAGGCGCGAGCGCGGCGTGAAGAGCGCCTTGTCGGGCGGGAAGTCCCGGCCGTGGTAGAGATTCCAGCTGAGGACTCGCATTGGCGAAGCACTTCCTGACCGGAGAGGAGCTTACGGCCGCTGAGCAGCGGCGGCTCCTGGATAGGGCGATCGAGCTCAAGGCCGATCGCCTGTCCTCGCGCGCGCTCGACGGCAAGAGTGTCGCGCTCGTGTTCGACAAGCCGTCCACCCGCACCCGCGTGTCGTTCGAGACCGGCGTGTACGAGCTCGGCGGCCACCCGCTGATCCTGCGCCAGGGCGAGCTCCAGATGGCGCGCGGCGAGTCGCCGCGCGACGTGGCGCTCGTGCTGTCGAGGATGGTCCACGCGATCGGCATCCGCACCGGACCGCACGAGACCGTGACCGAGCTGGCGGAGCACTCCTCGGTCCCCGTGATCAACATGCTCACGCAGGAGCACCACCCCTGCCAGGCGCTCGCGGACCTGATGACGCTGCTCGAGCGCTTCGGAACGCTCGAGGGGCTGAAGCTGGCGTACGTGGGCGACGGCAACAACATGACCCGCTCGCTCCTGCTCGCAGGACGGCTCGCGGGCGTGGAGGTGGCCGTGGCCTCACCTCCGGAGCTCTCGCTGCCGGAGGCGCCGGGCGTGGAGCCGGCAGAGGCGGTGCAGGGCGCGCACGCCATCTACACGGACGTATGGGTGAGCATGGGCGACGAGGCCGACGCCGACCGGCGCCGCGAGCTGCTCGCGCCCTACCGCATCGACGCCGATCTGCTGGCGCAGGCACGCGACGACGCCGTCGTGCTGCACTGCCTACCGGCTCACCCCGGCGAGGAGATCACCGAGGACATGCTCTACGGCGAGCGCTCGGCGGTATGGGACCAGGCGGAGAACCGCCTGCACGCCCAAAAGGCACTTCTCGAACATCTACTGTTCAGCACATGACCAAACTCCTCGCGCTGATCCTTGCCTGCCTCGCCCTCGGCCTCGTCGCGGCCGGCTGCGGCGGTGACGATGACGACGACGGAGGCGGCGGCGGAGGCGCGAGCACCACCGAGGAGCCTGCCGGCGGCGGCGGGGGCGGCGGCGGCACTCAAGTGTCGATGAAGAACATCCAGTTCGCCCCCAAGGACCTGAGCGTGAAGGCCGGCGAGACGATCACCTTCACGAACGACGAGGCGGTCGCGCACGACGTCCACAAGACGTCGGGGCCGGGACCGGACTTCGCGTCGGGACCGACGGGCGGCATGCAGGAGGGCGACACCTTCAAGCTGACGCTCGACGAGCCCGGCAAGTACGACTACGTCTGCGACGTGCACGCGCCGGGCATGGCCGGCACGATCACCGTGAAATAGGTCCGGGGGCTCACGCCCCCGGTCCCCCGCGGCACGCTGGCCGGCCGGCTAGGGTCGGCGCCTCAGTCCAAAGCCGCGCAGCATCAGCAGCGCGGCCTCTCCAAGGCCGCCGCGCGCGGGGAGCAGGCCGAGCTGCGTGGCCGCGTCGTAGAGGTCGAAGAAGCCGCGCGCCCGGCGGACCGAGCCGTCCACGAGCTCGAGGTAGTGCAGTCCGTGCAGGGTCACGAAGCGGTCGGTGGCCGGCAGGGCCTGGCCGATGTCGGCCTGGTGCGTGCCGAGCGCTCGCCACGGCACGCAGGCGTGGGTGCCGCGCACGAGCGGCGGCGCCGTGGCCTCGAGCCTCAGGTCGGGGAACGCGTGCCGCAGTCCGGCCGCGTGGGAGTCGAGCGCCTCGACCCCGCGCAGGAGGTCCACCGCCACCGGGTCCTCGTAGGTCACGTCCGGCGTGCAGCAGGACTCGAACCCGGAGCCCTCCCAGGCGGAGCGCCAGCGGTCGGCCAGCGCGTCCACCGCACCGCGCTCGAGCTCCCTGCTCACGGGCTGCTGGGGAGCTCGGCCACGCCCTGCTCCGGGGAGGACGCCCGCGCGTACAGCCGCCGCGGGATGCGGCCCGCCTCACGCGCCTCGTAGCCGGCCTCGACCGCCTTCCGCATCGCGCGCGCCATCGCGGGTGGATCCGCTGCGCGGGAGATCGCGCTGGCGAGCAGCACCGCGTCGCAGCCCGCCTCCATCGCCAGCGCGGCGTCCGAGGCGGTGCCCACGCCGGCGTCGAGGATCACCGGCACGCGCGCCTGCTCCACGATCAGGCGCAGGTTGTACGGGTTGTTGATCCCCATGCCGCTCCCGATCGGCGAGCCGAGCGGCATCACCGCCGCGCAGCCCGCGTCCTCGAGCCGGCGGGCAAGGATCGGATCGTCGTTGGTGTAGGGCAGTACCGTGAAGCCGTCGGCCACCAGCTCCTCGGCGGCCACCAGGAGCTCGGCCGGGTCGGGCAGCAGCGTGCGGTCGTCGCCGATCACCTCGAGCTTCACCCAGTCCGTCTCGAGCGCCTCGCGCGCGAGCCTTGCCGTGGTCACCGCCTCGCGCGCCGTGAAGCAGCCCGCGGTGTTCGGCAGGACCTCGACCCCGGCGCCCTCCAGCACCTCGATTATCGAACCGCGCGCGCTCGGGTCCACCCGCCGCATCGCCACCGTGGCGAGCTCCGCGCCGGACTCGCGCGCAGCCTCCGCCATCACCTGGAGGTTGCGGAAGCCGCCCGTGCCCAAGATCAGGCGCGACTCGAGCGGGCGGCCTGCGATCTCGAACACGCTCACGCTCCTCCCTGCACCGCGTGCAGCACCTCGAGCTGCTGGCCGTCGCGCACCTCGGTGGTGGCCCACTCGCCGTGCGGCACCACCTCGCCGTCGAGCGCCACGGCCACGCCGCGCCCTCCCTCGGGTGCACCGGCAAGGTCCACGGCCATGGCCACCGTGGCCTCGGCCGGCAGCTCGCGGCGCTCGCCGTTGAGGACGACCACGGTCATGCGCGCACCCGCGCGAAGCGCGCCGGGCTGAGCGCGGCAGCCCAGTCCGGCAGCGGCTCGCCTGCCAGCAGGCCGGCCACCAGCTCGCCGGTGAGCGGCGCGAGCAGCACGCCGTTGCGCCAGTGGCCCGTGGCCCACACCAGGCCGTCGAGCTCGCCCGGCCCCACGACCGGCGCGTTGTCGGGCGTGCCGGGACGCAGCCCCGCGCTCGTGCCCACCAGCTCCAGCTCTCCCACCTCGGGAAGGACCTCCCAGGCCGCCTCGAGCAGCCGGAACACGCCATCGGCTGTAACGGCGGTGTCGAACCCCTGCTCCTCCACCGTCGCGCCGAGGATCACGCGCCCGTCGCCGCGCGCGACGAGGTAGCAGCGCGGGCTGCGGAGCACGCGCTCGAACGGCTCCGGCGTCGCACCGCGCGTATGCAGCTCGAGGATCTGCCCCTTCACGGGCCGCACCGGCGGGCCGTGGCCGGACGGGTCGAGCTGCGCACTCCACGGCCCCGCCGCCACGACCACCTGGTCGCACGCGATCGTGCCTGCGCTGGTGCGCACGCCGCTCACCGCCGAGCCGTCGCGCTCGATGGCCTCGACCTCCACTCCCAACGCCACCTCCTCCGCGGCCGCGGCGAGCGCGGTCACCGTGGCGCGCGGGTCGGCGTGGCCGTCCTGTGGCGCGAGGATGCCGCCCGCGATACGCGGCGAGAGCCCGGGCTCGAGGGCGCGGCAGCGGGACGGGGTGAGCCATTCCGCGGACAGCCCGAGCGAGCGCTGGAAGTCGTGCAGGCGATGGAGCGCCTCGGCGTCGTCGCGGTCGGCCGCCACCACCAGCGCGCCGCTGTCGCGGTAACCGGTGGGAAGGCCGGTGACCTCCTCGAGCTCGGCGGCGAAGGCCGGCCAGCCCTCGCGCCCGGCGAGGTTCACCCGCAGCGGCCCCTCCTCGCCGAAGTCGGCCTCGGTGACCGGCGCCAGCATCCCGGCCGCCACGCCTGAGGTGCCGGCGCAGAGCTCGTCCGCACGGTCGAGCACAAGCACGGACAGCCCACGCCGGCGCGCGCGCCATGCGCATGAGAGGCCGATCAGGCCTGCGCCGATCACGACGGCGTCGTAGCGTGTGCTCTGCGGCAGTTCCATCACCTTCCCTTCGCGGGCATTACCCCGGTCAGGTTCGACGGTCGGCGGCGCCGCAGCCGCCCTCTCAGCCCGGTCCGCCCGAGCTCCCGTTGTCCGCCGATGATAGCTCCGCGGGCATCGATGCCCACGCCCTGATGACAGCGGCGCCCTCCAGGCGCTGTGACCGGACGCTTCGCGTCCTCAGAGCCGTCGCGTCGGGTAGTCGTCCGGCCTGTTCGGGCGGTCGCCGCTCGTGATGAACACGAGGAAGAGCGAGATCACGAGACCGATGATCCCCACGATCAACAGGATCAGACCGACGGTCTGGAGATCGATGCCCTCGACGGTCACATTGACCGCGTAGCGCAAGATCGCTCCCACCGCGATCAGGAATATCGACGTTCCAATTCCCATTCTGCTAGGGCTTTAGGCCGCGCGGCGGACGCTAGCAGGGGCAGCGACCGCAACCTCGCGCTTCTCCCGTGTTGGAACGCGGAACTCTCCATGAAACGACTCTTGCTCATTCTCATAGCGCTCATGGCCGTGGCGGCTCCGGCCGCTCAGGCTTCCGGCAAGCAGGCGGTGATCGCCCAGGACGACGCCCGGATGCTCGGTCACCCGGACGCCACGGCCGCCGAATTCGCCTCGCTCGGCGTCGATGTCGTAAAGATCCAGCTGCTCTGGAGCGACGTCGCGCCGGCCGGCTCGAGCAAGCCCGCCGGCTTCGACGGCGCCAACCCGGCGAGCTACCACTGGAACACCTATCCGGGCGCGGTGAACGCAATCCTCGCCGCGGGCATGCGGCCGTACCTGAGCCTCGGCGGCCGCGCACCGGCATGGGCCACGCGCGGAGCCGGACGCGCGGGCACCTCGCGACCGAGCGCCAAGGAGTTCCAGCTCTTCGCACAGGCCGCCGGACGCCAGTTCCCGAACGTCCAGATCTGGTCGATGTGGAACGAGCCGAACCTCTTCTCGTGGCTCAGCCCGCAGCGCAAGCGCGGCATTCCGCAGTCTCCATCGATCTACCGGAGGCTCTACTTGGCGGGCCACGCCGGACTTCGCACCTCCGGCCACGGCGGCGACAGGATCCTCATCGGCGAGCTCATGCCGCGCGGCGGCAACTCGTCGAAAAAGGTGCGCCCGCTCGACTTCCTGCGCGAGATGGTCTGTCTCGACCGCAACTATCGCCAGTACCGCGGCCGGGCGGCCCGCGCGCGCGGATGCACCAGGGTCGGCCGGATCCCCACTTCCGGGCTCGCCTACCACCCCTACACGCTGGCCGGCGGTCCGAGGGTCAAGGACGGCCCGGGCGACGCCGCGATCGGCCAGCTCGGGCGCGTCACGAAGACCCTGAACGCGCTGGCGCGACGCGGCAAGCTGCCGCGCAGGCTGCCGCTCTGGATCACTGAGTTCGGCTACCAGACGCGGCCGCCCGACCCGATCTTCGGCGTGCGGCTGAAGCGCGCCGCGGCGTTCATGGACGTGAGCGAGTGGCTCGCCTTCCGCAACCGGCGCGTCGCGAGCTACTCGCAGTACACGCTCTGGGATGACCTGCCCCGTTCGGGCGGGCGCCCGTTCCAGCGCTGGTCGACGTGGCAGTCGGGGCTGCGCTTCGGCGACGGGCGGCCGAAGCCCGGCGTGTACGGCGCGTTCCGCCTCCCGTTCCTCGTGCGCTCGCTCGGACCGCATGTCGTCGAGCTCTTCGGCGGCGGGCGCACCGGCGCCGGGCCGGTCGCGACGGTCGAGGCGAAGACTCCGGGCCGTCGCTACCGTTCGATCGCGTCCATACCCGTCAACGAGGCCGGCTACTTCAGGCAGGTCGTGCGCGTCAAGGACGCCTTCCGCCACACCTTCCGAGTCACGATCGGCGGGGTCTCACGGACGAAACGGCCCGCCGTCGTCGTTTTCTGACAGCCCCACCCGCCACCCTTCTTCCACCAGAACCCGAACGCTCTGTGCCCGCCCTAAAGGAGATTCGCACCGTGTTTGCCGTACCCCGCCACACCCGAGCGATGCTGACAGCGCTGGTCGCGGCCGCGGCCGTCCTCACCGGCTGCCTCGTTGACGCAGGTGACAGCAGGGCGGCGAGAGGCATGGAACTCGCGCTCCAGGACGACGCCGTCTTCGTCGAGCAGAAGTACAGGAACCTCCAGGGCGACAGGGCGTTCGGCCTCGCCCGCGGACTCGGCGTCACTCGGCAGCGGGTGAACCTGCTCTGGGCGTACACGATGCCCGAGTCGCAGTTCAACGCGCGCAACAAGCCGGGCGCGATCAACTATGACTTCACGCGCTTCGACCAGTTGGTCGACCAGGCGGCCCGAAACGGCGTCCGGATCCATCTCTCGCTCACCGGCCCGGCGCCGCGCTGGGCGAACGCGAAGCGCGCCACGGCCCGTCGCGCCTGGTACAAGCCGAACGCGACCGAGTTCGGGAAGTTCGCGGCCGTTGTCGCGGACCACTTCGAGGGCCGCGTGGACCGCTACAGCATCTGGAACGAGCCCAACTGGAAAACCTGGCTTGGGCCGCTGAAGTCGGGGCCCGCGCTCTACCGCCAGCTGTATGTGAAGGGCTACGCCGCGATCAAGGCGGCGGACCCGAGGGCCAAGGTCCTCATCGGCGAGACGGCGCCGTTCTCGAAGCGCGGCTGGTCGACGTCGCCGCTGGCCTTCCTGCGCGGCGTCACGTGCGTGAACAGCAAGTACAGGCGCGCTCGTTCCTGCCCGAAGCTGAAGGCCGACGGCTACGCGCACCATCCGTACGACTTCGCTCACGCGCCGAACTACCGCTACCCCGGCAACGACAACGTGACCATCGGAACGCTCTCGCGGCTCACGCGTGCGCTCGACAAGCTGTCGCGCGCCGGCGTACTGCGCAAGAACGGCGGTGGCCGGATGCCGCTGTACCTGACCGAGTACGGCTACTTCGCCTCGGGTCACCGCGCCCTGCCGAGGAAGCTGCGCTCGCGCTACCTCCAGCAGGCGTACTCGCTCGCCCTGAGGAACCCGCGTGTGAAGAGCCAGCTCCAGTACCTGCTGGTCTCGCCGCCCCGCAACCAGCGGGCGTCGTTCTTCGACCTCGGGCTCGTGAACACGCGCGGCACGCGCAACGTGGGCTACAACGCCCTGAAGCGCTGGTACCGCGCGAACCGCGGCAAGGTCAAGCGGCCCGGCGGCGCGATCGCCCTGCCGGCGGCGAAGCCGAACCCGACGGTGTGACATGGGGCTCGCCGAAGCGCGCGAGCGCCTGAGGCGAGCCCGGCTCTATCTGGTTGTGGAGGCCGCTGCGGAGCACGTGCTCCCGGCGGCGCTCCGCGGCGGGGTGGACATGGTTCAGCTTCGCGACAGGGAGCTGGACGACGACTCCCTGCTCGAGGCCGCCGCGCGCTTCCGCTCGGTGTGCGAAGAGCACGGCGCGCTGTTCTGGCTGAACGACAGGCCCGACCTCGCTCTCGCCGCGCAGGCGGACGGCGTTCACGTCGGCCAGGACGACGCGCCGCCCGGCATGGTCCGCGACCAGGTGGGCGAGGAGCTCCTGATCGGGCTCTCGACGCACTCGCCGGAGCAGCTCGACGCGGCGCTCGGATCCGAGGCCGACCAGCTCAGCGTCGGCCCCGTCTGGGAGACGCCCACGAAGCCGGGCCGCCCCGCCGCGGGGCTCGACTACGTCCGCCACGCCGCCGCTCACGCGGGCGAACGGCCCTGGTTCGCGATCGGCGGGATCGACGAGGCCAACATCGGCGAGGTGGTCGAGGCCGGCGCGCGCAGGGTCGTGGTGGTACGCGCCATTCGCGACGCGGCCGACCCGGGCGAGGCGGCCCGCCGGCTGCGCGAGGCCCTGCCCGACTAGCGCTAGCGCCGCGTCGCGCGCCTGAAGGCCCGCAGCGCCGGCTGTGCCGTCGCGACGCCGTCCTCGTCCACACTCAGCAGGCCGGAGTAGTCGAAGAGGTCGTCCTGGCCCCGGTAGCTCGAAGCCCACGTGTACCAGTAGATGCGCCTCAACCGGAGCCGCCTGGCATTCGTAGCGCCCAGCCGGTAGAGCTCGGTCAGCCGGCTCGCCATGCCGCGCTTGGTCGTGTACCAGCGCCGCTTCCAGGCCTCGTCGGGCGGCGGCACGAGCCCCTTGGCGGCCGGGAAGGTCGTCTCCGTGACCCAGATCGGCTTGCGCGGCTCGTGGTAGCGCCTAAGCACGCGGCGCGTCAGGCGCACGGCGGCCATCACGAAGCCAGGCCGGCCGGTGAACAGGTTGATCGTGGCCACGTCGAACGCGCGGCGCGCGCCCGCCCTGTAGGCCCTGGCCAGCACCCTCCAGCTCGCGTCGGCGAATCCGGCGAGCACGACCTGCGCGCCGGGGTCGCCGGTCTTGATGGCCCGTTTCGCGGCCTTCAGGAGCTCCACGTACTGCCGCGCCCACGCACCGTCGTCGCTCGGCGTGTACCAGTAGAAGTCGAGGTGCGGCTCGTTCCAGATCTGCCACTCCCGCAGCGGGCGCTGGGGCAGGTCAGGGCGCTCGGTCCAGAAGGTCCCGCCCGGCCCGTAGCGCGCCACGAGCGCGCTCATGAAGGCGGCGTAGTCGGAGGCGAACTCGGGCGGCGACCCGTGCCGCCCCGGGTACTTCTCAGCCCAGCCGGGCGTGTTCAGCACCACCGGCAGCAGCCGGATCCGGTTCCGCGCGGCCCGCTCCACCACCGCGTCTGTCTCAGAGAAGTCGGGCGGCACGCCTGCCTCCGGCTGGGCCCGCTCCCACGAGAACACCAGCCGGACGGACTCGACGCCGGAGCGGCGCATGCGCGCCCATTGCGCGTCCTGATCGGTTGGGCTGCCGTTCATGGCCGCGCGATCCCACATCACGCCGTAGAAGCCCCTGGGCGCACGGGCCTGGGCGGGAGCCGCCGCGAGGAGCGTCGCCGCGAGGGCTGCGAGGACGATGAGGCGCTGCATCCGGCTCATTGGAACCCGGGATCCTATGAATCGATGCGCCGTTAACCTGCGGCGCGCATGGCGAAGAAGCGCAAGAGCCGCGGCAGGCGAAGGCCCGCCGCCGCGTCGCCCGAAGAGCCCGCGGAGCCCCGCGAGCCCGCCGCGGGCGGCTACTCGCGCAGCCGCGCGAAGAACGAGGCCGCCCGCGCCGCCCTCGAGCCACTCGCGCCGGGCGAGCGGCCGACGGCCGTGACGGTTGGCGCAATCGTGGCGGCGCTGCTCGCCGTGGCCAACCTGATCGCCGTCGTTGCCGGATGGGACGGCGCGGCCGGCGAGGACGACCGCGCGCGTGCACTCGCGGGCAGCATCCTCGTCGCCGGTCTCCTCTTCGTGGTCGCGTGGGGCATGTGGCACGCCCGCTACTGGGCAGTGCTCGGCATGCAGACGCTGCTCGCGCTGACCCTGATCGCAAGCGCGCTCGGCCTCGTGACGGCGAGCAGCGCGGGCGGCGCGATCCTGCTCGTGGCCATCCTCGCCGCCGCCGGCACCCTGTTCTGGTTCATGGTCAAGGCGATGGCGCGCATCCAGATGCCTGAGCGGCCGACCCGTGCCAGATAAGTAGTCTCAGCGCCGTATGCCGGAGAGCAAGTACGACTGCATCGTGATCGGATCGGGCCCCGGCGGCTACGTGGCCGCCATCCGCGCCGCCCAGCTCGGACTGAAGACCGCCGTGGTCGAGAAGAGCAACGTCGGTGGCCGCTGCCTGAACGAGGCGTGCATCCCCGCCAAGGCGATGCTGCGGGTGGCGGAGGTCTTCATGGAGACCCAGCACGCCGGCAACTTCGGCATCAAGGTCGAGGGCTCGTCGGTGGACTACCCGGGCGCCACGAAGCACCGCGACAAGGTGATCAAGACGCTCACGAGCGGCGTGGCGATGCTGTTCGACAAGAACAAGATCGAGCTGATCGAGGGCTTCGGCTCGGTCACCGACGACGCCAACGTGAAGATCGGCGGCCAGTTCGACGGCACCGAGATCGAGGCCGACC
>Ga0114129_10005987_pt1 | contig 17229 bp, 11 predicted proteins | sample RhiMetdeltSRZDD1_FD_80071 | JGI IMG/M metagenome (GOLD analysis project Ga0114129, IMG submission 80071) | Populus rhizosphere microbial communities from Tennessee, USA - Rhizosphere MetaG P. deltoides SRZDD1 (version 2) (version 2) | ecosystem: Host-associated > Plants > Roots > Rhizosphere >... | reverse complement strand
GATCTGGTGCTGCTCACGGAGGGATGACCCCATGTCGTTCACCGGAATCCGAATGTGGATTCGCGCGTTGCTGTTTCGCCGGCGCATCGAATCCGAGATGGACAAGGAGATGCGCCTGCATCTCGATCTGGAGACCGACGCGAACATTCGCGCGGGGATGGCCCCTCGAGTCGCGCGCCGAAACGCATTGATCGCCTTTCGCGGCGTCGACCGCGCAAAGGAAGACTATCGCGACGCGTTAGGCACGCGGGTCCTGGACGAATCCTGGCGCGACCTGCGCTACGCCGCGCGCCTGGCCCGGCGATCGCCGGCGTTCACCATCACGGCGGTGACGTTGCTTGCACTCGCTGTCGGGACGGCGAGCGCCATCTTCTCAGTCGCCTACACCGTGCTGCTCCGGCCGCTCCCGTATCCGGACCCGGACCGATTGGTCTTCCTCACGGAAGGCGGAGGGGGAGTTGCGTGGCCGAACTACCTGGACTGGCGCGATCGAGCCACGGTGTTCAGCGGTCTCGCCGGATCGGTGGGCGACGCGGTGGTCGTGACCGGCGGCCAGGCGCCGCTGCGATTGGAGTCCCGCGGCGTGACCTCGAACTTCTTTCGCGTTCTTGGCGTTTCCGCATTCAAGGGTCGCGTGTTCGACGACGCCGATGCACTGCCCGACGCCGCCCCCACGGCAGTCGTCAGTCACGAACTGTGGATGCGTGAGCTGGGCGGCCGCCCGGAGGCCATCGGCAAGACGTTATCGCTCTCGCGCGGACCATACACTGTGATCGGCGTGCTGCCACCCGGCTTTCGCTACATGACGCCCGCGGACGTCTACGTGCTGCTCGAGCCACTGGTCGCCCGGAACAATTATCGCGGCATGCAGAACCGATACAACCACACGTCGTTTTTCGTTGTCGGCCGGTTGAAATCGGGCGTCAGCATCGAGGCCGCGCAAGCGGAGATGCACACCATCGCGGTGGCGCTGATGCAGGAGTATCCCATCGTCAACAAAGGCGCTGACGTGCCGGTCGTTCTGCTCGCGGAGCGAATCATTGGCAGTACGGCGCCGACGCTCACCGTGCTGGCCGGTGCCGTCACGCTGTTGTTGCTCATCGCCTGCATCAACCTCGCCAGCTTGCTGCTGAACCGAACTGCGTCGCGCGCCCATGAGTTCAGCGTCCGCGCGGCCATCGGAGGCAGCCGGCAACGACTCGTCAGGCAGCTCGTGATCGAACAGGCGCTCTTCTGCGTAGTAGGTGGTGTACTCGGCGCGCTGGCCGGCGGCGTTATGCTCCGGGCGCTCGTGAAGGTGGCGCCGCGCGACCTGCCACGTCTCGACGAGATTCATCTGGACTTGAGAGTGTTGGCGTGGACGACGCTCGCTGGCGCTGTCTGCGCACTCGCATTCGGAATCGGGCCGGCGCTCAAGGCCTCGGGTATCACGCGCGGGGCACTCGTCTTACGAGCCGGTCAACGTTCCACGGCGACATCGGCAATGCGCCGAGCGTTGATGATTGCCGAGATCGCGGTGGCAACAGTGCTGCTCTTCGGAGCAGGCCTGATGGTGCACACCATGGTTCGTCTGGCGCGTGTCGATCCCGGTTTCGATCCGCACCATCTGCAGACGTTCGCGTTCTCGTTTGCAGGTGCCGGTTGGTCAGGGCCCGAGGGAGACGCCAGGAAGCAGGCGTTCTTCGACGTCGCAATCCAACGACTTCGCGCAGTCTCGGGTGTGGAGAATGCCGCGTTGGCGTATTCGCTTCCCATCGCCGGCTCGAACTGGTGGAGTCAGTTTCGTATCCTCGGCAGACCGGCAGACCCACCAGGCGACTTCGGTCCGAACGCGGGAATGGTGCCGGTGAGCGCCGGCTATTTCGAGACGCTCAGGATACCCCTCATCAAGGGTCGCTATTTCGATCGGTCGGACAAGCCCAACTCACTTCCTGTTGCCATCATCAACAACAGTGTCGCGCGCAAGTTCTGGCCCGATGAGGATCCCATCGGCAAGCAAGTGAGAGGCGGTTCGCCGGGGAACGAGTACGGACCGGTGCGCACCATCGTCGGCGTCGTCGGCGACATCAAGTATCACGGCGTGGATCAGGACGCACCGCAGCAGATGTTCATGCCGATCCTGCAGGAGCCGCGGTCGCCGGTGTTCGCGATCGCCCGTACGCGCGGCGCGTTGTCGAGCTTGGCGCTCGAGGCAGTCATTCACAATCTCGACGCCAGCGTGCCCGTGTTCAACGATCGCACACTCGATCAGGTGATGCGCGAGGCGTCCAGCCAGCGGCGCTTCGCGATGATCCTCTTGTCCGTGTTCGGCGGCGTGGCCGTGCTGCTGGCGGCGATCGGACTGTACGGCGTCATCGCGCAGAGCGTCAGCGAGCGACGGAACGAGATCGGGATCCGCATGTCGCTTGGCGCCACGCAGACTCAGGTAGTGCGGATGTTCCTTCAGCGCGGCATGGTCGCGGCCGGCGTCGGCCTGGCGTGCGGCCTGATAGCGGCAGCAGCGGCCGCGCGGAGTCTCCAGAGCATGGTCTTTGGTCTGACGACGACGGACCCGTTGACGATCGGTGCGGTGGTGGCGCTTCTGGCGAGCGTTGCGCTCGCCGCCTGTTATGTACCTGCGCGTTCCGCAGCGCGCGTCGATCCAGCGAGGGCGCTCCGCGTCGATTAATCCATCGAAGGTTCATCACGGAGTCCGCGATGACGCTTTCCCTTGGTGGGTGGCTCAGGCGGCGGGCCGTCGCATCACGGTATAGCGCTCGAGCCGCTCGATCGGTTGAAATCCACGCGCCTCGTACATCGACCTTGGGCCCCGGAAATGCCCGGCGTCACTCGCTTCCGGCTCGTTATGCGGATAGCCCTCGATCCACGACGCACCGCGAGCCGACGCGTCCGTGATAACGCGATCGAGCAGCGCCGAGGCGATCCCGTGTCGTCGAAACGGTGGGGCGACGACGAAGCACGACACTCCGATCACGGACCGCGGCTCCGGTCCGCCGACATCGACGAGCCGGTAGAGACCGGACTCGGAGCGCAACGAGGCGTTGACCCACCCCGCTGCCCGGCCTTCAACGTACGCCAGATACCCGGAGGTCACGCCATCGCAGAGACGCTGGGCCGTAGTCGAGCGCGAGTCACGCCACGCGCGCTCGGGTAGCTCCGGCGTGGCCGGAACGTTAGGCTCGAGGCAGTAGCACGAAGCGAAATCCGGGTTGTCGGCGAATGCGTCGTGATCGAAGAATCGGAGCCAATCCTCGACGCGGTCCGCGGTCACCGGATGCACCGTGACGCCGCCGATCTCGGCCAATCGCTCCGTGCCTCCGGTCAGTCGCTCGGCCGCCTCGGCGCAGTTGCGCGCGTAGTTGCGGATCGCCTGCTCGGGATACGACGAGTCGTGCTTGTCCTGCGCGTGTGCGACGAAGCCGCGAACGACCGCGTCGGAATCGTCCGCCTCAATGACTGCCGCACACCCGAAACACTTGACCTTCACGGATTCCTCTCCCTTCACGCGCGTTGAAGCAGTGGCATCAGCGGCAGGAAACGGCGTTCTCTGCGAGGTCGATCAGCGGCTGCGCCTGCTCGTTCGTGAGACGTCTCGTGCGCACCAGCAGCGTCAACTGAGCTTTCACAGCGTTCGCGAGATAGCACGCGGGAACCGACTGCCCCTGATCGAGCAGCCGGGCGATTCCATCGACCTTTCCGAGCACAGCACGCGCCTCGCGATCACTCAGCGTTCCGTTACTTCGCAGCTGGTTGACCCCTTGATCGATTGCCGCCAGGGGCCAGAACAACACAAGCGGAGTGACGGTCACGTCCCAACGCTGTCCGAAGTTGCCGCCGCGTGCCGAAGGCCCGGCCTTAGAGAACCCCGCGACGTGAACCACTGACCCGTAGGTGTCACTCATCGCAGTCGCGCCCGCGTGTCCCATCGTTCCCGGCAGGTTCGTGAGCACACCGTTCTGCCAGAAGTACGCGTCGCCGTCATAGGTCGGCGCCACTTTCCAAATGAGCCCAGCCGCGTATCCGGAATTGTTGATGCCGTTCACGTAGACGCCGTCGCCGAGGTACATCGGGGAGAAACCGCCGCCTTTGAGTGGCGTCCAGATGACACCTTGGATCGGGCCACCTCCCGGATCGCGCCAGCCTCCGATCTGCCGTGCATCGTTGATCGCGTGTGCCTCGCTGGAACCACCGTTAGGCGTCAGGTCCTGGGTGGTGCCCGTTGTTCCGTTCGGCGTCGTCGGTGACCACAGGAAGGCATGCGACTCTGATCCGCCGCCGACATTACTCGTACCGACCACGTAGCCGTCCGAATTGATGTCATAAGCGCGGCAATCCGACCCGCCGAGATCGCGGAGAAACATTGCCGTGCCGGTCGTCGCATTTGGGCTCGTGGGCGTCCAGAGGAAGCACTTATGCCCGAGAATCGGCCCCCAGACGTACCCCACGACTTGCCCATAGTCGTTGATTGCCGAGACGTGGTGTTCAGTGACCGAGAGAAGCTGATCGGCCACCTCGGTCGTCTGATACGTTCCGTTGCCGGTGGGAGTCCAGAGCACTGCCTTGGGGTCGACCACTTCCTGCGGGTTGGGGACTTCTCCAGCAATTTGCCCAGACACGTTGATATCGGCCGCGCTTGCGCCTGCCATGTCGATCTCGATGCCCATCGCACTCGCAGCTGGCCATCGGACGGCATGGTCTACACCCGCTGCGCCGATCGTAGCAACGGCGTCGCCGAGCGCATTCATCCCGAAGGCATATGTGACTGTGTTCTGATAGACCGTCGTGAGGATGGTCGGGCCGGCAACCGTAACGAGGTTGGCCGTCAAATTCGGCTTCCGGACCCGTAGACCTGTTGGTACCGGCGCGTCGGTGCAACTCGATAGCATCGTAACGGCTGCGAGCGCCGGTAGCAGTGTGCGTCGAAACATTTTGGCCTCCTACAGCAGCGGTCGATTTGTTCACCCCTGATGTAGACGCGCATTTCGACGCGAAAAATTTCGGCCTCACCGCCGCCCCGTGTTCAACCGCCAAGCTCCTGGGCGAGCAAGGCCTTCGCCTTCGCCCAATCACGTCGGACCGTCCGTACCGTGACGCCTAACGCCTCGGCCGTCTCGGCTTCGCTCAGGCCAAGGTAGAACCGGCACTCCACGACCTGGACGAGTCGGTCATCGAGGTCGGCCAGCCGCTTGAGGGCTGCGTCGAGCGCGATCAACGTCTCGGCCCGTCCATCGCTGTCGACCGCCAGGGCGTCGATAGCGTGCGCGTCGAGCGACGACTCGTCGAGCGTGACGCGAGTGCCGGCGCCACCACGCTTCGCCGCAAGGTGGCGTCGCGCATGATCCAGCAGCACGCGACGCATCGCGCGAGCGGCGATCGCGAAGAAGTGCGTACGGTCCGCCCACTGCACGCGTGTCTGATCGACGAGCTTGAGGTAGGTCTCGTGCACGAGTGCCGTCGTGCTGAGGGTATGACCCGTCGGTTCACCAGAGAGCTGCCGATGCGCGACGCGACGAAGCTCCTCGTACACGATCGGCAGCAAACGGTCGAATGCCTGCTGCTCGCCCTGTCGCCACGCGATCAGGAGCTGAGTGACCTCGTGAACTTGCTCCATCGTCTGATGATCGGGTCGGCTCGCACGAGTCACAATGACCCTTCGTGACTCGTTATGGCTGTGCCCGCTGTGTCCCCTCCAAGTCGATGCGTACGCGTCTTCCAGTGAGGCGGGAATCCGCTCGCAGGCGAGCGCCAACCAATCCCGCTCGCAACACTGGAGACATCATGTTACGCAGCTACTTCGCCGTCGCAATGCGAGTCAGGTCGCTCGCCGCGTTGCCGGCGTTTCTCTTTGCCGCCGACGGCTCCGCTACCGCTCGAGCAAGCCACGCCCGAAGCCATCGCTCAGACGAACGGGAAGCCCGCATGCCGGCCAGCGGCCTTCGCTACTCGTTCACCACCCGGTCATCGACGAGTGGTGACGGTGGTGAGCGCGATCAGCTCATGCTCGCCGGTACGGCCGCCGTCCTCGGAGCCAACGCACGGCTCGACGTCAGCGATGCCGCGAGCCTCTTTCTGTTGAAGAAGGGCAACTATGTGCTCGTGAAGGGCGAAGCCGCGACGCTCACGATCGTCGATGCGGCCGCGCGCAACTACTACGAGCTCTCAGCCTCGGATATCGGTCAGGGGATGGCAGCCTTCGCGGGCCCCGCCGGTAAGCTCGTGAGCATCCAGGTCTCGGGAATCGAGACGCGTGGCGAGACGATCGGCGCCGGTCCCTCGCTGTCAGGCTACGCGACCACGCAGTATCGCGTCTCGCAGCGTTACACGATGAAGATGTCGATGTTCGGGAAGAAGAGCACGGTACAGTCCTCGACGACCATCGACTACTTCCTCGCGCCATCGGTGACGAAGGAGCTGGTCTATCCATTCGCGGACCTTGGTAACGCGATCGCGAAGTCACTGCCAGGCGGAAACGGACTCGGCGAGCTCGCCCGGCAGCTTCTCGCCGAGCAGCGCACGCTGTTCACCGGGACGCCGCTCAGGACCCTAACGCGGACCGAGTCGGTGGACGAGAAGGGTCGGCGATCCGTCTCGACGTACACGAACGAGATTACCAACATCGAACGAGTGCCGATCGACCCCTCGATCTTCGTGATACCGGCGGCCTATACGGAGGCGCCGAGTCCCGTGGCCATAAGAGGGAGCGGATCGTCAGGCGCTTCGGCGACAGCGAACGGCCAGGCTGCCCAGGGTACGCGCGATGGCCCCGGCTTCCCAGGACAGGTTGGCGACGCGGCGAAGGATGGCGCGACGCAAGGAGTGCGCGACGGTGTGCGCGAGAGCGCACGCGAAGCGGTGACGAAGAAGGTCCGTGGTCTGTTCCGCAAGCCGTAAGGGTGACGACCATGCTTGCTCGATGCTCCTGGCTCGCGGCGCTGATGCTCGTCGCGAGGGTCCTGTCGGCAGCCGCGCAGACGTTCACTCCCGGTGGGTTGCCGATTGACATCTCGACAACGCCGCGTCTCGTGGCGCCTAACGGCACCGTGACGATCAGTGGAACGATCAGCGGTTACAATCGCGGCGGAAGCGTCTCGATCACGATCTCGCCGCCGCAACGCCCACCGGTTTCGTTGGTCGCCGCGCTCGGCACCGATGGCCGATTCACATCGAAATTCTCGGCCACCGATCTGACGGGCACGTACGCCGTGCGCGCGGTGGCGCCCGATGGGAAAGGGATCGACACCGATTCCTTCAGCGTCATGACGTATTCGGCAATGGCCGATGCACATGTCCAGACGCTCACGCGAGTGTTTCAGCTCGTCGGTGAAGGAAGTGCCGCGGCGCGCAAGGTCATGCTTGCGTCGCCGCCGGCACCGCCGCGCGATCAGATGCTCGACACGCTGAGCGTGCTGGACGACAGCCTCAAGAGATGGCCGGAAGCGGTGAAGGCCTACGGCGCGGCGCTCAAGGGAATTGGCAAGGCGGCCGAGGCGCACGGAGAGGTCGCGTCGATCGCCGGTGCTGTGTTCGACAAGCTGAACCCGATCGCGGATGAGCTCACCGGGCGGCTATCCGACGTCGCAGCTCAGCTCGCGGCGGCGAAGCGGGTCACACAGTTCTGCGAGGACCTAACGCTGCTGCAGGACGCGCTGACGGCGCTGTCGTGGGCGACGAACCTGACGACGAAGCTTACCACCACGCTGCTCAACGTCGCCATCAGCACTGGTACGCCGGCGGCCGTGGATAAGCTTGCCGGTCAGTCGGTTCCGGCACCGGCGAAAGCAGCCATCACGTCGGCGCTCAAGGTCGCGGCGGGCATCATGACGACGGGCACCGACAACACGGGCAAGCTGAAGCCGGTGAACTGGCACAGGGCGCTTTTTACCATCGTCACGGACGCCGCGGCGTATCTGGGGAACGCGGTGTTCGATCGGTTCTGCGAGCGCTTCGAGGGACCGTTGGCCGCCCGTCTCCAGGTGGACTTGAACCAGAACGCGAAGCCATGGCTCAAGTACGGCATCCGGCTCGATGGGAAGCTGGTAGTGAACTACAGCAAGACGGGAGCGGGTGGACGCATTCCCGTGGTCGGATACTTCGAGGGCAATGCCGTCGAATACTCGTTATGGGAGAACGTCGACCTGCTGCTGCCCATGATGGAGCCGAAGTACCGCACGCCACCTACAGTCCGGCTACTGTACACACCAGAAACCAACCCGTACATCGACGAATTGGGCGGCTTTATCAGGGCTGGCACAATTGGGTACTTCCGCGTGCCGGTGTCCGGTGAGCTCAGCGACGGAAAGCTGGCACTGATCATCGAGCAGGCCGCCACGGATTTCACGGATCGGATCGCGGGCAAGCTGGTGCTGATCTGGTTCATCCCGATCGCCCCGTTCGTCCACGTCGAGACCGCCACGATCCCGTTCCAGAAGGCGCGATTCATCATCGCTCGCGGCATTCAGGACCCGGTGCCGAAGTTCAATGTCGCCATCGACAAGGCCGCCAACCGCTCCGTTGTGGAGCACACGTTCACGCGCGATCACAAGGATCCGGCTGCGGACATCCGCGTGCAGTTCGAGATCAAGGTCAAGGCATGCAACCCTCGCTGCATGTGAGGAGTGGAATCGTTATGCAACCACTCGCAGTGGCTCGGCTACTTGGGACAGTCGCTGCAGTCGGCATTGCGCCATCACTGTACGCGCAGCCGTCGCCGCGGATCCCGCTCATTCAGGGACTCAGCGTCGTTACCGCGGGACAATGGCGGCAGGGAGACTTCGAGTCGATCAAGCAAGTCATGGCGATCGACGAAGGGGGTGTGCGCATCCGCTACTCCGGGCGCATGCCGGGGTCGCACGGCACGGACGGACGTGTGGATGTGGTGCGCCGCGTCCGCGTGACCGACGCCCGTCAGGCACGCCGGCTCAAGATCAGCTTCAGCAATGACGATGATGAAGTGGAGCCGGGTGCAACCGCCATAGGAGCATCGACGTTCGTGCTCGAGGAGCTCCGCCATGGGCGCTCCGTGACGTTCTGGGTGATCAACGAGCTCGCCGAGGGGTCAACCAACCTCCTCGGCGCCGGGATCGCTGATGCGGACTTCAAGGGAACATTGGCACGGGTTGAGGCTTCGCCCGTGGCAGTGCCAGTGCTCGTTAGGGGAGAGCGCGTGATGCTCTCGGCGATCCACGCTCGGGGACGATTCGGCGACGGTGCCGACGCACGTATCGGTGAGTTCTGGTTTCTCGATGACGCCGACAATCCGATCACGTTGCGAATGACGTTCGGCAGCGGGAACCTGGAGGTCGTGCGGATCGACTATCCTGCGACCGATACGTCCCGCACGATCGAGCGCTCGCTCGCGAAAGGCGACACGGTGGTGGCCTACGGACTCTACTTCGAGTTCGCAAGTGACAACATTCGCCCCGAGTCGCGCGCCGTGATCGAGGAGATTGCCGCGATGATGAAGAAGCATCCCGATTGGACGCTTCGCGTCGCCGGTCACACCGACAGCATCGGGGGCACGGCGTCCAATCTCGACCTGTCCCGGCGACGGGCTCTTGCGGTGAAGACCGCGCTCGTGGCGTTAGGCCTTCCCGCCTCGCACATCAGCACTGCCGGCTACGGCTCCTCGGTTCCGAGAGAGTCGAACGCCACCATTCAAGGGCGAGCGCGCAATCGTCGCGTCGAGCTCACACGAGGCTGACATGCGGATACATGAACGCATGAAGAGGATTGATTCCATGCTGAAGAGATTCTTCGAGGACCCGGTCAGGCAAACCGTCTTTTTTGTAATTGTGAGTGTCCTCTTCGCTTTCTGCCCAGGCGCGGATCAGCTTCCCGGTCAGGTCCGTCCAGGAGCCGAGCGCTCTATCGACGGATCACGCGATGCGTGCGCGCTCATCACCAAGGCAGAAGTCGATGCCATTCTGCGCACCGCCGTCACACCGAAACCCTCGTCGGACTCTCGGTCATCGTCCTGCGACTACATCCCGGCCGGCAGCGGCGATGGGTTCTCCCTCAAGGTCTTCTGGACCGGTGGCAAGGACGAGCTGGCGACGACGAAGAAGGCAATGCGCATCGCACCGAAGATGATGAAGGCCGGTGGCATCAACCCGGCGGGGATGATGGCGCTCGAGCCGGTGGATGGCTTGGGCGATGAGGCCTACTTCAACGCGATAGTCGGATCGTCCGTGCTCAAGGGCGACGCACTGCTCGAGTTCGACCTGCGACTGGTGAGCTTCCACCTGTCGGAGCCGGAGAAGACGGCCGCGGTGTGGAAGGCACTCACGACGAAGGCGCTGGCGAGACTCTGACTCAATGGCTGCGGAACCGTGCCGCGTCCGGTTGCCGTCCGTGCGTCTCGTAGAACACCACGAGGCGGCGGGCGGTCTCCGCGCGCTGGCGCGCCGCGAATTGATTCTTCTCGAGCGCCGCATAGCTCGCCAGCAGGTGGCGCTCGGCCTCGTTAGGCTGGTCGAGGGCCGCCAGACACACGCCTAACGCTCGCTCGGTCTCGGCGGTTCGCGGGTCCGCCGCACCATGTGCCTTCGCTCGAACCGCGAGCGCGTCCCGCAACATGCGCTCGCCCTCGGCCGAGCAGCCGCGATCGGCCAGGAGCGCTCCAAGCGCGCTCATCGCCTCCGCGATGCGAAAATGCCCGGCGGGCAGGACGTGCTGGTAGATCGCGAGCGCTTCGCGGAAGGAAGCCTCCGCGCGATGGGTGTCATGGCGTCCGTTATAGAGCAGCCCGATGTTTCGCAGCGTTTGCGCGACGGCTTCGCTCGAGTCGCCGAACGTCGCGCGCCTTGCCGCGAGCGCATCGCGAAGCAGCGGTTCCGCCTCGACGAACGCGCCCTGGCGCGTCAGGATCGCACCGAGATTATTCTCGGTCGTCAGCGTCGTCGCGTGCCGTGGGCCGAGCGTGACACGGAATCCATCGAGTGCCTCTCGCGTCGCGGCGGCCGCTTCGGGCAGCCTGTCCATGCGATAGTCGAGCGTGCCGAGGTTCGCCAGCAGCGCAATGGTTTCCGGGTGGTGTTCCCCGAGCCACCGCCGCCGAATCGACACTGCTTCAACGAGAGTCGACTCGGCCTCCGGGTATCGACCTCGCGCCTCGAGGATCAGCTCGAGCTGCTGCAATGCGATGGCAATGTCGTTATGACCCTCCGGGTGCACGCGTCGCCACTTCGCGACGACTTCCCGCTCGAGCCGTTCCGCCTCATCCAGCCGACCGAGGGCCAGCAGCATACCGGCGAAATTGTGCTGCGAGATGATGTACTGTGGATGATCGGGCGGTTGTTCCCGTTGGCGAATCGCCAGCGCGGCGCGAGTCGCGGAGTCTGCGCTCGCCAAGCGCCCGGCGCGCCAGAGCAGCTCGCCGAGGTTCGAAAGATCTTCCGCGGCCTTGAGGCTTGCGTCGCCATAGAGTTTCCGGCTCACGGCGAGTGCCTCGCGGTCGAGACGCTCGGCTTCATCGAATCGTCCCTTCGCCTCGAACACCGCGGCGAGGTTCGACATCGATACGCTCGTCGCGCTATCCGCCGATCCGCGCACGCGTCGGTTCGTAGCGAGCGCACGAATCAACAGGGACTCGGCTCGATTGTATTCGCCGGACGCCAGGAGTGAAGCACCCCACCCGTTCAAGGCACTCGCGACCTCGGCGCTCTCACCGCCGTATACGTGTTCCGTGAGCGTCGCTGCGCGACGGAAGAGCGTATCTGCGGCGGCATACAGCCCAAGCTCTCGGTAGATCGCGGCGAGAGTGGTGAGCAACTCGGCTTTCACGTCGGGTTGGGCGGCGAGACCGGTGTCGGCAGCCGCCCGACCACGGACGAGCAGCTCGCGAACGGTCTCGTCGCGCCCACGCGACTGCGCTGGATCCGCGGCGGTGAACAATCCGATGAGAAAGTTCTTGACGGCGTGTGCCTTGGCCGCTTCGCGGCTGGCGACGCGCGCCTGCCAGGCTGTGCCGGCGAGGCCGCCGAGCAGCGTGACCAGGAGTGTCGTCCCGGCCGCGAGACCCACGCCGTGTCGTTGAATGAACTTCCCCGTCCGGTAGCCTAACGATTCGCCGCGGACGCGAATCGGGAGACTCGACTGGTAGCGCCGGATGTCTTCGAGCAGCGCCTCGGTCGACGGGTATCGGCGCGCCGGATCCTTGTGTAATGCCGTCAGCGCAATCGTGTCGAGATCGCCCTTGAGGAGCCTGGCGAGCTGTCCCGGATCGCTCCCGCGGGCGCGACTCACCTCTTCGCTCGACGGCTCGGCGGATTCGGTGGCGGGGCGCCTTGCCGCGACGCTCGGCGGGTCGGGGTTCACGTCGCAGACGACGCGCGTTACCTCCACGGGCGTCCGGCTTGCAAAACGGTGTGCGCGCCGCCCAGCCAGCAGCTCGTACAGGATCGCACCTAGCGCGTACACGTCGGTCGCGGTCGTGATGGGAGCGCCGCGCAACTGCTCGGGCGCCGCATAGTCGGGGGTGAAGAACCAAATTCCCGCCTGCGTGTGCGGTTGCGCGGTCCTGTCGACGTCGTCGTCGCGCAACAGCTTGGCGATCCCGAAGTCGAGCAGCTTCACCTCGCCGCTCTGTGTGACGAGAATGTTCGACGGTTTGAGGTCGCGGTGCACGACGAGACTCTGATGCGCGTAGCGCACGGCGTCACACACGGAGGCGAACAGCCGGAGGCGTTCGCCTACACTGAGCCGATGCGCGTCGCAATGCGCCGTGATCGATGTGCCGTCCACGTATTCCATGGCGAAGTACGGCCGGCCGTCCGCGCTCACACCGCCGTCGAGCAGTCGGGCGATGTTCGGATGGTGAAGCCTCGCGAGAATCTGCCGCTCCGCGCGAAAGCGGCGGTTGATCTCCTCGGAGTCCATGCCGCGCTTGATGAGCTTGAGCGCAACGCGTTGCTCGAACTGCCCGTCGGCGCGGTCCGCGAGGAAGACAGCGCCCATGCCGCCGCGGCCGAGCTCCTTGACCACGCGGTACGGTCCGATTCGGACGCCCGGTGTCTCTTCGACGTTGTCGCCGTCGTTAGGTGGCGCGCCGATCAGCGGCGCGACGAAGGAGCTGGCCGGACGATCCAGGAAGCCGACCTCTGGCGTGTCGCGAAGCAGCGCTTCGACGGCGGCGCGAAGCGCGTGATCGGCTCCGCACGCCTGGGCGACGTATTCGCTACGCTGGGCCGGCGGTAGATCCAGCGCGCCGTCGACGACGCGCTCGACTCGCCGCCATTCCTCGGGAGATATGCTCCTCACCCGGCACTCCTTGCCACTCGCCTGGAAGATCGGTTCCCCGGACTCAGGCCGCAACGTGCCGTGCAGCTGGCTCGATGTACCTGCGCGTTCCGCAGCGCGCGTCGATCCAGCGAGGGCGCTCCGCCTCGACTAAAGCGTAATGGTCGACCTCGGGCTACTCAGGGAGCCGCCTGCGTGCCACCGATGCCGATCCATCTGATCCCGAAACCACGACCCATGTCGCTGAGTATCCGTAACCTCTCGACGACTTATGCCAATGGCACTCACGCGTGAAAAGACGTTTCAGTCCACGTTTCCAAAGCGATTGTACGGGCTGATCGGCCGAAACGGCCAGAAATTCCTGCGTGAGCTGAGTGGTTGGGTCCGAATCGGCGGACATTGAAGACTCCGCATGAGATTGAAGGGCTCGCCCCAGCGCTCTGTTGGAGCGCTGGGGCGTGGCGCCCAGTGGCTTCCTATCCTGGTAATCGATGTTTGGCGGGAAATCGGCTCACGCGAGTGCGAGCCCGCCGTCGCTTACGTGTACGAGCGGCATTTCACGACACGTACGCGATCGGGCTGACGCTGCGCGGCTGCTCCTCCCTCGGGAACGGCCGGAAGGTCGAGGGGATCAGGAATGCGCCGAGCCCAAGGCCGAACGAGCCGACGTAGAGCCAGGTGTAGCTGCCTAACGCGTCGAAGATCATGCCGCCAGCCAGCGGCCCGGTCGCCATCCCCAGGCTCCCTGCCATGGCGGTCCCACCGATCACGGTCCCCATCATCCGCAGCGGGAAGTTCTCACGCGCGATCACGGAGTAGAGTGGCATCACACCGGCGTAGATGAACCCGAAGAGAGCTGCCACCCCGTAGAACCCGCTCAGCTCACGCACGAAGACGTAGCCGAGCGCGCCGAACGCCTGGCACAGGAGCCCGACGACGAGCACGCGCTTCGCTCCCAGTCGATCACCGAGGAGGCCGAATGCGACCCGGCCGCCCATCCCGGCAAGTCCTTCCACACTGTAGATGGTGACGGCGGCGATCATCGGGATCCCGCAACCGATGGCGTAGCTGACGGTGTGAAAGATCGGCCCCGAATGCGTGGCGCAGCAGAAGAAGCTCGTGAGCGAGAGAATGAAGAACTGCCGCGACCTGATCGCGCTGCCTAACGACACCGCGTCCTGCGGCTCCGAGCCATGAGGAACGGCACCGGTCGCCCCGACGAGCGTTGGAGGTCGGCGCACCAGGAATGACACAGGAATCATCAGCGACGCGGCGACGGCGGCAATGATCAGCATGGACGTCCGCCAGTCGTACCGGGAGCCGAGCCACGCCGCCAGCGGCGACATGGTCATCGGCGCTATTCCCATGCCGCCCGAAACCAGCGACACCGCGAGACTGCGATGCGTGTCGAACCAACCGGTCACGCACGCCATCATCGGCGCGTAGATCGCGGCGCTCGCCCCTCCAACAATCAGCCCGAAGAGGATCTGAAACTGAATGGGCGACGTGGCTCGGCTTGCGAGTGCGAGGCTTGCCGCGAGCAGCACGGAGCCGGCCAACACTACTGGGCGCGGGCCGATCCGATCAGCGAGCGTCCCCCAGACCATGCTCGCGAGCGCCATGGCGACGAAACCGATGGTCATGGCGCTCGACACGCTCGTCACCGACCAGCCCGTGCTCGTGGAAATGGAGAGGAGAAAGACCGGCAGCGAGAACATCGCGCCAATGGCCACGCAGCCGAGCAGGCCTCCGGCTGCGACGATAACCCAGCGATAGGTGGAATTGCTCACGTACATCGCTTCCGTCCGGTTCGTTGTGAGGATATCCCTCGATCCACTCGGGCCCGCGCTGGCGACACGCGCGTGCGCGCATCACCTTTTGCCTATGCGCCCACTCATCTCGTCAATCGTCGCGCTCAGCGCGCTCGCGTTCGTTCCCGCCGCACCGGAACCCACGCCACTCCGTGGCTTCACAGCCCAGTCGTCGAAGGTGGAGCGGGAGTGGGAAGCTAAGTTCCGCGCGATTCCCGATCCAGCACGGCTGCGCGACATGATGCAGCGGCTCTCCGCGCGCCCGCATCACGTCGGGTCGCCGTACGACAAACAGAACGCCGAATGGATCCGCGACCAGTACGCGAGCTTTGGCTGGGACGCACATATCGAGACGTTCGACGTGCTCTTCCCCACGCCCACGGATCGCGTGGTGGAGATGGTCGCTCCCACGACATACAAAGCCGTGTTGCAGGAGCCGACCGTCGCGGTCGATCCAACTTCCTCTCAGCACGCAGAACAGCTCCCCACGTACAACGCCTATTCCATAGATGGGGACGTCACCGGGCCGCTGGTGTTCGTCAACTATGGCGTACCCGCCGACTACGAGGAGCTCGAGCGGCGCGGCATCTCCGTGAAGGGCGCGATCGTGATCGCGAAGTACGGCGGCTCGTGGCGCGGCATCAAACCGAAGGTCGCCTCTGAGCACGGCGCGATCGGTTGCCTCATCTACTCGGATCCGGCCGACGATGGATACGGGGGCGGGGCCGTGTTTCCGAAGGGGCCGATGCGTCCACCGCACGGCGTGCAGCGCGGCAGCGTCGCGGACATGCCGACGTACCCCGGCGATCCGCTCACGCCGGGTGTTGGCGCGACGAAGGATGCCAAGCGACTGGCCGTGCGCGAGGCGCCGACGCTCACGAAGATTCCCGTGTTGCCGATCTCGTACGGCGACGCGCAGCCGTTGCTCGCCGCGCTCACGGGACCCGTCGTGCCGCCGCAGTGGCGTGGCGGTCTTCCGATCACGTATCGCTTCGGCCCGGGCGCCGCGCGCGTACACCTCAAGGTCAAGTTCGACTTCAGCCTCAAGACGCTGTACGACGTGATCGCGCGACTCCCCGGCACGACCGAAGCCGACCAGTGGGTCATTCGCGGCAACCACCACGATGCGTGGGTGAACGGCGCGGAAGATCCGATTTCGGGGCAGGTGGCCGAGCTCGAGGAAGCGCGCGCGCTCGGGTCCCTCTACAAGCAGGGTTGGCGTCCGAAGCGCACCATCATCTACGCCTCGTGGGACGGAGAAGAGCCCGGGCTGCTCGGCTCCACCGAATGGGCCGAGGCGCATGCAGATTCGCTCGTCGCGCATGCGGTCGCGTACCTCAACAGCGATACCAACGGGCGCGGCTACCTCGGCGTCGAGGGGTCGCATTCGCTCGAGTCGTTCATCAACGGCGTCGAGAAGGACATCATCGATCCGGAGTCGAACGTCAGCTCGTGGAAGCGGAACCAGGCGGCGCTGGTGGTGCGCGGGAACGCCGATGCGCGCGCGGGCGGCGACCTGCGGATCGGCGCGTTAGGCTCGGGGTCCGACTACACACCCTTCCTCCAGCACCTGGGAATCGCGTCGCTCAACCTCGGCTACGGTGGCGAGGACGAGGGCGGCATCTACCACTCGATCTACGACGACTTCTACTGGTACACGCACTTCAGCGACTCGGCGTTCGTCTACGGCCGCGCGCTGGCGCAGGCCGTCGGGACGACGGTGATGCGACTGGCTGACGCCGACGTGCTGCCGTTCGTGTTCACGAATCTCGCGGCGACGACGCATCGCTACATCGACGACCTCCAGCAGCTGCGCGACGCCCGAGCCAAGGAGATCGATGAGGAGCGTCAGCGCGCGACCGACAGCGTGTACGCGCTCGTGCGCGACCCTCGCGATCCGATGGGGGCGCCACGTCCGCACACGCCGCCGCCGCGATTCGACTTTGCTCCGCTGCTCGATGCGCAGGACTCTCTCTCCGCGGCGGCTACACGGTTCGAGCAGGCGTACACGGCGTGGCGCGACAGCGGAGTCGCGGCACAGGATGCGGGTCGAGCGGGAGATGGTGGGGCCTCCGGCCTCGCCGAGGTGAACCATCGACTGGTGCGGGCCGAGCGGGTGCTCATGCTCCGCGACGGTCTCAGGAACCGGTCGTGGTTCAGGCACTCGCTGTACGCGCCGGGG
>Ga0114129_10005986_pt1 | contig 17230 bp, 16 predicted proteins | sample RhiMetdeltSRZDD1_FD_80071 | JGI IMG/M metagenome (GOLD analysis project Ga0114129, IMG submission 80071) | Populus rhizosphere microbial communities from Tennessee, USA - Rhizosphere MetaG P. deltoides SRZDD1 (version 2) (version 2) | ecosystem: Host-associated > Plants > Roots > Rhizosphere >... | reverse complement strand
TCGAACTGCATGCCCTCCACGACGTCGAGCACGGTGTCGGCCGACTTCGACTCCTCGACGGTGATGACGCCGTCCTTGCCGACCTTCTCCATCGCTTCCGCGATCAGGTTACCGATCGTCTTGTCGTTGTTGGACGCGATGGTGGCGACCTGCGCGATCTCTTTCTTGTCCTTTGTCGACTTCGACAGCTTCTTCAGCTCCTCGGTCACCGCCTCCACCGCCGCTTCGATCCCCCGCTTGAGGCCCATGGGGTTGGCGCCCGCGGTGACGTTGCGAAGACCTTCGCGGAAGATGGCCTGCGCGAGCACGGTGGCGGTGGTGGTCCCATCACCGGCGATGTCGGAGGTCTTCGACGCGACCTCCTTCAGCATCTGCGCGCCCATGTCCTCGTAGGGATCCTTGAGCTCGATCTCCTTGGCAACGGTGACCCCGTCCTTGGTGATGGTCGGGCTGCCGAACTTCTTGTCGATGACCACGTTGCGGCCCTTGGGCCCGAGGGTCGCCTTCACGGCCTCCGCCATGATGTTGACGCCCCTGAGCAGGCTTGCGCGGGCCTCCTCTTCAAATTTCAGCTGCTTCGGCATGGATCGCTTTCCTCCTTGGGAGTGGTGAAATCGTGCGGTTACTCGAGGATGGCGAGAACGTCTTCCTCGCGAAGGATCAGGTATTCTTTGTCCTCGATCTTGACCTCGGACCCGGAATACTTCCCGAACAGGATCTTGTCGCCCGCCTTCACGTCGAGCGGGATCTTCTTGCCGTCGTCGCCGACCTTGCCGTTGCCGACGGCGACGACCTTGCCCTCCTGGGGCTTCTCCTTGGCGGTGTCGGGGATGATGATGCCGCCCCGACGGACCTCCCCTTCCTCGATCCGCTCGACGAGGATGCGGTCATGCAGCGGACGAATCTTCATGGATGCTGCGCCTCCTTTGGTTGTGAACGAGGGATGCTCCGGGACTCCCCGGCATCCCCGATGACCTATTAGCACTCAACAGAAGCGAGTGCTAATATACCGGCGCTCCAGGCGATGTCAAGTCGAAATCCGGAGGGCACGACATGGCTAAAAGGATTTTAGTTTCACGTGGTTTGTCCGAGCAGGCGCTCGCGCTGATCCCTTCGGACGTGACAGTCGATCTCAATGGCCACGAGGTTGCCCTCTCCAAGGCCGACCTCATCACCCGTCTCCGCGGCAAGCAGGGCCTGATCTGTCAGATCACAGACACGATCGATGACGAGGTGCTGGCGGCCTCAGCGGAGCTGAAGGTCGTCTCCAACATCGCGGTCGGGTACAACAACATCGACCTTGCCGCCGCCAGACGCCGGAGCGTCGTCGTCACCAACACGCCCGATGTCCTCACGGAAACGACCGCAGACTTCGCGTGGGCCCTGCTCATGGCGGCGGCGCGCAGGGTCGTGGAGGCGGACGCCTATGCGAGGTCGGGTGGGTGGCAACGGTGGCAGTGGGATCTGCTGTGGGGCCAGGACGTCCACGGCAAGACCCTGGGCGTCCTCGGCTTCGGTCGCATCGGTCGCGCGGTCGCCCGGCGCGCCCTCGGCTTCAACATGCGCGTGCTGTACCACGACGCCATGCGGCCGAGCGCCGACGTCGAGCGCGAGCTACGCGCGAGCTATGCGGAGATGGACACGGTGCTCGAGGAGGCGGACTTCGTGACGCTCCATACCCCGCTCCTGCCCGAAACGCGGCATCTCATCGGCGAGCGGGCGCTGCGGCTCATGAAGAAGTCGGCGATCCTCGTGAACGCCGCCCGCGGCCCCATCGTCGATGAAGCCGCGCTCGTGCGCGCACTGCAGGAACGCTGGATCGCGGGCGCCGGCCTCGACGTGTTCGAGGAGGAACCGAAGATCCACCCGGGTCTGGTCGCGCTCGACAACGTCGTCCTCGCCCCCCACATCGCGAGCGCTTCCTTCGATACGCGCGTCGCCATGGCGACGCTGGCCGTCCGGAATTGCCTCGCGGTGCTGGAGGGGAAGCCGGCCATCACGCCGGTCGCATAGGCGGCGCCCGCGCGCGTCAGGCGGGGCCGTCGCCGCCGACGAACAGCGAGCGCTGGAGCCGGCGATCCAGGCGAGCGAGCCGGTACGCGAAGGCCTCGATGACCCGGGCGGGCGCACGCGCAGCCTCCGCGACGTCGAGGGCGGCGGTGACGATGGCGCGCGCGGCCTGCGCGTCACGCCGGCGATGCTCGTGGAACTTCGCCAGCTCCTCCCACGGACGGGGATCGAAGACGTGCTCCTGCGCCGCCGCCTCCCACAGCGCGCACGCCGCCTCCCACCGCGCCCGGCGCTTCTCCCACAGGGCGAGGCGCAACCGAACCCAACGCGCCCCCTCCCCGGAGAGACCGGCGGCGAGCGCGGCCTCGTAGCAGGCACGGCTGCGATCGAGATCCGAGCGCTCCCAGAGGCGGCCGAGCCCGGCGTGTTCCTCGGGCCTGAGGCCGCGCTCGTCACCGCCGAGGACGCGCGCGAGCCAGCCGAGCAGCGCGGCGAGCGAGAGCACGTCGTGGCGGTTGTGGCTGAAGACCGCCCGCAAAGCGGCGGGATTCCGTCGCCGCAGGAAGTCGAAGTAAATCGTGGGAATGAGGCCGCCCGCGACGTCGTCCTCGCGGAGGAGGCCGAGCACCTCGCGCTCGAGGGTGATCAGGCGGCAGTCGGCGAGCCAGGGTCCCCAGATCCGGCGTGAGGGTCCGAGCAGATCCAGGTGCGGCACGACGGCGGGAGAGGGACGCCGCGCCAAGATGAAGCGGGTCTCCAGCAGCGGCAGATCGAAGCCGGCGCCGTTGAACGTGACCAGCGCGCTCGCCCCCGCCACCACCGGCTCGAGCGCAGAGAGCAAGGCCGCCTCCTCGTCGAAATCGCGCATGAAGTACTGGGCGACGACGAAGCGATCGTCCTCCACGTAGCCGACTCCCACGAGAAAGGCGTACGTTCCCGTTCCCCCCGCGAGCCCGGTCGTCTCGGTGTCCACGAACACGAAGCGCGCGGGATCGCCGGCAGCGTCGCCGGCGCGCCCGAGGAGGCTCAGGATGTCGGCGGAGACGGTGAACGCCGCCTCGATGGCGTGGCGGCCGTGCCGGTGCTGGCGCGGATACTCGTGCCGCACGCGCACGACGCTGCCGTTCGGCGTTTCGAGGAGGGCCCCGCCCACCGCGTGCTCGATGGGCTCCGGGGCCGGCCGCGGCGGGCGCGCCTTTTCGATCCTCCGGATGATGCGACGGAGATCGTCGAGCGTATCCACGGCGAACGATCAGGCGGTGAGCGCGCGAAGAAGCGCGGCCGCGGTCGCCTTCGCGCGGCGGCCCACCTCGTTCACCGGGCCCACGCACGAAGGGCAGCCGGCGCGACACCCGCATGCCTCGAGCGTTTCGAGTCCGCGCGCCAGCAGCAGCGGAAGCACCTCGAAGAGCCGCTCCGCGAGGCCGATACCGCCCGCGTACGAGTCGTAGAGGTAGATGGTGGGCTGGAAGCGCTCGGCCTCGAGCAGGCGCCGCCGCGTCGACTCCCGGGTGGCCACGGCCCCGGTGGCGGCGGGCGTGGTATCCCCGAGCCACGAGCCGACATCGCGGATGTCGCACATCAGGAAGATCGGGGACAGGTGATGGAGCAGGTACGTCACCGCGCGGAGACCGTCGATGAGCTCCTCGCGCGACTGGCTCACCCGGTCCAGCGTCGCCGGCGGCACCGTCAGCCACACGCTCGTCGTCTGCATCTCCTGCTGGGGCAGCTCCACCTCTCCCGCCCCCACGTTCTCCAGCGTCCGGAGCTTGATCTTCTTGAACCCCACCACCTTTTCCGCGACGAGGACCTCGCCCTGCTCCGCCATGTACGCACGGTGCTCGCGGTCGGCCAGGCGCTGGAGGATCCACACGCCCTTCGCGCTCACGGCGTCCGTGAAGTAATCGACCACGACCTTCTTCACGTAGGCGACCTTCTCCTCGTCCTCGCGGAAGCGCAGCTCCTGGACCTCGTACGCCTCGCTCTCGATGAGATAGATCGCCTTGGGATGAATCGTCGAGAATGCGCTTCCCCAATCGACCTCGGCGATGATCTGGCGCTTCTTCGTCTGCTTCTCGTCGCGGGCGGTGGTGTCCATGACCACGAAGTTGTCGGTGGTGACCGTGCGGAGGGAGACGTGATCGGCGGGGTACGTCTCCGCCGCCCAGTGCCAGCGCGCGCCCGCGCGGTGGAGCACGCCTTCGTCCTCGAGGGCGGCGAGATGGCGACGAACATCGACGTCCCCGAAGCGCTCGTCCTCGCCGATGGGCAGCTCGAAGGCCGCGCATTTCAGGTGGCTCACGAGAATGAACGGGTTGTCCGGATTGATCCGGGCGTGCTCGGGCGGCGTGCCGAACAGATAGTCGGGATGGGTCGCCATGAACTGGTCGAGGGGCGCGCTGCTCGCGACCATGATGGCCGCGGACGCTCCGCTGCGGCGTCCGGCGCGGCCGGCCTGCTGCCAGAGCGACGCAATCGTGCCGGGGTAACCGGCGAGAACCGCGACGTCGAGATGGCCGATGTCCACGCCGAGCTCGAGCGCGTTCGTCGAGACGACGCCGAGCACGTCGCCCGCGCGCAGCCCCTGCTCCACCGCTCGCCGGCGCGTGGGCAGATAGCCGCCCCGGTAGCCACGGACGATCCCGCTGTCGCCGGTCCGGTTCGCGACGCCCTCCTTGATCGTGGAGAGCAGGACCTCCGTGGAGAGTCGGCTCTGCGCGAACACGATCGTCGGAAGCTTCTCGGCGAGGAACCGCAGGGCGATCTTCGCCGCCTCCCCGAGGTACGGCGCGCGAATGCCGAGCTCGGGATTGACGACGGGCGGGTTGTAGCAGAGGAAGGTCTTCTCCCCGGTGGGCGCGCCGCTCTCCGCGACTTCTTCCACCGCATCACCGATGAGCCGTGACGCGAGCTCACCGGGATTCGCGATGGTGGCGGACGCCATGATGAACTGGGGAGTCGATCCGTAGTGACGGCAGATCCGGCGCAGGCGCCGGAGCACGTTGGCGAGGTGACTGCCGAAGACCCCGCGGTAGGCGTGCAGCTCGTCGATGACGACGTAGCGGAGGTTCTGGAAGAGCATCGCCCACTTCGTGTGGTGGGGCAGGATCCCGGAGTGCAGCATGTCCGGGTTCGTGAGGACGAGGTTCGCGCGCGCCCGCACGGCGCGGCGCGCATCCTGGGGCGTGTCGCCGTCGTAGGTGAACATCCGCAGATCGGGCAGCGCCTTCGCCAGCTCCTCCAGCTCCGCGAGCTGATCTTGTGCGAGCGCCTTGGTGGGATAGAGGTACAGAACGCGCGCGTCCGGCTGGACGAGCAAGCCTTGGAGCGCGGAGAGGTTGTAGCAGAGCGTCTTGCCCGAGGCGGTAGGCGTCACGACGACGACGTTGTGGCCCTTCTCGACGAGCTCCCACGCGCGCGCCTGGTGCGAGTAGAGCCGGTCGATGCCGCGGGCGGCGAGCGCATCGACGAGGCGGGGATCGAGACCGGCGGGAAACGGCGCCCACACGGGCGGGCGCGCCGGAAAGTGTCGGGTGGCGGTGATGCAGGGCCCGGTCGATGTCGAGATCAGCAAATCATCGAGGATCTCGCCGAGCATCGCGACACTCTATCATGCGCCGCCGACGAACCGGAACGCATAGCTGCCTCAGACAACCGCCGGCGCTGCCGTGCGAGCCCGAGGCAGGAGAATCGGGGCCGCCGCCCAAGTCAGCAGGCGAGCGCGATGCCGCCCGGTATGATGGTCGGGCATGCGCGTCTCTTGGCTGGTGCCGCCGCTCCTGTGGATGGTCGTGATCGCGGTGTTCTCGTCGCCCGCATTCAGCGCTGACTACACGGCGGGCGTCATCGTTCCCGTTCTCCGGTGGACCATGCCGTGGGCGACCGGATCTCACCTCGAGACCATGCACGTCCTCGTACGGAAGCTCGCTCACCTCACGGAATACGCCGTGCTGGCGATCCTCTGGTGGCGCGCATTCATTCACGGTTCCGGTATGCCGCGCGGGCGGGCGGTAGCGTGGGCGCTCGCGATCTCGGTGGTATGGGCGGCGCTCGATGAAGCGCACCAAGCTCTGGAGCCCATGCGCACCGCCAGCGTACGGGATGTCGCCCTCGACACCGCTGGCGCCGTCGCCGGGCTGGTGGCGGTGTGGCGCGGCTGGCTCGCCACCGTCGATGCCCTCACCGCGATGCTCCTGTGGGCGGCCGCGCTCGGTGGCGCCGGGCTGCTCGTCCTCGACGCCGCCGCCGGCGTCAGCTCGGGGCTGCTGTGGGTCGCGGTGCCGGGCGCGCTCGCCGGCCTCGTCGTCCGTCGGCACTGGCGCCGCGTCGCACGCGATGCCGCGCCGTGAGGGTCAGACTTTCAGCCGCGGATCGAGCGTGTCGCGGAGGCCGTCGCCGAAGAGGTTGATGCCGAGGACGGTGACGAGGATGGCGAGACCGGGAAACGTGGCGAGCCACCACGCCGTCGAGATGTAGACCCGCCCATCCGCCAGCATGCCGCCCCACGTGGGGGAAGGCGGCTGCACGCCGAGGCCGAGGAACGACAGCGCCGACTCGATGACGATCACCCGCGCCATGTCGAGCGTCGCCACCACCAGCCACGGCGTGAAGGCGTTGGGAAGAATGTGGCGGAGGATCACCCGCCCGTCCCGGCCGCCGAGCGCGAGCGCCGCCTGCACGAACTCGCGCTCGCGCAGGGTGAGCACGGTGCCGCGCACCACGCGCGCGTACACCACCCAGCTCGAGACGCCGATGACCACGATGATCGTCTGCAGACTGGGACCGAGCACGCCGATCACGGCGATGGCGAGGAGGATGAACGGGAACGCGAGCTGGATGTCGGCCAGCCGCATGAGCAGATCGTCCATCTTTCCACCGAAGTACCCGGCGAGGAGACCGACCAGCATGCCGAGCACGCCCGAGATGGCGACGGCGGCGACGCCCACGAGCAGCGCGGGGCGGGCGCCGAAGACGATGCGCGCGAGCAGATCGCGGCCGAGGTGATCGGTGCCGAGGAGGTGGACGCTGCCGGTGTCGCTCCGCGTGCCCGGCGGCTTCAGCCGTCCATCGAGGTCTTGCTGAATGGGATCGAAGACGACGAGCCAGGGCGCCGCCAGCGCCGCCACCACCACGAGCGCGACCACCACCAGCCCGAAGAGCGCCGTCCGCCGCCGCGTCAGCCGCCGGAGGAAGGCGAGCCACTCCCGTCGCGCCGGACTGGCCTCGCGTCCGAGCGTCAGAGGACGGGCGACCGCCGGTGTGCTCATCGCAGTCGGATCCGCGGATCGAGATACGTGTACACGAGATCGACGAGCAGATTGACGATCACGAACGTCGTCGAGAGCAGGAACACGGCGGCCTGCACGACCGGGTAGTCGCGGTTGGCGATCGCCTGCACGGACAGACGTCCCACCCCCGGCCACGCAAAGATCGTCTCCGTGATCACGGAACCGCCGAGCAGCGTTCCCAGCTCGATGCCGACGATGGTGACGATCGGGATGGCGGCGTTCTTGAGGGCGTGTTTCCACACCACGGGCGGATCGTTGACGCCCTTCGCGCGCGCCGTCCGGATGTAGTCCTGGTTCAGGACCTCGAGCATCCCCGAACGCGTGAGGCGCGCGATACGCGCGGTCGTGAACAGCCCCAGGGTGACCGCGGGCAGGATCAAGTGCGGCCAGGTGCCGCGACCGGAAGACGGCAGCAGGTTCCACTGCACCGAGAAGAGGAGAATGAGCATGATGCCGAGCCAGAACGTCGGCATCGACTGGCCGAGCAGCGCCACCGTGGTGGACACGTAGTCGAGCGCGGAGTTCCGCCGGACGGCGGACACGATGCCGGCCGGGATGGCGATGCAGAGCGCAAGGGCGAGGGCGGCGCCCGACAGCTCGAACGTGGCGGGCATGCGCTCGATGACGAGGTCGAAGGCGGGCTCCCCGTGGCGGATCGACTCGCCAAAGTCACCGCGGAGCGCCCCTTTCAGGAAACGGCCGTATTGCACGATGAACGGGTCGTTGAAGCCCATCCGCTCGCGGAACTCTCTGAGATCCTCGGCCGTCGCTTCCGGCGGCAGCAACACCGCGGCGGGATCGCCCGTGAGGTGGAGGATGAAGAAGACGACGAAGGAGACGCCGAGCAGCACCACCAGCGACTGCCACAGTCGCCGGAGGAGGTAGACCTTCATGCCGCCCGTCGGAGACGGGCGACGGCCTCGATGTGCGGCGTCTGCGGAAACATGTCCACCGGCTGCACCCATTCCAGCCGGTAGCCGTCCCGTGCGAGCTCACCGACGTCCCGCGCAAGCGTGGACGGGTTACACGAGACGTAGACGAGGCGCTCGGGCTTGAGGGCGGCGAGCGCGGTGAGCGCCTTCGGATGAAAGCCGGCGCGCGGGGGATCCGCGACGACGACGTCGGCGTGCACACCTTCGTCGAGAAGTCGGGGGAGGACGTACCGCACCTCGCCGGACAGGAACGTGCAATTGTCGATGGCGTTGGCGCCCGCGTTCCGCACCGCGTCCGCCACCGCCGCCGGCGACAGCTCGATGCCGTACACGCGGCGACACCGGCGCGCGAGCAGCAAGCTAATGGCCCCCGTGCCGGAGTAGAGATCCATCACCGTCTCGCTGCCCGTGAGCTCGCACGCCTCGGCGATCACCGCGAACAGGCGCTCGGCCTGCACGGTGTTCGTCTGGAAGAACGAGTTCGCGGACACCTGGAAGGCGACATCGCCGATGCGCTCGGTGATGTGGTCCCCGCCGACGAGCAGATGCTCCTCGGAGCCGACCGCCACGCTCGCCTTCTTGGCGTTGACGTTCAGCACCACGCTCGCCGTCGAGGGGACCCGCGCCTTGATTGCCTCCGCCACCGGCGTGAGCGACTCCACGTCGGGAGCGGCCGCCACCACGTTGACCATGCGCTCGCCGGTCCCGCGTCCCTCGCGGAGCGTGACGAAGCGCAGGAGCCCTTGCTCGGTGTCCTGGTCATAGACGGAGAGGCCTCGCGCCCGCGCCTGGCCGCGGACCTCCTGGAGCAGCTCGTTCATGGTGTCGGACTGGAGGAGGCAGCGGTCGATGTCGAGTACGACGTCGTAGCGATCGGCCTCGTGCAAGCCGATGACGGGCGCGCCACCGACGCCCGCGACCGTGAACTCCATCTTGTTGCGGTAGCCGTAGGGGTCCGGAGCGGGGAGGATCGGCCGCAGCTCGAATGCGCCGAGACCGCCCAGCCGCTCCAGGCAGTCGCGGACTTGCTTCTCTTTGAACGCGAGCTGCGCCGGATAGCCGAGGTGTTGGAGCCGGCAGCCACCGCAGCGGCCGAAGTACGGACACGGCGCCGGGACACGATCCGGCGACGGCTCCTCCACGCTCTCGATGACGCCCCGGCCATAGCGCGCGCGAGCCTCGTGGAGCCGAACGCGCAGCCGGTCGCCGGGGAGACCGCCGCGCACGAAGACGACATACCCGTTGACCCGTCCCACGCCTTCACCGCCGAACGCGAGATCGTCGATGGTGAGGGTCAGACTCTCGCCCCGTCGCGGTTTTGCCATTGCAGACGCCACTATAAAGAGCGGTCAGAGACGAGTCAATTGATGGAAGCTGGCGACGCGGCGGCGGCGGGGGGTATGATACCGAACGATGGCGATGAAGGTGCCGCGCGCCGTGGGCGATCTCATCTCCGACGCCGTACCGCAGCTTTCCGATCGGCTCGCCGCGCTGCAGATCAAGAGTCGCTGGGCCTCCATCGTGGGTCCCGACGTCGCGCGCCGGACGCAACCCGTCGCGCTCAACGGCGGATGTCTCACCATCACCGTCGACAACTCGCCGTGGCTGCACGAGCTGACATTGCGCGGACAGGAGCTGACGATCCGCGTCGCCGCCGGTTTCCCGATCGTACGCTCGCTGCGTTTCGTGTCGGGCGCGGTGACGACGGCGACGTCCACCCCGCGTGTGCAGCATCGGCGTCCCGCCCTCCTCAATTCCGACGACGTCCACGACATCGAGGCGGCGACTTCCGCCATCACGGACTCCACGCTCGCGGCGGCTGCGCGCCGGCTCCTGACGACGGCGCGCCAGTTTCCGCCCCCATGAGGTAGGCCTGATGATTGTCCGCCTCGTCGGAGTGTCGCTGGTGCTCGCCCTGGTCACCGGGTGCGCTACCGGCCGGTCGGCGCCGAACCGCGCGCAAATGGCGGACGAACCGACGCCATCGCGGACTCCCGGTCCCGACGTCGCCGCCGACGCCTACTACCACTACAGCGTGGCCCAGATGCACGCGCAGGCCGGCCGCTTCAAGGAAGCGGTCGCGTCGCTGCGCGAGGCCGTGAAGCGCGATCCCAACTCCGCGGTCCTGTGGACGCAGCTCGCGCAGTGGCTGGCGCGTACGGACAATCCCGAGGAAGCGGTGGCGGCGGCGCGGCGGGCGGTGCAGCTGGCGCCGCAGCAACCGGCCAGCCACGTGACGCTCGCGGAGCTGCTCCGCGCCGAGAAGAAGTACGCGGAGGCGGAAAGCGAGCTCGAGAAGGTCATCGCGCTCAATCCGAACGCGGAGGAGCCCTACCTCACGCTCGCCCGCTACCAGGTGGAGCAGAAGGCGTACGATCGCGCCCGCGCCGTCCTCCTCCGGCTCGTGGAGCGGCGGCCGCACCTGGCGCAGGCGCACTTTCTCCTCGGCCGGCTCGCCATCGAGACGGAGTCGTGGGACGAAGCCGTCGCGCGCCTCACCCGCGCGGTGGACCTCGACCCCGACCACGACGGCGCCTGGACCGCGCTCGCCTACGTCTACGAAGCGCGGCAGAAACCCGAGGAAGCGATCCGGATCTATCACGAGGCCGCGCGCGCGAACCCGGACAACCCCGCGTTCGTCGAGCGTCTCGGCGATCTCCTCATCCGGCTCGGCCGCTACAAGGAAGCGCAAGCGGAGATCGAGGCCCTGACGGAGGCGGCGCCCCGCGACGCTCGCGTCTGGATGAAGCTCGGTGCCGTGTATTACGAGCAGAAGATGTGGGACCGGGCGAGCGACGCCTTCCGGCGCGTCATCATGCTCGAGCCCACCAACCTCCGCGCCCGGTACTTCCTGGCCACCACCTATATGGATGGCGGGAAGGACGCCGAGGCCCGCGCGGAGCTGGAGCGGATCCTCCGCGCCGATCCGCGCTCGGTGGACGCTCGCGTCCAGCTCGGCTTCCTTCACGGACGGGCGAAGCGTTACGACGAGGCGGTCGCGGTGCTGCGCGAGGCCATCAACCTCGAGCCCAAGCGGCCCGAGCTCTTCCTCTATCTCGGCACCGCGTACTTCCGCGCCAGTCAGTACGACCGGGCCGTGGATACGCTCCGCGAGGGACTGAGCCTCGACGACAAGCAGAAGGACCTCTACTTCCAGCTCGGCGTCGTCTACGAAAAGCAAGCCCGCGTCGAGGACGCGGTGCGCGCGTTCCGTCAGGTGATCGCGCTCGATCCCAAGCACGCCGAGGCCTACAACTACGTGGGCTACATGTACGCCGAGCGCGGCCAGAATCTCGACGAAGCGATCAAGCTCATCGGCAAAGCCATCGAGCTCGAGCCCGAGAACGGCTACTTCATCGACAGTCTCGGGTGGGCGTACTACCAGCAAGGGAAATACGTGGACGCCCTTCGCGAGCTGAAGCGCGCGGTGGAGAAGGCGAAAGAGGACCCGGTGATCTTCGAGCACTTGGGTGACGCCTACGCCAAGAACGGGTTCGACGAGGATGCGCTGGCGGCGTGGGAAAAATCGCTGCAGCTCGACCCCGCCTCCGACGGCGTCAAGAAGAAGGTGGAGGAGATCAAGAGCCGGCTCCGCCGGGCCCAGGGTGAGCGCTCGAAGGCTTCTCAGTAGCGTTCTCCTCCTGGTGTCGCTCGGCGGCTGCGCCATCGCGCCGCCCACCATCCGTCAGCCGGTCTCGGAGGACACGCGCCAGGCGATCGCGCTGCTCATCACGCGCTGGCACGAGTTCTCCGACCTCAGGGCGCTCGCCGACCTCACCTTCGAACGCGGCGGCCAGCGCCAGCGGCTGTCGGGCGTTCTGCTCGCCAAAGCCCCGTCATCGATCCGGCTTGAGGCGCTGTCCCCGTTCGCCCAGCCGCTCCTGCTCGTGACCGTGCACGACGGCCGTCTCACCGCGTACAACACCGCCACCAACGAGGCGGTCGTGGCGCCCGCCACCGCGGAGAGCGCCGCCCGTCTTCTGGGCCTCCCGTTCGATCCCGACGATCTCGTGGCCGTCCTCGCCGGGCTCGCCGTTCCCCCGCGCGACATCCGTACCGCGCAGATCCTTCCCGCCGACGAGCTCGGTCCATCGCTGGAGATCGTGGGCGCCGTGAATCGCCAGCGGGTCTGGATGGATTTCCAGACCGGCGTGGTGCGCCAGCTGGAGATCGCGGGCGGCCGCACGGACGCGCGCGTGACGTACCGCCGCGACGCCGCCGGCACGCTGAACGGCTTCGACATCACCGCCGCTCAGTCGTACGTGCGCGGCTCCGTCGCGTATCGCACCCTCGCGCTCGCGACGGGCGTGGACGGCGACCGCTTCACCCTGACCCTTCCCAAAGACGCGAAAATACAGACGCTCCGTTGACGCTTCGCGAACGCGCGTGATACCGTAGCGCGTCTTGGCGAAGGGGTCGGGAAGGGCGCGTCGGCTCGTCCTCCGCGCGGCGGCGAAGGTCAATCTGGCCCTGGAGGTTCTGCGCCGCCGGGACGATGGCTATCACGAGATCGCGACCGTGATGCAGACCATCGACCTCACCGATCGCCTCGTGCTGGAGGACCACGACTCCGTCGAGCTCGAGAGCACGGCACCCGACGTCCCCACCGACGGCACGAACCTCGCGGTGCTGGCCGCGGTCGCGCTCCGGGATGCCGCCGGCACCAAGCGCGGCGTGCGGGTGCGGCTCGACAAGCGCGTGCCGGTGGCCGCCGGTCTCGGCGGCGGCTCGACCGACGCCGCCGCCGTCCTTCTCGGTCTCAATCAGATGTGGGGACTGCGATGGCCCGTGCGCCGGCTCGCGTCGGTGGCGGAGACGCTCGGGATGGACGTGCCGTTCTTCCTGCGCGGCGGCAGCGCACTCGCGACGGGGCGCGGCGAGCGACTCACGGCGGTGCGGGCGGGCGCGTTCGCGCTCGTGCTCGTCAACCCGCGAATCGGCGTGAGCGCGGCGGAGGCGTACGCGCGCCTCACGCCCTCGGCGTACTCCGACGGTGGCCGAGCCCGCGACATGGTGGCGGCGCTCGCGAGCCGGCGGCCCATCCGGGTGGCGGCGGCGCTCCACAACGCGCTGGAGGCGCCGGTGGCGAGCACGGTGCCGCAGATCGCGCAGATGAAGGCGGCGTTGATGGCAGCGGGCGCGCTGGGAACGGTGATGTCCGGAAGCGGGCCCACCGTGCTCGGGGTGGCGCGGTCGTTCGAGCACGCGCGCCAGATTCGCGCACGGCTGACGAGGGTATCATGGGCGTGCTGGGCGGTCCGCACGGTGGGGGGTCCGGCCGTGCGGGTGGAGCGCCGGCACTGAGCGACGAGTCTTCGGCTCCATGCCGGGGACGGCAGTGCGACAACCAATGTTGGGGCGTGGCCAAGCGGTAAGGCGCGGGACTTTGGATCCCGTATTCGGGGGTTCGAATCCTCCCGCCCCAACCATTTTTCCAGAGGCGCCATGGCGTACGAGCTGAAGCTGTTCTCGGGAAACGCGAACCGGCCCCTCGCCGAAGAGGTCGCGCGGTACCTCCACCTGCCCGTCAGCGACGCGGACGTCTCGCGCTTCTCCGACGGCGAGATCTTCGTGCAGGTCAACGAGAACGTGCGCGGCGCCGATGTCTTCGTGGTGCAGCCGACGTGTCCGCCCGTGAACGACTCGCTGATGGAGCTCTTGATCATGATCGACGCGCTCAAGCGCGCGTCGGCGCACCGGATCACCGCCGTGCTGCCCTACTACGGCTATGCGCGCCAGGACCGCAAGGTCCAGCCGCGCGTTCCCATCACCGCCAAGCTGGTCGCCGATCTGCTGGAGGCGGCGGGTGTGGATCGCGTGCTCGCTGTCGACCTTCACGCCGCGCAGATCCAGGGGTTCTTCAACGTGCCCGTGGATCACCTCTTCGCCAACCCCGTGATCATCGAATACCTCGGCAAGAAGGACCTGCGCGATCCCGTCATCGTGGCCCCCGACGCGGGTGGCGTGGAGCGATCGCGCGCGATCGCGAAGCGGCTGAAGGCCGGTCTCGCCATCGTGGACAAGCGCCGGGACGGCCCCGGCGTGGCCGTCGTCATGCACCTCATCGGCGACGTCAAGGACCGGGACGCGGTCGTCATCGACGACATGATCGACACCGCGGGCACGCTGATCCAGGCGGTGGGGGCGCTCGAGCGAGAAGGCGCGCGCCGCATCCTCGCGTGTGGAGTGCACCCGGTGCTCTCCGGTCCCGCCACCGAGCGCATCATCAGCTCGGCGCTCGAAGAAGTGGTGGTCACCAACTCGATCCCCGTTCCTGCCGAGAAGCAACACGCGCGCCTCACCATACTGAGCGTGGCGCCGCTGCTCGGTGAGGCCATTCGCCGGATTCACTACGAGGAATCCGTCTCGACGCTGTTCGTGTAGAAAGGGAGTCGCGACTATGGAGATGCAGGAGCTCATGATCAAACGCCGCGCGGCGACCGGCAAGCAGGTCGCCAAGCAGCTCCGCCGTCAGGGCATCGTACCCGCCGTGCTCTACGGCGGCGCCAAGCCGGAAGCGGTCACGGTCGATCCGCGCGCGGTGCTGCGCGTGATCCACGGCCACGAGGGGACCACGCAGCTCCTCACGCTGAAGTTCGAGGGCGACGGCGGCGGCACGCGCATGGCGATCATCCGGGATCTGCAGTTCGATCCCGTCAGCGAGCGCCTGCTCCACGTCGATCTTCAGGAAGTCTCCGCGGATCGCGCCATCACCGTCCGCGTTGCCGTCCACCCCGTGGGCGAGTCCCTCGGCGTGAAGGATCAGAAGGGAATTCTCAACCTGGTCCTCCACGAGCTCGAAGTGTCGTGTCTGCCATCGCAGATCCCGGCCCGCATCGACGCCGACGTGTCCGCGCTCATGATCGGGGACGTGCTCACCGTGGCGGAGCTGCGCGTGCCCGAGGGCGCGCGCATCCTGAACGACCCCGGTCAGGCCGTGGCCACTGTGTCTCCGCCGATGGCGGAGGAGGCGCCGGCGGTGGCGCCCGCAGCCGCGGCCGCGACGGCGGAGCCGGAGGTCCTCACCGAGCGCAAGCCGAAGGAAGAAGAAGCGGCGGACGAAGGCAAGAAGGCGAAGAAGCCCGAGAAGTCGGACAAGTAATCGAGACGCACGCGCGTGGCCGAGGTGGTCGTCGGGCTCGGCAATCCGGGCGCCGAGTATCGCGACACCCGACACAACATCGGCCACCGCGTGCTCGATCACCTCGCGCAGACGTTGCGGCGCCCGTGGGTGCGCGAAGGCCCGGCGATGGTCGCGCACGGCGGCCAGTGGCGTGGTGAGCCGGTCGAGCTCGTCAAGCCGATCGCCTTCATGAACCTGAGCGGCGCCGCCGTCTCTGCCACGCTTCGGCGCGCGACGGCAGGCCCCTCCGAGCTGATCGTGGTCTACGACGACATCGACCTCCCCCTCGGTACCGTGCGTGTCCGCATGAAGGGTGGCTCCGGCGGCCACAACGGCGTCCGGTCCATCATCGAAGCGCTCGCGACCGAAGACTTTCGCCGGGTGAAGCTCGGCATCGGCCGGCCGCCGAACAAGGCGGACGTGCCGGATCACGTGCTGGCGCCGTTCGAGCCGGAGGAGATCAGCGCGGTGGAGGCTGCGGTGGCGGAGGCGGCCGAGCGCGTCCTGGCACTCGTCGCGCGCCCCGCCCGGTGAGTCGCCCTCTGCTCGGGGCTCGCCGCCGTCCTCCCACCCCCACCACCGGGAGGGTGCTCGGAAAGGAGGCACCCGGCGGCGCCTGGGACAATGCGAAAAGGCTCGGAAACCCCCGCGCCGACGTGCCGCCCGCGCTTCCGGTAGCGCGGGGTAGGGGCGCGTGGTATATAGTTGTCGTTTATCCAGCGGGCCGGTCACGGAGGGGGGGAACAGAGTGACCAAAGTCATCGTCGAGCCCGACGAATCCTTCGAGAGCGCGCTCAAGCGCTTCAAGAAGCAGTGCGAGAAGGCCGGGCTCCTCTCCGAGTTCAAGAAGCGCCAGCACTACGAGAAGCCGAGCGTCCGCCGCAAGCGAAAGGCGCTCGCCGCTCGTAAGAAAGCGAAGCGTCGCGAGCGGATGTCCGATTAATAGCACGACTCCTGATTGCGCCGCCGGCCCTCCCGGTCACGGGAGCGAATGAGGCACGACGTGGAGCGAGGCCGAATTTGGGGGCGGGGCATCGAGTGGGACGCGGCGCGAGCGCTGCTGGCTCGCGAGGCGCGAACGACGATGGGAAGGGAGCGGGCGCTGACGGCGGAGCCCCTCACCGAGATCTCCGATATCCACGCCGCCATCGAGTTGACAGGGCAGGCCCGGAAGGCCCTTGCCACCCCCGGGACGCCGCCGCTGGAGGCAGTTCCTGACGTTCGTTCCACGCTGGAGCGGTGCCGGGTCCCGGGCAGCACGCTCGACGGCCCCGAGCTGCTTCTGATCATCCCGACGCTCGCCGCGAGCCCCAAGCTCGCCGCCTATGGACGCGCCGCGCGCCCCGTTGCTCCTCTGATCGCCGACGTGACCGACGCGCTTCCCCGCCTCCCCGAGCTGCACGATCAGCTCCGCCGCGCGCTCGATGACGAAGGCGTCGTCACCGATCACGCGAGCGCGCGGCTGCGCCGGCTCCGCGCCGACATCCGCGAGCGCCGCCGCCGGCTCAGCCAGGAGCTCGAGCGCCTGCTGCAGTCGCTCGACGAACGAACGCTCGCCGACCGCTTCGTCACGCTTCGGCACGGCCGTTACGTGCTCCCCGTCCGCGCCGACGCGCGCGCGCGCGTGCGCGGCATCGTGCACGACCGCTCGCAGAGCGGACAGACGCTCTTCGTGGAGCCGGAGAGCGTGGTGGACGCCAACAACGACCTCGTCCAGCTCGTGCGGGAGGAAGAAGAAGAGACGGCGCGGATCCTCGCCGAGCTCACCGACGCGGTGCGGCGCCACCTCGACGACCTCATCCGCCTCACCGACGGCATCGCCGAGCTCGACTGGATCTTCGCGCGCGCTCACGCCGCGGAGCGAATGGACGCGACAG
>Ga0114129_10005985_pt1 | contig 17231 bp, 10 predicted proteins | sample RhiMetdeltSRZDD1_FD_80071 | JGI IMG/M metagenome (GOLD analysis project Ga0114129, IMG submission 80071) | Populus rhizosphere microbial communities from Tennessee, USA - Rhizosphere MetaG P. deltoides SRZDD1 (version 2) (version 2) | ecosystem: Host-associated > Plants > Roots > Rhizosphere >... | reverse complement strand
TTAAGTTTTACTTGACAGCGAGCGCTGATGAGCGGGCGCGACGCCGGTTTACGGAAGAACAAGCGCACGGCGTGGAATCGTCTTTTGCAGAAACCTTGGCAGAAATGACTGAAAGAGATCGTCGCGACTCAACGCGGAGCGACTCGCCACTCAGTGTGGCGAACGACGCGATCATTATCGACTCGTCAGGAGTGTCCATTGACGGGGTTTTTGACAGGATGATGTTGGAAATCGAAAAACTACGCGGCCGGCCCTAGGTTTGGCCAATTCGAAATTAGCAATTCAAAATTCAAAATTTCTTTTCATGTTTACCGGAATCATTGAAGAGCTGGGTCGCGTTCAGAGTATCCAAATGCGCGACGAGGACGCTCGCATCGTTATTGAGGCGCAACTAGTCACGTCCGATGCTCATGACGGCGATTCGATTGCTGTGAATGGCGTGTGCCTGACTGCGCTTGACGTAAAGGAGTACTCATTCGCCGCTGACTGCTCGAGCGAAACGCTTCAACGCTCAACGTTGGGACGACTACGCGCCGGCACGCCGGTAAATCTGGAACGCGCCGTAACGCCTCAGACCCGTCTGGGCGGTCACATTGTTCAGGGACACGTTGACGCTCGCGGAAAATTCGTGAGTGCCGTTGAGCACGAAGGTTCCTGGACAGTACGTATCGAGTATCCGAGGGAGATTAGCCCATATCTCGTCTTCAAAGGATCAGTTGCAGTCGAGGGTATCAGTCTAACTGTCGCTTCGTTAGCTGATAAATTCTTTGAGGTAGCTATCATTCCGAAAACCTGGGAAGTGACAAACCTTTCACAATTGCAGGCCGGGGATGAAGTGAATCTTGAAGCCGATGTCATTGCTAAGTATGTCGAGCGCATCCTGACCTATCGAAGGTAAGAAGACTCTCGTGAGTCCAGGACTCCCCCAACGCCTAGACTCGATGAATTTTAGGTTGTTCGGGTAGAATGACTTTCGCGGAGCGACCAGCCGGAAAAACACATCAAATATGGCATTTTCTTCAATAGAAGCTGCAGCCGCCGATATTCGCGAAGGTCGAATGATTATTATCATCGATGACGAAGATCGCGAAAATGAAGGCGATCTCGTCTGTGCGGCGGAAAAGGTCACGCCAGAGACTATCAATTTCATGGCTCGCTATGCGCGGGGCCTGATTTGCTTACCGCTGACTGAAGAGCGTTGCAATGAGCTCCATCTTACGACTCAAGTGGCAGACAACACTTCGTTTCTGGGTACCGCATTTACCGTCTCAATCGATGCGCGCAGGGGCATCACAACCGGGATCTCGGCAGCTGATCGCGCCACTACAATTTTGCAGGCAGTTGACCCAAAAACGCGGCCACAAGATCTTGCGCGCCCAGGCCACGTGTTTCCTTTGCGAGCTAAAACGGGCGGCGTATTGGTTCGCGCCGGACAGACCGAAGCGAGCGTAGATCTGGCACGTCTTGCAGGTCTTTATCCCGCCGGCGTGATCTGCGAAATCATGAACGAAGACGGCACAATGGCCCGCCTGCCACAACTGCGCGAGTTTTCAGTCGTGCATGGCCTGAAGATGATCACAGTTGCTGATCTGGTCAGATATCGGATTAGCAAAGAGATGCTCGTGCGGCGAGTGGCGGAGACAGATCTGCCTACAGTTTATGGAACTTTCCGCGCCATTGCTTTCGAGAACATCATTAATGGTGATGTGCATCTGGCAATGGTTATGGGAAACGTCATAGGTGACGAGCCCGTGCTTGTGCGCGTTCACACTGAGAACGTTACGTGTGACATGTTCGGGTCCCTTATTGACGATACGGGCTTTCAGCTGCACACGGCTCTCGAAAAGATTGCCGCAGCGGGTCAGGGAGTGGTGCTCTATTTACGCCAACGCGAGCACAGTTTGGACCTGGTAAACCAGCTGCGCACCTACGCCCTGATGCAGTCGCATAAGATCAGTAAAAAAGAAGCGAGTCTCGAAACCGGATACGGTATTAGTCGCGATTATGGTGTCGGCGCACAGATACTTCACGATCTCGGCCTGCGTCGCATATTATTGCTGACAAATCATCCCCCCAAAGTAGCTGCGCTCGAAGGTTTCGAACTCGAAGTTGTCGGCAATGTCGCCCTCGGTGAGCCCGCGCATATGAAGGATGCGTCAATGGCTGACAAGTCATCACTGACTGAGGAGCGAGAGCAACGCCGCTGATACTTGGGCCATCTGTCATCTTGAGTTTCGGGTCATTGAGACTTTTCTTCCCTCTGTCTCTCGAAGGCCCAGTTGGCTCTTCGAAGGCTCTCCCTTTCGAATTCGACCAGTGCTTGTGTAACGCAGATTGCTGGTTTGCGGTTGCGGGACAACGGCATGCTTTAAATTCTTTGGAGTGCTGCGACTTGTCGCAGCTTTTACAGCGCATTACGGCTGTCAACATAAAAAAGCTGCGACAAGTCGCAGCACTCCAAAGAGGTGTTAAGTGTCTTGAAATCTCATTTAGTGGCTGGCTTTTATGACTGAAGACGACCGCCCAGTAAATCGAGAGGACAACACATCGGTGAGCGATTCTCCGGCTACTCAAGCGCCTCCATCCGCGCCGCGACGAGGCCGTCGTTATTTCACGCGACGCAATGCTTTACTTGTCGTTGTTCTCGCGGCTATCGCCACCGCCGGGCTAATCCTGCTTCTGCTGTTAATTTACCGGCTCGGCTACGTCGATCGGTATGTGGCGGGTCAGATCAAAAGCACCTTTGCGAATTACGGTATTCGCGCGGAAATCAAAGAGTTCCACACCGCATTCACCCCCCAGACAGTTGAGATGCTCGGCCTGGAGCTCTTTGATTCTCAAACTGGCGCCAAGCTCGGAAAGATCGATCGGCTGCTTGCAACCGTTCGCGTTGAAGATCTGTACGCGCTTAGACTTCGCAGAAATATCAACCTCAAGGATCTCAAAATTGAAGGTCTTGAAGCATGGGTGGTGTTTGATGAACAGGGCCGGTCTAACTTTCGGAACATACACATTCCTCCACCTGAACCTAACCGGAGAATCCTTTTTGCTTACTCAACGGCCCATGTAGAGATTCTGAACGGCGTCATTCACTACGGAGACGTTCGCCACGAAATCTCAGGTGATGCGAAAAATCTGCACGCGACTATCCAGCCAGATGACCCGAATGCACCGGCATCGAGTTGGATGAACACAGTCACTCTCGCTCTCAGAGATTCGACTTTCACTTATGACGGCAAACAAATCGGCAACATTGGTGTGCAAGCGAAAGGTCGCGTAAATCAAACTGGCGCGGAGATTCAGGAACTTGTGCTGCAATCGCCCGTACTCGACGCCCGGCTGCAAGGCACGATGGACGACTGGCGCGCGTTGCGCTATCGCATGAACGTGACGTCCTCTGTTGACCTCACTCAACTTTCTGAAGTGATACAGCCTAAAACGACTCTTCGCGGCACAGGGAATTTTGTCGGAGCCGTAACCGGCGAAGGTCAGAACTACAAAGTTGAAGGCACCATCCATTCTGACGCGCTCGCTGCGGACGGTGTACGTTTGCAAAGTCTTAACGTGAGTGCAACTGCATCTGGCCAGGGAAAAACTTACGACGCGAATGGAAAAGCCGTCGCAGACCTGCTCAACGCAGGAGATTTTCAGCTTAGCGCGGTACAGCTTTCGGGCAGAGTCATGGGCACTGGATCGGACTTCCGGTGGGTAGGTGAACTACGCGCTGCGGCTGAGAAAAGCTACGGGACGACTATCGCGGGCCTGATTCTTCACGATGCCCGTGCGGAATTGAAAGATGGCGTCTTAACCGCCTCGTCAACCCAGTTCACCGCAAACAACGTAAAGTCGTCCGCCGTTGGCGTAAACGGAATCACAGCTTCCGATCTGCGCCTGCGCAACGCGAACGATGTCACGACGGCGACCGTCGCGAGTGTTAAGGCAGGCGCATTCACCGGTGCCAACGTTCACGTAGACGGCGTCACCGCGAAAAATATCGATGTCGTGAGTCGAGCCGGAGTGACAAGCGTTGTTGTGAAAGAAGTGCAGGTCGGTGCTGCTTCCGCAGCGGGAGCTGAAAGCGGCAGCATCAATGTTGCCGGCGTTCGTTTGTCGGTGCGTAACGGACGCATTGAAGGCTCAACCGCAGACATCAATGCAGGAACCGTAAAAGTGGCCGATGGCCAAATTGAAAACGCAAAGCTGTCGAAACCGGTTTTCGTCGTTGAGCCTTCCGGTCGGTATCGAGTCAGCGCTGATTTGAGTCTCGGCGGTGGTGTTCTTGGCCGGATGAATATGGGGCAGGCGCAAGCCCATCTCGTTCTGACCAACAGTGAAATTCAACTTAATGATTTTACTGCCGACATTTTTAATGGGCGTGCCACCGGAAATGCACGCATAGCAACGACGCGTGGTGGCCAGTCGCACGTTACCGCGCAGTTCAACAATTTGGACCTCGCTGGTCCACTGGCAGCATTCGGAAATGCGGCTGTTCCTTTAAGTGGACGTGCGACAGGCAGCGTGGATCTTGCGTTTCCGGGTACAGATTTCAAGCAGGCATCAGGAACGCTGGTTACACAAGTTACAGCCGAGCCTGCGGGTGCGGGAAACATTCCGATTTCCGGCGAACTCCGCTTGCGGGCTGATCGTGGACTGTTTCAAATAGATCGTGCCGAATTGCAAACAGCGGCAAGCAAGCTTACTGCCACTGGCCAGTTCTCATTCTCCGGAAACTCAAATCTAAATGTCGATCTCTCGTCAACTGATGCGAGTGAACTCCAAGCGCTCCTTATCGACTCGGGTGTGCTCGGCGATTTAAGTGAACAGATCAGCAGTTCGGGTGTGGGTTTGGCAGGTACGCTAAGTTTCAACGGAACCGTACGAGGGAGCCTCAATTCGCCGGAACTCAATGGACGCTTTCAAGTAGGTTCCTTGCTTGTGAATGGGAACGATCTCGGCTCGCTTTCAGCCGCAATTGCCATGACACCCACCGAGCTCCGGGTCGAGAATGGCAGACTCCAAGAGCGTGATGGCGGCGGAATACAGTTTTCAGTCTTTGCTCCTCGACCGAATAACAACAACACCACAATAGAGGCAACACTAGACCGTGCAAACGCAGCGGCGCTCATCGCCGCTTTGCCGTTGAATAAAGATCTGCGTGAACAACTGGGCGATACGCGCGCAGATGTGTCAGGTCAAATTAAGGTTTCCGGAATCCCGGGCGCGATGAGTGGCAGCGCCGATATTCGTTCAGGACCCGGCACGTTAGCTGGTGAACCTTTGGAGAGTGTGGTTGCGCGTGCCACGTTCAGCGGTTCTACGATTCGGATAGAGAACATCGACGCCCGGATTGCAGGCGGGCACATCGTCGCCAGCGGCACAGTCGATACGACTACTAAGACTTTCGATCTGGAAACGCGCACCCAGGGGCTCCAGCTAGCGCGGCTTGCAACGCTTACTAAGAAACCAGCGCTGTCCACCCTAACCGGAGTATCAGACTTTGCTGCCCATCTTAAGGGCAATTATTCCGCGAATGATTTTTCTGGTTACGAAATCACTTTTGACGGTCAGGCGCACGACGTCAATCTAAATGGCAGATCGTTAGGCACGATCGCATTGACCGGACGAACTGAGAACCGACAGCTCATTGCCACCCTGACCAGTGGCATTCTCGGAACACAGCAAGTCGTCAATGCGACGGTCAACCTTGCCGATCCGAGATTGGCAGCGACGATCGAGACCACGTTCAATAACGCAGATTTAACAACACTTCTTGGAATCGCTGTGCCGCAGAGTGCAGTTAAGCTCACCGGCCGAGCGAGCGGCACAATTAAAGCGAGTGGACCGCTACTCGATGAGGACGGGTACTTTTCCGCTCAGGGCCTGCAAGGAACGGCAACTTTCACTGAGCTTGGATTTCGGGCGGAAGACGTTCAGTTAAATGCAACTACGCCATTTACGGTTCGAATTTCCGGAAGCGAAATTTCGTTCGAGAAAACGCAGTTCACTGGTCAAGGCACCAACGTTGTGCTCAACGGCACCCTGGCAACAGGACCGGGAGGCAGGGAAGCGCTCACGATCGATGGCCGGTTGAACCTAAGAGTTCTCAACGGCCTTTCCCCTGATTTCTTCTCGTCGGGTACAGGTGAAGTTGCAGTTCGCATCGGCGGCACGTTTAGCGATCCTCACCTGAACGGCACAGCTTCAGTTACGGGCGCATCAGTTACGGTGCTGCTGGGGAATGAGAGCTGGAACCTCGCCAACCTGACGGCATCGCTGCGCTTCTCTACGAATCAACTTCAGATCGATTCGGCTACAGGAACGCTGGGTGGAGGACGCTTGGTTCTCACTGGCGGCGCATTACTCGAAGGTTTTACTGTTTCTCGCTTCTTGGTCAATTTGCATGGATATAACGTGACAGCACCGTTTCCTGATCGGTTCCACTCGACGCTCGACGCTGACATCGAGATCAAAGGAACCGGCCGCGAACAGTTAATCAGCGGCACTGTTAATCTCCGGCGTGCCGAGTTTACCGATGACATCGAGCTAACTGACCTGATCAGTTCTCGTCGTCAGGGGTCGATTGAAGAAGGAGGCGAGGTTGAATTCGTACGTACGGCATTGTTCAGCGATTTGCGAGTAGAAGGGCGCAATGCGTTGGTGGTTAGAAATAATCTGGCCGATCTTGTCGGTTCGGTCTCGTTGACATTGAACGGACCGGTGAAAGACCCTGTTATCTCCGGCAGAATTACAGCTACCAGCGGCACGCTAAATTTTCGGAATGATCGTTATGAGATCGTGCGCGCGCTCGTAGATCTCCCCGCCAGTCGTGTTCTCGATCCGATTGTTAACATTCAAGCTGAAACAGAGATTCGCGGCTATCGGGTAATCGTGAATCTAACAGGGCCACTGTCGCAACCGCAGGCTGTTGTTCGCTCGGAGCCGGCGTTGCCACAGGCCGATGTGGTGTCCCTGATTACAACGGGGCAACTCTCGTCGACTGACACTAGCCTGTCAGTCTTATCTCAATCTGGACTTGGCACAGCGACTAGCTTGCTGGCTGATGCTCTCATTAACGCCCCGGCACAACGGGCAACCAATAGACTGTTTGGCTTGACCCGCTTCGAAATCAATCCTGTTTTTAGTCGCGCCGGCGCCAGCCCTGCTGCCCGACTCACGCTTGGCAAACGCATCAGCAAAGAAGTGACTGTCACTTATTCGACTAACGTAGCGTCTGATCCGAATCAGATCCTGGCCCTCGAATACCGGCTGTCTGACCGCCTGTCATTTGTTGCGCAATATGAGCAGGCCTCGACGCGAGAACTCAGTGCGCGCAATAACGCTTTCAGTTTTGAGATCAGGTTCAGAAGACGGTTTTGAGCAATGGGACAGCGCGGGCGGAATCAGCGAAAGCTGGAACCAAAAGATAGAATGCATATCAGAAATAGCGGGAGAATGCGTGCGCAACGTTTTTTCCCACGATTACTTCTGATTTGGCTATGCATCGTGGGCGCTTCGGCAGAAGCTGTTTGTGCTGACGACGCGCACATTGAAGATTATGAAGGCCGACCCATTGCTGCCGTTGAGCTCAAGTTTGAAAACTCCCCGCCTGATCCTGCCGCGGAAGCCGAGTTCTCATCACTCCTGAAAGTAGCTCCGAACACTGATTTTTCTGCTGCGCTCGTGCGTGATTCGCTCCAGGCTCTCTTTGACTCAGGACGAGTTGCCAACGCTCGAGTAGAGGCAGTCAGTCTTAGCGGCAGCAAAACCGGCCCGGTTCGGTTGCGGTTTGTTATTCAGCGACAGGTAGTTATCGCCGCTGTGAGACTCGAGATTGCGGCGGCGAACGGCACGCCTATCTCTGAAGACGAGCTGCGAGCACGTCTGATCCTCATACAACCCGGCACACGTTTTTCCATGCAAATTATCAGCCGGCACGCAGATGAAATTCAGGTTTATTTGAGAGATCGCGGGTACTTCAACGCGACGGTAGAACCGATAGAAGAAGTCGACCCGTCTGGTACTCGTGCCACAGTCACTTACCGCATTAATCCCGGAGAGCAGGCCCGCGTGGCTGGGTTCAACCTAGACATCAAGGGATTTGATCCAGCGACTGTTCGCCCGTCATTGAAACTACAACCCGGCGCGCCGTTTACGCGCGACGCTTTGGCTGACGACGTTAAAACGATTCGCGACGCAATTATCGCAAAAGGCTATCTTGCGCCTCAGCTACAAGATCCGCGCGTCGAACGAGACTCGGAGACCAATCGCATCACAATCACGCTAACTGGCGCGATTGGTCCACGCGTGAACCTTGAGATTAAGAACTATGTTGTGAATGAAAAACGGCAGCGCGATTTATTGCCCGTGAAACGCGAGGGAACAATTGATTACTCGGCGATCGTCGAAGGCGCGAGACGGCTGCGAAACAAGCTTCAGGAAGAGGGCTATTTCTTCGCGGAAGTTACGTCCGTGTGCAGCGCGAATCCCGCTCCTCCCGATCTGGGAACTAATGGGACTGAGGAAACTTGTCAGAATCTGAACCCCGAAGCACTAAGCGGCGCCACTGTGAACGTTACCTATACCGTCGAACGAGGACGCCGTTTTAAATTGACGGACATTCGCATTGCCGGCACTAACAAATTGACTTACGAGGATGTGTCCGGTCAGCTCAAATCCCAAAAGGCAAGTCCCCTTGGGCTGATTCCGTTCCTCAGCTACGGTCGTGGGTACACCAGTTTGGCTCTGCTCGAGCAAGACCGTAGAACCGTTGAAGCCCTGATGAAGGATCTCGGCTATAGGCGTGCAAAGGCTACTGTGTTGCAGGGCGTTTCGTTGAACGCAGATAACCTGATTATTACTTTTCAAGTCGAAGAGGGGCCTCTCACTCGCATTGCCGGAGTACAAGTCCGAGGAAATAAGATTTACACCGAGCAGCGAATTCGAGATGAGTTGAGGGTTGTACTTGGCGCACCTTTTTCTCGCTCTGAGGCAAGGTTTGATGCGGAACGCGTACGCGCTCTGTATGCGCGCGACGGTTATGTGAATGCGCAGCTGGACTTTTCAGTAGTTGAGCTTCCAAAGAAAGCGGAAGAAGAGCAAGTCAGGCTCATTTATTCAATTACGAGTGAGGGCGACAAGACATTCGTCAACCGAATCCTGATCAATGGAGTCACAGGCGACGCCAAAACACAACAAAAGAAACGTGACGCTATTCTGCGCGCAATTCCGCTCGCCGAAGGTGACGTGCTCAGGTCCGATCGTATTGCTGACGCAGAACGCGAGCTATATCTAACGGATGCATATCGTCAGGTCATAATCCGCCAGGAACCTGCAGGTGAAACTCCCGGGGGTTTCAGAAGCAGCGACATCATTATCGATGTCGAGGAAAAGAAAGCTCGCGTGATGGACTACGGCGGCGGCTATTCCACGGATACCGGCCCTTTGGGTCTATTTGAAATCAGCAATGTCAACTTCATGGACAAACTTCGGCAGGCGGCGATGCGGTTGCGAGTCAGTAGCCGTGTACAGCGTCTGCGATTTGAATACTTCGACCCCCGCTTTGCGCGATACGGAGAGCATCAGTTCGCTCCGCTCGCACTGTCGGTTGAATACCAGCGAGACTCTACGATCACCAGATTCTTCCGCTCGGCCATTGATCGCGGGACAAACGGCATCGTGCAGCGGTTGGATGAGAACGGCAATCCGATAGACGAATTTGGTGGTTCTGTGGGCGAACCAACAATCAACCGGTTTACCGTCGCGGCCGAAACACAACGCATTCTCAGCCGGAAGACGCGCAGTATTCTATTTGGCCGATACAGTTACGAAGATGTGCGGCTGTTTAACCTCGAGAGTTTGATAATCAAACCGATCTTACAACCCGATAAAGCGATTCGACTGTCACGCTTGGGAGTATCATTCGTCCGTGACACGCGCGAACGCTGTGAACGCGGTCTAGTCGGTGTCCAACGTCTTTCACAGGATGACGAGCGACCAGGCGCTCCTGGTGAAGTATGTCGTTATAACCAGGTGGATGCGACCCGCGGAGATTTCCTGAGCATCGACTATGCACTCGCGTTACGCCAGCTTGGCGGAAACATATCGTACAATCGGTTTCAAACTACCTACCGTCGCTACCATAAAGTGAACAGCCTCCGAGGAACTGTCTTCGCGGGAAATTTCACCCTCGGATTAGCGAACTTGTTTAATCCGCGCGATAGAGATGGAAATGGGACCATCGACGAAATAGACCTCACGTTACCAATCAGTGAGCGATTTTTCTCTGGCGGTTCAACGACCTTACGAGGCTTCAAATTTGAAGAAGCTGGGCCGCGACAAGTAATCATTCCCACAGGCACATTTCGTGATAGTAACGGCAATCCGGTCATGCTGAACCCGTTTACAGTGCCGGTGGGTGGCAATGCCTTGGCTGTAGTCAATCTCGAAGCGAGAATCCCGCTCGGAAGGTCGCTACAGGCCGTACCGTTCTATGACGGAGGAAACGTATACCGGCGCGTGGGTGACTTGTTCGGCAAGAAGGACAGCAGTCCGCCTCCTACTAATCTGATGGACGCCATAAATGCAGCCAATTTACGCGCGAACTGGTCCAATACCGTTGGCCTCGGGTTCAGATTTCAAACACCCCTTGGCGGAGCATTGGCTGTGGATTATGGATTCCTACTGAATCCACCAAGATTCTTGAATCCCCAGCTGGGACCGGATGGGATCCATTTTGACGGGACCCCGGCAGTGTTTAGGCTGGGACATACACAGTTGCATTTCCGAATTACGCAAACGTTTTAGAGACTGGGAAATGGCGGAATGGGCGAAAAGGGTGAATGGGCGAATGGGTGAAACTGTGGAGGGGAGAGGCTCCCCCCTGCGAGATGGACAGAGGGAGGCTGGGGAGACGCGGGGGGACGCGGGCGTGTGGGAATATTGTGAGGTATTGGAGTGGGGACAAATGGTTCGTTGTTACAGCACTCTAATTGTTAGACGGATACCACCTCTGGTTTTTGCGGTCCTTGGTTGTGTTTTGTTTTTCTCGCTCGGGTCGCGATGTGCCGCGCAGGAAGTCGTCGACAAGTGGGTCGCAACGGTGAACGTCGGTGTTCAACCGGACTGTAAGCAGATCTGCCTAATTACTTATTCGGATATTCTCTGGCAACTGGCCCTGCAGCCTGGCACCCCACTCGACAATCCGAGTTCGGAACAACTAAACCGCGCGCTGCGGCTACTGACCGATCAGCGATTGATCCTACAAGAGGCGCAGAGGCTGCCCACGATTGATCCAACTCCAGAAGAGATACAAAAAGCGCGCGATGAATTGGTCAAGTTGTTCCCCGGACGAGAATTTCAGGAACGCAGCATGAAGGTCGGCTTAACTAGCGAGAAGCTCGACGAAATCATCGAGCAACGTTTGAAAATCGAAAAGTACCTGGACTTTCGTTTCCGCAACTTTGTTGTAATCACCCAGAAGGAAATCTCGGATTACTATCGCGACGTCTATGTCCCGCGATTCCGGGCCAGATTTCCCGGCCGAGTCGTGCCTACACTTGACGAGGTGCGGGACGAAATTGAAAAAACTCTCACTGAGGCTAAAATTGAATCAGATACGGACGCGTTTCTTGACGCTCTACGTGAGCGAGCGGAAATAGTCATTCTCAACCCGGTTTAGTACAGATGCTTTCTCGCCGAAAGATGGTTCCCAGTATAGCCCTCGCACTTTCAGGTGGTGCCGCGCGAGGGATTGCCCATGTTGGTGTGCTCAGGGCCCTAACCGAGAATGACATTCCGATAGATGCTATTGCGGGGACGTCCGCCGGCGCGCTCGTCGGCGGCGCATTTTCTTCAGGGATGCCGCTGGACGAGATCGAAGCCATCGGACGCAGCCTCCGCTGGCGAGACATTGGGCGGATGACAATGTCTCGTTTAGGGGTGCAAACAAATGAACGGCTCGAGCAATACTTGCGCGAACGACTACCAAAAAAACGGTTCGAAGAGTTCCCGATTCCGCTGGCAGTCGTTGCCACTGATTTGCAATCAGGAAAGCCAGTCGTCATGCGTGAAAAAGGCGATGTTCCATTTGCAATTCGCGCTAGTTGCGCCATACCTGGTTGGTATGTTCCGGTCATCGATGTCAATGGTCGTCAGTTAGTAGACGGAGGGCTGGTCGCAAATATACCCGCTCAAGTTGCGCGGGGATTCGACGTGGACCTTGTCATTGCAGTCGATGTGAATGCGGAAGGCGCGAGGTTCCTTTCCGCTACATCTGTTATCGGAGTTGTGCTGCAGTCGATGATAATGGTCCAGAAAACCGCATCGTTACATCAATTGCAACAAGCGGACTGCGTTATTCGCCCGCGTGTAGGGCATATCAGGTGGGACGAGATGACCAGGGCTGACGAGCTGATTTCGGCGGGATACAAGGCCGGACTCGAAAGTATTCCTGAGATTCGGCACGTGATTGAAACCGCACTTAAACCAACGCCACGCTGGTATCAGTTTGGCCGCAAGCGATCCTCTCAGCGTTTTATTGAAAAAATACCGATTCAAGACTAACGGCCGCGTGTTTTGCACGGTTGGGCAAAGTATTCAAGAATCCAGGGTGAATTAGCCTTTTATCCCAAGTACACAATCTTGGAAACACTGAAGGGTTGCCGTAAGAGCTCAACGGCGTTATGGCTATCGAAGTCACATCTGTGCCTGATCGGGATGCACCGTACTTTCCACACCACATTCTGTCAACGATTAAGAACATCGGTCAGGCTTTCACTTTTGGTCAATACCGATTGTTTCTTCAGGTGTTTATCGGTCTCCTGATCGTCGCAGCCCTCGCGGCAGGTCATACCCTATTCCGCTCCTACCAATACTACTCACGCATCATCGATAACAGGCTTGCCTGCGGATACTTAACGAGTCGTGCGGGTCTGTACGCCGCACGGACTACTTTGCGCCCTGGCCAGGGTCTGTCTGCCCCGGATTTAGTTAGTAAATTGCAACGCGCAGGTTACGTGGAAGGTTCAACCAGCGATGTTTGGAATGGAAGCTTCACGCAGCATGTAGATTGTGTCGAGATACACCCGACATTAACTCATGAGCAGACCAACTCAGCCCCGGTAGTAGTGACGTTCGACAGCAGCGGTCGAATCAAAGGATTGACCCAGGATGGCATCTCGCTTGAGTCTTTCACGCTGGAACCGGAAGTGCTGACAAATGATGCGTCAACAAAGGTGGGAGAGCATCGCGCGCTAACGTTCGACCAACTTCCACCTGATTTAGTACACGCAATTCTGGCAATCGAGGATCGACGATTCTTCCAGCATCCTGGATTGGATCCGTTTGGTATCGCGCGCGCGCTGCTGCGCAACGCCGGAGAGGATCGGCTGGGGCAGGGTGGATCGACTATCACTCAACAGCTCGTTAAGAACACATATCTTTCTCCTGAGCGGACGTTGCGACGCAAGTATGCCGAAGCGATGCTCGCGTTCGCACTGGAACGCCGGTTGTCAAAGCAGGACATTTTCGCACTCTACTGCAACGAAATTTACTTCGGAGAGCGCGGCGCTGTGGCTGTAAGAGGCATTTACCAGGCGGCGAAAATCTATTTTGGAAAAGACCCGGCCAGGTTGACGTTGGCGGAAGCTGCAACCCTCGCGGGTATGATTCAAGGGCCATCGCGATATTCACCAGTGCGCCATGCTGACGCCACCAGGGAACGTCGAAATCGGGTGCTCGAGATGATGGCGCACGAACAATGGATCACAGAAGACCAGGCGAAGACAGCCGAAAGCGAACAGGTGAGCGTAATTCCAAATCAGAATGTTAGTTCGCTCGCCCCTTACTTTGTTGATTTCGTTAATCGCGTTGAAACCAACCCTGAAATCTCAGGCGAGGAACACAGCGTGGTCACCACTATTGATCTAGATTTGCAACGAATAGCCGAAGTTACACTCGAGCGGCAACTTACATGTCTCGATCACCGGAAAGGAAATGCGGGCAAGAAACTCGAAGGGGCGATCGTTGCACTCGATCCGCATACTGGTGATGTGTTGGCGATGGTTGGTGGCCGTGACTACGCAACTTCCCAGCTCAATCGCGTCACGGACGCGCACCGGCAACCAGGTTCCACATTTAAGCCCTTCGTATATGCTGCCGCGCTCGAAGATGGAATTTCGCCGTTACAAATGTTTGCTGACGCACCACAGGAATTCGTTTACGACGGAAACCGGATCTATAAGCCCATGAACTTCGCGGGTAGGTATTCAATGCGTGAGGTACCGATGCGCACCGGGCTGGTCCAATCCTTGAATACTGTGACGGTCGCACTCGCCATGCAAACAGGTTTAGCTCGGATTGCCAACCTGACGGAGAAATTCGGCTTACCTAAACCGCCGCGGTATCCGGCGCTTGCACTGGGTACGACTGAAGTAACCCCACTCGAACTTGCCTGCGCATATGCGACATTTGTAAATGGCGGGCGCCGAATTCAACCAAGGACCACAACAGTTACCGATAGCTCCGGAGTTGCTTTGTCGGACACTCGAGCGGTTCAGGTCATTAGCCCGACGACTGCGTACATGATCACTAACATCTTGTCAGCGGTCGTGGACCATGGGACCGGCCGTCAGGCACGAAACACAGTCAAAGGTATTGCCTTGGCGGGTAAGACAGGCACTTCACGCGATGCATGGTTTGTCGGTTATACGCCGAATCTGGTTTGCGTTGTGTGGATTGGGTTTGATGACAACACGCAATTGGGAATGACGGGCGCTGAGGCAGCACTACCTGCGTGGGCTGAGTTTATGCAAGCCTCAATTAATCGCCGGCCCGAGCTGGGCGGCACAAACTTCGACTGCCCCGAGGGAATAAAGTTTGTCGAGATAGACGATGACACTGGACTGATATCCACCCTCACCTGTCCTAACCGCGAGTTGATTGCGGTTACAGATCGCCTTGCGCCACACATGGAGTGCTACTTTCATGGCAATCTTCCCCGGCCGTACCAGGAAGACGACGATGTCCGAACCAATTCGCCTGGGAAAAAGCCGAAGCTGACCGTCACATCGTTCGACACAGTTAATATTGCGAAGTCATTTGTTAGGACGCGCATTGAGGTCGACAACACCGGCCGTCGAACACTAGTTAATGATATGAGGTAACTCAACCGTCCGTGGAACGCGCCTAAGTGGCACAGACTTCAGTCTGTGAAGGTTGAATGGCATTCATCGGCGAGTGCGGCCAGTGCGGCCAGTGCGCGTTCCGGGGACGGTTGAGTAAGTAGGTTTTTCTTTGTCGGACACTACGTTTCAAGAACGACTTGGGCGATAGCGTGCTCACTGGTGTGTGATAGCGACAGATGCACTGCGGTGGCTCCTGACGTTTCAAAGATCCCTCTAACCTCACCATAAAAGATCAAGTAAGGTGCTCCCGTATCACGCGCACATACCTCAATGTCCTGCCAGCTGATTCCGCCACGCCAGCCAGTCTGGAACGCTTTAAGCGCCGCCTCCTTCGCGGCAAAGCGCGCCGCATAATGCTGCGCTGCGACCACTCCTCGGCTATCGCAATATGCGCGCTCGGCGGCAGTGAAAACTCGTTCAGCAAAACGCGGTGTGCGTAAGAGCACTTCCCGAATGCGTTCGACTTCGATAATGTCTATTCCAATGGCAACAATCATTGACGACAGCGAACTGAGCCGCACCGGATTTTACTGGCGCGAAATTGAAGGCGTAAAGGCGCTAATTTGTTCACCGCTTGAAGATGACGGATTTGCAAACGGCTTCTCAACACGTATAGGAGGCGTAAGCCAGATGCCTGACAGCTCTCTGAACCTCGCCGGCTTTAACGAGGATGAAGCGGAGAACATTCTGGAGAATCGCCGTCGCTTTCTCAAGCTGTTTCCGGGTAATTGGAGTCTTGCCGGCTGTTGGCAGGTCCACGGCACCGACGTTCGGGTAGTTGCTGACAAGCTTGATGCAAAACCTGCTGAGAATGCTCGTGGCGACACGGTTAATTGTGACGCACTCGTGAGTGGTGCGTCCCACGTACTTCTTGGGGTCAAAACCGCTGATTGCGTTCCGATTCTTATTGGTGACCCAATCACTCGAGCTTTTGCTGCGGTCCACGCTGGATGGCGAGGGACCCTTGCTGGAATCGCGAGCTTTGCTTTGGATAGATTAACAACAGAGTATGGCAGCCGCGCAAGCGATTTGCGAGTCGCGATTGGACCAGCAGCAGCCGAGTGCTGTTATGAAGTTGGCGCTGATGTCATCGATAGATTTAACTCGAGATATCCAGATGCTGCTGCGCTTTTCACTACAACAAGCCCCGGGCGCGCGCGAATCGATCTGTTCGAAGCGAATCGAAATCAGCTGATGGCTGCCGGAGTTTCAGCAGAACGGATTCATACGGCGCCACTCTGCACTATGTGCCGCACAGATCTCTTCTTTTCCTATCGCCGCGAAAAATCGCTTCACGGTAAAGTGGGAAGATTGATGTCGGTGATTGGCCGGAAAATTTAGAATTGAGAAATTAGAATTTTGTGTAAGTTTTGTTGACCGTGTTTTTTTCAAAGTGAATCCGGGGATAATGCCGCATAGCGCGACGGGTCAATGAAGCGAACACTAAATCTAAGAATTTAATTGACAGTCAGCCACAAACTAACCTCACGCGTCTGGGGCGGGAAGCAAGACTCGTCGTTGCAGCTCTGATAACGCAAACGTGCCTTCAGTTCGTTCTGTCCAGCGGCCGCCGTCGCAGGCACGGTGACGTTGAATCGCATCGTAGCTCTTCCTTCATAGACCGAAACCCTGTTCTTCGAGAACTTGAAATTACGGAGGACCGCGCGGGGATACACAATCGGACCTACGCGAATGCTGTTCGGAGCCTGGATTTGCAGCTGCGTCGCGATTAAGAATTTTTCCAATGGCTTACTCGAATTGACGTGAAAACCGGCGGGGATGTCCATCACGAGCGTACCCTGGACTGTCCGTCCGCGTTGAACCTTGTCGCTGGAAAGCTGACCGTTGATAGCTATATTCGGCGCCGCCTGCGGCAAGGTGGTGGCATGAAAAGTCGCTGGAGAGACCAGGACCGCGGCTGCAAGAAAAATACGGACTGCTCGCCGAGCGAAGAAAGTAAAATTCATACGGTGGTTCCTCCTCCATTTCGAGTAATTCTACATGCACGATCGTTTCGCACAAAAACCCGAAAGACATGTCCACAGATTA
>Ga0114129_10005984_pt1 | contig 17232 bp, 9 predicted proteins | sample RhiMetdeltSRZDD1_FD_80071 | JGI IMG/M metagenome (GOLD analysis project Ga0114129, IMG submission 80071) | Populus rhizosphere microbial communities from Tennessee, USA - Rhizosphere MetaG P. deltoides SRZDD1 (version 2) (version 2) | ecosystem: Host-associated > Plants > Roots > Rhizosphere >... | reverse complement strand
TTGCCGACCGGCAGCGGCGCGCCGGTCGCGTTGTAGTTCTGGCGCCAGTCGGCCATCTCGATCTCCCATAAGAGGCGGCCGGTGAAGCGATCGAGCGCGATGACGTGCGCGTGGTCGGTGACCATGAATACGCGATCGCCGGCGACGCCGACGCCGCGGTTGACGCCGCCCGCGGCGTTGCCGACGAGATCCTTCGTGCGCGGCCGCCGATAGTGCCAGATCTCCCGTCCGTTGCCGGCGTCGAGCGCGTAGCATTCGTTGGCGCTCGTGACGTACATCACGCCGTCGACGACCACGGGCGTCACCTGCAGCCGCGAGGTGTTGCCCAGGCTGAAGATCCACCGGGGCACGAGCCGCGCGACATTGGCAGGCGTGATCTGCGTCAGCGGACTGTACCGGCTGCCGTTGAACTGGCCGTTGTACGTCGGCCAGTCGCCCTGCGACGTGACGCGGCGATACGCGCTGCCGCTCCTGCGAAGCAGGTGCAGCTTCCGATCGTCGCCGAACACCTGCAGGTCGTCCGGGCCCTGGTTGAAGACGAGGCCTTCGAGGGCGCCGCCGTTGGCGAGCGCGATCGTCGTGCGAGCCGGGCCCGAACCACTCGGGGGCCGCAGCGTACGCAGGTGGCGAATCAGATCTCCGATGTCCGCGGCGCTCAGCGTGGCAAACGCCGGCATCCCCGCGCCGATCACACCTTGACGGATGACGGATTGCAGCTCCTCGTCGGTTCGCGACCGAACGCGCGTGGCGATCGCGGGACCGAGCTCGCCGCCGTTGCCGTCGGTGCCATGGCACGACGCGCACCGGCTCGCGAACGCCTGAGCGCCCGGCGTGCCCGCCGCCTGCTGACCGACCGGCAGGAATTCCGCGGGCGCGAGCGCCCCGCGTGTGAAGCGCGCGGCATGGATCGCGCCCTTGAAGTAGTTCACGCGGTTGAAGCGCACGCCGATCGAGGAGCGGCCCGGCCGCTGCGGCGTGAAGCCGATGGCGGCCGCTCCTTCCTGGACGCCGTTGACGTAGTTCCTGAACTCGCGTCCGTCGTAGACGGCCGCCACGTGATACCAGGCGCCGAGTGGATGCAGGCGCGCGCGATTGAGCAGCGCCTGGCTTGCGCCGGGGCTGTGGACGTAGCTGTCCAGGCTCCACTGGCCGTCGATGACTCGGATCTCGAACAGCATCCGGTCGTCGGTGCCGTCTTCCTGCAGGTGGAACCACCGCTGCTCGGCCGCTCCGCCGTCCGGGCGGAAGATCGCTTCCCATGTGAACGTCGCGGCGCCGGCAAGCGGATGCACGTCGACGAACAGCGCATCGTCCACGCCGTCGAATTCGATCGACTTGCCGACCGGCGTGTCGACGACACGCGGGTCGCCGAGGATCGTCGTAGGATGATCGCCAAGTCTGTCGAGGCGATCGAACACCCACGACTCCGATTGCGCGGCCGCGTTCAACCGGCCGCAGATTACAATGGCGGCCGTCGCTGCAAGGAGAGTGGTCATGAAGAGTCGCGCGCGCATGCTGGCCGGCGCCATTCTGATTCTTCTCGCAGGCTTTGTCACCGCAAAAACCGCGCGCAGCGCGCCCCTTTCAGGGCCGCCGCTCACTGACGACTTCAAGCCGGTCACCGAGGCCGCGCTGCTCGGTCCCGATCCGGCCGACTGGCCGAGCTGGCGCCGGACGCTCGACGGATGGGGGTACAGCCCGCTCAAGCAGATCGACACGCGCAACGTCCGGCAGCTTCAGCTCGCATGGTCGTGGGGACTGAAACCGGGGTTGAGCCAGCCGAACCCGCTCGTCGCAAACGGCAGGATGTTCGTGCCCGTCCCGGGCGGCGGCGTGCAGACGCTCGATGCGGCCACAGGCGACCTGCTCTGGGAGTTCACGCCCAAGGCGGCCGGCGGCGATCCGATGCGCACGTCCGTCATGCGCACGCTCGCCATCTACGGCGACAAGGTGTACACCGCAACCGCCGACGCCCGGCTGATTGCGCTCGACGCGCGAACCGGCGCCGTCGCGTGGGATCACCGCGTCGCCGACTCGAAGCAGGGCTATTCGTACTCGAGCGGACCGATCGTCGTGAAAGGGATGATCGTCGCCGGCATCACGGGCTGCCAGCGGTACAAGAACGACGTCTGTTTCATCTCGGCGCACGATGCGCAGACGGGCAAGGAGCTCTGGCGGACGTCGACGATTGCGCGGCCGGGCGAGCCGGGCGGCGATTCCTGGGGCGAGCTGCCGCTCATGTTCCGCGCTGGCGCCGACGCGTGGATTCCAGGCAGCTACGATCCGGCCACGAACCTGATTTACTGGGGCACGGCGCAGGCGAAGCCGTGGGCCCGCTTCGCGCGCGGCACCGACGGCGACGCGCTGTACACCAACTGCACGCTCGCGATCGATCCGGCCACTGGCAAAATCGTCTGGCACTATCAGCACATTCCCGGCGAGACGCACGACCTCGACGAAACCTTCGAGCGCATCCTGATCGATGTCGGCGGCCGACAATCCGTGTTCTCGATGGGGAAGCTCGGCATCCTGTGGGAGCTGGATCGCAAGACCGGCGCGTTCGTGAGCGCGCACGATCTCCGCTACCAGAATCTCGTCGACGTCGACGCGAAGACCGGCAAGGTGACCTATCGTGCGAACAGGATCCCGCAGCCGGGCGTCGAGCTCGAGTTCTGTCCGAGCTCCAGCGGCTTCAAGAGCCTGCGCGCGATGGCCTATCACCCCGACACCCAGGCGTTCTACATCCCGCTGCTGCTGAGCTGCGAAAAGGGCACCTTCTCTGGCGATATCAAACGCGAGGAAGGCGGCGGCGGAGCGGGCGCCGTGCTGCGCACGAATCTGATGCACCCCGAAAGCCGCGACGGCATCGGCGAGCTCGTCGCGATGCACGCGCGGACTGGCGCCATCCTGTGGCGCCACCGCACGCGCACGCCGCCGACCACCTCCGCGCTGACGACCGGCGGCGGGCTGGTGTTCGTCGGCGACTACGATCGCTATCTGCGGGCCTACGATGCGGCGAGCGGGACCGTGCTGTTTCAGACGCGGCTGCCGACCGCCGTGCAGGGATTCCCGATCGCGTACGCGATCGGAGGCAGACAGTACATCGCCGTGCCCGTCGGCACCGGCGGCGGCCAGTGGGTCACGACCGTTCCCGGCGACCTGACGCCCGAGAGCAAGATCGCGCAGAACGCGAACGGGATGTTCGTCTTCGCCCTGCCCCAGGGAAAGTGACGTAGCCTTTTTGGGATCAGCGCGACGGCAGCGGAATGCGGTAGAGGTTTCGCTGCACGGTCTGGCGCGAGAACGCGTACTGATCGGATGCCGGGCCTGGCGTGACATCCAGGCCGTCGACCGCATGGACGCCCGGCAGCGCCAAAATCTCCGTCTCCGATCCGAACCCTCGGGCGGGCATGGCGGGGAACGCCTGACCGGGTCGCAACGGCACGACGTACGCGGAGTGTCCGGACACGCTGAGAACCAAACGCTTCGCATCCGGCGACCACGTCACGCGGCTGCTGGCGCCGTAGATCTGAACGGGAGATCCGCCGCTCATTGGGAGCGCCAGCGTCGCCCCGGCGGCTGCTCTCGATGGACGCGCGTACACGATCAGCCACTCGCCGTCGCGCGAAAGATCCAACGTTTCGATCACCGGATGTTCACTCGCTTTGCGCAAGCCGGCTCCGTCGATGCGAACGCGGTAAGCGTAGCCGTAGTCTCCCTCTCTGGCGCGAAACACGATTTCGTCGTTCGCCACGAACAACGGGCCGTCGCCCTCCGCGTTGGGAATCTGACCAGGCGGATTCTTCCGATCGATGGACGCGAGCCAGAGCCTGTTCTTACCGTCCGCGCCGACGGCTTCGACCACGACCTGCTGTCCATCCGGTGAAATGTCGTAGGGTGTTCGCGTGGCGGCCGCTCCAGCCGTTCCAGCCGTCCCAATCGGAAAACCTGGGAGCAGGGGCTCGGTGAGCCCGGAGCTCAATTCCGCGATCCACAATTCGGTGCGATTCGACGCGGCTTGGGTCACGGTGTACAGCAGCCTCTTCCCGTCGGGCGTGAACTTCGGCTGATGGGCGTAGCCTTCGAGCGAGACGGCCCGCTCGCCCTTCGAGTCGCGCACCCAGACCGAACGCCGCTTGAGTCCGACGGCGGTGATGAACGATGCCCCGTCCGGCGCGATCGCGACACCTTCCTCTTCCGTAGGCCCAACGGTGAGCTGCTCGGGCGGCGCGAGCGTCTCGCTCTCGGCGAAGCGCTGCCGCCAGGTGTGAAAGGCGCCGCCGGCACTCGAGCTCAGGTACATCCATTTCCCGTCGGGCGACCACGCGGCAAACCAGCACGGCGCACCCGGTGGGCCGACGTGCCGACCCCGCGATCCACCGTCCGTTCGAATCAGGCGGCATGGCGTCCAGACGCCCCGGTCGGTCATTTCCGCCACGAGCGCCCAGTTGGCGTCGGGCGACGGATACGACCTGTGCGCCATCGCGCCCTTCGGCATCGGCACGTACAGATCGCGGGCGGCGGCGCGGCTCTCGTCCGCCGTCACGATCTTCATGTGGTTGCCTTGACTGCCCCTGATTTTCTCGGAGAACAGCAGCTTCTGCCGGTCCATCCAAACCAATCCCGACGCGTTCGGCAGCCATCGCCGCGGCTCGCCTCCGAGCACGGGTACGACCCACGTGTCCCACTCGTTCTGCGCATCGATCGTCGTGTAGGCGATCCGCGACCCGTCCGGCGAGAACACCGGACTCATTTTCGTCAGCGCATCGTTGGTCAATTGCTTGGCCTCGCCGTCCGGCAGGATCTTGACGTAGACCTGTCCTTCCGCTTGGAACGAGCTGGCGCCTCGAAGGAACGTCACCATGCGCCCATCCGGCGAGAGCGCGGGCTGGCCCACTGAATCCGGGAAGTTCGTCAGCTGCGTCCACTCCGCACGGGCCGCGGGCTCGCTGCCGGAGCGCCGCCACCAGAGGCTCCCGACCAGCAGAGCGATCAAGACGAGGCTGGTGAGCGCAATGGCCGCGCGCATCCATGGTGCCGACACGCGCGGCGTCACGGCGACCACGCTCGAGCGGTGTGACGGCAAATCCGCCAGCACATGATCGAGCTCGAGCCGCACATCGCCGATGTCGCGCAGGCGCTGTCGCGGATCCTTCTCGAGACAGCGCTGCAGCAGGCGCAGGACCGCCGGCGGCGTTGCATCGGGCAGCGCGTCCCAGTCCGGCTCGCGTGTGAGGATGACCGCAATCGTGTCGGACACCGTCTCGCCGCGGAACGTCCGTTGTCCCGTCAGCATCTCGGTGAGCACGCAGCCGAACGCCCAGATATCGGTCCGCTTGTCGAGCGGTTTCGCGCGCGCCTGCTCCGGGCTCATGTAGGCGGCTGTGCCGAGGAGGACGCCGGAGCCGGTGCCCTGGAACGTGACCGTGGGTGAATGCGAGAGATCAGCATTCGCAAAGCCGGCCGTCGGCTTCGCCAGCCCGAAGTCCAGCAATTTGACCAGGCCGTTGCGCGCGATTTTCACGTTGGCGGGCTTCAGATCGCGATGGACGATCCCCTGCTCGTGTGCCGTGTCCAGCGCGTCGGCAATCTGTCGGGCGATTGGAATCGCCTCGCCCAGACCCATCGCACCCTTCGCGATCAGGTCGGCGAGCGTCGGCCCCTCGATCAACTCCAGCACCATCGCGTGGATCGCCTCGGTGTCTTCGAAGCCGTAGATTTGGCCGATGTTGGGATGCTGCAGCGACGCGAGAAGCTGCGCCTCGCGCTTGAAGCGCGCCAGGCGATCGGGATCGCGCGCAAAGGATTCGGGGAGAATCTTGATGGCGACGTCGCGATTCAACTTCGGATCGCGAGCGCGGTACACCTCGCCCATGCCACCCGCGCCGAGCGGCGCGATGATTTCATAGGGGCCAAGGCGGGTGCCGCTCGCGAGCGTCATCGGGCTCGTCAAGACATCAGCGGCGCGCGCTCGAACAGCTCGCCGTACGTCGGCCCGCTGCCACAGCGCCGATCAGCGCCGCACAGCGCTGATTATCGCTCAACCCCCTCACCAAATCCCGGGAGCAGACGGAGCCGCGATTGCCCGCGACGTGGGACTGCTCTATATAGGTTGCGCGGGCCGCCGACAGACCGGCTGATTGTCGCTGACCATCCGACCTCAGAACACGACCCGCACCGCAACCTGCATCACTCGCGGCGTTCGAGTCGATGTCACCTGTCCGAAGCGCGCGTTCACCTGGTTCCCGGCGGCGTCGAACCGCGCGGTCGCGTCGATGGCGTTGAACTGCGTCTGGTTGAACACGTTGTAAATCTCCCAGCGCAGCTGCAGCCGGCGGCGGTCGCCCGCAATCGGGATGTTCTTGAAGATCGTGAGGTCGGAGCTGCTGAGGCCCGGGCCTCGAACGACATCCTTCGGCGAGTTCCCCGGATTGCCGCGGCCCGGGCGCGAGAACACCGACGTGTCGAACCACCGCGTCAGGCTCCCATCGCCTCGCGGCAGCGTGGGGTCGCCATTGACCACGATTCGCGTCGCGTCGCCGCCGCCGTTGATGTCGGCGCCGTCGACGGTGGTGAAGCCGACGCTGAGCGGCGCGCCGCTCGCGAACGTCGTCAGGCCCGACACCTGCCAGTTGTCGAGGACCGCCCGCGCAAACGCCGTGTGCCATCGCGCGCTGGCCTTGGGCAGGTCGTACGTGTAGTTGATGACTGCGACGTGGGTGCGGTCGAAGTCCGACAGCCCGTAGTTCCACGTGTCGGGATTCTGGTAGACGGCGATCTGCATGTTTGAGCCGTTCTGCCCGGTGTCGTTGTTCGACGTGTAATCCCTCGATCGCGACAGCGTGTAGGCCACGCCGAACTGCAGGCCGCCGGCAAAGCGGCGGTTAACCTGCAGCTGCAGCGCGTTGTAGTCGGAGATGCCGACGTTCTCGAACACCCAGATCGTGTCGTAGCCCGGGTACGGACGGAAGAAGTTGTCGGGCAGCGGATTGCCCGGCCGCGTCGGGTCCTGGTTCTGCGGCAGGAAGCGCGCGCCGTACGGGACCGTGTTGATGCTTCGCGCCTGGAGCAGATGACGTCCCTGCGATCCGACGTACGCGGCGTCGACGACAGTGGCCCAGCCGATATCGCGCTGCACGCCGAAGGTGTAGCCGTAGAGCGTCGGCGTCTCGGTTCGTCGCTCGAGGCTCAGCACGGAGCTCGGGAAGAGGAATCCCGTCGACTGCAGCAGCGAATCCATCGTCCCGTAGAAGATTGTCGGCGCGTAGGAGAGCGGCGGGTTGCGCACGAGCGCCCAATTCGCGTTCCCTGACGCACGTGTGTTGTGGAAGATGCCGAAGCTCCCACGCACGGCGCTCTTGCCGTCGCCGTTCACGTCGTAGGCGAAGCCGACGCGGGGCTCAGGAAGCAGCGATTCCTGCTCCTTGAAGCCCTTCGGGAACGTCGGATCGGTCCCCAGCACGAGGCCGTTGTTGATGTCGCCCGTGCCCGGAACCAGGGCGCCGATGAGGGCGGCCGGGACGGTCGCGCCGGTCACCGGATTCTGCCCGAGGCGGACGCCGTTGACGAGGACGGGCGTGAACAGCAGCGGCGCCTTCTTCGGATCGTATCGCTCGACGGAGAACTCGGCCGCGCGATCGTCCCGGGCGCGGTAGTGGGTGTACCACGCCACGCGCAGTCCGTAGTCGACCGTCAGGTTCCGCAGTCCCCGCCACGTATCCTGCGCGAATCCCTCGATGACATTGGCCGTACCCGGCGCGCCTGGGCGAGCCGTCGCTTCCGTGTACTGGTTGAAGGAGCCCAGAACCGCATTGGCGTACGCGTAGTTCGTGTCGAACGGATTGTTCACGTCGCGGCTGAAGTTGAAGTTGCCGCCGAAGTTCACGTCGGCGCCTTCCTCGTTGGTGACGCGCTCGGCGTACAGCCCGGTCTTGAAGATGTGATGGCCCTTGGTGAGCGTCAGCGTCTCGTTGGCGGTGATGAGCTGATCGCTGCCGGTCAGCGGCGTGCGGCCGTTGTAGGTGATGTTGGCGGAATTGGTGACGCCGAACGACGCCTGCGGAATGATGCCGAACGGATTGATGCCCGGCGTGAACTGGCCGAGCGTATACCCCACCTGGTTCTTCTGGATGCGCGCGAGCTCGGCGTCGCTCAGCGGCGGCCCGTTCTCCGTGCTGTGTCGGCTCGTGACCGACACCTCGTTGACCATGTTGTTGCTGATGACGCGTGTATACGTGGCGACGGCGCTCGAGTCGGTGAAGAGATAGTGCAGCTTCGCCAAGCCCCAGTTCGACGTGCCGGCCGGGACCGCGTAGCCCTGGTTGTCGGCCCACCAGGTCGAACCCCGCACGTAGAAGGCGTCCCGCGTGCTGGGGTGATAGTCGACGCGCAGCACGTGCTGCCGCTTCGGGACGTCCAGACTTTCCTGGAACGTGTAGTTGTACTGGCCGTTCGTGATGGCGCGGTCGAGCGCGTTCGGCAGCGGGAAGATCTTCAGCAGGGCGAGCCCGCTCGCGTTGAGACGACTGGCCGGGATCACGTTGCCCGGAAAACACCCCGGACCGCCCGCCGTGATGTTGCACGCGCCCGGGAGCAGCGGATCCTTGATGAAGATCGGACGGCCGCTCGAGTCGACCGACTGCGAGAAGTCGCCGGCCCGCTCGAGCGCCGTTGGAACGGTGACCTGCCGGACCGCCTGCGGGTTCAGCGACTTCCACCCGTCGAACGAGTAGAAGAAGAACAGCTTGTCCTTGTCCCCGTTCAGCCGCGGCACCGGCAGCGGTCCGCCCAGCGTCGCGCCGAGGTTGTCGTACCGATAGAGCGGCTTTGCGATGCCGTTGCGGATGTTGAAGAAGTCGTTCGCGTTGAGCTTCTCGTGGCGCTTGTACCAGTACGCGCTGCCTTTGAAATCCTTCGTGCCCGACTTGGTGACGATGTTGACGAGAGGTCCGCCGTTGCGGCCGTACTCGGCGCGATAGTTGTTGAGCTCCACCTGCACTTCGCTGATGGCGTCGAAGTTGATGGTGCTGCTGAACACCTGCGGGCTGCCCAGGTCGTTGCCGACCGCGCCGTCGACCGTCATGGTGTTCCAGGTGGCGCGATTGCCGTTGATGTTCGGCGTGCTCGAGCCGAAGCTGTTGCCGGGCGCCTCGGTCGGCGTCTGGTACGAAACACCCGGCAGGACCCGCAGCAAGGAGATGACGTCGCGGCCGCGATCGGCGACCTGCTCGAGCTGCTTCGCCGTGATGAGGGCCGATCGCTCCGAGCTGAGCGTCTGCACGATCGGGCTGTACGCCGTGGCCAGGACGACTTCCGTCATCGCGCCGATGTTCAGCTCGATCGTGCCGACTGGCAGCTGCTCGTTCGGGGGGACGACCACGCCGCGCCGCTCGTACGGGCTGAATCCGGTCAGCTCCACCCGCAGCGTGTAGGTGGCCGGCTGCACCGCGGCCAGCACGAAGCCGCCGGTCTCGTTGGTCGCGGTCACGCGGCTGTCGCCAGTGCGCTCGTTGGTCAGCGTGATGGTTGCGCCCGGCAGCACCTGGCGCGTCTGGTCGACGACGGTGCCCGACACGGTGCTGGAGATCGATTGGGCGCGGACGGGGAGCGGGCGAGCAATGGCGCCGGCCAGACAGGCGACGGCAGCCAGACGGCGAAGCAGGACCATGGACCCTCCTCGTGAGTCTGGCGAAGTGTCTCAAACTTTACCGTTAAAGTAAACTAACTATAACGGTAAAGCTCAAGCCCACCCCGGTTCGGCCTCCCGGGCTATCGAAAGACAATCGTCGACGGGCTCCCGGCCTTGATCACCTGGCCGGTCGGGGTCAGCCTGCCGGTCGTCTGGTTCACACGGAAGACGACCACCGTGTCGCTGTTCTGGTTGGCCGCGTACAGATAGGTGCCGGGTGGATCGAGCCCGAAAAACCGCGGCGTCCGGCCTTGGGTCGGTTCCCAGCCGACGACCGTCAACATCCCCGTCTGGCCGTCGATGGCAAAGATCGCGATGCTGTCGTGGCCGCGATTCGATCCGTACACGAACCGCCCCGACGGCGCCACACAGATTTCGGCGCCGGTGTTGTTGCCGGTGTAGGTGGCCGGCACGGTCGGCAGAATCTGGAGCGGCTTCAATCCGCCCTTCTCCGGGTCGAAGGCATAGGTGGCGATCGTTGAGTCAATCTCGTTGATCACATACGCAAACGGTTTCGTCGGATGAAAGTCGACGTGGCGCGGCGCCGCGCCGGCGCGCGACGCGACCGACGGCGGGTCGGCCGGCACGAGCTTCCCGCTCGTGGCGTCGAGCCGGTACACGAACACGCGATCGAATCCCTTGTCGGGAACGACGATCAAGCGGCCGCTCGGATCGAATGGGCAGTGATGCGGATGCGAGATCGTTTGCTCCGTCCGATGCGGCCCGGGCGTCCCGGTCATGGTCGCCAGATCCGAGACGGGCCCGAGCGAGCCGTCCGGATTGATCGGCAGCACGACGAGCGTCCCGGTCGCGTAGTTCGCGAGCGCGAGGAAACGGTTGGTGCCATCGATGGAAAGATGGACGCCGTTCGTGCCGCGCGTCGGCTGCTGGTTGATCACGCTCAACCGGCCGGTCGCGGAGTCGATCCGATACGCCACGGCCTGCGTGCCGTCGCCGTGCGCCGAATACAGGCATCGACCCTGCCGATCGATTGCCAGGAACGACGGATCCGCGAAGTCCTTGACACTCTGAATCAACGACCAGGCTGAAGCCTCGCCGCTGCGGCGGTACACGCCAATCCCTTCGCCGTGGCCGCGACCCTGGGACGTGTAGCTGCCGATGTACATGAACGTCGGCGGTGGGGGAGGGCCTTTGGTCTGCGAGGCCGCGTTCGCCGGGCGGCGCGCGGTTGCCGTCGTCACACCAGCGAGCCCAATCAAGAAGTCCCGTCGATTCATTGAACTCTCAAATCAAGTCTGAACTCTGAACTCTGACATGTTCATTCGACCCAGCGTCCCGCCCGCATAACGCGCCGGATTTTGATTGTGTTGTTGATGTCGGCGATCGGATCGGCGTCGAGCAGCACGAGATCCGCGGCCTTTCCGGCGCGGATCGACCCGTAGTCCGGGTCCTCGCTGCGCGTGATCACGCGAGCGGCGTCGAGCGTCGCGGCGCGAATCGCCGCGAGCGGCGGCAGGCCGGCTTCGACGAACAGCTGGATCTCGCGGTGCGTCGCGTGACCGAAGGGCGTCACCTGCGACGCCTCCGCGCCGCAATCGGTGCCGGTCACAATCCGGACGCCGCCGTCGAACATCGCCTTGATGAAGGGAAACGTCTGCTCGCGCATCCGCGCTTTCCGCTGCGGGAGATCCGGAGCCCCCAGCGTCTGTGCCCTGCGCTCGGGGTCGCCGAGCATCTGCTTGCCGCGCGGATAGAGGGCATCCTGCAGCCGGGGCATCTGCAGAATCTCCGGATGCTCGTAGTAGAACCACCGCGATTCGATGTTCGCCAGCGTGGGGGCAAACGTTATGCGCTTCGACTTCGCGTACGCCACGAGCTCGGGTGTCACCGGTTGATCGATGGGGTTGTGCAGGAAGTCGGTGACGCCGAGGTCCGCGAGCTGGTGGAGGCTGGCGACGTCGGTGACGTGCGCGACGATCGGAACACCCTGTTTGCCTCCTTCGTCGACGATCGCAGCGATGACCTCAGGGGCAAACTTCGGGTCGGTCATCCAGATCTTGATGAAGTCGACGCGCTGCGCTTTCAGGTTGCGCACGTTCGCGCGGGCCTCTTCGGGTGTCGCCGGCTTGAACGTCGGCGCGCCCGGATACGGCCCGCTGACGTTGAACCCCTGGCCGGCCGTGTACGCGCGCGGTGCGACGAAGGCGCCCTCTCGCGTCTGGCGGAAGAGCGGCACCGTGTCCGGTTTGTCGTTCCCCGCCGAGCGCATCGTCGTGACGCCCCATCGAAGCTGCGCGATCCAGTAGCGCCGCATCACGTCCGCGGGCTGATTGATGTGGCAGTGCACGTCGACGAGCCCCGGCATCAGTGTCTTGCCGGCGCCGTCGACGATCGTCACGTCGCGCGAAATCCGGGCGCGCGCGCGCGGCCCGGCGGAAGCGATTCGGTCGCCGTCGACAATCACAACCGAATCGGGTATCGGAGGCGCTCCCGTGCCGTCGATCAGCCGCGCGCCGACGATGGCCGTGGTGGCGGGCGCCGAAGACAGGATGGCGGACCACAGGGCGACTACGCCGAATGCGCCGAAGAACCGCCGCATGGAGAGCGGCAGTATACAATCTGCCGCCATGCGCACCATTCATGTCTCCGTTCTCGCCGCTGCTCCTCTCGTGCTGGCCGCGGGCCTGGCGGCGCAGCCGCCGGTTGCGGAGATCCGCGTGATCAGCCCGGGTGTCGTGTACAACGCCGGACTCCTCGATCTCGCGGCGGCGTTCACCAAAGAGACGGGGACGAAGGTGACCGTCACCTCCAGCGGGATGGGACGCATCGTCAACGACATCAAGACCGTCACGCCGGCGCCCGACGTCATCATGCTTCCGTTCGAGCTGATGAGCACGCTGTCGTTGGACGGCGGCGTCAAGCCGGGAACGTTCACGCCGCTCGGCCGCGCGGAAATGGGCCTGGCGGTGCCCGCCGGCGCGCCCCATCCCGACATTTCGACGGTCGAGAAACTGGCGGCCGCGCTGCGGAGCGCGAAGGCCGTGATGCGCTCGAATCCTGCCGGCGGGAGCATGGTGGCGCGCGTGATCGAGCAGAACGTGATCAAGCGGCCGGAGTTTGCGGGCGTCAACAGCCCCGTGAGCACCCGCGGAGAAGGCGGGCAGGCGCTGGCGCGCGGCGAGGGCGACATGGCGCTGCAGGCGATCTGCGAGATTCTGCCTTACAAGGAAATAGAACTGGTGGGTCCGCTGCCGCGGGAGCTGGCCGCGTGGATCGACATGTCCACGGCGGTGTCCGCCAGGTCGGCGGACCCGGATCGCGCGCTGGCCTTCATCCGCTACTTCACGCGTCCCGAGGCGACACCCGTGTGGACGGCGAAAGGGCTCGCGCGTTACCCATAGAAGGGCAGGAAGGGCAGGAAGGGCAGGAAGGGCAGGAAGGGCAGGAAGGGGCAGGAAGCCCATCCAGCCCATCCTGCCTATCCAGCCATTCCTGCCTTGGAACGGAGCGGCAAAGCCGGGGTCTAACCCTGTTATAGTGGACTCAATCGTGAAACAGGTCCGGGTTGTCGGTTGGACCGATGTCGGCGGGCGCGAAGCAGCCCTGGTCCAACGCTGCGCGAGCGGTGACGAATCGGCCTGCACCGAGCTGGTGGGCGAGCACCAGCGGATGGTGATTCAGCTCGCGATCAACCTGCTCGGCGACCGCGACGAGGCCCTCGACCTGTCTCAGGAAGTCTTCCTCCGAGTGTTCCGCACCATCCATCGCTTCCGCGGTCAATCGAGCCTGCGCACCTGGATCTACCGCATCGCGGTCAATCAGGCGCGGAATCGCCATCGGTTCTGGCGCCGGCGGCATCGTGCGGATCAGGTGTCGCTCGATCAGCACGTCGCCACGCACGGGGAATTCCTGGGCGGCGGCGAGCTCACGCCGGATCGCATGCTGGCGCAAAAGCTGCTCGCGGATCGCCTGCAGCGCGCGCTCGATAGCCTGCCGTTCGATCAGCGAACGGCGATCGTGCTGCGCGAAGTCGACGGTCTCAGCTACGACGAGATCGCCTTCTCGCTCGGAATCGCCATCGGGACGGTCAAGTCGCGGCTGACGCGCGCGCGGCAGGCGCTGCGCCGCGAGCTGCGCGAAGAGAGGATCGCATGAAGCCGCTCACGTGCGCCGCCACGCGCCGCCGGCTGCAGGCGTTCCACGATCGCGAGTTGAACGTCCGCAACCAGATCGCGGTCGGTTCGCATCTGGAGTGGTGCGACGAGTGCGCCGCGCTGCTCACCGATCTCCGATCGATCCGCGTCACCTTGAACGCGCTGGCGCCGCGCTCTGTCGCGCTGTCGCACGAGGAAGCCGCCGCCTTCAACGCCGCCGTGGTCAACCGCCTGAAGGCCGAGCACGACGAATCGTTCCTCGTGCGCGCCATGGCGATCCTGCAAGAGCCGCATGTCCTGTACGCCGGCCTGGGCGCGGCGGTGGCGACGATCGTGTGTCTGGTCGTCATGCTGGGGATGATGCGCTTTGCCACGAAGGAGCGGCCCGACTCGCTGGCGGGCATCGTCAGCATGCTGGCGACGCCGCTCGAATGCGAATTCGGCAACGAGATGGCCGAGGCCGCGGTCTGCCGCGAGCGGTGGGTGGAGCGGTTCCAGCGCGCGAACGAGGCGGCCGAGCAGGACGCGGTGTTCACGCTCGAAGCGATGCTGACGACCGAGAAGCACCTCCCGAATCTCACCGGCACGCACCTGTACGGCCGACAGGCGGCGCCGAATCAGGCGAAGCTGATCGAGGGTCTGCTGGATCTCGTATCGCGGTCTCGTCTCGAATCCGGGCAGGCGCCGCAGACGCCGGCGGCCTCCGGCAGCATGCTGTGGCTCGTCGCGCGCGAAACCGTCCGCGCGTCGAAGCAGGTGCCGCCGCTCGACGTCCCGCTCCCGCCGAAGAAGCGCGCCGCGTCGCTCACCAGCGCGCTGCGCGTCACCCGCGCGTAAGTCCACGACATTACGTTTCACGCAGAGCACGCAGAGGATGTGTTTTCTCTGCGTGTTCTGCGTGTTCTGCGTTGATCGCGCTTCATCGTTTAGGTGCGTCGACCTGCGTCGTCGACACGTTGTTCATCGCGTCGGTCGCCCGCAGCGTGAGGCCGCGGCCGCCCAGCTCGCCATCCACCACGAGCTCGTAGTGTTCTTCCCGCGAGTCGGCGATGCCGTCCACCGGGAAGACGCCGCGCCAGCGCTGACCGTCCTGCGAGAACTCGACGCGCTGGATCGGCGAGTGATCGTCCTTGACGTCGAACGTAATCACGGTGCGGCCGCGCTCGACGCGAACATTCGACACCGTAATGTCGGGCGGGGTGTTGTCGATTTCAAATGCCGCGCTGTCGAGCTCGCCGGTGAGCGCCGTACCGAGCGGATTGGACGGCGAGTCCGACGCGACGATCTTCACGAAGTAAGTGCCGGTCGGCAGCGTCGTCGTGTCGAACACGATGATGGAGTCCGTTGTCGCTTTCTTCAACGTCTTCCACGACGTTTCGCCTTCACGCCGGTACATCACGTCGTAGATGAGCTCGTCGTCGTTCTCATCGTCGGCTTTCCAGACCAGCGTCTGGAGCCCCTTCTGATACGTGCGGCGGCCCACCGCCGACGGCGTTCCCTGCTGCGCGGCGGCGGCCGCCAGCTTCCGATCCGGCGTCGTCTGATCTTCGAAGCCCGCCAGGTCCGGGTCGCCGGTGGAGAACGGCTTCTGAAACACGATGCCGGGCGGATGGATCGTGATTGACCGTACGACGGGCCGCAGGTTGCGTTGCAGGTAGGCCGCGGTGACAGACGTGAGTACGGGGCTGTCCGACTTGGCTGTCAGCACGGCGCGCCACTGCAGGTACCGCGCTTTCGGGCTGGCGATCGCCGAGCCGTTGCTGTTCGTGTATGCGGTCGACCATGCGCTCCAGGTATCGTCCGGCGTTTCGGTGTTGCCCGACCGCGTATAGAGCTCGATGCGCGATCCGGCTGGTGTGGTGCCGCGCCAGCTGATCACGCCCCACGTCGCCACCATTTGCGCGTCGCGCGCCTCCGACTCGTACGTGCCGCGCGGCGCGCGTTCCGATGAGAGCCGGAACACCTTGCCGGGATTGGCGGTGGCGTAGTAGAGACGGCCGCGCGCGTCTTTATGGAACGAGGTCACCTGCTGCCCGCTCGCGCGCGCGACGAGCGTCGGCCGGATCGGCTCGCCTTCGAGGCGATAGATCTTGCCCTTGTTCCCGGTGGCGACGATGACCGCGCCGTCGTGGTCGAAGGTCAGATCGTACGGCGAGTCCTCGCGCGACTCCCACAGCTGATCCCAGACGCCGTCGGGCGAAATCCGATAAACGGCGCCTTTCGGCGACCGCCGATCTTCCCGGCCCGCGCCGCTCGAGCCGGAGCCCGCGCCGACATCGACGACGGAGATCGATGTAATCTCGGCGGAAACCGAAGGAACAGGTGGGCGCGACGGTTCGGGCGCGGCCCGCTCGGGACGATCGTCGGTCAAGGTCGGCCCACCGCCGGACGAGGTCGAGCCGCTCAACGCGGCGACGTACAGCGCCCCCTTGTCGTCGAACCGCAGCGCGCGGATTTCCTGAAACGGCGAGTCGAGCAGCACGAACGCTTTCCCTTCCGGATCGATGCGCAGCACCTTGCCGGGCGTCCCGGTGCCGGCGAGCAGGTTGCCGGCCTTGTCGAAGGTCAGCGTCATCACGTGCGAGGTGTTCGTCTTGTAGAACACGGCGGCCTTGCCGTCGGGCGCGATCTTGTAAATCACACCTTTGTCGCCGGTCGCGGCGAAGACGTTGCCCTTGGCATCGACGGCCAGCGCCCAGACGTACTTGGCCTCCGGACTGCTGAACGGCGTGCCGGTGCCGTTGCGGTCAACCTTGTAGATCTTCCCGTCCGGCGATGTGCCGACGTAGAGGCCGCCGTTGGGCGCCGGCGCGATCGCGTGCGCCTCGAGCTCGGTGCTGTCGAAGAACATCGACCCGCGGCCCTGTGCGTCGATCTTGAAGACCTTGCCCTCGTTCCCGGCCCCGACGAACAGCGTGCCGTCGGGCTGAGCGGTCATCGACCACAGAAACGGCGCCGCCGTCTCGTACACCAGCTCGACCGCCGGCCCGAGCGTCAGCTCTCCGTTGCTGTCGATGGAGAGGTTCTCGACGTCGCCCTTGAGAAAATCGGCTTGCGTGGTGGCGTGGAAGAATTTCGGTGTGGACGCGGAGACGTGGACGACACCCAGCGCGATGATTACGACCGCGCCCTCGAGCCATCGGCTTGATCTGCCACGAAGACACGAAAACACGAAACTAGATGATGCTTGTTTTTCGTGCTTTCGTGGTTTCGTGGCTGCTTCGTGATTTGACAGATGACTTCTCGTCAGTCGTTCTGCGCGATCGTGATGGTCAGCGTCCGCGATCCGGACACGGCGTGCTCCGTCGGCAGCTCCCATTCGCCGAGCGTCGCGTTGTGCAGCGGATTGAATGCTCCGCCGTTGCGGTCGGCCTCGAGCACGCCGAGCACCGACGGCGGCAGCGACGACAGCAGCTCGCCGTTGACCAC
>Ga0114129_10005983_pt1 | contig 17232 bp, 17 predicted proteins | sample RhiMetdeltSRZDD1_FD_80071 | JGI IMG/M metagenome (GOLD analysis project Ga0114129, IMG submission 80071) | Populus rhizosphere microbial communities from Tennessee, USA - Rhizosphere MetaG P. deltoides SRZDD1 (version 2) (version 2) | ecosystem: Host-associated > Plants > Roots > Rhizosphere >... | reverse complement strand
GCGAGCCTTCCCGCGCACGTCACGTTGCGCGGGACACTGGCCGGTGCCGAATGGCAGCACGTGGTACCGGTGCAACCGGAGGCGGGCACCGGGCTCGCGGTGCACTGGGCGCGCAAGAAGATCGCGGCGTTGCTGGATCAGCGCCAGGCCTCACCGGACGCCGTTCGCCTCGCCGTGATCGACGTCGCGCTGAAGTACCACCTCGTCAGTCCCCATACGAGTCTCGTTGCCGTCGACGTCACGCCCGCGCGTCCCGACGGCGCCGATCTACGTACGCACGCGCTCGAGACCAATCTCCCCGAAGGGTGGGACTACGCCGCGGTCTTCGGCCTCGGGCACGGAGCGACGGGCGCGCCGTTGCACGTCGCGCTTGGCCTCATCGCGCTGGTCTTCGGCGGCGTCGCGTACGTGCTTCTTCGGTTGGAGCTCGTCAGGCGTGCGGCGTAGACCCTTCGTCGGCGCGCTCGCGGCGCTCGTGCTCGCGGCGGGCGCGTGGCAGCTCGGAGAAGCGGTGTGGATTTACCTGAAGGCGCGCCTCGCCCAGCATCTGCTGCAGCGGGCGTGGGCGCAGACGCTCGGCGGTGAGGTCGACGTCAAGCCGTGGCCGTGGGCGGACACGTGGCCGGTGGCGAGGCTGCGCGTCCCCGGCCACGGCGTGGACCTCATCGTCCTCGCTGGCGTCAGCGGCCGCACGCTCGCCTTCGGTCCGGGCCACGCCGGGGAGAGCGCGGCGGCGGGCGCCGCGGGCACGGTCATCCTGAGCGGCCACCGCGACACGCACTTCCGATTCCTCGAACGCCTCCGCGCCGGCGACGAGATCGTGGTGGAACGTCCGCACCGGCCGCGCGCGCGTTATCGCGTCCGCGAGGCGGTGGTCGTCGATGCGCGGAGCGCCCGCATCCGCACCGACGAGGAACGCCTCGTCCTGCTCACGTGCTATCCGTTTGCGGCGATGACGCCGCGGGGGCCGCTCCGTTACGTCGTCATCGCCGAGCCCGCCTTCACTTCTGCCGGGTCGCCATGAAATTGAACGGCCCCGCGTCGCTGTGACCGAACCCGGTGAGGACCAGGGTGCCATCCGGGCGCTCGGAGACGCTCGCCGTCGATGAGCGGCTGCTCATCCGCGTGCCGGTGGCTCCCGAGCTGTAGGTCGGGACGAACACCAGCTCGCCGTCCTTGATCTCCGCCTTGCCGCGAGCGCCGAACCCACCGGCCTGGACGACGTAGTCCCCGGTCGGCGAGATATCGAGCGTTCCCGGAGTCGACGTGCCGCCGGGCACCGTCACATTCCCGACCCATTTCCCGGCGACCAACGGCATGTCGTTCGGCCCCATCGCTTTCGACGTGCCCGAGGCGCATCCGAGTGACGACAGCGTCAAGGTCGCGATCATCAGGGCCACCCAGACACCGCTCCTCGTACTGACCATGTCGCTGCTCCTTTGCGAAAGAATCGCCATTGCGCGACCGATCCTAAGCGACGCGCGCAGGACCGCCATGGGATGTTCGTCTTATGCTCTCGAACGGAGGCCAGCGACATCTTGGAACGCCGACCCGCTCCTCGCACTATCGTGCGAGCGCCCGCGATGGACACCCACGCCCACGCAGGGGACGCGATGACGGCTGCCAGGGACGCCACCCCGATCACCCGCGCGCAGAACCGCGCCGTGCTCGACACGTTGCCGTTCGACGACGTTCAGGATTTCGAGGACGCGCGCCCGCGGGTTCGTGGCCACGCTGCCCGAGGTCGAGATCAAGAACGACCGGGGCCGCGTGGTGTGGAGCCTGCGCGACGATGCGTTCCTCGCCGACGCCGACGCCCCCGCCACCGTCAATCCGAGTCTCTGGCGGCAGGCGCGCCTGAACATGACGCACGGTCCGTTCGAGGTCACTACGGGGATCTACCAGATCCGCGGCTTCGACATCTCGAACATGACCATCATCGAGGGTGAGCAGCGAAACATGAGCCTGGATCATTTCTTCGATTACCTCGGCGTGCGCCTGAACGCAGAGAAGGCGGAGGGACGCCGGCTCGTCATCAACTGGGTGTTCCGGGACCTCGGGCCGTCGTACGTTCTCACGCTGGAGAACTGCGCGCTGACCTACCGGGCCGATCGCGAGCGCGCCGACGCCGACGCCACCGTAGCGCTGGAACGGTCGGTGTTGAACCGGCTCGTCCTGCGCGAGGTGACATTCGCAGAGGCAGTGGAGCGTGGTCTCGTCGCGCTCGAGGGCGACGCCGCGCGAGTCGCCGAGCTCTTCGGCCTGCTCGACGTCTTCAGCCTGATGTTCGAGGTCGTGGAGCCGAAGCGGGAGAGCGCGGCCGCCGAAGGCCGTGGATGACGAACGGCATCGGGAGCGCGAGCACGACCAGCGCCAGGAGCGCAAGGGCCACGATCATCGCGGGGGATGTCACGGCCAGCGTCGCCATCCAGATCACGGTCACCGACAAGGCCACGCCACAGACCAACAGATAGGTGCCGATGATGAGCGACACGATGCGGTCGCGACGAGGATGCTCCGCGGCCGGATTGTCGTAACGAAAGACGACCAGCTGGCAGCGCGGGCACCGGCTCCCGGCAATCGACGGCGCGAAGAACCACCATCGCCAGCTCCGCCAGAACCCCGGTTTCCGATGGAGCAACGGGACGCCGGCGGCGATCGTCAGGGCTTCCGGCGACGACGACCACCGGATGCGGCCGTGTTTCCCGAGCAGGAAGCCGTGTTCGAGCGCGCCCCCGCACCGGGGGCACCCGGCTAGCGGAGGACCTTCCACGCCATGAGCATGAGGGGAAGCATGGCCAGCAGGACGAGGACGAAAATCGGCACCAGCGCCCATTTCGTCCATCGAAACGCCTGGAGCTGCGTCATCCACGCCCGCTCGATATTGCTCAGCGACTGCGCGATCTGTCCGATCGACACGGCAAGCTGGCGATTGGTGTCTCGGAGCTCCACGAGCACGCGCTCGATCTCTGGCGTGGTCATCCTCAGTTCGATCCTACTGCAGTGGCCCTTCGCTCACGGTAGCTTCTTCTGGAACGCCTGCTCGACGATCTGCTTCAGACCTGCGGTCAACTGAGTGCCGAGCAGGCTTCCAATGATGGGAACGTCGCCGGTGGCATGGACCTCACGGGCATCGACCCACATCTCCAGCCAAAACCCGACTCCCTCCAGTTTCACGCGATGCCGGTCGGCGCTCCACTGAACCTGCCGCACGAGGGAGCGGAACTGTCGCGACACGGCATCGACCGCGGTCTCCAGGCCACGGGTCGCGTCTTCGAGCGTACGGCCGTGCTGGACGGTCAGATTGAGCAGCGGCATTCGGCCTCCCGCGCCGGACGCTCGTCGAGACTCAAGCGGCCTGACTCGATCCGGGCTCAGCGAGCGCGATTGCTTGCGAGCCCGGCCGACGGAAACAGCGGCGCGCAGGCGACGGCGAGGCTCGCGACGTGGCGGTCGTCCGTGCCGCAGCAGCCGCCCATGACGGTCAGGTGGCGCAGCCGTCGCTTGAGATCGGCGTGCTGCTCGCCGAATTCGCCGGGATCGCCGGTGTCGAGCTCGGCGGCCTCGTTCAGCTCTGCGTGGCTCTTGCGGGATGCGTTGGCGCGGAGCCCACGAACCCGCCGTGACCACGGTTCGCCGTCCGCGAGCACGTCGGCGAAATGGGTCGGATGCGCGCAGTTGATCATGTAGTACGCGGGGTATCCCGATGTCTCCGTGTCAACCTGGGTGATCGCGGCCGCCAGCGTCTGGCCGGTGGGGAGGCGTCCGTCGGTCTCGAGCGTGAACGAGATCGCGACCGGCATGCCGGCCTTGTGCGCCGCGTGCGCGATGCCCACCGCTTCCTCCGCGTAATTGATGGTGAACGCGGCGACCATGTCGGCGGCGGTCTCCGCGAACGTCTCGATCTGGCGGCGATGATACGCCTCCGCGTCGGCGGGGGACATCGGGTGGGCGGGATCGTAGCCGTCGCCGCGCGGGCCGACGCAGCCGCTGATGACCACGTGCGGGATGTCGGCCCCGCATTCGGCGCGAAGGTCCTCCAGGAGGCCGATGGCGCGCCGATTCGCATCGGCGAGCGCGGTGTCGCCGTACCCGAGTCGCGTGCCCCAGTCCGCGCTGGCGCGCCAGGTGGTGCTCTCCAGAATGAGCCCCGTGCCGTGGCGCTTCGCCAGCTCGACATAGGGGCGGAAGTACTGACGGAGCGCCGCCTCACCATCCGGGCGCCTCAGGAGGTCGAAGGCGGCGAAGTCCGGAAGCTCGAGACCCCGGTGGAAGATCAGCGTCGTTTCGATGCCACCGTCGGTGAGGAACAGCTCATCGCGCAGCTGCGGTAACGCGCGCCGATATCCGGGCATTATTTTCCTCAGCGGCGTCGGTCGCCGCGGTCGTCCATGCCTGTTCGTCAACGGGCGCGCCGGCGACGCGTACTTCGAGCACCGGATGCACGCTCACCGGCGCCGTGGCGCCCTTCACCATCACCCGCGCCGCCGCCGCCACGCGCACGATCTCACGTACGCGCGCGAGCACCCCCGTCGAGATCAGCACCTGGCCGCCCACGGCGAGCGCCTGGATACGGGCGGTGAGATTGACGGCGGGACCGACGACGCCGTACTTCACGCGGTCCTTGCTGCCGATGTTGCCCGCTACCACCACGCCCGTGTGGACGCCGATGCCCATCGCCAGCTCGGGGAGGCCGAGCGCGCCATTCTCGCGATTGAGATCGGCCATCGCCTGCTGCATCGCCCACGCGCAGCGGACGGCGCGCTCGGGATCGTCTGCGCGCTCGAACGGCGCGCCGAAGAGAATCAGGATGGCGTCGCCGATGAACTCGTTGATGACCCCGCCGTGCTCGAGAATGACGGGCGTCATGCGCGCGAGATAGCGGTTGATGAGGTCGATCATCGCTTCCGGGCCGAGGCGCTCGGAGAGCTCCGAGAAATCTCGGAGATCGGACATCACGATCGTCACGCGCCGAAGCTCGCCGCCGAGGCGGACGGCCCCCCGGTTACGCAGACACTGCTCCGCGAGCTCCGGACTGACGTAGCGCCCGAGCGTTTCCCGGATGAAGTCGCGGTCGCGGAGCGTGCGGGCCATGTCGATCATCGCGCGCGTGAGCACGCCGAGCTCGTCGCGGCTGCGCGGCAGCAACCTGACGTCGAGGTGACCCTGACGGATGCGTCCGGCCTCCCAGGCCAGCGCGCGCAGCGGCTGCGCGATCCACCGGACGACCACGATGCCGCCGGCGAGGGCGAGAACGAGGGCGACGATGCCGAGAACGATCGTGACCCGTGCCTGCGCGTCGGCGTGCTCGGTGTAATCGCGCTCCGGTACCAGCACCTCGACCACCCACGACAGACTCCCCGCCGTCAGCGGTACCCCGCGTCCGAGATATCGCTCGCTCCCGTGCTCGAATGCGAACGACGACGCGCGGTCATGTTGCAGATGCGGCGTGACCGCGGATACGAGGCTCGCGTCCGTCGCATCCACGCTGCCCTCACGGGGACCGACGAGCAGGGAGCCATCCCGGGTCGCGATGAAGACGCGGCCTCGGGGCGAGACCTCGAGCGGCTCCAGCGCGTCCGCGAGCCGCTCCAGCGAAAAATCGACGGTGAACACGCCGCGCACGCGGCCGCTGGCATCGATGACGGGCGCCGCACACGTGATGCCGAGGCCGCCACCCGAGTAGAACTGGTAGGGCTCCGTCCACGCGACGTCGCGCCGCGCGCTCGCGGCCGAATAGTACGGGCGCTGGCGCGGATGGTAGCCGTGGTCGTCGGAGGTCCGCACGCGCACGCGCCCACCGCTGGGAAGAAGGCGATCCTCCTCGAGCCGGATGCGGCCGGCGTGCGGGAAGCTCCGGTTGATGTAGGTCGAGCCGGCGCCGTCGCGCCAGGCGCCGACGAAACGATCATCCGCACCGCCGTAGCTGACCCAGCTCAGCTCGGGATGAGCGCGGAGAACGGCGAGCGTGAATCGCTCCAGCGCCGCCGTATCGTCCGTGTCGAGCTGGCCCTCGGCGACGAGCTGGGGACCGACGCGGGCGATGGCCTCGGCATCGCGAAGCAGACGGTCGGCGTGCAAGGCGGCAAGCTGCGCGGTACGCGTCATGGTCGCATCGAGGATCGTGCGTGAGCGAGTGCGCTGCTCGTACCAGGCGAGGCTGCCCATGGTGGTGGCGGTGAGAGCCGTGAGTCCGACCACGAGGCCCACGAGGGCGACCGAGAATGGCGGGCGGCGTCGCCAGCGGCGCGGAATGATCAACATATCGCGGCGCTCGGCGTGCACTCGTGATGCCAGAAATGAATCGCTGTTCAGCGCGGAAATTCGCGGCGACGCGCGGGCAGCGATCGGGCACGCTGCCCGAAACGCAGACGTCACTCGGGCGGATCGGGCGATCTCGCCCCCGGCCGTGCCCCGCTGTTCGCGGACTCCTCGCGCGGGTCAGGCTCGTGCGTCTTCACGAACTGTCTCCGAGCACGACTTTGGCCACGGCGTCGGCGAAGCCCTCCTCCACATGCGTGATGCCGGTGGCTGCGCCGTAGATGCCGCCCCACGCGAACGTCTTGGTCACCGCGAACTCTCCGAGGACGGCGGGACGCGACCGGTCCTCGATCGTGACGTCGGCATCGACGTGAATCTGCCCCAAGCCCGCGAGCATGGCCCGCGCGACGGCGCTGCCGGCCTCGTAACGGGTGAACGCGACGGTCACGAACATCGTGTCAGGATCGACCGGGATCGTCGTCACGGCGACCTCGGTGAAGCGGGTGGGGGCGCGCTCCTTGATCTTGCGGACGATGAGGGCGGCGATCCGTTCACGATCCGCGGACGGCATCGCCGCCGCTCCACCCTCGGCCGAGGTCGCCAGACTCACCTTCGTATATCGAGCGAGCGCGCCACGTTGAGGAGCGGTAGCGAGGGTCTTCGCGGAGCCGGCGGAGCTCGCGCAGCCGGCGCCGGCGGCGACGAAACCGACCATCGCGAACGCTCCCACCACACGCTGCCACCGCATGGCCGGCCTCCTTTCGCATCTCGACCGCGGCGTTCGTCGTCGCCGAAGACCTGCCGTGCCTGGCGACTATAGGAGCGGGGTCGCGTCTCGGCAACCACGACGCTGTGGCCCCGCGAAATGAGGGACGACGGCGCGGTGAACGGTAGAATGCCCGCGTACGTGGGCTCCGCTGCGCCGTCGCCGACGCGCCTGCTCTCCCTCGACGTCCTGCGCGGGGTCACCGTCGCCGCCATGGTGCTCGTCAACAACCCCGGCACCTGGCGCGCGGTGTATCCGCCGCTTCGCCACGCCGCGTGGCACGGCGCCACCCCGACCGACGCGATCTTTCCCTTCTTCCTCTTCATCGTGGGCGTCGCCATCCCGCTCGGCATCGGCCCGCGCATCGCGCGCGACGACCGCGCGGCGGTGATCGTCAAGATCCTGCGCCGATCCGTGTTGATTTTCGCGCTCGGTCTCGTCCTCGAGGCGGTGCCGCGCTTCCAGTGGGAGACGCTGCGGATCCCGGGCGTGCTCCAGCGCATCGCGGTGTGCTACCTGCTCGCGGCCTTGCTGTTTCTCGTCACGACGTGGCGCGGCCAGCTGGTGGCGACCGCGACGCTGTTGCTCGGCTACTGGGGCGTGATGATGCTGATTCCCGCGCCCGGCCACGACGCGGGCGACCTGAGCCCTGCCGGAAATCTCGCTGGCTACGTCGATCGCGTCGTGCTCGGCGCCCACGTGTGGCGGATCGATCCGCGCTACGATCCGGAGGGTGTTCTCAGCACCATCCCCGCCCTCGCCACCACGTTGATCGGCGTGCTCGCCGGGCACTGGCTGCGCAGCGGCCGTGGTCCGCGCGCTGTGACCGCCGGGCTCGCGATCGCGGGCAGTGCCGGCATCGGGCTCGGCCTCGCCTGGAGTTTCGTATTTCCGTTGAACAAGACGCTGTGGACCAGCTCGTACGCGGTGTTGATGGCGGGGGCGGCACTGCTGGCGCTTGCGGCCTGCTACTGGCTCATCGACGTATGCGGCTACCGCCGCGGGGTGGCGCCGTTCGCGGCGCTCGGCGTCAACGCGCTCGCGCTCTTCTTCTTCTCGAGCCTGGTCGCGCGCCTCCTTGCCGCCGTCCGCGTGGGAACCCCTGCCACGAGTCTCCACGCCGTGCTCTTCGAGCGCGTCTTCGCGCCGTGGGCGGCGCCCGTCGTCGCCTCGCTCGCCTACGCGCTTGCGTACGTGGTCGTGTGGTGGACGCTGATGTGGATCCTCTACCGCCGGCACATCGAGCTGCGCGTGTGAGGCGGTGTCCGGGCGGCGCGGGCGGTGTCGCGCTCGCGCGCGTGGAGTGTCAGCCGCCGGGCGCCGTGAACGGCGTGCCGCCCCAGCGTTCGCGCACGGCGAAGTCGCCGACCGGCGTGCGGCGCAGCCGCGTGAGATCGCGCAGGGGACGGCCGAGCGGCATCACCGAGCACACCGCCACGTACGAGGGGAGACCGAGCAGCTCCTGAACCTTGCCCTCCTGCGCCACCGCGAGCGTGGTGATGGTGCCGGCAAAGCCCTCGTGGCGCGCCGCGAGCAGGATGTTCCAGGCAAAGGGGTAGATCGAGGCGCCGCTCACGATCCCGACGCGGTCGAGATCCTGGTCCATCGAGGCCACCACACGCAGATCGACGCAGATCACGAGGACGACCGGTGCGCGCGCGATCGGCTCCGTCAGCCGCGCCGGCGCGAGCGTGCGCTCGATGGTGGTGGCGTCGGCGGCGGTGGGCACGATCGTGTTCCAGGGATTCTCGCCGAGCTGGACCTGGGCGGCGTAGCGCTTGGCGGCGATGCCGCTGAGCGCGGCCAGCGTTTCCTTCGTGCGCTGATCGCGGACGACGATCACGCGCCAGCCCTGACGGTTGCCGCCGCTGGGCGCGAAGCGCGCGTGATCGAGGATCGTGAACAAGACGTCGTCGGGCAGGGGATCGGCGGTGAACTCGCGGGCGGCGAACGTCCGGCGCATGACGTCGTAGAGGTCCATGGCGTCAGCCCAGGAACTCGCGCACGGCGCGCGCGAACTCTTTCGGCTGCTCGTACGGCACCATGTGCCCCGCGTTCTCCACGACGTGGAGCTTGCTGTCCGCGATGAGCGCGGCCCACCGCTCCGCGTAGACGGGCGGGAGGAGCCGGTCCTCGGCGCCCCAGAGGACAAGGGTCTGGGCGCGCACGCGGTAGAGGCGTTTTGCCACGCCGCGGTTCGGGATCGGGAAGAGGATCTTGCCCGCCATCGCGAGCCGCCGTGAGTGCGCGATGTAGAACTGCTGCACCGATTGTGGATCGCCCGCATCGATCCCGGCCGTGAGGAGCGCCGCCCCCGCGACAGGATCGTGGAACAGGAGCTCCGCGAATTCGTGTGGGAGCAGCGTGAACAGATCCGGAATGGGATGGGTGTCGAGCCAGAGCCCGGCGGCGGCGACGAGCACGAGCTTGTCGATGTCGCGCGGCGCCAGGCACGCCAGCTCGGCGGCGATCATGCCGCCCATCGAGTGGCCGACGACGTGTGGTCGATCGATGCCGAGCGCGTGGATGACATCGCCGGCGTGGAGCGTGAAATCGAGCATGTCCTCGAGGTGCTCCTCGCCCGTGGACTCTCCGAAGCCGGGAAATTCCGGCGCCAGCACGCGGTAGTGCCGCGCCAGCGCCTCGAGCGGCGCATTGTCCGTCAGGAGCCCACCCGCGCCGTGGAGGAAGAGCAGCGGCGCGCCGCTGCCCGCGTCGAACACGCGACACCGCGGGCCGCGCGGCGTCTCGATCCAGTGCGCTTTCATCGCGCGCCCCCCGTGGCCGCGAGCGTCTCCTCCGGTCGCCGTCGCGCCGCCATCGGCTTCACCCACCAGCGGTCGTCGTGTTGCCACTCCGGCCAGACATCGCGGAGCTTCGGCATGACGTTCTCCGCGAAGAGCCGGGAGGACAGGCGCGTCTTCCAGTCCGGCATGTTGCCGTTGTGGAAGAGACAGAAGAGATGCCCGACGCGGAGGCCCTTGATGCATTCCTCGAGCTGCTGGCGCACCGTGTCGGGACCGCCCGCGATCACGAAGCGCTCGTCGAGCAGCTGCTTCCACGTGAGGTTCTGGAGGATCTGCTGCCGGTTCTGCACGAACGCGGAGAGCGCGCCGAACTTGATCGTGTTGACCGTGCGGTAGCCGGGCGGATCGGCGAAGCCGGGATAGATGTGCAGGCAGCGGTTGAAGAAGTAGAGGCAGTGCTCGGCGTAGAGGCGCTCGGCGTCGGCATCGGTCTCCGCCACGCAGATGATCTGCGCGAAGGCGGCCCGGTGCGGAGACGCGTCCTTGCCGCGCTTGGCGACCTGGTCCCAGTAGCCGTCCATGAGCGACTTCGCGCGCAGGTAGCCGAAGAAGGACAGGTACGAGTAGTTGTAGTCGTGGTCGAGACAGAAGTCCCACGTCTCGATGGAGCCGCCACCGGGAATGTACATCGGTGGGTGCGGCTTCTGCACGGGCTTGGGCCAGCAGTTGACCCAGCGAAGCTGCGTGTACTTGCCGTCGAACGCGAACGGCTCCTCCTCGCGCCACGCCCGCATGATCAGCTCGTGCGCCTCCCGGTACTTGTCGCGCGTGAGGGCGGGGATCTGGCCGTAGCAGAAGTTCGTGTCCATCGGCGTGCCCACGGGGAAGCCGGCGACGAGGCGGCCGCCCGAGATCACGTCCAGCATGGCGAATTCTTCCGCCACCCGGATGGGCGGGTTGTAGCAGGCGATCGAGTTTCCGATGACGCAGATGGCCGCCCGCGAGGTACGGCGGGCGAGCGACGCGGCGATGAGGTTCGGTGACGGCATGAGGCCGTAGCCGTTCTGGTGATGCTCGTTGACGCCGATGCCGTCGAAGCCGAGCGCGTCCGCATACTCGAGCTGATCCATGTACTCGTGGTAGACGTGGTGCCCGCGCTCGGGATCGTAGAGGCGGTTGGGGATATCGACCCACACCGAGCGGTGCTTCTCGCGGAAATCGTCGGGCAGATACGGCCACGGCATCAGGTTGAACCACGTGAACCTCATCGCACCCTCCCCGCGTTCGGTGTCGTCGCGCGCCCGAGCATAGGCGAGGTGTGCAGCACGAGCAACCCGCGCCGTGAGAGCTCCGCGGTCTACGCTGACCACATCGAGTCTCAGAACGCCAGCTCGATTCGGATGAGGCCGACGAACGCGTTCGGCACACGCGGATCGGTGTTCGGATTGACGACGTACTGGAGGTCGGGCTGGATGCTGAGCCAACTCGTGAGTGGAGCCAGATACGTGAGCTCGAGCGTCGTCTCCACGCGATCGACGCGTAGTCCGGCTTTCCGCTGCTGGTCGATGAAGTGGCCTCCATTGTGGGCGGCGGCCACCCCGAAGCCGATCTCGTCGTTCGCGCGGCCGGGGATCACGCCGGCGAGCGTGACGCCGCCGCCGGTGTAGAGGCCGAAGCGGTTCACGCGCGGGTCGCCGAAACCGACCTGCGCGAACAGCCGGAGCTGACGGCCCGCCTCATCTTTGTAGACCGTGGCGTCACCGACCAGGTATCCCCCGGTGCTGCCGTTGTGGGTCACCGGCGTTCCGTCCGCGCGCATCGTGCTCAGGTCCGGGAACGTCGCGGTGTAGTGCCACACGCCAACCGCGAGCTTGGCGTCATACGGCGGCAACTGCGCTTCTCGACCGAGGCGAAAGCGATGCCCGCGTACGTCGCCGGCCCGAGACGGGCGGTAGATGAACGCCGCCTCACCGACGAACAGCAGGCCGTCGCCCTTGGCGAAGACGTCCGAACCGCTGTCGCGCTCGACGGGGACGCCGTCCAGTATCGCGCCGCGGATCACCACCCCTTGCATCGGCTTGAGTTCGAGGCGCCCGCCCACCGCCGTATTGGGGAACACGGACGGCCCGCCTTTCCCGCTCGCCGAGAATTCCGGTCCGATGCCGAAGGAGGAGTTCAAGAAGAGATCGGCAGCGTGGGCGCGGTAGAACTCGCTGTTGAGATCGTAGCGCCCGGCCAGGACCGAGAAGCGATCGCCGAAGAGATTCTGCTCGAACCACGCCTCGTACAGCGTCCACGCGCGCGGCGCCGCGATGCTGCTCACGCCCTGGGCGTCTCCTGCAAACTCGCTCGGCTGTCCGCCGTGGATGCCGCGCCCGTAGAGAAACACCGTGGCCCCCGCCCATCCCACGAGGCGTTGCAGGTCCAGCGTCAGCTGAAGATGGAGGTTGTCGAGATACCAGGCGCCTCGGCGCGCGCCCCCCGCGATGTCCACGAAGGCCTCTCCCTCGTAGATCAGCGCGGGCCCGACGCCATGGTCCACGAGCGCCTTGTACAGTGACCGGACGTCCTCGACCGCCGATGCGGTTCGGACGTCCTCACCGCGCGCGGGGACCGTCGCGGAGAGCAGCACCATGACGACCATGACGGCGTGGAGCTTCACCATGAAGGATGTCCGGGTATCGGGAGCGGGTCAGGCCATCGGCCAGCCCGCGATCTCGCCGTGGAGGGCGTCGTACACGAGCGGGCTCTGCCAGTACTCGACGTGGGCCCACAGGAACGTGGTCGCCTCGGGGTCCCGCCGATTGGCGACCGGCATGGGGTTGCTCCGATCCGGCAGGTCGTAGTAGTCGAGACGGCCGCTGATGATGTCCCACGCGGAATACACGTTGATCCAGCGGAACGTCCGAAAGCGCGCGTCCTCGATGATCGGCTGCACGGTGGCGGCGAGCATCTCGCGCAGCGAGCTGCTGCCGCGCTTCTTCTGCATGGTGAAGAAGAAGGCGGTCTTGTCGAGGGGAGAGCCGAAGGTCAGCAGCAGCCGCGTGCGACCGGCGACGTCCAGGCTCTCGTTGGCGGGCACCGTCGTGTCGTCCCACAAGAGGCGGTTGAGCGTGTCGTACATGACGACCGATCCGAGCGAGTGGCCGACGAGAAACACCGCCTCGTACGCGAAGCGCGCGGTGGCGGCGCCCGGCGCGCCATAGACGGCGCGGGCGGTGTCGCGCACGGACTGCTTGATGCGGTCGCGCACCTGGAAGTAACGATCGAGCGTCTGCGACTCGACGTAGACCGCCACGTCTCCGACGTACTGGACGAGGAAGCTGCGCACGATCGCGCTCGCGACGACGAGGAGCAGCCAGATCACCGCGGCGCGGCTGGCGCCGTAGAGCAGGAGCCCCACGCCGCTGGCGCCCGCGCCGGGGGGCGGCGCCACCGCGCCCATCTTTGCGAAGTAGACGATCTCGAGGACGAGGAGGGCGACGAGCGCGCCGAACAGCAGCGTGACGGCGAGGGAGAACCACGCACGGGAGCGCCGCCACTCCCGCCACGCCCGCGGCAACGCGCGGGCGACGACGAGCACCAGCGTGCCGACGACACCGAGCACCACGAGCGCGGAGGCGACGCGCGCGGTCCACAGCGTGAGCGCCGTCCCGAAGACCGGGTCGCGCGCGCCTCTGTGAACGAGGACGAGGGCAGGGATCGCGACTCCGGCCGCCACCGTCACCGCCACCACCATCACGAACGTCGTCACCGCGAGCACGCCGCCCACGCGGCGGAACGCAGCGGTGCCGAACTTGTTCAGCATGAGCGCTGCGACGAACGCGCCCATTCCGGCCAGGACCGCGGAGAAGACGGTCGCGAGATCCGAGCGTAACGCGTCGGACGGCCACGTGCCGGGTGCCGCGAAGAGGCTGCTCCGCGCCGCCACGGCCAGGATGGCAGCGTTCATCACGACGAGAGCCGCCACCGCGGCGAGGGCGGTCACGATGAACACGAGCGTGCGGATGGGCGGGTCGAAGGCGTGAAACGAGCCGAACATCCAGCGCTGGAGCGGCCGAAGGCCGTTCCAGAAGCCGTTCAGTCCCGCCCGCCACAAAAAGCCGGTGACGCCGCGGAGCCCGACCTGTCCCTCCGTGAACGGCGCCCAGTACGCCTCGTACACGTGCACGGTGCGTGTGCCGCCGTCGCGGGTGCGGAGCGTGACCGCGACCCGCGCGAGCCGCTGACCGCCGAGGCTCACGTGCGCGGCCGTGACCGGAGTGGCGCGGGCGGTCCCGTCGCGCCGTCTCTCCGCCTCCAGCAGGCCCTGGGCGACGCTGTCCAGCGTCTCGAAGGGAATCTGCCGGCCCATGCCGTGCGCGACGATGACGGCCACGGCGCGGTCGCTGCCGGCTCGCTCCTCGGGCTCCGCCACCCGTCGCTCCCTGGTCAGACGCGCCGCGCGCTCACGTGGCGCGGGCGTCGCGCGATCAGCGGTGCCGTGCGAGCGGCCCGCGCAGCAGCCGTCCCGGCAGAGCGCCGGTGTGCTTGCCGTCGCGCAGGACGATCTCGCCGTTCACGACGGTGCCCGCGAAGCCGCGCGAGCGCTGGACGAGACGGCGCGCGCCCGCGGGGAGATCGTTGACGACTTCCGGCATCTCGGCGCTGACGGTGTCGGGGTCGAACACGATGAGGTCGGCGGCCATGCCCTCGCGCACGAGGCCGCGGTCGGTGAAGCCCCAGTGCGTGGCCGGCTCGAAGCTCAGCATCCGCACAGCCTGCTCGAGCGTGAACGCCTGGCGCGCCCGCACCCAATGGCTGAGCACGTGCGTGTGCAGGGAGGCATCCATGATCTGGGAGACGTGGGCGCCCGAATCCGAGAACGTGACCACCGTGCGTGGATGACGCATCAGCTCGAGCGCGTGGTCCTGATCCTCGTTGGCGAGCGGCTGCAGGAAGAACCGGTCCAGATCCTTCTCGAGGGCGAGGTCGATCATCGCGTCCACGGGATCGACCCCGCGTTCGCGCGCGATCTCCGCCACGGATCGGTGCGGCGGCTCCACGCGGTCGAAGACGAACACCCATTCGTACGCGCCCGAACGCGCCTCGGCGCCGATGGCACGACGCTCATCGCGCTCGCGCGCCACCTCCACGAGCCGGCGCCGTAGCTCGGGATCGCGCAGCCGTTGCGCTTGCTCGGCGAGGGGCAGCGCGCGCAGCTCGCGCCACACGGGCCGCCGGTCCCAGGGCAGGGTCGTGACAAACGAGAGCAGCACGGTGAGGGCGCGGCTGTGCACCTGGGCGAACATGCGCCCGCCGGCGGCGGCCGTCTCCTCGAGCAGCGCGGTGTACGTGCGCCAGGACTCCGGCTCCTCGCGCCGGCTGAAGATGCCGAACGTGACGGGCCGACCGCTCTCCACCGCGAGGTCGCGCAGCCGCGTCTGATACTCGCGCAGCTTCGCGGGATCCCCGCCCACGCGCTCGTTGGCAATCTCGAAGATGCCGGCGTTGAGATCGCCCATCACGCCGACGAGGCGGCGCACCTCGTCCCAGGTCGCGATGCGGCTGGCCACGGGCCGTCGATCCGGCGTTTCGTGGCTGGTCGAGCGCGAGGTGGTGAGGCCGATGGCGCCGGCACCCATCGCGTCGCGGAGCTCGCGCTCCATCGCGGCGAGATCGTCCGGGCTCGCCGCCTCGTCGAACGCGCGCTCGCCCATCACGTACGTCCGCAGCGCGGAGTGGCCGATGTAGCCCGCGTAGTTGATGCCCTTGGGCAGCATGTCGATGGTGTCGAGGAACTCGCGAAACGTCGTCCACGTCCACTGGATGCCGGCGTTCATCGCTTCCGCGGCGATGTCCTCCGCACGCTCGAGGTTGCGAATCACGAGGTGCCGATCGGCGGCGCCGCAGGGCGCGAGCGTGAAGCCACAGTTGCCCATCACCACGCTCGTGACGCCGTGCCAGCACGAGCACGTCCCGAGCGGATCCCAGAAGACCTGCGCGTCCATGTGGGTGTGGCCGTCCACGAAGCCGGGCGCCACCACGTGGCCGTCGGCGTCCAGCACTTCGCGCGCGCCCTCGCGGATGCGGCCGATGGTGGCGATCCGGCCGTCGCGCACGCCGACGTCTGCGCGGTAGCGGGGGAGGCCGGAGCCGTCGATCACGGTCCCGTTCTTGATCACGAGGTCGTAAGGCATCGTTGCCTCCGCGCCGCCGCGGCGGCGCCGGTGGACGTTGCGCGCACCGCGCGCGTTAGGAGCCGAGCAACCCGATCGGCATGTCGGCGGAGGCGGGGGCGGTGGCGGCCACCGCGGGCGCCCTCTCGCGCTGCAGGACCGGCATCACCTCGCGCGCGAAGAGCCGCATGTTCGCTTCGGCCATGTCGTACGGCATCCCCGCGTACGAGAACACGCCGATGTAGTGGCTGTTGCCGGTGCGGACGTGAATGTCCTGGATCTTCGCGTCGCACTGCTCGGGGGTGCCCCACACTTGCAATCCCATGAAGTAGTCGATGACCTTGTCGGTCCCGTACTGCGCGATCTTCTCCGCCATCTTGCCGTAGTACTCGTAGCCCTTGGTCTTGGCGAGATGGTCGCTCGCGAACTGATAGTGATCGAGCACGGTCTGGTAGTAGCCGCCGATGTACCGGCGCGCCATCTCCTCCGCGCGCTCGGCGCTCCGATCGCAGAACGTCCAGCCCGCGGAGATCGGTGGTGGCGCTTCCACGCCGTTGACCTCGCGGTAGATCGTGCGGTAGGCGTCGAGCTCCTTGGCCACCTCGTGCCACGGCTTCTGGGGAATGATCAAGATACCGACGCCGAGCTCGGCCATGATGCGCGCCGACTCCGGCGACACCGCGGCCGCGTACGTGCGCCCGCGGAACGATTTGAAAGGCGCGGGGCGGATGTCCGCCCGCGGCTGGTTGACGAGCGTTCCCGCGTGCTCGCAATAGCCCTGCTCGAGACCGCGCAGGAGCGTCTGCGCGGACTCGACGAAGCGCGGGCGCGATTCGTCCATCGAGAGGCGAAAGCCGTCGAACTCGACCTTGGCGGCGCCGCGACCGAGGCCGAGGATGAGCCGCCCCTCCGAGATGTTGTCGAGCATCGACACCTGCTCGGCCACCCTGAGCGGATCGTGCCAGGGCAGAACCACCACCATGGAGCCGAGCTGCGCCCGCGTGGTGCGCCCCGCCATGTACGTGAGGAACTGGAGCACGTCCGGGCACATCGTGTAGTCCGTGAAGTGATGCTCGACGCCCCACACGGACTCGAAACCGAGCGGCTCCGCGAGGTCGGCGAGGCGCAGCTCGTTGCGATAGACGTCGTAGTCGCTGCGCTCGCGGTAGGGATTCTGGAAGACGGTCGCCATCCCGACGTGCATGCTCGGCCTCCCGGGGGCGCGATCCGCGCCGGCGTCGACAGGGTAGCGCATCTGGCCCGGCCGCGCGACCCGAGCCGAGCCATGCTATAAGCGGGC
>Ga0114129_10005982_pt1 | contig 17233 bp, 14 predicted proteins | sample RhiMetdeltSRZDD1_FD_80071 | JGI IMG/M metagenome (GOLD analysis project Ga0114129, IMG submission 80071) | Populus rhizosphere microbial communities from Tennessee, USA - Rhizosphere MetaG P. deltoides SRZDD1 (version 2) (version 2) | ecosystem: Host-associated > Plants > Roots > Rhizosphere >... | reverse complement strand
TGTCGCCCTCTCATAGCTAGAGACGCAAACGTTGGAAAAGACTGCTTTGAACATCGCAATCTGCTGTTCGTATTCAAACCAGTGATAAAACTGTTTCACAAACTCAGCAGGACTGCCTTGCCAGCGCGTACCTTTGTTCCTGTAGACCAGTTCGGCATACAGCGAGCGGGCAAAGCTCTGCCGCTCTCGAAAAAATAACAACACCTTGACATCAAAATTTTGGAGTGCCTTGGCGAGGAGTCTTAAATATCCCTCGCGTCTCGCCCAATAGTCTGGCTCTGCAAAGTGCTGCCAATCGCCATATCCCTCGATATGACGGTAAACCTCCTCAGTGCTAAGGAGGATGACATCGCGAGGGCTTTCGAGTTGGGCCCGGACACTATCGAGGAATTGGCCAGCCCGAGTGAGTTTTGCAGGGTAAATTCCCGTAAAGGAACGCGCAAATACGTGATGTCTCTTTAGTGGAACTTCGGGAGAGTAGACTCCCACACCGTCCGGATAGATTAAACCGCGCTCCCGCAGCCACGCTCTATTGTCCGAAAGAGCTTTTTGGATGCTCGTCGTGCCTGTTTTGTGAGTCCCGGCATGCAAGACGAACTTCAACGGAACCTCCCCCAGGTCACCAAAATGTAACCTGCGGAACACGGAGGCGGAAGGGCTAGCACCAGTCAGTTAGCTAAATCTTTGATTTCACAAGGATAAGCCTCAAGGACTTAGGTGATTAGATTCAAAATAGTGACGAGCCAGACGGCTTGAAGCGCGGCCGTAAGTGGCGCTGATCCTGTCGATAAGCGGTTTGCTGAGATGTTGCAACACCTGGCATCCAACGGAGCGAAAACCATCATCGTGGAGTCACCAGATCGCTTCGCGCCGTGACCTCGCCGTCCAACTCGCGGGTCACGACATGCTCAAGGAGCTGGGCATGGCAGCGTCCCGGCGTCGGCTCCCGACTTCTTCACCGAGGATACGCCCACGGCAATTCTGGTGCGCCAGGTGCTAGGTGCGATCGCGCAATTCGAGAAGGCAAGCGCCGTTGCGAAACCTGCAGCGGCTCGCAAGCGTAAGCGTGAGCGTGAGGGACGATGCGAGGGAAGAAAGCCCTCAGTCAGACGAGGCCAGAGGTTGTCGCCCTCGCTCGTAAGCTCCGTCGTCGCAAGCCTAAGGCAGGGCAAATGTCTTTACGTGAGATTTCCAGAGAGTTGGCAGCTCGAGGCCATCTCAATGAGCGTAACCAGCCTTACGCTGTCATGTTGCGCTAATGGGATCTTATTCCATGGGCGAAAGGGTTACTATAACGGTGACCCCCGAGCGATGGGCCCGGACACGAGCATCCCCGGGGGAGGCGATTGCGTGAACCCGCGGGCATACAAATAAGCCAGCCCAATGGAGTTAGAACGAGCGGGGGAAACAATATGCGGCGAAGTCCGTGGCGAGCATGTTGAGGTCGTAGGCAAGAATAATCCACGAGGCATCATTGATAAAAGCGACTAGCCGGGGGATGGGACTCCGGGATGGAACGATACGTCAAAGAACCCCTATTGCGCCACATGAGGATTAATATAGTTTATGGTAACCTTCGGGGGGTTCCTTGAAGCTCGTCCTGCATGCCGGGACTCATAAAAGGGCACCTCGCGCATGCAAAAAGTTCCCTCGGACAACAGAGCGTGGCTGTGGGGCCGCGACCTACATCATGTGCTTGTGCGTTCCTTTGCAGGAATCTACCCAGGAGAACTCGCGCAGGTCCCCGGTGGCTATGGCTCTAGCATTCCCGGTGCGACAAGATTGATGTCCTGGCGAGCCTGGCTTGTCTACTTGGGCCTGATTGGCCTGGGCCTCATGGCCATAGCGTTAGCCATTCAGGGCAGCTGGTTCTTGGCCGCAGGCGGGATTTCGACAGCTATTATTCTTGGCGTCGTGCTCGCCCTTCGTGCTGCGCGTGTTGAACAGAGAAACGCGCTGGCCGAACAAGTGAAGGCTCTTGAGAAAGTCGAGAAACAGATTGCGGGTATAGAAAAAGAGGGCGCCTTACAGCGCGAAGTCTTGGAAGGCAAATTGTGGGGCTTACCCATACCCTTGCCCGCGATGAACCAAGGTAAGCGCGCGGGTTATCTTTCAGCGGTCGTTATCGTGAAAGATGAAGGTCCTTATCTCCAGGAGTGGCTGGAGTTTCATCGGCTCGTGGGCGTGCAGCATGTCTATCTCTACGATAACGGAAGCTTTGATGGCACGGAGCAGCTGTTATCGGATTTTATACGATCCGGCTATGTAACCCGAATTCCTTGGTCGTCATTCGTTCGCGACGGCAGCCCGCAGAAATTGGCCTATGCCCATGCCTTATCGAATTTCGGTCTAGCTTGGCGCTGGATGACTCTTATCGATGCGGATGAATTCCTGTTTCCGACGGAGTCCGACAATCTCCCGTCCGTCTTGACGCGCTTTGAACATTTGCCGGCTCTTGCTGTGTACTGGCGGACATTTGGTTTTTCGGGGCACGAAAAACGTCCGTCGGGGCTCGTCATCGAGAATTTCACCATGAGGGCGCCGTTCCCACCTGAGCCGGGAGTGAAGCGCTACTTGTTAAAGTTCAAAAGTATCGTCGATCCTTCGAAGGTGAGCGCCGTGGTGTCGCCTCATATGGTCAAACTCGAGAACGGCCTCATTGGCGCCTGTACCGAGAATGGTATTTTGGTTCCATCTGATGACGAGCATAGAGAGCGCGTGTCCAACGGCCATTTGCGCATAAACCATTATTACACGAAATCGAAAGAGGAGCTGGAGCAGAAGCTCTCGCGCGGTTCGGGGGCAGGAATTCCATTGAGTAAAAAGAGAAGCATCGCCGCCAAGCGCGCTGCCTTGGTCGAAATGGACCTGATTGAGGACAAGAGTATCCAACGCTTTCTGCCCAAGCTTCGTCGCAGAATAGTGTTGTATCCGGCCGGAGAGCAATTCGACGGTACGACTCCTGAGGCGCGAACTAGCTTAACCGAAAGTGGGACACATTAGACGAGGTTAGCCTGGGTGCCTATCCTTGGGTCGCCGGCAAAGTATTAGACAATCCTTCTATCCTCGCCGTATTCTTCGATGAACTGGGTGGGGCATCGTCATGGTTGCGACGTTGGAGACCAAGTCTCCGCGCCTAGTCGCGGGAGCGACGGATTTTGAAAAGATTGGCGTGATTGGCCCTGTGCAGCTGTTCACACCCGCTCAGTGCAGGCTTTTTAACAGTCACGCGCGCCAGGCGACTCGCTCCCCTACAGGGTATTCGAAGGACCGGGCGGTGAATGACGGCTTTTTGTACGATCTCGGCACGCGGCCGACTTTGCTCTCCCTGGTGACCTCGTGCCTTGGAACGAACGTCATCCTCTGGGGTGCCGAGCTAATTGAGCGGAAGCCAGGACAATCGCATCCTTGGCACACTGATGTTGAATCGTCTTCCCCCGATGGAGGATTCGTTAGTGTCTGGATTGGCCTAGAGAACACCACTCGAGACTCGGCTCTGCAGGTCATCACTCGCTCGCACCTGGTGGGAAAAACGGTTCAGCAGGTCCGACACGAAAAGCGCGTGCCTCGGGACGTGGCGTCATCGGATCAGGTGCTGGCTTGGGCAAGGGAAATTGAACCCGAGGCAGAGTTCGTGCAGTCAGAGATGAGTGATGGCGAAGCGCTCATCTTCGATGGGCGGCTATGGCACGGCTCACACAATTCCCGTCGAAGCGGCTCGCGACTAGCCTTACTGCTACAGTATGCTGACGCGCGTATACCGATACGGCTCCGCGATCCGCAGCATTACGAATGGCCGTTTCGATATCTGGAATTGCGGCCCCCCGTTTTCCTCGTTTCGGGCAGATGCAGTGCTGATACGAACCGAATCGTGCCGCCGCCGCAGCCCCGCCCCAAGAAAGATTCGATTTTGTTTTCCCAGGCCTGTGAGCTTCCCTTGCCACTGGCCGAGGACGCGGAAAAGCGTTGGAGGGGTCACCGCGTCTTTGCCGGCACGACTTCTATTCTCGGGGCTCTAGGTTGTCACGTTTCCGTTCTCAGTCCCGGGCACTCGCCGCATCTCCCGCACGCGCACGCCGAAGAGGAGCTGCTTATTGTCCTCAACGGTGAAGCGGATCTCATCATCAGCAAGCACGCTCATCTCGACGGGGCGCAAGTCGAACGAGTTAAACCGGGGGACTTTGTTTACTACCCGTCTTATCAGCACCATACGATCCGTGCGCCGAGTGAAAATCCCGTCACGTATCTCATGTTCAAGTGGAGGGGCGAAAGTACGCGAGTGCGGCAAATGCTGCCGACGACCCTGTTTCATTACAAACTGGTTGCAGACGAGGAGAAGCCGCGGCGGAGCTATCACCTGTTTAGGCACGCCACGAAATATCTTGGTTTGCTCACTTGCCATGTCACCGTGCTGCAGCCCGGCGCAGGTTACGAATCCCATGTCGATGCTTATGATGTAGCGATCCTTCTACTCGCCGGCACGGTTGAGACCATCGGCCAGACGGTGAGGGCACCAAGTGTCATTTTCTACCAATCCGGCGAACCTCACGGAATGCGGAGTGTTGGCGCTGAACCAGCCCGATATCTAGTCTTTGAGTTCCGTGCCGCCGAGTCTTCTGCTCCATCATGGCGTCAGGTAATAGGGCTCTCTGTGGGCGCGGTGACTCGGCTCGCGCCGCGCCGCCACAAGCTGACGAAGACGGTAAAACGGATCGTTCGGCGGACGTTACCCAATAAGGGTTTAGCGCGAGCCGTCGGAACAAGGGTGAAGCGATTCGCCGCCTATGTCTGGCCAGAAAGTCGATGACCGAGTGGCTGCCGGCGAAAGAGCATATTGGCGAGCGCGCCCAAGCCGATTTATGCCCATGTTATTAGAGGCTACGCCGCAAAGCGACCAAATGACAAAGGCTGCGAAGCGGCTGGGCCGAGGGATGACAAAAGTCGCAGCGCGTGTCGTTCGCGCTGTTTTACCCGATTGGGCTATTGCCCGGGAAGTTAGACCGGCTGCGCCGACGGCCACGATAAAAACCATTGGCGAGTTTGACTGCAGTGAAAGGTCGGATTGGAGAGCCTTTAAGAGACTTTCCAGGCGCGATTTCAAAAGGCTTTCCGCGGGAAAGCCTCTCAAGCAAGGCAAGGCGGCACTATGGCCCGAGACGGGTCTACCCGTTGAGGTCCTGGCTGAGCTACATCACTGTGTTTATGGCGGCCCATGGATTTTGGGTCGATATGCTTTCGAACATTTGGTCAACCGAGGGCTTCTTCCCAGCGACAAAGTGCTCGATGTTGGGTGCGGCGTGGGACGCTTTGGAGTCCATCTGGTGCGCTTTCTCGATACCGGGAACTATTGCGGAATCGACTCGCATCGAGAGAGCCTCCGCGTCTTCTCCGAGTATGAGCTCATACTGCATGGCTTAACTGACAAGAGGCCGCGGTTCCTGTTGGATAAGGATTTCTCGGTTTCAGACTTTGGTGTCGAGTTTGATTGGATAATTGATTTCGCCACGACGCTGCATGTGGTGGACGACGAGCGCCCTAGCGCGTTTACCAAGCTCGCCAAATCTCTCGCGCCAGGTGGCCGATTATTGTGCGCGAATATTCGCGAGATCGATCTCGCCGCCTGTGGGTTGAAGTTCGAAGGTGAGACGATGCAAGAGTGCTCTCTTCTGCGCGGCCATGAGGAGGCGTTCAAGACGGAAATCCATTGGCGCGAATTTCGCCGCGCATTGCCAGTAGAGGAGCGCAGAGCTTCACCCAGAATTCTTGCCGAGCGATAAAGGAAAAGCCGCGGGCCGCGCGATTAGGCAAGTGGTCCGAGCGCACGCGAACGCGCCCGGGGGGTTGAAGGCTTGACTAGCCCCTCAACCCTCAACACCCAATCCGAAAAGTACAGCCTCGATTGCCGGTCATCCCTGCATCCGATGCTAATCCCTTTCCTGATTGCATTCTTTGTCGCCGCTTTTGTTTGTGACTTGCCGTTCTGGCGAACAGCAAATGCTTTCTGGGGCACAGCGGCACTATGGCCACCAAAGCCGATCGACGCCGCGAACGGAGGGCATTCTACGGATGACATTCTAAAACGCGTGGCCACTTACAGCACAGCTGGGAGCGTCGTATGCCGTAGACGAAGCCGGCTGCATCAAGGTATTAGATTCTAGGAGAAGTTGATCCCTCGGTCGCATCAGAGCCTGAACCAAGTGTGATGAACTGTCGCCATCGATGACCAAGTCGGCCAACCTCAACTGCGATGTGAGGGGAAATCCCTGAATCTCCAACATGCCGATCTCACGAGCGAGCACGGGAATGCTTATAGGGATTGATTTCGACAACACGCTCGTCACCTACGATGAAGTGTTCCGCGAGGCAGCGCTCGCGCGGGCCCTTATCGACGCTGACTTTGCCGGCACCAAGCAGGAAATTCGGGATCGCATCCGTGTGTTGCCGGACGGCGAGCTCGCCTGGCAACAACTGCAGGGCTACGTGTATGGTAGGGGCATTGCCGGAGCCGGGATGTTCGAGGGCGCCGATGGCTTCCTACGCCGTGCTCGCGCCGAAGGGCTTCCGGTGGTGGTAGTGAGCCACAAGACCGAGTATGGACACTACGATCCAGATCGCGTCAACTTGCGCGAGAGCGCGCGCGAATGGATGCGGGAGAACGGCTTCTTTGCGGAAAGCGGCTACGGCATCCCGGCCGAGAACGTCTTCTTCGAAGGGAGTCGCGCCGAGAAGCTCGAACGTATTGCGAGCCTTCGCTGCACCCATTTCATCGATGATCTGGAGGAAGTGCTGGAAGACCCGGATTTCCCACCTGATATCTCTCGCATCCTGTTTTCGCAGAATAAGCCGATTGGCACCGCGCCATATGCAATCTGCGCGAGCTGGCAGCAGATTGAGGAGGTCGTGTTTGAACGCGCATGATCCGGGCCTTTCCCTCGCGACGAATGTAGCGAAGGCATTGCTGGTGGCGCCGGCCGAGGTGGAACGTTTGCGTGGCGGGGGCCGCAACAGCCGCATCTACAGAGTACGCTGCCGGGGGCAGAGCTTTGCGCTCAAGCAATATCCTTCGCGCGCCGACGATCCCCGTGATCGGCTCGGCACCGAGGTGGCAGCCTTGCAGCTGATGAAGCGCAACGGCATCGAGGTCATTCCGCGCGTCGTGGCGGTCGACCGGGAGCGTAATTTCGTGCTGCTGAGCTGGATTGATGGCGTCCTCGTTGCTCAGGTGGGCGACACTGACATTGACTCTGCTGCCGCCTTCCTCTCCTCCGTTCATGCGCTCCGCCAACTCCAGCAGGCCGCTGAGCAGCCGCTCGCTGCCGAGGCTTGCCTCTCCGGCGAAGAGGTTGAACGGCAGCTCCGCGCGCGCCTTGCTCTCCTTGGGAGACTGGGTGCAGAGGAGCCCGACCTTGGAACCTTTCTCGTCGAAGCGTTTGCACCAGCGTGCGCTCGCTACGTGGCGGAGGCCCGGGCCCGCATTGGCGCAAACGGGCTTGATTTTGGTACGGAACTCGCGCAGGAAAAGCGCAGCCTTGTGCCGGCCGATTTCGGCTTCCATAACAGCCTGCGCCAGGGGGATGGTTCGCTTGCCTACATTGACTTCGAGTATTTCGGCTGGGATGATCCGGTGAAGCTCACCGCCGACATCCTGTTGCATCCGGGCGTGCCGCTCAGCTCGGCACAGCAACGACGGTTCCGTGAGGCGGCAGAGCGGCTATATGGGGAGGATGCAAGCTTCGCGGTGAGGCTTGAGGCGCTCTTGCCGCTGTTCTGCCTGCGCTGGATCCTCATTTTGCTCAATGAGTTTCTGCCTGAGCGCTGGCAACGGCGGGTACTCGCCGGGGCAAGGGAAAGCTGGGCCGAGGCCAAGGCACGGCAATTGGCCAAGGCCCGCGACTTGTTTGCGCGCTTAACCTAAGAGTGAGGGAGTGACCGATGGCGATGACAGCCGAAGCTGCGGAAGTGATCGAGACTGCGTCGCCACCGCTTGATGAACGCTCCAAATATTTGCGGCGTCTGGTGGTGCGCGGACTAGAGGGCGGCGGGCGCGGCCATGTCGGCTCGTCTCTGTCGCTCATCGAGATTATGCGCGTGCTGTATGACGACGTACTGCGCCACCGGCCGAAGGATCCGCAATGGCGCAACCGCGACCGCATGATACTGAGCAAGGGACATGGCTGCCTCGCGCTCTATGTTATGCTCGCCGATAAGGGCTTCATCCCGCTTGAGACACTAGATACCTTCTGCCACCGCGACTCTATTCTTGGTGGTCATCCGGAAGCGGGCAAAATTCCCGGCGTGGAGGCATCGACCGGCGCGCTCGGCCATGGCTTATCTGTGGGCGTCGGCATGGCGCTCGCGGCCCGCATGCAGGAGCGTGACAGCCGCATCTTCGTTTGCACTGGTGACGGCGAGATTAACGAAGGCTCGATTTGGGAAGCGGCCATGTGCGCCTCCAAGCATAAGCTCGATAACCTCGCCGTTATCGTCGACTACAACAAGATCCAATCGGCCGGCCCGACGCGCGAGATTCAGGATCTGGAACCGCTAGTGGATAAGTGGGAGGCCTTTGGCTTCGCCACCACTGAGGTGGACGGGCATGATGTAGCCGAGTTGCGCGCCGTCTTCCGCCGCCTCCCGTTTTCGCCCCAAAGGCCGAGCGCCATCATCTGTCATACGGTAAAGGGCAAAGGTCTGCCTTTCGCCGAGAATGATGCCAATTGGCACCACAAAGCAAAAGTCCCGCCAGAACTCGTGGCCGACATGTATGCGGCCTTGAGGTGAGCCATGCGTAACACTTGTCTCAACATGGTCTATGAGCTCGCCAAACGTGATCCTCGCGTCGTCTTCATAGGCTCCGACCTGAGCCCCGGCTTGCTGGCTCGGATGAAGCAGGATTATCCCAACCGCTGGTTCATGGAGGGGGTTACGGAGGCCAATGTCATCGGCATTGCCGCCGGCATGGCCAAGGAAGGCTATGTCCCTTACGTCAATACCATCGCCACTTTCATTACGCGCCGCTGTTACGAGCAGGTGGCGATCGATCTCTGCCTGCACGACCTGCCGGTGCGTCTGATCGGCAATGGTGGTGGACTGGTCTACGCCCCTCTCGGGCCGACACATCTCGCCATTGAGGACATGACCATCATGCGGGCGCTGCCGAACATGGCAGTGGTGGCCGTGTGCGACGCGCCGGAGATGACGCGCTTCATGGAGGGTTCGCTGGACTGGCCGAGCCCGATCTACATACGCCTGGCCAAGGGCGGCGATCTCGTTGTAAGCCGGCCTGAGAACGGCTTTACCTTCGGCAAGGCGATTCGGATGCGCAAGGCGCGAGGCCGCGACCCGGTGGTGCTGATGGCGACGGGGGTAATGACGACCAACTGTCTCGCTGCTGCCGACCTGCTTGGGCGCGAGGGTTATGACGCGAGCGTGGTGCATTTCCACACCGTCAAGCCACTTGACGAGGAGGCGGTTCTCGAACATGCCGATAATGCGCGGCTGGTGGTGACTGTGGAAGAGGGGGTCGCCATTGGCGGCTTCGGCAGCGCCGTGACCGACTTGCTCGTGGAGGAGATGGGCCAATCCTTGCCGCGAATTAGGCGGCTGGCGTTGCCGGATGCCTTTCCCCACAAATACGGCGTGCAGAATGACCTGCTCGAGATCTACGGGCTTATGCCCAACCAAATTGCCGCCACTGTCTCCAATGCGCTGAGCAAGGAGGAGATGGTGGCCTAAGGATCGTCGACGCGCCCTCAGAGCATGGGCCAGCGCCGGATCTGGCTGGCGGTGATTCCGAAATCGGCGCAACTACCGATAGCCATCTTAGGGAGCGTGGCCTGACGGTAGCGGCGACAACCAAGCGCGCTGAGCGATGCGCCGCTGCGCGATCTTTCCAAATCCCGGGACCACTGGGAGCCGCCGCCCGGCGTGGACGCGCCCTGCATTTTCGCCGCCTTGCCGCCTATGAGGCCGATCCTGCGGGGTCGGCGCGCCTGGACCAGAACTTGTGCTCACTTGCTCTTCCTCTCCGTCAATCAGGTGTGTGACGGAACCGTAGCCCATCGAGACCCCAACTCGCCCGGTGAGCGAGTATGGCCGGCAGAAGGCAAGCACCGAAATGGAACTAACTGCGCCGGCACATGGAGCGCGGCGCCCCCCCCCCGGCGGCGCTTTGGGATCGCCAGCCCGGCCATCAGCCGCGTGGGCTCGTAGACTGCGGCGAAGCGCTGCTCCAGGAACCCCCAGTCAATCGCCCGCGCCAGCTTCACCAATGGTTCATGTCGAGCCGCGATCGAAACAGATCCTAATCAATCAGCAAAGCCGAGAAGCGCCTGGAAGGGATCAGAGCCAATTTCGCAAATCACGACATCGAGAACCGGCCAAACGCAGCGCCGGTCGACATGTTTACAGACATCGTCGATGTTCTTTCGGCCGGTCGAACCTTGCTCGACAGGGCTCCAATTTCGGTCCTAGACTGTTGGACCTGGTCGCCTAACGAGATCACGGCTCAGACGCTTCCAAGCGCTGGTTGCGACAAAAGGGCAATGCTATAAATGGCGAGGCGTTGCCTTACAGAGGGTGAAGCACGGAAGTTAAATCCGGCGAAGTTGCTGAAGTATGGGGTCATGATGAACGTTGACACACCACTACGCAGAGGGAAGAGTTGAGAGTGGCCGGGATAGGCGCGCCCTCCGAGAGCACTATGATCCTCCGACCTCTACCAAAGGACGGGAACAAGCGTATGTTGTCCGGTAGGTTGTGCGTGCTGAGGAGGGGGCGAACACATATCGTGCTGATACGGCCCAATCCTCTGCAATTTGGTCACCTTGGCCTGGAAATCATGTTCGGCGTCAGGCTCGCCAAGCGCTTCCGAGCGCCTTTGTACATTATCCGCCCTGACCAAGTGGTGAACACGGCACTGTATGAATTGGTCGTCGATGGCGTAACGTTTAATGTCATCGAAGGCTGGCGGGCGACGCTGCTCACTTGGATATTCTTCAGCGGAGGCGCACTCAGTGTGAAGGACAAGCCGGTACCTTATGCATCGCCCATCGGCTATCTGCTGACCTACAGATTCTTACGTTTGAACAGCTTCGTCGTCACCGGTTTGTGGCATAAACTAGGCCCAGTTTGGGGGCGATCTCAGCTGTTTATGAAGTTGGCTCGTTATCCACGAGCGGTCGTGCACATAGCAAAGCGCATTATGGGCACAGGCATTCGGCTAATAAGGAAGGGGTATCCTCTCGGTCCCGATGCCGTGTCTGTTCCTGATGTCTTGGACATACGAGAGGTCTCGGACATAAGAATGGAATCTGCGGTGCGTCTGGACGGGGTCGAAGGGGAAGTTCCCATAAGGATCCGGACTAAGCCGACCCGTTTGAACCCGAGCTATGGTCGAAGACTTTGGGTTGACGATGTCGGATTGTTCCGAATCCCATCAGGTCGCCTACCAAGCTTAGGTGCCAAGGCTGAAAAGGAGTTTGGAATTCTACCGGGTACACCCCTCGTGGCTTTGCACATGCGCGAACCAGGTTTCAAGGCCGGTCGAGAAATTCATGAACGTAAACCGCTTAAACGAAGAGATGATTCGACCCGAAATGTCACCTTTGCCAGCTATCATCTGGCGATAGATTATTTGCGTGAGCGAGGCTACACCGTAGTCCGCATTGGAGACCGCACCATGACGCCGATCGGCTATCCCGGCGTCGTCGACTTGGCAACCTCTCCGGAGCGCACCGACTTATTTGAGTTTTATTGCATCGCCCGTTCGGACTTTTTTATTGGGTGTGAATCCGGTCCGTCCACCATTGCCTGGATGTCAGGTGTGCCGGTAGTAACACTCAACGCCACGGAACCGTGGTCAGCCTATCCGGTCCGCGAGTTTGACACCTTCATACTCAAGGCTGTGTGGGACAAACTAAACGCCCGCACGGTCGGCCCACTTGAAATGTTGACTCGCGATTATGCCAACAATGCCCGCAACACCCAGAGATTCGAGTACATTGAGAACAGTCCCGAGGATGTCCTTGATGCTATCAGAGACATGGTCGAAATTGTGGAACGTGGCGTCCAACGGGAAACGCCGGAGCAGCGCGCGTTCCGGCTGCGTGTCACGAGTTTCTGTTTGCGCGCACGGGCTGAGAATCCCACGATACGCAAACACGGCGCCCACCACGGGTTTATTGGCCGGGGACGCATTTCAGCGAGCTTTGCACGCAAATACATCGCGCCTCAACTGAAACAGCTTGGTATTGCAAATGCGCCGGCCGAGCTGTGTGTCGGGGCCGCTTAGCGCCATCATCCGCCGGGGCATCGGTTAAAGGGTTCAGCGAATGGTCGTCTTCTTCGTGCTTCACGGTGCTGGGCTTGCGCGTAACTTCGAGCCCTCCATACGCCTCTTAGCTGAACGGGGGCATATTGTGCACCTGGGCTTCCCGTTTAAGCCCAAATCGGCGGACCCACTGGGCGATTGGGTGAGTCAATATGCGTATCCAATTGAGGAAAGGCCCGTGCCACCGCAGGATGCGGATGCGGCTGGAATGCTTGCTCGCATGGCAGAGAGCTTTCCCAATATCTCATGGGGCTTTCTGTGCGGGCAGCGGAGCGATCGCTGGCAAAAGGTCCTCAATGGCTTGAGAGGCTGCAGAGACTATCTACGCCATTTCGATCCGGCCTTTCGCGATGCTGCTGCCTTGCGCGATCGGTTCAGAGAACAAGGCGTGCCAACCTTCTTTACTGTATTTACGACGCTACCTTTAGTGCGATCAACTTTTGGCCTCCGAGTTCTCGGCCGCTTTTTGGCGGCCTGTGAGTTGGCGATTCCGGTCAGCCAGTCTGCTCTTGACGAGATTCTTGATGTGATGCCAGACGTCGTGTTGGTCTCCCGTTTCGTCGACTACGACTCGATCCAGGTCGATTATGTGCGCGCCGCACAATATCTGGGGATTCCGGTGGGATTTGCGGTTGCGAGCTGGGACAATCTAACCAACAAGGGATTAATCAAGGTTCTTCCTGATTTCGTGACCGTCTGGAATGAGGGCCAGAAACGCGAAGCAGTTGAACTCCACGGCGTGCCCGAAAACCGCGTCTTAGTCACTGGAGCGCAGATTTTCGATTGTTGGTTCGATCGGCAACCGTCATCTGACCGCTCTGCTTTCTGTCATCAATTCAGATTTGATGCTCAGAGGCCGCTTATTACCTACCTGTGCTCTTCGCGCCAAATCGCAGATGACGAGGTTGTAATTGTCCGGCGCTGGCTTGGAGCGCTGCGAAGCCATAACGATTCCCTCGTGCGCAACGTAAGCGTAATCGTGCGCCCACATCCCAAACATGCCGATCAATGGAATGGGGTCGATCTCCACGAGTTCGGAGCAGTCGAAATCTGGCCCCGCGGTGGCGAGCTGCCTGTAACAGAAGAGCAGCGCAATGGGTTTTTTGATACGCTCCATCACTCTGCCGCTATCGTTGGACTTAACACGAGTGCCCAGATCGAGGCGGCGATTGTCGGCCGTCCGGTACTGGTTTTGATTGATCCCGAGTCACCTTCGGCGCGTGAGGGGACCCTCGAGACGCTTCACTTCCGCTATCTGAGCGACTCGGAACATGGTGTGGCTGTGGTAGCGCAGACGGCTGAAGAGCATCTTGCTCAACTCAGCGAGGTATTGCGGCGGCCAACCACAAAGCGGTGCAGCAAGTTTGTCGAGGAATTCGTCCGGCCTCATGGATTGGACCGGCCTGCGGCGTCAATTCTCGCCGACGCGATTGAGCATGGCGCGACTACCCGCACCCGACCTGAATCAGTAACAACCCCGCCGCTGCTCGCGCTTCGGCTCTTGCTTCTACTTCTGCGTCCTTTACTGGTCGTGTGCTTCAAGAGGAGGCGGGCAAAGATACCTCTAAAAAAAAGAGGCGCTGCCGCACAGGGCGTTTGAACTCAACGCGCTTGAGCTTGAGACAAATCCATAGGATTGGGATATTCGTGAGCTTCACAGCGGCACTAAAAATCGCAGGAGTATCCTCGGTTTTTTGTCCGCCTAGTGGAGAACTCTCATCTCGCAGCGGCCAAGTCAACAACAGGGGGCGCAAGAGCCCGATCCTTGTTTGAAGGCGAGCGGCCGACTGACGTCAGCCTAGTTAAAATTCAGGCCTTAGGAGAATTGTCGATGTCCATCGGCGGACCCATGCTGGCCGTCTATAGTTTCCTTCAGAACGAAGGCCTGTTGGCTGACGTCCACACTGTCGCGGACATAGGCTCGACTGAGTATGAAATTAAGGTAGCCGAACATGACCAAGTGTTTAAGAAGTTCTTTGAGCGAGCCAATGCTTCTGTGCCCACCGGTCGCAATCCGGAAACCGGTTGGTACAAAGGAGGAGCCCGCGAATTCTACGAGAATCTAGGCTATCAATATATCGCCTTCGATATTGATGGACGGTTTGGCTCGCGAGTATTTGACCTCAACCATGATCAGGTGCCGGCACGGCACGTGAGGTGGAGTGACTTGACCGCTAATTTGGGCACTATCGAGCACGTATTCAACCAGGTGAACTGCTTTCGGGTCGTACATGACCTTACCAAGCCTGGTGGATTAATGATCCACGTCTCTCCCCTGAATAATTCAATTTATCATGGTTTATTCCAATACAATCCGCGCCTGTTTTCGGCTTTGGGTGAATACAATGACTATGAGATGTTGGGGCAATGGGCCTCGACTGCGGATCCTTCCTTCTGGCTGCCGACCAGCGTGAGAAAGCAATTTCTCATGGAGTCTGCAGTCATGGTGACACTGATGCGTAAGAAAGGAACGTCCGACTTTGTCATCCCTCTGCAAATAGATACTCCGATGGTCCCCCAGCGGGATGCTCTGGGTCGCTATAACGTCAATTCCTTCGCTAAACACATTCCGGCGGCCCCGAAATACAACATGGGTTTCAAGGTCGACTTTACGACACTGGAGTCACGGCGGCTGACCCAGACACAGGTAGTTCGAAGGCTGGAACCCGTCAAATGGGCTGTGCGTGCCGGCCTGAGTTTGATGAGGCGCGCCGTCTCTCAGGCAGGTTGACGCAACTGCCGCGACGATACCCCACAAGGTCGGCTGGACCGGGGCGTCCAGCCCCTTCCGATGAATCAGTTCAACTGCCGATGCGCAGAAGGACGCGCCCGGAGTGCCCACTGCGCATCTTGTCCAGTGCAGAGTTGACCTCATCTAGCGGATACTCATCCGTGATGATGCCTTCGAAGGAGATGCGTCCGGCGTGAGCGAGACGCATGATGCGTGGAATGTCGATGTGCGGACGAGCGCTTCCGCCATGGGAGCCAGTAAGGGTCTTGTTGAAGTGAATTGGTAGAGTGTAGATCGTCACCTTTTCGCGCGGCACGCCAACAAGCACGCAGGTCCCGTCGGAGTGAGTGAGCTCGTAAGCCTGCTCAATTACTGATTTGACACCGGTAGTCTCGATCACCTTGTCAGGACCTGCATCGCCAACGATCTTGCGGATCTCACTTACAACCTCCAAGCGAGATGGATTCACGACGTGGGTGGCGCCCCGCTGCTTCGCCATCTCAAGTTTTTCGTCGATCAGGTCGACAGCAATGATTGGGTTAGCGCCAGCTAGCTCAGCGAACTGAATCACATTCAGCCCGACTCCGCCAATGCCAAACACCACCACCGACTCCCCGAGCTTGAGCTTGGCGTCATTACTGATCACGCCGGCAGCAGTGGTCACCGCACAGCCGAAAAGCGGGGCTATCTTCATGTCGAAATTGCCTGGGATCACTGTCATGCGGTTCTCTGATACCACGGCATATTCGTTGAAGGTGGTAACCCATCCGGCGTTGAGTTTACCTCCACGCCATGCATATGCCGGGGGCCCGCACTGGATGCCTAGGCTAGGACGCCAATGTAGCACCACGGTGTCGTCAGGTCTGACGTTGGTGACACCGGGACCAATCTCCAGCACCCTCGCCGAAGCCTCATGGCCGAGTAGATGGGGCAAGAATTTGTCGGGACCTTTGGCAGCAGCGATCTCATTCAGCTGCGCGCCGCAGATCGTGGAATAAAGCACCTTCACCAACACTTGCCCGACGTCGAGAGCGTCGGGAAGAGTGATCTCGTCAACGAGCAAAGGTTTTCGCGATTCCGCCAGGATGGCCGCCTTCGACTTTTTTACCTGCATTTGCCAACGCCCCCGCTACTCGAAATAAATGAATTCGTAGTCACCGGTATAGCCGAAGTGGTTATACAGCCAGATCCACTCCGAAGTGTGAAACAACGACTCCGCGGTGAGCGCCCAACACTCGAGATTGAACAACTCAAACTCGTTCCGGTATCCCTCAACCATGATATATTTGTTCTTGCCGACGCGCTCGATCTCCTTCACTGCGGTCTCCAACTCGAAGACGCGCAGGTTGTGCAGGGTGCCGAGCGAGATGACAAGATCGAACTGCTTATCGCCGAAGGGGTAGGCATCCTGGGCCCGGTAGAGAAACAAGTGGGGTCGAATGTTGGGCTTAGACTCTGCCAAGCCGTGCTTCGAGATGTCGAACCCGGTAACTTGCAGGCCGGGGAGGATCTTCTTCATCTCGTAAAGCAGAAATGCCTTACCGCAGCCGACATCCAGGACCTTGCTGCCATCGGTAAGCCCATAGATGCCGATCAGGGCCTGTGCCACCGGCGTCCAGCGGCCTTCCATATAGCGGTAGCCTCCATAGCCGTAGCGGCGGTCACCGTCCCAATAGTCGAATTCGTATTCCTTCGCCTTGATCATGCAGGTGACCTTGTCGTCGGTCATCCGGCCGATATAGTCCCGCTTCGTCGCCTTGTGCAGCGGTGTCACAATCTCAAGCAAACGACCCATTACAGTCCCCGTCCTCGCGCAGTCTTAAAGGATTGTGGTGCATGAGCGGCGACTCCAAAGTTGCGCTGATAGCGCGCATCTGTCGCCGGCTGATACTCCACGAGAGCAATGTCCAGGTAAACACCGGGCGTTCAAGCCCGGCAACGGACGGGCGAACTTGTAGAGGGGGGTCCCTCCTTTGGCAAGTCCCGTTGGGCGTGCAGCGAAGCCTTGGCGTCGCAGTCCGATGGATCTCATCCGGACCCGTTTTCAGGCGCTGACCGGGAGGTGATTCGACCGCCAAGTGCCTCCATTTTCCGCCTGATTACTAGTACGTCGGTCGGAGCAGCGGTCTTCCGCAACGCTCCTTTTTGCGAGACGTTGTGCTGATCACACT
>Ga0114129_10005981_pt1 | contig 17235 bp, 13 predicted proteins | sample RhiMetdeltSRZDD1_FD_80071 | JGI IMG/M metagenome (GOLD analysis project Ga0114129, IMG submission 80071) | Populus rhizosphere microbial communities from Tennessee, USA - Rhizosphere MetaG P. deltoides SRZDD1 (version 2) (version 2) | ecosystem: Host-associated > Plants > Roots > Rhizosphere >... | reverse complement strand
TACGTCGTGTCGGTCGCGTCGGTCGGCGTGTACGGCATCATCCTGGCCGGGTACGCCTCGAACAGCAAGTATCCGCTGCTCGCGAGCCTGCGCGCGTCGGCACAGCTCATCTCGTACGAGGTCGCCGTGACGCTGACGCTCGTCAGCGTGATCCTCATGGCCGGCACGCTGAGCATGGTCGGCATCGTCAATGCGCAGTACAACCGGCATCTCTGGTTCGTGTTCGCCCAGCCGCTCGCGTTCGTGATCGTGCTGATCGGCGGGCTGGCCGAGACCAACCGCGCGCCCTTCGACTTGCCGGAGGCCGAGCAGGAGCTGACCGGCGGGTTCCACACCGAGTACAGCGGCATGCGGTTCGCGCTGTTCTTCCTCGCCGAATACGCGAACATGATCGTCGTCTCGTCGGTGGTGACGACGCTGTTTCTGGGCGGGTGGCTGCCGCCGTTTCCGAACACGGCGGCGCTCCACGTTCTCTACTACGTGCCCAGCTGGGCGTGGTTCCTGATCAAGTCGTTCGTGTTCCTGTACTTCTTCATCTGGGTGCGCGCGACGCTGCCGCGCTACCGCTACGACCAGCTGATGCGCCTCGGATGGAAAGTGCTCATCCCGCTCGCCATCGCCAACCTGATCGTGACGGGGATCGTGAAGGTGCTGGTGGCGTGATGGCCGAAGCGATCGCGTTCTACACGATCTCCGCCTTCATCCTCGGCTTCGCCGTGCTGGTCGTGACCACGCGCGACACCGTGCACAGCGTGCTGTTCCTCGTGCTCGATTTTCTCTTCGTCGCGGCGCTGTACGTCGTCCTCGGCGCGCAGTTCCTGGCGGTCATCCAGATCCTGGTCTACGCCGGCGGCATCGTCGTGCTCTACCTGTTCGTCGTGATGCTGGTGAACCTGAAGCGGCCGCCGGAAGCGCACCAGGCGCCGCAGCGGAAGACGAAGCTCGGATTCGGCCTGTCGGCGGCGATGCTCGTCGAGCTCGCGGCGATCGCCGCGTACGGCTACGCGAAGCCCGCGGCCGTCGTGTCCCCGCCGGCGACCGCGGCGATGCCCGTCGCCGGCAACACCGAGCAGGTTGGCTGGATGCTGTACACCAGCTACCTGATCCCCTTCGAGATCGCCTCGATGCTGCTGCTCGTCGCGATGATCGGCGCCATCGTGCTGGCGAAGAGGGAGCTATGAGCGCCGCACGTCGCACGCAGCACGCCGCACGACACGGAGCGCGGGCTTGATCACGCCAACCCATTACATGGTGCTGTCCGCGGCGCTGTTCATCATCGGGGTGATCGGCGTGATGGTGCGGCGCAACATCATCATCATCTTCATGTCGATCGAGCTGATTCTGAACGCGGTCAACATCAACCTGGTCGCGTTCTCGAGCCAGCAGCAGAACGTGGTCGGCCAGGTGTTCGCGATCTTCGTCATCGCCGTCGCGGCGGCGGAAGCCGCGGTGGGGCTCGGGATCATTCTCGCGTTCTATCGCAACAAAGAGACCGTGAACATCGACGAGATGAATCTCATGCGATGGTGAAGGGCATGAATCTCATCTGGCTGATTCCATTGCTGCCGGGCGTCGGGGCGCTCATCAACGGCCTCGTCGGCATCCGGTATTTCTCGCGCAAGACCGCGGGCGCGCTCGCGTGCACGACGATGATCGTCGCGCTCGGCCTGTCGCTGTTCGCCGTCTGGCAGCTGCTCGCGGTGCCGGCCGACGCGCGCACGCACGACGTCGTCCTCGGGCCGTGGATCCCCTCCATTCCGCTCGCGCTGTCGAACGGCTCGATCGGCCGCCTGCAGGTCCCGTGGGGCTTCCGGCTCGATCCGCTGTCCGCGCTGATGATCCTGATCGTCACCGGCATCGGCGCGCTGATCCACATCTACTCGACCGCTTACATGGCCGACGAGCCGCGCGGCGGCGTCGCCCGCTTCTTCTGCTACCTGAATCTCTTCTGCTTTTTCATGCTCCTGCTCGTCCTGGGGAACAACTTCCTCGTGATGTTCGTGGGCTGGGAAGGCGTCGGGCTCTGCTCGTACCTGCTCATCGGCTACTGGTACGAGAAGAAGAGCGCCGCCGATGCGGGCAAGAAAGCCTTCATCACGAACCGCGTCGGCGACTGGGGCTTCATCCTCGGCGTCTTCCTGATCTTCTCCACGTTCGGCACGTTCGACTTCCGCGAGGTGCAGAACCTCGCCGCGGCGATGCCGGTCGAGACGGGCCACTTCGGCATTCTGTCGGTGATCGGCCTGCTGCTGTTCGTCGGCGCGATCGGCAAGAGCGCGCAGATTCCGCTGTACGTCTGGCTCCCTGACGCGATGGAAGGGCCGACGCCGGTGTCGGCGCTCATCCACGCCGCGACGATGGTGACGGCGGGCGTGTACATGGTCGGCCGCAACGCCGTGCTCTTCTCGCACGCGCCGATGGTGATGACGATCGTCGCGATCGTCGGCGTGCTGACGGCGCTGATGGCGGCGTCGATCGGCCTCGTCCAGTACGACATCAAGCGCGTGCTCGCGTACTCGACGGTCTCGCAGCTCGGCTACATGTTCACGGCGATGGGCGTCGGCGCCTTTGCCGCCGGCGCGTTCCATCTGATGACGCACGCCTTCTTCAAGGCGCTCCTCTTCCTCGGCAGCGGATCGGTGATCCACGCGATGGGCGGCGAGCAGGACATGCGGCACATGGGCGGGCTCAAGAAGTACCTGCCCGTCACCTTCGCGACGATGATGATCGGCACGCTCGCGATCGCGGGAATCTTTCCGCTCTCCGGCTTCTTCAGCAAGGACGAGATCCTGTTTCAGTCCTTTCTCAGGAACAAGGCGATCTGGACGATCGGTGTCGCGACGGCGCTGATGACGGCGTTCTACATGTACCGGCTGATGTCGATGACGTTCTTCGGCGCCTACCGCGGACCGGCGTGGGAAGCGGCCCATCCGGCGCGCACCGCCGCGCGCGCGAAGGATGTTCGCACCGCGGCGGTTCACGGGACGCGGCATCCCGGCGACGTGCACGCGCACGGCCAGGCGCATCGCGCCGACCACGAGGTGAGCCACGGTCCCGCCGAACCGCACGATCAGCACGGGCACGACAGGCACGGGCACGACGCGCACGGCCCCTGGCACGGTCCGCACGAGTCGCCGTCGCCGATGACGTTTCCGCTGATGGTGCTCGCGGTGGGCGCGATGGTGGCGGGGTTCGTCGGCGTTCCCGCGGCGCTGTGGGGCAACAACGCGATCGAGAAGTTTCTCGAGCCGAGCTTCACCGCGCCGCACGCGGTCGTCGCGCAGGGCGCGGGCGAGCATGCGTCCGCCGCAGCGGCGGCCGAGCACGGCACGACGGCCCACGCGTCGCGCGGGACCGAGCTCGGGCTGATGGGGTTCTCGGTGCTGATTGCCGTCGGCGGCATTCTGCTCGCGCGGAAGTTCTACGTGACGAGCCCCGAAATCTCGGACCAGCTCGCCGAGCGCTGGGCCGGCGCGCATCGCACGCTGCTGAACAAGTACTACGTCGACGAGTTGTACAACGCGACGGTGGTCAACGGGACGTTTGCCGCCGGCCGCGGACTCTGGACGGTCGATCGCAACGTCGTCGACGGCGCGGTCAACGGCACCGGCTGGCTGACCGTGATCAGCTCCTGGTTCTCGGGCCTGACCGACACGCACATCGTCGACGGTCTGGTGAACCTGGTCGGACGCGGCGCCGAGGAGTCCAGCTACTGGTTCCGGCGCGTGCAGACCGGGCTCGTGCAGAACTACGCGCTCCTGATGCTGTTCGGCGTGTTCGCGTTCGTGAGCATTTATCTGTTCATGAGGTAGGGCGCCGAGCGAATCCACATGAATCACTTGCTTTCGATCATCTTGTTCCTCCCGCTCGCCGGGGCGCTCGTCCTCCTGCTCGTCCCGAAGGAGAACGACAACGCCATCCGCTGGATCGCGAACATCGTCGCGCTCGCGGGCTTCGCCGTGTCGGTGCCGCTCTGGTTCTGGTACAACCCGTCGAACCCCGACTTCCAGTTCGTCGAGCGCGCGCCGTGGATTCCGTCGATCGGCGCGGAATATTTCCTCGGCGTCGACGGCTTCAGCACGCTCCTCATCCTGCTGACGACGATGATGGGGTCCATCGCGGTGCTGTCGTCGTGGACCGCGATCACCGAGCGCGTGAAGGAGTACTACATCTTCCTGCTCGTGCTGCAGACCGGGATGCTCGGCGCCTTCATCTCGCTCGATTTCCTGCTCTTCTTCCTGTTCTGGGAAGTGATGCTCGTGCCGATGTACTTCCTGATCGGCATCTGGGGCAGCGACCGGCGCCTGTACTCGGCGATCAAGTTCTTTCTCTACACGCTGGTCGGCAGCGTGGTGATGCTCCTAGGCATCCTGGCGCTGTACTTCTACAACCACAGCGTCAGCGGGACGTACACGTTCGACGTCACGCTGTACCACAAGCTGAGCGTGCCCTTCAATCTGCAGTGGTGGGTCTTCCTGGCCTTCTTCCTCGGGTTCGCGATCAAGGTGCCGATGTTCCCGTTCCACACCTGGCTGCCCGACGCGCACACCGACGCCCCGACGGCGGGATCGGTCATCCTGGCGGCGGTTCTGCTGAAGATGGGGACGTACGGGTTCATCCGCTTCAGCCTGCCGATCCTGCCCGATGCCTCCCGGCATTTCGTCCCGATGATCGTGGTGCTGTGCGTGATCGGCATCGTGTACGGCGCGCTCGTCGCGCTCGCCCAGAAGGACTGGAAGCGCCTGGTCGCCTACTCGTCGGTGAGCCACATGGCGATGGTGATGCTCGGCATGTTCGCGCTGAACCCGGTCGGCATCACCGGCAGCATCGTGCAGCAGCTCAATCACGGCATCTCGACCGGCGCGCTCTTCCTCATCGTCGGCATCGTCTACGAGCGCCGCCACACGCGCGAGATCTCCGAGTACGGCGGTCTGTCGAAGGTGATGCCGGTGTTCGCCGCGGTGTTCCTGGTGATGACGATGTCGTCGATCGGGCTCCCCGCGCTGAACGGATTCATCGGCGAGCTCCTGATCCTGCAGGGCGTCTTCGTCGCCAGCAAGCTGTGGGCGGCGTTCGCCGCTTCCGGCGTCGTGCTCGGCGCCGCGTACATGCTCTATCTCTACCAGCGCACGATGTTCGGCAAAATCGAGAACCCGAAGAACGAGACGCTCCTCGATCTGTCGCACCGCGAGTTCGTCACCTTCGCGCCGCTGATCGTCCTCGCGGTGTGGATCGGCCTCTACCCGTCGCCGTTCCTGCGGCGCCTCGAGACGTCGGTGAACCACGTCGTGGTGCGCGTGAACCCGCAGTACGCGCAGGTGTGCGGCGGCGCCGTGACGCCGGCCATGGCCGCCGACAACCCGGCGGCGAAGTTCCTGGCGTCGGTCCCCTGCGATGCCAACGGCAACCCGATCGCGCCGTCGTCGAGGGGGACCGGCGCGGACATTCCCAAACCGTGATGCCGGCCGGACTGTCGACCCGCGACTTCTATTACATCCTGCCGGAGATCGTCCTCACGGCGGGCGCGCTGCTCGTCCTCGTCGCCGACGTGCTGCTGCCCCGGCGGAGCCGCGCCCTGTCGTGGATCACGCTGGCCGTGCTCGCCGCGACGATGGCCTCGCTCGCGCCGTTCACGTCGACGCACGTCGAGGTGGCGCAGGGGCTGCTGGCCGTCGATCGGTTCGCGCTCTTCTTCAAGGCGGTGTTTCTCGTCGCCGCCGCCATCACCGTGCTGATCTCGGTGCGCTATCTCGAGATCGAAGGCGCCAGCCCGGGCGAGTACTACTTCCTGATCCTCTGCGCGACGCTCGGCATGATGATCATGGCGGCCAGCATCGATCTGATCACGCTGTTCATCGGGCTCGAGACGATGGCCGTGTCGTTCTACATCCTGGCGGGCTTCATCAAGCCGAGCCAGCGGTCGAACGAAGCGGCGGTGAAGTACTTCCTGCTCGGCGCGTTTTCTCTCGGGATCCTGCTGTACGGCATGTCGCTGATGTATGGGCTGTCGGGGACGACCAGCCTCCGGGCGATGGCGCCGGCGTTCGTCGGCCTCGATCGCGATCCGCGGCTGGTGCTCGCCGTCATCCTGGTGGTCGCCGGCGTCGGGTTCAAGATCGCCGCCGTGCCGTTTCACATGTGGGCGCCCGACGTGTACGAGGGCGCGCCGACGCCGGTGACGGCGTTCCTCTCGGTGGGCTCGAAGGCGGCGTCGTTCGCGATGCTGCTGCGGATCTTCCTCGAGGGGCTGCCGGCGCTGAACGCCGACTGGCGGCTGCTGTTCGAGGTGCTGGCGATCGTGACGATGACGGTCGGCAACCTCGCCGCGCTGACGCAGACCAATCTCAAGCGCATGCTCGCGTACTCGTCGATCGCGCACGCGGGCTACGTGCTGATCGGCGTCGTCGCGGGCACGCCGCGCGGCGTCGCCGCGATGCTGATCTACCTGCTCGTCTACGCGTTCATGCAGCTCGGCGCCTTCGCCGTCATCGTGCTGATGCGGCGGCAGGACGTCGTCGGCGACGAGCTGAAGGATTTCAGCGGCCTGCACTTCCGCCATCCGGCCGCCGCGTTCGCGATGCTGCTGTTCATGCTGTCGCTCGGGGGGATTCCGCCGACGGCCGGGTTCATGGGGAAGTTCTGGCTGTTCAGCGCCGCGATCGATGCCCACTACTACTGGCTGGCGGTGATCGGCGTGCTGAACAGCGCGGTGTCGCTCTACTACTACGTGCGGATCGTCGTGTTCATGTATCTGAAGAAGGACGCGATTGGGTCCGAGCCGAGGTCGACGCCCGCGCTGACGGTTGCGCTGGCGGTCGCGGTGGTCGCGACGATTGCGCTGGGCGTGTATCCGCGCGCGCTGTTCGAGCTGGCGGAGCAGTCGGCGCGGACGCTGGGCGCCGGGCCGTCGGCCGCGATCCGTTGAGCCGACGACCCGCGAATCACGCGGTCTCCGCTACGTGAACTTTTTCACAAGGTACGGTATACTCCGGTTCGGCCGGAGCCGGACACGGTTGAAGAGGGTCCGTTTGCATGCCTGAGGACGACGGGTTCCTGAGCCGGTCGAGCAGGCGCCTGCAGGAAGTCGTGGAGCAGGCGGGGCCGGCGGCCGGCGCCAGCTACACGCTGATTGGCGCCATCATCGTCCTGGGTGGCATCGGCTACGCGATCGACGCCTGGCGCGGCACGTCGCCGTGGTTCCTGCTGGGCGGGCTGCTCCTCGGTCTGATCGTCGGCTTCTACGAGCTGGCGAAGATCGTCTGGCGCAAATGACGCCGGTCGTCACGATGACGGCGCTCAGCGCGGTGTCGTGTGCGGCCGCGGTCGCGGTGTTCGGCACGGGCGTCGGCGTCGAGATTCTGTTCGGCATGCTGGGCCCGCTCGTGGCGACGACGGCCACGTGGGTCGCGGCCGACCGGACGTATGCGAGGAAGCCGGAGCGTCTGACGGCGCTGCTCATCGCGGCCTTCGGCGCCAAGCTCGTATTCTTCGGCGCCTACGTGACGCTGGCGATCGCGGGACTGAAGCTTCGTCCCGTGCCGTTCGTGGTCAGCTTCACGTGCTACTTCATCGGGTTGTATTCGATCGAGGCGCTGTGGCTGCGCCGGCTGTTCGCGTCCTGACACGATGCTGCTTCAAGAAGTCGCCCAACACGCGCCCGCCGCCGCCGAGCCCGAGAAGTTCGACGCGGGGAAGACCATCATCGAGCACGTGTCGAACACGAGTCTCGATCATCCTCTGATCCATCTGCCGAAGGTGTTCGGGATCGATCTCTCGGTCACCAAGCATGTCTTCATGCTGTGGCTGGTCGCCGCGATCGTGCTGATCGTCGTCACCTGGATCGTCCGGCGTTCGCTGCGGCAGGACCGGTCCGTGCCGTCGGGCGCGATGAACGCGCTCGAGGCGGTCGTCGAATTCGTGCGCGACACGATCGTGCAGCCCAACGTCGGGAAGAAGTGGGTTGCCACGTGGACGCCGCTCGTCCTCACCTTTTTCATCTTCATCCTGTCGGCGAACGCCATCGGGCTGATCCCCGTGTTCGACGTCCTGGGACTGCTCGATCGGTTCGTGCTGCACAGCGGCGAGGATTCGTTCATCCGGCACGTGCTGCACGGCGGGACGACCGCGACGGCGAACTTCAACGTGACCGCGGCGCTGGCGACGATCACTTTTGGCGCCATCATCGTGGCCGGCTCCCTGGCGCACGGCTTCGTCACGCATTGGAAGAACCTGGTCCCGCGCGGGCTGGCCTGGCCGATTTACATCCTGCTCATCCCCATCGAGGTGATGGGCATGTTCGTCCGTCCCTTCGCGCTGACGATGCGGCTTGCGGCGAACATGACGGGCGGACACATCGCGATTCTCGCGATCCTGTCGTTCGTGTTCCTGTTCGCGGAGATGTTCGGCCGCGCGGTCGCAGGCATCGGCGTCGGGCTCGTCGTCTCGGTGCCGCTGGCGGTCGGCATTTCCGCCCTCGAGATCATCGTGGTGCTGGTCCAGGCGTATGTATTCACGTTGTTGACGGCCGTATTCATCGGCATGGCGATTCACGTTCATCACTGACGTTCAATGGAGGCTGAGGATGGTAGGTTTCTACATGATCAGTGTCGCGATCGGACTGGGCATGATCGTGATCGGGGCGGGGTTGGGGATTGGCAAGCTGGCGGCGGCCGCCGCCGAGGGCATCGCGCGCCAGCCGAGCGCCGCCGCGCAAATCACCGGCGCCGTGAACCTGCCCCTGTTCCTGCTCGAAGGCGTCGCCATTCTCGCCGAGGTGTTCTCGCTGCTGGTGCTGCTGCTGCACTACGGCATCCCGAAGTAGGGAAGGCGTCATGAACCCGCTCGTCCAGCCCGATCCGGGACTGTTCATCTGGACCATCGTCACCTTCCTGGTGCTGCTGGCGCTCCTGGCGAAGTTCGCCTGGGGGCCGCTCCTGCGGGCGCTCGAGATCCGCCAGGAGACGATCCGCAAGTCGCTCGAGGACGCGCAGCAGGCGCGCCAGGAGCTCGAGCGGCTGCATCAGGAGTCGTCTCAAATCCTGCGGCAGGCGCGCGTCGACGCCGAAGCGATCATCACGCAGAGCCGCGCCGACGCCGAGCGGCTGCGCGAGGAGATGCGGACGAAGGCGCGCAGCGAAGCCGAGGGGATCGTGCGCAACGCCGAGCGCCAGATTCAGCTCGAGACCGCCCGGGCGGTGCAGCAGATCCGGCACGAGGCCGTCGACCTGTCGGTGATGATCGCGTCGCGGATCATCCAGCGGAACCTCACCAAAGAAGACAACGAGCGCATCATTCAAGAGGCGCTGCGGCAGGTGGAAAGCAAGCATTAGTGCGGCTGCGCTTCACGCGCCTCGATGCGCTGCTCCTGCTGATGACGGTCATCTGGGGCGCCAACTACAGCGTCATCAAGCGCGCGCTCCGCGAGCTGCCGCCCGTCGGCTTCAACGCGCTACGGCTGACGCTGGCGTCGCTCCTGTTTCTCATCGCCATCCATGCCCCCGGCCGCGATCGCGCGCGGCCGTCGCCGCGCGACTGGCGCGCGATCGCCGCCATCGGCCTCGTCGGACAGCTCCTCTACCAGCTCGCGTTCATGGCGGGCATCGCGCGGACGAGCGTCGCCAACAGCTCGCTCATCATCGGCACGACGCCGATCTTCGTGGCGCTGTTGAGCGCGGCGCTCGGCCACGAGCGCATCGGCGCCGCCCGCTGGGCGGCCGCGGCGCTCTCCGCCCTCGGCATCTATCTCGTCGTCGGGCGCGGCGCGAGCGTGAGCCGCGAGTCGTTCGTCGGCGATCTCCTGATGTTCGCGTCGGTCGTCTGCTGGACGATCGCGACCGTCGGCGCGCGGCCGCTCCTCGCGCGGCACGCGCCGATCGTCGTCACCGGCTACTCCATGGCGATCGGCTGCGCGCTGTACTTTCCGTTCGGCTGGACCGAGCTGCGGGCGATCTCGTGGGGCCAGGTGAGCGCGGCGGCGTGGGCGGCGCTGATCTTCTCGGCGACGTTCGGGCTCTTCGTGGCCTACATCATCTGGTACACCGGCGTGCAGCGGTTCGGGAACGCACGCACGTCGGTGTACTCGAACCTCGTGCCGATTGCGGCGCTCGTCGTCGCCGCGCTGTGGCTGCACGAGCCCATCGGCGCAACCAAGATCGCCGGCGCCGCGACGGTGCTGGCCGGCGTCGCGCTGAGCCGGGTGCAGTCCGATGAGGCCGCGCCGCCCGAGCCGGTCTGAGTCGCGTCACCACGGCGCTTTACTGTTTACTTAGCTTGCCCGATTTGGCAGTATTCCGGCCAACCGATCGTCATCCCGGCTTGCACGTCGTTGACGGGAGCCGCTTCCGCGGCTCGGAGGGGGACTTCATGAGGCGTCGGGTGGGAATCCTGGCCGCCCTGTTCCTCGGCCTCGCTGTCGCCGGGCGCGCGTCCGCGCAGACGAGCGGCAGCGTCAACGGCACGATCACCGATTCGACCGGCGCGTCCCTGCCCGGCGTCACCGTGACCGCGAGAAGCCCGGTGCAGATGGGCGTGCTGACCTCGATCTCGACGACGCAGGGCATCTACCGCTTCCCGAGCCTGACGCCTGGCACTTATCAGATTACCTACGAGCTCCCCGGTTTCTCGACCGTCGTCCGCGAAGGGATCGTCGTGAACCTTGGATTCACTGCGACGGTGAACGTCCAGCTCGCGGTCGCCAGCCTGCAGGAGACCGTGACCGTCGCCGGCGTCTCGCCGGTCGTCGACCTGACGAGCACGACGAGCACCTTCAACATCACGCAGAACATGCTCGAGTCGCTGCCGAACGCGCGCGATATCTGGTCGGTCATGGGCCAGGCGCCGGGGATTCGCGTCAGCACGATGGACGTCGGCGGCTCTCGCGCCGGCACGCAGACCGGCTTCGAGGCGTTCGGCTACTCCGGACAGGTCCGCGTGCAGGTCGACGGCGTCAACACGACGGAGGGGACCGGCGCCGCCGGGTTCTACTACGACTACGGATCGTTCGACGAGATCCAGCTCGGCGCCGACGGCAACGACGCGTCGGCGGCCACGCCGGGCCTGCAGCTGAACGCCGTCATCAAGTCGGGCGGCAACAGGGTCCGCGGCACCGTCTACTCGGATCTCGAGAAGGAAGGCTTCGAGGGCAGCAACGTCGACGCGCGTCTCAGAAGCCTCGGCGTCGGCCAGGGATCGCACATCCTCACGTATCACGACGTCAACGGCGACATCGGCGGTCCGATCAGGAAGGACAAGCTCTGGTACTACCTCTCGCTGCGGCGGCAGGACAACACGGTGACCGTCACCGGGTTTCCGGTCGAGAGTCCCGGCACGTTCGGCCAGCTCACGAGCCTGCAGAACGGCACCTACAAGCTGACCTATCAGCTCTCGCCGAACAACAAGATCGGCCACTACCTGCAGTACGGCCGCAAGCTGATGCCGGAGCGCGGCGCCTCGTCGACCGGCTACCGGTGGATCGTCTTCGAGCAGGACAGCGGCTCGTGGGCGGGCAACATCGAGTGGAGCTCGATCGTCGGGCCGAAATTCTTCTTCCGCGCCGCCGGGTCGTCGTTCGGCTACAACTGGCCCGATCTGCCGTACGGGCCGAACGGCGAGTTGAACAAGAACCTCGATAACCGGATGACCGACAACGGCTCGGGGACGACGTACACGAAGGGATCGGCGGCGCCGGATCGCAACGATCGCCGGCGCTGGCAGTTCAACGTCGACGCGACGCGCTATCAGGACGGCTGGCTCGGCGGCAACCACTCGATCAAGTTCGGCGTGCTCTCCGAGCGCGAGTCGCAGCGCTTCGTGGACGAAGGGTTTCTCGGCGCCATCAGCCTCGCGTTCAACAGCACCGGCGGCCTGACGAACTTCTCGACGCCGTACCGCGCCACGCTGCGCAACACCAGGCGCGAGACCTACAACGCCAACTGGCACCACGGCGCGTACGTCAACGATTCCCTGCAGATCGCCAAGCGCGTCACGGTCAACATGGGGGTGCGCTGGGATTATTACTCGTCGTTCTACCCGGACCAGGTGATCAACGAGGGGCGCTTCCGCGACTTCTTCTACGCGGGCGTGCCGGTGCAAACGTCGGTCGGCCCCTACTCGCTGCCGCGCACGTCGTACGCCGACAACGGCTTCGAGGTTCCCGGCGTGAGCGGCATTCGCCGGTATCCCGCGCTCTTCGCGCCGCGCGTCGGCCTGTCGTGGGATCTGTTCGGCAACGGCCAGACGCTCGTGAAGGCGAACTGGGGCCGGTTCCATCAGAACACCGGCAATGCGTCGGGATCGGTGAATCCGCTCGCCTCGGCGACCGCGACCTTCGACTGGATCGATCGCAACGGCGACAAGCTGTTCACGATGGACGAGCTGGGGCAGAACCGGAGCGTGGCGGGCGTCGGCGGCGTCTCGACCACGTTCGCGCCGGATCTCGAGGATGCGTACACCGACAGCATGAGCCTGTGGTTCGAGCGCCAGCTGCTGCAGAACGTCGGCTTCCGCGCCGGCTACACGTTCCGCACCGACGGCAACACCTCTCAGGACGTCGAGCTGGCTCGTCTGTACAGCCTCTACACACTGCGGCGGACCTTCGCTGATCCGGGCCCCGACGGCATCGCCGGCAACGCCGACGATGGTCCGGGCTTCATCTGGTACGACATCCCAGGCCAGGCGCCGGCCAGCCGCACCGAGACGCGGACCGTCGACGACATCCTCGCGACCGACCGCGCGCTCGATTTCACGCTGAACAAGCGGATGTCGAACCGCTGGTCGCTCGTGGCCAGCTACTACGTGAACTGGGACCGTGACAGGGGGCATCCGCAGAATCCGAACCAGGAACGGTTCGACGACCGCACGATCTCGAACTGGAACGCGAAGCTCTTCGCGAGCTACCAGGCGCCCTGGGGCGTCGTGGTCTCGCCGTCGCTTCGCCACGAGTCGGGCACCGCCATCGGGCGGACGATCAACGCGCAGGGCCAGTCCGGCCAGAACATCACCGGCACCTACACCGCGGAGAAGCCCGGCACGTACCGGACCGACAACGACACGCTGTTGGATGCGCGCGTGGAAAAGCGCTTCCGGTTCGCGAACCAGCGCTACATCGCGGCGATCGTCGACGCATTCAACATCTTCAACTCGAACGCCGCGAACATCAACAGCCAGAGCTCGAGCACCGGCCGCTCGACGGTGACGCTCGAGGACGGGACGCGCACCCAGGTACAGACGTTCCTGCGGCCGACGGCGATTCTGCCGCCGCGGGTCTTCCGCTTCGCCGTAAAACTCTCGTTCTGAACGCAGGTTCCGGCTTTACAGCGTTCGTCGAATTTGCCAATATCGCGACGTCTCGGACCGGGTACGTCTTGCAAGCTGGCGCTTTTTGTGTGAACGGAGGAGATTCATGAAGCGTCGAACGATCCGGATCGCAGGCGCGATGCTGACGGTGCTGCTCCTGGCGGCGCCGTTCGCGTTCGCCCAGGGCGGCGGTGCGAGCACCACCGGCACCATCCAGGGCAGGGTGGTCGATGCCAGCGGCGCCGTGCTGCCCGGCGTGACCGTCATGGCGAGCAGCCCATCGATGATGGGCGTGCAGAACACGGTGACCACCGCGGACGGGCTGTACCGGTTTCCAGCCGTGCCGCCGGGCCAGTACACGCTGACCTTCGAGCTGCCCGGGTTCAACACGCTGAAGCGCGAGAACGTCGACATCGCGCTGGGGTTCACGGCGACGATCAACGTCGACCTCAAGGTCGCCTCGCTGCAGGAGACGGTCACGGTGACCGGCGAATCGCCCGTCATCGACACGTCGGCGACGCGCGTGCAGCAGAACTTCAAGCTGGAGCAGCTGCAGTCGCTGCCGAACGCGCGCGACATGTGGTCGCTGCTCGCCGTGTCGCCCGGCGTCAGCATGAGCCGCATCGACGTCGGCGGCAACCGCGCCGGGACGCAGACCGGCTACACGGCCTACGGGTTCGGCGGACAGGTGCGCGTCCTCGTGGAGGGGATCAACACCACCGAGGGCACCGGCGGCGCGGGCTTCTACTTCGACTACGGATCGTTCGAGGAAGTCTTCCTCGGCACGGCCGGGCAGGGCGCCGAGATGCCGACGCCCGGCGTCCAGAGCCAGTTCCTCGGCAAGTCGGGCGGCAACAAGTTCCAGGGCGAGATCTACCAGGACTACGAGCGCAACTCGTTCCAGGGCGAGAACCTGTCCGAGTCGGTGCGCAATCAGTGGAGCCTGCGGCGCCACTCGAACGAGATCACCAAGTACCGCGACTTCAACCTGAACGTCGGCGGACCGATCAAGAAGGACAAGCTGTGGTGGTACTTCTCGTACCGCGATCAGAAGAACGCGGTAGCGCAGCCGAACTTCCTGTTCGACAAGACGTTCGACACGCGGCTCTGGAATCCGTCGGGCAAGGCGACCTATCTGATCAACCAGAACCACAAGCTGATCGGCTACTACCAGTGGGGCCAGAAGATCCAGCCGAACCGGCTGCCGCGCAGCACGTATACGTACACCGACCCGGCGTACACCTGGGAACAGAACTCTGGCAGCTGGGTGTACAAGGCCGAGTGGAACGGGACGCTGAGCAACAAGCTGTACGTCGAGGCGCGCTACGGCGACTTCGGGTATTACTTCCCGCTGCTCGCCAATACCTCGCCGTCAGCGAATTACTACTGGCGCGATTCGGGCAGCCTGACGCTGTTCGGCGGCGACGATCGCTGGCAGAACGATCGCGACCGCATGCAGGGCACGGCGGCCGCCACGTACTTCGCCGATAACTTTGCCGGCACGCACAGCCTGAAGTTCGGCGGGGAGGTGCTGAAGGAATCGCAGTGGGTCGGCTACCTGCAGAGCGTCGACGGCCACATCGAGCACGTCTTCTCGAACGGCACCTCCAGTCAGGTCGTCTTCGATTTCCCGACGGCGACCGAGGTCGGCAAGCTCGGGGCCGGCAGCCGCCGCAAGAACCTGCTCCAGCAGAACAAGCTCGATCAGGAAGACCTGTTCTTCTCCGATCAGTGGACCGTCAACGGCCGCCTGACGCTGAACCTCGGCGTCCGCTGGGATCGCTACCGGGCGTGGGTCCCCGAGCAGAAGCAGATTGCGTTCGAGATCTTCCCGGGCTGCGCGAGCCGGACGGACATCATCTGCGCGGTGCCCGACTTCACGTTCCCCGAGCAGACCTTCAAGATCTTCAACTCCGTCGTGCCGCGCCTGGGCGTCATCTTCAATCTGACGCGGGACGGCAAGACGGTGATCAAGGCGAACTACGGCAAGTACTACCACAACCCCGGCCCGGTCCTGGCGTCGGACATCAACCCGAACCAGGTGCTGAAGACGGTCACGTACAACTGGAACGACCTGAACGGCGATCGCCACTTCCAGATCGGCGAGCAGGTCGGCGCGCCGACGGCCAACACGCTGCAGAACAGCGTCACGCTCGATCCGAATCTGAAGCAGGCGTACACGCACGAGGTGAGCGCGTTCCTCGAGCGTGAAGTCATCGAAGGTCTCGGCGCGCGCGTCGGCTACGTGTACAAGACCGAAGACGACCTGCGCGCGCAGTGGCAGGCGAAGCGTCCGTTCAGCGCGTACACGCAGCCGTTCTACATCCTCGATCTCGGACCGAACGGCGTGAGCGGCGGCGGCGACGACCGCGCCATCCAGGTGTTCGGCATCCCGAACAGCGAAGTCGGGAAGTACCCGGTCGACAACGTGGTCACCAACATCCCGCGCTTCAGCCGGTACAAGACCATCGAGGCGTCATTGAACAAGCGCCACAGCCGCCGCTGGTCGGCGACGGTCGGTGCGGGTTACACATGGCTGCGCGATTTCCCCAACGGCTGGCCGACGGCGGCCAACCCGAACATCCTGCTCGACGCGAAGTACGCCGGCTACGGCGTGAAGGCGAGCGGCAGCTACGACGGACCGTGGGGCATCAAGATCAGCCCGATCCTGCGCTTCCAGGCGGGACCGAACTTCGGGCGGAACATCGGCAGCGTCACCTCCACGCTCTCGATCGACCCGAACACGTTCGCGCGCGTGTCGTGCAACTGCACGCTCGGCTCGACCACCGTCGTCGTCGAGTCGTGGGACGCGCGGCGGCAGGACAACATCACGCTGTTCGACATTCGCGGGGAGAAGATCGTGAGCCTCGGCCGGGGCGCGCGCGTGCGGCTCTTCGCCGACGTGTTCAATATCTTCAACAAGTACGCCGCGGAGACGATCGGCCAGGCGACCGGTACTTCGTTCCTGCGCCCGACGGCGATCCTCGCGCCGCGGACGCTGCGGATCGGCTTCCGGTTCGTGTGGTGAGCGCCTGCGGCCATGCCCGCCCGCAGCGCGTTTCAAGCGTTGCGGGCAAGGCATCAGCGAGCGGGGGTGGGGCCCCGCGAGAAAGTCTGACGAAGTCGGGCGGGAAAGGCAGGACCTTTCCCGCCCATCCTGCCCTCGGAATCTCACCAACTTTTTGAATCGAGCCGTCGGACACCGGTGAAATCGGCTCGAAATGATTGAAGCCGCCCCTACCTGTGGTAGTACGCTCGGCACACTCTCGCTTCTTTCAGGAGGTTGCATGAAGGGCCGAACGATTTACGTCCTGATCGCGGCGCTCACGGTGCTGCTGGCTGCGGCACCGCCCGCGTTGGCGCAGGGAGGCGGCGCGAGCACGACCGGGACGATCAACGGCAAGGTGGTCGATTCGAGCGGCGCGGTGCTGCCCGGCGTCACGGTGACCGCGTCGAGCGCCTCGCTGATGGGCGTGCAGACCTCGGTCACCGACGCGAGCGGGATGTATCGCTTTCCCGCGCTGCCGCCCGGCAGCTACACGCTCGCGTTCGAGCTGCCCGGGTTCAACACCCTCAAGCGCGAAGCCATCGAGATCTCGATGGGCTTCACGGCCACGGTGAACGTCGAGCTCAAGGTGGCCTCGCTGCAGGAAACGGTGACCGTGACCGGCGAGTCGCCGGTCATCGATACGTCGAACACGCGCGTCCAGCAGAACTTCAAGCTCGAGGCGCTGCAGGAGATCCCCAACGCGCGCGACATGTGGTCGCTGCTGGCGGTCACGCCGGCGGTGCAGATGAGCCGCATCGACGTCGGCGGCAACCGCGCGGGGACGCAGACCGGCTACACGGCGTACGGCTACAGCGGACAGAACCGCGTCCTCGTCGAGGGCATCAACACGACGGAAGGCACCTCGGCAGCGGGCATCTACACCGACTACGGAT
>Ga0114129_10005980_pt1 | contig 17236 bp, 16 predicted proteins | sample RhiMetdeltSRZDD1_FD_80071 | JGI IMG/M metagenome (GOLD analysis project Ga0114129, IMG submission 80071) | Populus rhizosphere microbial communities from Tennessee, USA - Rhizosphere MetaG P. deltoides SRZDD1 (version 2) (version 2) | ecosystem: Host-associated > Plants > Roots > Rhizosphere >... | reverse complement strand
CTCTCCCGCGTCGGCGAGGAAGGCGCGCGCCTCCGCCGCCGTGGGCAGCGTGCCGATCACGTCGAGGTAGGCGCGCCGCAGGAAGACGCCGTCGGAGCACGGTGATGCCGGCTCGATGCCTCGGCGCGCGAGCTCGCGCAGGACGAGGTCGTCGATCGGGCCGTGAGACTTGAGGGCGGCGCCGCTCTCGAACGGCTCGTGCCGCGCAGTCTCTGCCGCATCGATCGCGGTGGCGGCGGCGAGGATGGCGAGAGTGGTGAGCCGCAGAAATCGCATCACCGTTTTGGACCGGAGCGGCGCGCGCGGGGTTGGTCGCAGATCTCGCGGTCAATTCTTCGCGCCCGGCTTCTCCACAATGGCCGTCGCCCAGAGGAAGCTCCACGATGCCTCGGGATCCTACCGTCTGTACCATGTGGCGCTCATGATGGCCGTCAGGTCCGTGGACCGACCGCCGGCGCGTCCGCGCGAGCCTTGCGGCGGCCGGCGCCCGCCGCGCAGTTTCTGCCGTCGCGATCGACACTAACCTCAGCCGGCGGCGCGGAACGTGCGTGGTACACGTCTTGCTCGACGGTCAGACGTGGAACCGGGTGATCGGTCCGAGGAGCCCGCGGTCTCCCTCTCGCAGTCGAAGGCGCTCGTGCCGCTCCTCCTGCTCTTCGGCCTCGGCGTGCTGGGAATCCTGGCCACACTGCTGGACGGCCACTCCTTCGTCCCGCCGGAAGGGGCCGCCGCCAATCGCGCCTACGGACCCGCGGACTTTCCCGAGGTTTTTGACAAAGACGACGCCCTCACCGGGCTCGAGGAGGCCCGTGCCGCCGGGCTCGCCATCCCCGTTCCCGGCCCCCCGCTGACCGAAGGCCTGTATCCCTGCTCGGCGTGTCATGCCGACATGCCTACGAATCCGGTGCGGCGGGTGGTCGACGCGCACGGGGACATCGTGCTGCACCACGACGAGGAGAACCGCTGGTGCCTCGACTGCCACGACGCCAAGAACCGTGACCGCCTGCGGCTCGCCAGCGGCGCGCTGATCGAGTTCACGGAGTCGTACAAGTTGTGCGGCCAATGTCACGGCACGCAATACCGCGACTGGAAATCCGGCATCCACGGCAAACGTACGGGTTATTGGAACGGCGCCAAACGCTACCTGCTGTGCGTGCACTGCCATTCGCCCCACAGCCCGGCCTTCAAGGCGATGAAGCCGCTGCCGCCGCCGCTGCGCCCGCAGTACCTGGCCGATCAGGGGGGCTCCCATGAACAGTGACAGGTCTCGGCGCGATTTCCTGGTGGGCGCCACCGCCGCCGCCGCGGGCATGCTCGCCGCTTGTTCGCCGGCCGCGCGCGAGCGTTTCTTCCGCCGCCATTTCCAGGAGCTCACGCCGTCCGAGATCGACGCCCGTATGCGCCGTCTCAAGGAAGACTACGACCGGCAGCTCGGACGGCCGACCACCGTTTCCGCGCGTGCCGCGCTGCCGAACACCGTCTACGGCTATGCGCTCGACCTCTCGCGCTGCATCGGCTGCCGCACGTGTGTGTACGCGTGTGTGAAGGAGAACAACCAGTCGCGCGACCCGCAGATCCACTGGATCCGCGTGCTGGAGATGAAGAAGGAGAAGGGGATCGACTTCGAGGGGGCGAACCCCTACTACGACCCGGCGACGGTTCCCGATCCCGATCACTTCTACCTTCCCGTCGCCTGCCAGCAGTGCCGCAACCCGCCGTGCGTGTCGGTGTGTCCGGTGGGCGCCACCTGGCAGGAGCCGGACGGCATCGTGGCGATCGACTACGACTGGTGCATCGGCTGCCGCTGCTGCATGGCCGCGTGCCCGTATGGTGCGCGGCATTTCAACTGGGGCGAGCCGAGCCTGCCCGCGAAGGAAGCGAACACGAACATGCACGTCCTCGGCAACCGGCCGCGCCCGCGCGGCGTCGTGGAGAAATGCACGTTCTGCGTCCAGCGCGTTCGCGAGGGGCGCTATCCCGCCTGCGTGGAGGCGTGTCCGGTGGGCGCTCGCAAGTTCGGCAACCTGCTCGACCGCGAGAGCGAGATCTCGAAGATCCTGCGCGAGAAGCGTGTGTTCGTCTTGAAGGCCGAGCTCAAGACGGAGCCGAAGTTCTACTACTTCTACAGCCTATGAACCCGTTCAGCGTTCTCCGCGCCTGCGCTCGTCACGTTCTTCGCGGCAACCGCGCCTACTGGGCGTGGATCGGGTTCCTGCTCGCGCTCATCGTCTGGGGCGGCGCCGCCTACGTCGAGCAGCTCCGGCACGGCCTGATCGTCACCGGCATGCGCGACCAGGTGTCGTGGGCCTTCTACATCGGCAACTTCACGTTTCTCGTGGGGGTGGCGGCGGCGGCGGTGGTGCTCGTCATCCCCGCCTACGTGTACGGGTGGAAGCCGATCAAGGAGCTCACGATCCTGGGGGAGATCCTCGCCATCTCCGCCCTCGTGATGAGCCTGCTGTTCGTGGTGGCGGACATGGGCCGGCCGGACCGGTGGTGGCACCTCATGCCGCCGATCGGGCGGATGAACTTCCCGAGCGCGATGCTCGCCTGGGACGTCCTCGCCCTCAACCTGTATCTGGTCTTGAACGTGGTCATCGTCGCGCACCTCCTCTACCGTGGGGTGCAGTCGCGGCCTCCGTCGCGGTTTGCGCTGCCCCTCATCATCGTGTCGATCCCGGCGGCGGTGGCCATCCACACCGTAACGGCCTTCATCTACGCGGGGCTGGCGTCGCGTCCCTACTGGAATGCGGCCATCCTCGCGCCGCGCTTCCTCTGCTCGGCCTTCTGCTCCGGGCCGGCGATCCTGCTCATCCTCTTCCAGATCCTGCAGCGGACGAGTGACATCAAGATCAAGAACGAGGCCATCTGGAAGATCGCGGAGCTCATGGCCTACGCGATGTTCCTCAACCTGTTCCTGCTCGGGGCGGAGATCTTCAAGGAGTTCTACTCGGGCACCGAGCACCTCGTCCACTTCACCTATCTCTTCAGCGGCATTCACGGCCATCACGCCCTCGTGCCGTTCGCGTGGGGCTTCGTGATCTGCGGCGTCACCGCCTTCCTCTTGTTCCTGTTCCCGGCTACGCGCCGCAACCCCGTGACGCTGAACATCGGGTGTTTGCTCATCTACGCGAGCGTCTACATCGAGAAGGGCATGGGCACGATCATGCCGGCCTTCACCCCCGACACGCTGGGCGAGATCTACGAGTACGCGCCGACGCTGCACGAGCTCCGCGTGGGGGCGGCCATCTTCTCGGTGGGGTTCCTCATCTTCACCGTGTTGTGCAAGGTGGCGGTGCCGATCCTGTCGGGGCAGTTCGATCCGCGCCGCCACGCCTCCGCCGCGGAGAGTGCGCCCACCGCGAGCGCGGCGTGAGCCTAGGCGCGCGAGCGCGCGATGTCGGCGAGCCGGCGGAGGTCCGCGACGATGAAGCCCCCGCCCGCCGAGCGGACGACGCCGTCGCGGCGCAGGCGCGTCATCGTTCGAATGGCGGTCTCCACCGTGGTGCCGCACAGATCGGCGAGGTCCTGGCGCGACAGCGACAGCGGGATCCAGGTGCCGTCGTCCGCGCGCGGCACGCCGAGCTGCTCGGCCAGGCGCAGCAGCAGGGCGGCCACGCGGCGCTCCACGTGGCCCGAGGAGAGCTCCTCGATGCGCCGCGCCAGGTGGCTCTCGCGGCGCGACGCCTCTTCGAGAAGGGCGAGCGCCACCCCCGGGTTGTGCTCCATGGCGTCGAGGACGGCGCGACGGGGCAGCGCCAGCACGGCCGCGGGGGCGTGCAGGGCCGCCGCCGTGCAGCAGTAGCGGCGTCCCGCGCAGGCGGCGCTGCCGCAGAGCAGCTCGCCCTCGCCGCAGGTGTCGAGGATGACCTCGCGGCCCGATTCGCTGGTGCGCGCCAGCTTGGCGCGGCCGCGCAGCAGGAACAGGAACTCCGCGGCCGGCTCCGATTCCCGCCAGAGCGCCTCCCCGTCGGGGAGGTGGCGAACCACCGCCTGGGCGCGCAGGCGCTCGCGGTCGGCCGGCGCGAGCGCGGCCAGGAGGGGGATGCGAGCCGCGAGAATGTCGAACATGGCGTGGCGTGAAGCGAAAGGCGTGCCAGCGTCGATTTTCAAGGAGGGTTGATATGAGGCGTGTTCGGGTCGTGGGGATTCTGATCGCCGCCGTCGCCGCCTTTGCCGGCGCCAGCTTCGGGGACGACGCGCAAGTCGAGCGCGGCAAGGCGCTCTTCGGGACTCAGGGGTGCAAGCTGTGTCACTCCGTAGCCGGGCAGGGGAACCCGAAGGGATCGTTGGACGGCATCGGCAGCAAGAGCGACGCGAAGCAGCTCCGGGCGTGGCTGGTGACGCCGGCCGACATGGCGGCCAAGGCCAAGTCGGACCGCAAGCCGCCCATGAAGGCCTTCGACAAGCTGCCGGCGGCGGACCTGGACGCGCTCGTCGCCTACCTGGGCTCGCTCAAGAAGACGTAACCGCCGCGCGCAGAAAACGCGCGGGGTCGTGGGCGGCGGGGACGGGTCGTCCCACCACGGCGTCGGCGGCCATGCGGCCGACCGAGGCGCTCGCCGTCACGCCGTGGCCGCCCAGTCCCGCGCACCAGAAGAAGCCGCCCACGCGCGGGTCCGCGCCGACGACGAAGCGGCCGTCGGGGGTGAGCGTGCGCAGGCCCGCCCACGTGCGGCGGATCGGCACCTCCGCCAGCCGCGGCATCCACTGCATGAGCTTGTCCGCGAGCTGCTCCACCGCCCCGGGATCGACAGCCGGCTCGCCGGGTGGATGATCGGCTTCGTCGCAGGGGGACAGCAGCAGTCCGCCCGATTCGGGACGGAAGTACAAGCCGTGGGCCTCGTCCCACAGGATCGGCCGGTTGCCGTCGATCGCAGCGAGCGGGCCCGTGTGCATGAGATGGCGGCGCGCGGGGCGCCATCCGATCTCGACGGCGCCGGCCAGGCGCGCGATCTGCCCGCACCAGGCCCCGGCGGCGTTGACGACGGCGCGGGTGTCGATGCGCCAGGAGTCGGTGTCGACTTCGCACACCGCCCCGCGGCGCACGCGGATCGCACGGACGGCCTGTCCCGTCAGGACCGAAGCGCCCGCGGCGACGGCGGCACGGAGGTAGCCGTGCAACAACGCGGAGACGTCGACGACGCCGTCGTCGAGGGTGTACATCGCGCCCGCGAACGACGCGCCGGTGGCGAGGGGCACGAGGAGATGAACGTCCGTCGGCTCCATCCAGGCGACGGGCACGCGGCGCTCGACGAGCGGGGGTATCGAACGCCGCAGCCTGCCGTCGTCGGCGAGCACGACCGATCCGCACGCGCGGAAGTGGACCGGCCCGATCTCGGCCGGGGGCTTCGCGAGAAACCGAGCCCCTTCGACGAGGGCGGCCACGAGATCGCGGTGGGGCGCCGACTGGCGCACCATCGCTGCGTTGCGTCCGGAGGCGTGGAACCCCGGATGGTCTTCACGCTCGAGCACGATCGTCTTGAGGTGGCAGTGGCGCGACAGAAAGTACGCGGTGGACGCCCCGGCGAGGCCGCCGCCCACCACCACGACGTCAGCTCGAAGGCTCGTGCCATCCTCCCGGCGCCGGCGGCCCTGGGAGGCATTGCCAAAACCGCCGGCGCGGAGTCCCGATGCAGAGAGGACCACACTATGAGGCGCTCGCCGCGGCACCGGTATGACGGTTGTCAGGTCAGGCCCCGGCGATCCACGCGAGGCCGAGCACGAACCCCACCGCGGCGGTGAGGAGCACCGCCGGCCGTTCCCAGCCGGCGGTGGCGGCGGTTCGATACAGGCGTGCGGCGAGCCAGCCCGCCGCGCCCATCGCGAGCATGGCGCCGACGGCGAATGCGGCCGCCACCTCCGCTATCGAGACCGGCGCGCCCGAAGCGGTGAGCAGCGCGATCAGCCCGGCGGCGCCGGCGGCTCCGTGCACGAAGCCGGTGACGGTCGGGGCGTGAACATGCCGGTGACTTCGGTCGTGCCGGTGGGTATGCGCGTGAACGAGGCCGCCGGCATGTTCGTGGGCGTGCACGTGCGGCCGCCGCCGGAGCGCGCGCAGCCGCCAGATCGACAAGGCGATGAGCGTGGCGCCGACCGCGCGCTCCGCCACGGCCTCGAAGCCGTCCAGGCGGCCCCGCAGGCGGAGGAGCGCGAGCGCGACCACGAGCACGGCGGCGCCGTGGCCCATACCCCACAGGAGGCCGGCGCGGAGGCCATCCCGTTTCCGGCGTGTGTTCGACGCGAAGTGGGCTACGGCGGTGAGGTGATCGGGCTCCAGGCAATGGCGGACGCCCAGGAAGAACCCCGTGGCAAGACCCAGCGCGTCCATGCGCAAACCTCCGGCGTCATTCGCGTGATGCGGGGCGGGTGATCCCTTCGAGGAGGCTGCCGCGGCGTTGTCCCTCGAGGTCGAGAGTCACCCAGGTGAATCCCAGCTCCTTGAGGGCCCTCCCGAGGTCGGCCGCGTTCTCCACCGCCCGCGGCAAGTCGCCCGGCGGTACCTCGATGCGGGCGATGGTGGCGTCACCCGTTTCGTGCAGGCGCACGCGGCACTCGGAGATGCCGAGGCCCCTCACCACCTGCTCGGCCCGAGACACGCGCGACAGCCGAGCGACAGTCACGGGCACGCCGTAGGCGATGCGCGAGGCCAGGCACGGCGCCGCCGGCCGGTCCGCGTTTGGCAGCTTCAAGGCCCGCGCCAGGGCTCGCACCACGGGCTTTCCGGCGCCGACCATGACGAACGGCGAGACGATCCCGTGTTCGTTTGCGGCCCGGCGCCCGGGTCGGTGGTCATCGAGATCGTCGACCTGGGTTCCGTCGACGATGCACTCGATCCCGCGGGTGGCGGCAAGGGCGGTCAGCCGCGTGAACAAGTCGCTCTTGCAGTGATAGCAGCGGTCGGGCCGGTTCTCCACGTAGTCGGGACGCAACATCTCGTAGGTGAGTACCGTCTCGTGCGCGAGGCCCAGGTGCGCGCACAGCGCGCGTATGGCGGCCAGCTCTTCGCGGGGAAGGCTGGGGGAGACTCCGGTGGCGGCAAGGGCGTGCGATCCGAGCTCGGAGACGGCGATCGCCGCCAGCACCGACGAGTCGACACCGCCCGAGAGCGCCACCAGCACGCTGCGTTGCGTGCGGAAAAAACGGCGCAGCCGGTCTTCATGGGCGTCGAGAGGCACGGTTGACCGCACTATGCGCGCCGCGCCAGGCCCGGCGTATGACAACCGTCATTACGATCCTATCGGCTATATGAGAGCGTGCCTCCAACGATTTCTTGCAAGGAGGCGCTCGTGGCCAAGCGTCCGTCGCTCTTCAAGGTGTGCCCCCGGACAGGCCGCGTCGTGGGTCTCGACCTGCGGTCCCCCGCGGCGTGGCTGCTATTCCCGATCGTCGGCTTCGTCGCGCTGGTCTGGTATCTGGTACGCGTCGTACCCCGGCCGAACCGCGCGACCTACCCTTGCATGCAGGTGGCGGCGCCGCTGGCCTTCGGCTTCCTGGGCTACGTCGCGAGCCTGGCCGCCGCCGTGTTCGGCGCGCGCGGTGCCCGTCGCTACTTCGCGCAGTATCGATACGCGGCCGCGCTCGCCTTTACCGCCATCGCCGGCCTCGGCGTGTTCATCAACGCCAACGTCTCCAGCCAGGAGGCGGCCGCGGAGTCGAACGGCTATTTCTCACCCATCGACCTGCCGAACAGCCCGATGGGCGTGGCGCGCGGCATCTTCCCCGGCCGCGTATCGTGGGCCCATGACCCGGCGGCCACGTCGTGGGACGGGTCGAGCAACTACTGGTACAGCAGCGGGGCCAACAACCAGGCGGCGACCACCGCGCTGCTCGACAAGGTGGTGATGGACGTGTCGGGCGGGACGAGCGTGCCCGACGCCTGGGACCGCCTCTTCCGCTACCACAACCAGCGGATGGGACGAGGGGACGTCGGCTACACCGCCGGCCAGACTGTCGCCGTCAAGATCAACCTCAACAGCGGCGGCGGCGGCAGCAACGCCACCGACGCCTCGCCACAGCTCGTCCGCGCGCTCCTCGACCACCTCGTCAACCGCGTCGGCGTCGCGCAGGCGAACATCACGCTGTACGACGTGATGCGGTCCAACATCAGCGCCGTGCGCGACTACAACGTAGGGACGTTCCCGAGCGTGAAGTACAACAGCTACGGCGGGACGACCAGCGGCCTCACGTTCTCGAGCTCGGTGGTGAGCGATGCCAACTCCCGCTTGATCGCCGTGGCCGCCCGCAACGCGACGTACCACGTCAACATGGCGCTCCTCAAGCGTCACTCCCGGCACAACGACGTGTGGAGCGGCAGTGACGGACAGACGGGGGTGACGCTGTGCGGCAAGAACCTGTTCGGTTCGACGGCGTCGGCCAGCGGCATGCACGAGTCCATTCGTGACTGGAAGTCCACGCGCGGGATGGGGAGCTACAACGCCATCGTCGATCTGCTGGGCAGCCGCTACATCGGTGCCAACACCGTCCTGTTCATCCTGGACGGGTTGTACTCGACGGACATCCACAACGGCACTCCGAAGAAGTGGAGCGGGGCGCCGTTCGGCAACGACTGGCCGTCGAGCGTGTTCGCCTCGCTCGATCCGATGGCGATCGACTCCGTCGGGCTGGACCTGCTCAACTGGCGGTTCGGCCTGATCGCGAACGCCGACAACTACCTGCACGAGGGCTCGCAGGCGAACAACCCGCCGTCAGGGACGATCTATCGGCCGAACGGCGACGGCGTGCGCCTGGCGAGCCTCGGCGTGCACGAGCACTGGAACAACACGACGCAGAAGCAGTACTCGCGGAACCTCGGCAGCGGGAACGGCATCCAGCTCGTCTACATCGGGCCGGGCACGCCGAGCCCGACACCGACCCCGACGGCCACCGCGCCGCCGAGCCCGACGCCGACCCCGACCCCCACCGTGCCCGGCGGATGCGTCGAGATCACGCCGCCCGCGTCCGGCGTCACCGCGAGCACCAGCGACGCCAACGTCCCCGGCAACACCGTGGACGGCAGCCTGGCCACGCGCTGGTCGGGCAACGGCGACGGTACCTGGCTCCGGTTCGACCTCGGCAGCGTGCGCGCCGTGTCGTACGTGAAGGTGGCGGTGTACAGCGGCAACGCGCGCCGCAATCGCTTCGACCTGCAATGGTCGAACGACAACGCCGCCTGGACGACTGTGTTGTCGGGAGAGTCCTCGGGTACCACTACCAACGAGGAGACGTACGACATTCCCGACGTGTCCGCGCGGTACCTGCGTTATCTCGGGCACGGCAACGTGGGGGCCTCGAATACGGCCATGAACAGCGTCACCGAGGTCAGCGTCTTCGCGTGCGGCGCGACGTCGACGCCCACCCCGACACCGCTGACACCGACACCCACGCCGACACCCACCGCGCTCACGCCGACCCCGGCGGATCCGACGCCCACGCCGACGCCCACCGCCACGCCGCCGGTGGGGGAGACGGAGATCACCCCTCCCGGCAGCGCCGTGACCGCGAGCACGAACGACGGCAACGTTCCCTCCAACACCGTCGACGGCAGCCTCGGTACGCGCTGGTCCGGCAGCGGCGACGGCGCCTGGCTGCAGCTCGACCTGGGCGCCACCCGCACCGTCACCTCCGTGAAGATCGCCGTCTACAACGGCAACGGCCGGCGGAACCGCTTCGACCTGCAGGCCTCCACGAGCGCCGGCGTCTGGACGGATGTCCTGGTCGGGGCGCAGACGGGTGGGACGACGACTCAGCTCGAGACGTTCGACTTCCCGGACGTGAGCGCGCGCTGGATCCGCTACGTCGGCCACACGGCGACGCTGAACGCCGGCGGCACCTCGACGTGGAACAGCGTGACCGAGGTCGAGGTGTACGGCCTCGGGAATTGAGGGGCGGAAGACCTTTCGCTTGACGCGCGCCGTAGCTGAGTATATGTATATACACAGCAAACGGAGGCGGCGCGCGCGATGGAAAAGCTCCCCCTACGGCTGAGCCAGGCGTCGGGCCTGCCCTACTACCGCCAGATCGTCGACCAGATCGCGGGTCTCATTCATTCGCGCCAGCTCGCTCCGGACACACGGCTGCCGTCGTTTCGTGAGCTGGCCCCACAGCTCCTCGTCTCCCTGATCACCGTTCGCCGTGCCTATGCCGACCTCGAGGCGGCCGGCCTCATCGTCCGCCGGCAGGGGAACGGGACGTTCGTGGCGGGTGAGGTGGAGAGCGCGGCGCGCCAGCGGGCGCTGACCCAGGCCCGCGCGGAGATGGACGCGGCCTTCCGTCGCGCGCGTCAGCTCGGGCTCCGCGGACCGGCCCTGCGCAGCCACGTGGAGAAGCTCCTCGCGCAGGCCGAGCGGGAGGACGCACGGTCCGGGAAAGGACAAGACGATGCCGAGTGATCTGGTCGAGGTCCGAGGACTGCTGCTCCGGCGCGGGTCGTTCACTCTCGACGTGCCGAGCTGGACGGTCGCCGCCGGCGACGTGGTGGGCGTGGTCGGCCCGAACGGCGCGGGCAAGACGACGCTGCTCGAGTCGTTCGCGGGACTCCGTCCCGCGAACGCAGGGGCCGTCCACGTCTTCGGCCTCGACCCCTGGAAGGAGCCGGTGAAGGTGCGCACGCGCCTGGGCTTCATGAGCGACGACATGGCCGTGTTCGAGATGCGGGTGGGCGCTTTGCTGCGGATGTTGTCGGGTTACTACCCGACCTGGGATCCCGCGCTCGTGGAGACGCTCGTCGCCCGTTTCGAGCTGGATCCCCGGAAGAAGGTGGGCGATCTCTCCCGGGGGCAGGGGACGCGGCTCCGGCTCGTCACCGCGATGGCCTTCCGTCCGGTGGTGCTCGTCCTCGACGAGCCGGCGGCGGGCCTCGATCTCGCCGGCCGCCGGACCCTGCTCGAAAGCGTGCTGGACGTCGTGAAAGACGAGGGTCGTGCTGTCGTCGTCAGCTCGCACCATCTGCAGGACGTCGAGCGCATCGCCGATCGCATCCTCGTTCTCCACCGGGGTCGCGTCGTTCGCGAGGGCCCGACAGACGAGCTCGTCGGCGAAGGGCGCACGCTCGAAGAGGCGATCGACGCCTGGGGGGCCGCGTGACGGCGATGTTCCGGCGTCATGTGTGGGTCCGCCTGCGGCTGGTGGCGACCGACCCGGGCGCGATGATCGTCCTGGTCGTCGCCGGGATCGCCACGGTGCCGCTCTGGGGCTGGCGTTGGGCTCTCGTCCGCGGCTGGGACCGGAATCAACCGTGGATCATGACGGGGCTGCTGTGCTGCGCGGCCCTGGTCGCGGCCGCATCGTCGCGCGGCGTGTTCCAGGGCCGGTCGGCGTGGGCGGTCCTGCCGGCGCTCCCGCTCGGCGTGCGCGCCCGCATCGCCGCTGAGACCGTGGTGGCGATCTTCGTGGTCCTGGTGGTGCGCACGCTCCTCTTCGCCTTCGGCCTGACTCCCTGGTCGGCACACCGATCGCCATCGTACGTGTTCCATCTGTGGGTGGGGACGACGCTGTGGGGTGTCCTCGTCACGACGCCCACCGTCCTTGCGTGGATGGCCGTCCCCCGCTCGCGGCCGCGGTTTCTAGTCCCGCCGGTGCTCGTGTCGATGGCCGTATACGCGGCGGCCCGAGGTGGATGGATGGCGGACCTCCGCGTCGCCGCAGTCTTTTCGGTCACGCTCTCGGTGCTCGCGCTGGCGTCGGCGGGGCTCGATCTCGTGCCGCGGATGACGTTGCCGGAGATCCTCCGTCGGCGAGAGTCCGACTGGCGCCCGTCACCGGGTCCAACCATCCAATTCGGACGCGAGTGCTGGCTCGGGGTCTGGCGCGAGCTGTGGCCGCTGCTCGCCGTCGTCGTGCCGCTGCCCTGGGTGGCGCGGGCCGTGGCCGGCCAACTGTATGCCGACCCGTTCGTCGCGCGGACCGCATTCGGGCTGCTCGCGGTTCTTCAGCTCCTCGCGCTGTTGGTCGTGGTCGTACATCCGTTCGGGCAACGGGTATCGGGAGACGGATCACCGTCGGCGGGCCGCGGCTATTTTGTGCGCGCCTGGTCCGTGTTGCCCGTGCCGCCGGACCGCGTGGTGCGCGCCGTGTACGGGCACGCGTGGATCAGCGCGGCCCTGCTGTGGGGGCTGCTGTGTGTCCACTTCCCGTTGCCGCGTCTGGCCGTCTTCGCGTCCTCGTTCGTACCGCTCATCGCGGCGGTCGTGTTGTGCGAGGCGGTGGGTGACCGAGGGAGAGGGCGGCTCGCGCTGGCGGCGTTCCTGGCGATCCAGCTCCTGCCGATATTCCTCTGGCAAGTACTGGGTCCGAGCCCAGGTATGCCGTGGTGGGGCTTCGCCACCGCCTACCTGATGGCTGCTGCCGGTTCTCTGCCGCCGCTGACGCACCTGCGTTCGCATGGGGCGGCCTGGAACTGAGCCAGACCGAGGCGGCGGGTCAGGCGTGGGCGCCGGCCAGCTCCGATTCCGTCGCCGTCGTCGTCGTCTCTTCGCGGTCACGGACGGCTACGAACACCAGGTCGCCGACGGCGCGGACCGAGTAGGTCTCGCCGGGCTCGACGATGACGAGCGCGCTGGCGCAGACGCGCCGCGTGATGGTGCCGCTGCCGAAAACGCCCTCGCCCCTCAGGACGAAGAGGTAGACCAGCGAGCCCAGCGCATCGTGGGCGCGCAGGCTCTGGCCGGAGCGCAGCGTGAAGCAGACGGCGCGGGGCGCGGTGCCGCTCGAGAGCGGCACGGCGTGAGGCCGGCGCTCGTTGAACTCGAGACCGTCGAGCAGGTGCAGGATCCGCATGTCGTGAGGCTCCTTTCGTTCGCGTCGTCTGCGGAACCCGTGCAGCACGACCTGTTGCGGCCCAAAACGAAATGCAATTCGCGTTCCGGCGCAAGAGCTGCCGCAGTCGATGCGGTCAGAGGACACGTGGCCCCCGGGCGCGGCGCATGCGGCGCAGCGCTTCGATTTCGTCGGCCGGAAGCGGTGTCAGGCCGCCGATGGTCTCCGCGGCCATCAGCAGGTGCGCCGAGTGCTCCAGGCGGTCGATGCCGGCGAAGGCCTCCTCACCGGACTCGCCCCACGCCAGCGCTCCGTGGCGGCGCAGGACCAGCACGCGATGCTCGGGAAGATACGGCTCCACGGCGGCGGCCACGCCAGGCGTGCCGGGTCTGGCGTAATCGGCGAAAGGGATGCGGCCGGCGCCGAGGATCACCTCCGCGACGCAGTCGACAGGCAGCTCGTCGAGGTCGGGGCGGGCCACCGTCCACGCGGTGGCGACGGGAGGATGCGCGTGGACGACGACGCGGGCGGCGGGACAGCGCCGGTAGACGGCCAGGTGGAGCGGGAACTCGCTGGACGGCTGTCCGGCGAGGATCGTTCCATCGAGATCCATCTCTGCCATGTCCTCGGCGCGGATCTGCGTCTTGTAGCGCCCGGTGGGCGTGATGAGGATGCGCCCGTCGTCGAGGCGGGCGCTGACGTTGCCGTCGCAGGCGGCGACCCACCCGCGGGCGGCCAGCCGCCGGCACAGGCGGGCGATCTCACGAGATACCTCGCTCGTCGTCACGACGTGGTCTCCGGCGTCAGCCACACGGCCTCCGCCACGGAGCGCTCGAGGGCGACATCCGAGCCGTCCACGTCCACGACATACGCGGGGAATCGCTGCTGCACGGTGACTCGGGTGCCGGGCGTGAAGCCGAGAACAGTGAGCTGGGCGGCGATCTCGGGGGCGGCGTCGACGTGATCGACGCGCCGCGGCCGGCCCGGCGCCGCCTCCGACAGGCGGCACGGCGGTGGTGGTGCACCGTCCGTCCGGCGCAGCACGCGTGCGATCCAACCGGCCAGGCCGCGGGCTTCACTGGGAGTGGTATAGCCGCAGCGCGGGCAATGGGCGATCCCGCAGCCGCTCCACGCGAGAGGGCAGCTCGTCCCCCGGCAGGCGTCGCCTCCGGGCACGTAGGTGAACCCGCACAGCGCGCAGGTCACCACCCGGCCGCCCGCGCGAGCACGCGCACGAGGCCTCCCACCAGGAACGCGAACGGGAACACGAACGCCGCCACCGCCGCCGCCGTGCGCGCGCCGTGCTCCTTGACGATGATGAACACGTTGGCGATGCACGGCATGAACAGCGTGATCGTGACCATGGCCACCAGCGTCTGTACGTCGTCGAGCATGCGCCCGCGCGACATGTCGAACAGGCGCGTGGCCGCGAAGTCGCGGCGCAGGAAGCCGATCAGGAAGGCCTCGGACGCCTGCGGGGGCAGGCCGAGCAGGCCGGTCACCAGCGGCTCGCCGAGGCGTGTCAGCACGCCGCGAGCACCGACGCGATCGAGCACGAACAGCAGGGCGGTGCCGACCAGGAACAGCGGCAGCGCCTCCTTCAGATACCACTCGAGCCGGCTCACCGTCTTGATCAGAAGGTTCGACGGGCGCGGCCAGCGCAGCGGCGGCAGCTCGACCACGAACGTGGAGCCCTGGCCGGGCAGCAGGCGCGCCGCGAGCCGGCCGACGCCGATCATCACGAGCAGGAGTGTCGCGAGCCACGCCGCGGTGGCGGCGGCCGGAAGAGTCGCCAGCATTCCGAGGATCACCCCGAGCTGCGCGGAGCAGGGGATGGCGAGCGCCAGCAGCAGCGTCGTGAGCAGCCGCTCCTTGCGGCTCGGCAGCGTGCGCGTGGTGAGGGTGGCCATGGTGTCGCAGCCCAGGCCCAGCACCATCGGCAGCACCGCGCGGCCGTTCAGGCCCATGAGGCGCATCAGGCGGTCGCTCATCACGGCCAGCCGCGGGAGGTAGCCGGAGTCCTCCAGGATGGCGAAGACGAAGAAGAAGGTGAGCACGATCGGCAGCACGATGGCGAGGCCGTAGGTGAGGCCGACCGTCAACAGGCCGTAGGGCCCGACGAAGAAATCGCGGACGAGCGCGAACGGCACGTGGGTGAACATCGCGACCAGCCACGGGTTGATGATCTTGCCGAACAGGCCCTCTTCGATGAGGTCGACCATGGTGCCGGCGCCGAAGACGCCGACGATCTGGTACACGGCCCACAGGACCAGGGCGAGCAACGGCCAGCCGGCGACGGGATGCGTCGTCCAACGCGCGATGCGCCCACCGAGCCGGCGGCGCGCGTCCGCCTTCGTCACGAAGCGGGCGGCCAGCGCGTCGGCGTGGGCCTGCAGGTGCTCGTGGTATCGGGCGCTCGCCTCATTGTCGTGCGGCGCGTCCCCGTCGACCAGGGAGGCGCGCGCGAACGCCGCGGACGCGGCCGGCAGCGCGACGTGGTTCTTCGGCACACGGGCCTCGGACGTCGCCGCCAACAGCTCGGCCACGCCGTGGCCCTGGACGGCGACGGTGGTGCGCACGGGAACGCCGAGGGCTTCGGACAGGCCCGGCAGGTCCACGAGCACGCCCGCCGCCTGCGCTTCGTCCGCCATGTTGAGGCCGAGGACCGTCGGCAGCTCCATCTGGGCGAGCTGCAGCGTGAGCAGGAGCCCGCGGCGCAGCGTCTTCATGTCCGCGACCTGGACCACGACACCGTCCTTGTCGGCGGCGAGGGTGCGGAGCGCGTCCCGCGTGACCGCCTCGTCGTCGCTCGAGGCCACCAGCGAGCGCACGCCCGGCGTATCGATGACCCGCGATCCGTTCTCGCCGGCGACGCGCCCTCGCGCGACCTCGACGGTGGTGCCCGGATAGTTCGAGACGGTGGCCCGACCGCCCGTCAGCGCGTTGAAGAGTGCGCTCTTGCCGACGTTCGGGTTGCCGACGAGGAGCAGGAGCGGGGCGTTGGCCACGGCCGCCACAGGGGCAAGAGGCGTGCCGTGTTTTCTAGTGGAGTTACGGACTTTGGTGTCGCAAGAAGTGCGCGGGCCGTCCGCCGCCGCGAACGCTTCAGCGCGAAACCTGCGTGCGCGCCAGCGCGAGCTGTCCCTGCCGCGAATAGTCGATCGACTCGCCGAGGATCCGCAGTGCCTCCTGCGGCGCATGGAAACCGGTCGAGTTCTCGGCCTCGACGAAGTCCAGGTAGAACTGCGCCCGGCGCTGGAGCTTCCGCGGCGCCTCGAGCTGCGCGTCGCTGGCGCCCGCCGTCTTCGCCGCCTTGAGGTCGCCGATGAGCGCCACCAGGGAGTCCATGGCGCGGTTGCGCATGCCGAACACGCGCTCCTGGTTCATCTCCGCGCGCGCCTTGAGCTCTTCCTCCGGCCAGCGATGGCAGGTCTGGCACGCACGGTTGATGTTGAGGAGCGGGCTGCGCACGTGGTGGTCGCTGATCTTGAGGGCCCCTTCGCGCTTGTACGGCATGTGGCAATCGGCGCAAGCGACACCCGAGCGCGCGTGGATGCCCTGGTTCCACAACTCGAACTCGGGGTGCTGGGCCTTGAGGGCGGGCGCGCCGGAATCCGCGTGGACCCAGTCCTTGTGCCCGACCTCCTCGTAGTACTCGAAGATGTTCTCGACCTTGAGCCCCTTGTGCCATGGGTAGACGAGGCGCTTCTCCGGGCCCTTGAAGTAGTACTCGACGTGGCACTGGCCGCAGACGAAGGAGCGCATCTCCTGCCGCGTGGCTGTCTTGTTGACGTCGTAGTCGGCGACGCCTTGCGAGGCCTTGAGGGCGCGCATGCCCTCGAGGAAGCCCGGGCGCGTCACCCGCAGCTGCATCGTGGCCGGGTCGTGGCAGTCGATGCAGGACACCGGATGAGTGACGAGCTTGCGTGCCTCCGCGTACGGCATCTGGTTCATCTTTTCGAAGCCCTTGATGAGATCGCCGTCGCCCAGCTTCTTGTACGGGACGTACACCGACGCATGGCAGTGCATGCAGGTGCCCGGCTGCTTGGCCGCGTGCTGCCGCTCGGTGTACGTCTGATCCTCGAGCATGAACGCATGGCCGCGCTCCTCGCGGAAGTCGACGGAGAACGCGTAGCCGGCCCACATCGTCTTGAGGCGCGGGTCCTCGGCCAGGCGGGATTGAGCGACGACGGAGCGCGGGTCGGCATCGCTCGGCGCATGAGGTACGGCCTCGCTGCCGCCGTAACGCGTGCGCACCTGGTCGACGGTGCGCTTGTAGCCGTCGTACTGCAGCGGGAAGTTCTGTCCCCAGGGCGCGGGATCGGTCGTCTCGTCGTCCAGCGTGACCACGCGGTAGAAGGGGTTCTTGCCCTCCTGCTTGCGCTCGAAGATGTTCACGAGCAGCGCGGCGGCACCGATCGCGGCCACCGCGGCGACGGCGGCGGTGGTGGCGAGAAAGCGCAGCGTGAAGCTTCGGGGG
>Ga0114129_10005979_pt1 | contig 17236 bp, 15 predicted proteins | sample RhiMetdeltSRZDD1_FD_80071 | JGI IMG/M metagenome (GOLD analysis project Ga0114129, IMG submission 80071) | Populus rhizosphere microbial communities from Tennessee, USA - Rhizosphere MetaG P. deltoides SRZDD1 (version 2) (version 2) | ecosystem: Host-associated > Plants > Roots > Rhizosphere >... | reverse complement strand
TGGGCCCTTACGCCTTCATTTCGTGCAGAAAGATCCCGAACTGTAAGGCATCTGGCAGAGTTTTCTCACCTCGAGGCTGAGGCACCATGGGTCACGCTTGAAGACCTCATGAAAGTGCAGGAACAGCTTGTTTCATACGTGATCCAGAACACAATCAGGGAGAGGGCTGAGGAACTGATGTACCTAAGACGTGATATAGTTGAACTGAAAAAGATCGAGCCGCCATTTGAGCGGCTGTCTTACGAAAAGGCAATTGAAATCATCAAGTCAAAAGGGCTAATGATTACTCAAGAAGACGGCAGCAAGCGAGAAATACAGTTTGGCGATGACCTAAATATTGATTCTGAACGCGAGCTGACTAAAAATGTAGCCAAGCCGATATTTGTGGTAGGATATCCCCTTGCAATCAAGCCCTTTTATGTAAAGGAAAACCCCGACTATAGAGGCAGTGGGCTGGCGGTAGATATGCTAGCGCCTCGGGGCTTTGGCGAAATAACAAGTGGTGGTCTAAGGGAAGACAATATTGTTTCAATCACTCAGCGCATCAAGAAAGAGGGGCTCAATCCTGCGGCCTATGATTGGTACCTTGACCTAAGAAATTATGGCTCTGTGCCTCATGGCGGCTTTGGGCTTGGCATTGAGCGCTTAATGCGGTGGATAACAAACGCTGGAGATATCAAGGACACTGTGCCTTTTCCACGCACGATATCTCGCGTCACCCCCTGATAGATCAAAATAATGGATGTGGCATCTAGATTGTGATTTTCTTTTCGTGAATATTCATTTGTCGGTACTCTTACCGTTTCTTTTTTCCTAGATTCTCTGTAGTCAAAATCTATGAGCCGCAACAATTCACAAAGGTTTTAAACTCTATTGAATGCTAGCAAGGTTTACAGCACTTGCGAGAGTCATTCATTGAGGCAACAAAAAAAAGGGTATTGCTATTCGATGGTGCTATGGGAACTGAGATACAGCGCCTCAATCCAAAAACAGAGGATTTTCCAGATGGCAAAGATGGATTCAACGATGGTCTCAATTTGTCGCGACCAGAGTGGATAAAGCAGATTCATCGAACCTACCTCCAGGCAGGAGCCGACTGCATCGAGACTAACACATTTGGCTCCAATAAGTTCAAGCTTGCCGAGTATGGATACGGCGACAAGACAATTGAATTTAACAAGAAAGCGGCAGAGCTTGCAAGAGAAGTCTGCAATGAATTCAAGGACAAACAGCGATATATAATCGGCTCTATGGGCCCTAGTGGATATCTACCAAGCTCAAATGACCCTGCGCTTGGAGAAACGCCTCTTGATGAGATACAACAGGCGTTTATGCTACAGGCTGAAGGGCTCATTCTTGGAGGAGTCGACGCGCTGTTGATAGAGACAAGTCAGGACATACTAGAGGTCAAGCTGGCAATCGAGGCATGCCATATGGCGATGGAAAAAGTAGCCAAAAAAGTGTCGATAATCGCCAATGTTACATTAGATCAGTACGGCAAAATGCTGCTCGGAACCACCATTCAAGCAGCTTACACCACTGTGAGCAACATGAACATCGATGCATTCGGGCTCAATTGTTCCACAGGCCCACATGAAATGACTTCAAACGTAAGATGGTTAAGTGAGCAAGATCTGCCAATACTGGTTATGCCAAATGCTGGCATGCCCCAGAACGAAGGCGGCCGTGCAATATATAGGATGACACCAAAAGAAATATCACAAGCGCTTGAAGATTTTGTTAACAAATACGATCATGTGAGAATGATAGGGGGATGCTGTGGAACTAACCCTCAACATATTGCAGAGTTAAGAAGAGTTCTAGATGCTAGCGATAAGAAGAAGTAATAGTACTTTGTTTGATCCGACTAGTTCTTTGCGGATGACGGTCAATGTCTTTATAGAAATATTCAATTCCCATCTTCCCAAAGCCCCTGACCCTTTTGATCCTACCTTGGACTGTCAAGCGGGTGATTGCAAGTCTGACATACTGTTTGTTACCGATCATCTCGTCAAGATCCTTGCTTGTGACCTTGCCACTTTTGTTCCTTATAATAGTGTACACCTTGTCTATGAAGCCGCTAGAGCTACTACTCCTTAATTTGAACTGTTGAATCGTCGCCATGGTTCTTACTTGGATTTTTATTATAAAACAGGTAAGAAGGAATTTTCGATATAGATCTTACTTTTCTGTGTGTGAATAGCAAATATAATGGCTAAATAATAAGTAAAGAGTCAGTTTGGTTCCAAGTATAAGCTCATCTCTAAAGGCAGTAGACTTAAGGCAGGACCCACGCCCTATGATAATTGGGGAGCGCATCAATACTCAAGGGTCTAGGAAAGCCAAGGAGCTAGTGCTTGCAAATAATTTTGACGGGCTGACTGACCTCGCAAGAAATCAAGCAGAGGATGGAGCACACTGCCTTGATGTGTGTATTGCAACCACTGAGAGATCTGATGAGAAGGAGTTCATGGTCAAGCTGGTCAAGAGGCTCAGCCTGGAGATAGAAGCACCACTGGTTATTGATTCAACAGATCCAAAAGTGATCGAAGCTGCAATCAGGCAGATTCCCGGCAGACCCATAATCAATTCAATAAACTTGGAAGGGAGTGGTGACAGATTTCATCAACTCGCACCGCTGATGGTCAAATACGGTGTGCCGGCTATAGCTCTATGTATAGGTCCAAAGGGGATGGCAAAGACACCTCAAGAAAAACTCGAAGTCGCAGAGCTCATCTATGAAATCGGTACGAAGCAATATGGTCTAAAACCTTGGCAATTCATATTCGATGTACTTACATTCACAATTGTGACTGGAGATCCTGAACTTGCTGATGCAGCCAAAAATACCTTGGATGGCATTCGACTTGTTAAGAAGAAATTTCCCGAGTGTTTTACTGTATTAGGCTTGAGCAATGTGAGCTTTGGCGTTTCGCCAAATGCAAGAAAAATAATTAATTCAATATTTTTGTATCACGCGCTGCAGGCCGGGCTTGATGCTGTCATCATCAATGCACGCGACATCATTCCATATCCAGAGATCGACGAGCAGCAGAAAAAGCTGGCAGAAGATCTGATTTTCAACAGGCATCCAAATGCTCTTGCAGATCTGATAACATACTTTGAAGGTGCTAAGGTAGTAACGGGAGGGGGCCCGGTCAAGAGGGTAGAGGTAGATCCAAGCTGGGAAGCATCCAAACGCTGCCACTTCAGAATTGTCAACAGACTCAAAGAGGGAATAGAGGATGACGTAGTGCAGGCAATAGCTGACCGTCTCAAGGGCGGCAAGGATACCAAGGACGGTGGTGGACAGCTTGTGCTGAGAGCCTCATCAAAAGAGGCAGCTCACGAAGCGGCAGTCGAGACGCTCAATGAAGTGCTGCTTCCGGCAATGAAAGAGGTGGGTGATAAGTTTGGTGCCGGTGAGCTGATCCTACCCTTTGTGTTGAAGTCTGCCGAATGCATGAAAACAGCTGTTGCAGAACTGGAGAAATACCTGATCAAGCAAGAGGGAGTGAGCAAGGGTAAGCTTGTAATATGCACAGTCTATGGAGATGTGCATGATATTGGCAAGAACTTGGTAAAAACAATCCTCGTTAATAACGGCTATACAGTCTACGACCTTGGCAAGCAAGTGCCACTGCAGAAAATTCTTGAAAAGATTAGTGAAGTCAATGCAGATGCAGTAGGGTTATCGGCACTACTTGTATCTACATCAAAGCAGATGCAATACTTTGTCGAGCACGCACGGCAGAATGGTATGAATAAGCCAGTGCTTTGTGGGGGGGCGGCAATTAACAGTAACTACATCAACAGGATTGCAAAGGAGGATGGCATTTACTCCCCGGGGGTATTCTACTGCAAGACAGCATTTGATGGTCTAAAAGTGATGAACAGACTCATGTCTCCAGATCGCGAGCAGTTTGTCAGTGAGTGGCAGCGAAAATTAGAGAAATGGGATGAACGGCACCAGCCTGCCATGGAAGTTGAGCAATCCCAGATTCCTCACAGCGGCATCAAGCCTATAGAGCCTCCAATACCTGCTCATATTAACCGGCCTACCAGGCTGGAGCCGTTTCAAATTGACTTAAACAAAGTGTGGAGATACATTAACAAAAAATCGCTGTTTGTATTGCAGTGGGGAATGAGAGGTAAAGGGGCAAGTGATCAGGACCCTGAAAAGTTGTTCAGAAGCTGGACGGATCGAGTGCTAAGCGAAGAATTGTTTGAACCCTGCGCAGTATATGGATTCTACAAGTGCCACAATTTGACACTTGGACAAGGAGGTAGTGGCAGGGTGGCAATTGACCTGTCAGACGGCAAGCAGGTCATGTTTGAATTTCCACGTTCTTCAAAAGAAAAGCATCTTTGCCTTGCAGATTATTTCGGCAAGGATGATATCGTTGCGTTCCAAGCGGTAACTGTCGGCAACAAGGTCACAGAAATAATCGACCAGTGGAACAAGCAAGACAGATATGCTGATGCCTACTATTTGCACGGCCTTGCAGTTGAAACAGCGGAGGCGATGGCGGAATTGATCAACGCAAAAATTCGAGATGAACTAAAAATAGGACAAAACCGTGGCCTTCGTTACAGCTGGGGATACCCAAGCTGTCCCGATATTTCTCAACACCATCTTGTCTGGCAGATATTAGAGCCTGAAAAATCTGGCATGACACTCACCGAATCAGGTCAAATAGTGCCTGATCAGTCGACTGCGGCAATAATAGTACACCATCCAGAAGCAGAATATTTCGTACTTTGATCACTGCTGCCTTATCCTAAGTTCAAATTCTCGGACATCTGACATGTTGCCCTCGATAAACAATATTCCCTTTACTGTGTAAACGGCTTCCTTTGCTGGTGCACCGGCGGCACTTATTACAACCTCTATTTGGCCTGTGCGGGCGTCCTTGCTATGCAAGTCTGGAAGATGGACTGTCTGGTTTTGTATTGTCAAGTATGGTTGATAGCCGGAAGGTTCAATGACAATGACTACTTGTGCGTCGGTGATTGGCCGCATCTCCAGATTCTGTACATTGAATAAAATTTTAACAGACTCTCCAACACTTATGTCTCTTCTATCGGGCGTAAATTCTGTGAATTTAACGTTAGGTGTGTCAGAGTTCGTCTGCATCGGCATAGAAAACACAATGATTGCAACAGCGACCGCAACAGCTAGAGCTGCTACAGCTATCACTTTCCAAAGCAACGATCAAAATGACAGCGTTTAATATAAACGAGAAACGTGTCTTTTTCATATCGCTTGATTTTAGAACTAAACTATAGTTCGCCTTTAGGTAATATTATTATAGTACAGTTTTTATTGCAGTATTTAGTTTTTGCTTCTCTGCTGAATTTTTTCCAAAAGCCCTTCTTACTAACTGGATTTATTATGATTGTGGGCAGATGCTATGCAATATCTTGTCAGGACTCGCACTTAATTAAGTAACACTCTTTTTTGACCTTGTGCTTGGTCTGATCTCAACAGTGGACTTGCTCTTATTGGGATCGAATATCTGTGCAGTTGCAAGATTCCTTCACTCATTACAGCTAATAAATTGACTATTAATTCTTGTGATAAAGGGACATCAATTTCTTTTTTCTTTTGGAATTTACTTCTGAGACTCTGCATCTCTTTTTTGCGGCATGGCGGTGGATTGTAATCTTGTTTAATGTCTAATATTGTAAATTGACTAGATTGTTCTGAATCCCCCAAAACACCTGGATTATGTCATTCTTCTTATTGGGTTAGTAAGATTTTATATTATTACGATCTTTACACATTTCCAGAGTGTATCTCAAAAGAGGCCATATTATGCTGATTGTCGGTGGGGCAATAGCGATCGTCAGCTTTTCAATGCTAGGGTATTACACCCTTCAATTCGTAAATATTATCCAGCAGGAGGGAAAACATACAATAGAGCCAGGTGGCTCGATCACTGTGTTAGAGAACATCAACAATACCCAAGGTATAGGCATATACGTCGTCGCTTTTGCAGAATTTGGTGGACAAGCTTCAGTTATAATAATGGATCCTGCAGATAAGATCATAGTAAACAAGAACATTAATCCACCTATCGCTATAGAGCCTTTTAGCGTAGAGCTTCCGGGTCGATACAATCTGAAGCTCTTAAATCCTACAGATCAGGTGCTTGAAGCTGCAATAGGTTTTGGAGATCAAGAGGATGTGCTGAGCAGAAAAAACCTTTTCTCTGCTATGACCGTGCTTATTCTAGTCACGCTTCTTCTAATTGGCATAGCACTAGCAATAGCTGGTGCAATAATAACAATTTTGGACAGGAGCCAAATAAATAAGATGAAGCAGTTTGGTGATACCAGCGACCTCATATAGTGGATAAAGATGACTCTGGTGGTATAACATGGCCAAACTTGAAGCAAGAAACATAGGTAAGCAATTTCTTGCAGTGCATCAAAACGAGGCAAAGCTAATCACTGCCATCAAGAACGTCAACCTGACAATAGAAGATGAGCAGTTTGTGTGCCTTGTAGGACCATCTGGTTGCGGTAAGACAACTCTGCTCAATATTCTGGCTGGTCTTGACAAGCCTACAGAAGGAGAAATAATCCTAAACGGTCGTCCTGTAACTGAAACTGGGCCTGATAGGACTATGGTATTTCAGGAAAATGCGTTATTTCCGTGGCTCAAGGTGTTAGACAACGTTGAGTTTGGGCTAAAGATGGCTGGTGTTCAGAAGAACAAGCGACAAGAGCGCGCAATGCATTACCTTGATATGATGCAGCTAACCAAGTTTGCTGACGCCTACACGTACCAGTTATCTGGTGGAATGAAGCAGAGGGTTGCAATAGCAAGGGCACTTGTCATGGATCCCGAAGTGCTCTTGATGGATGAGCCTTTTGCCGCTCTGGACAGCCAGACCCGCGACCTGCTGCTAGTAGAACTTCAGCTGTTATGGGCCAAGACAAAGAAGACGATCGTATTTATAACACACAATATACTGGAGTCAGTTGTTCTGGGGAACAAGGTCGTCGTCTTTACAAGAAGACCTGGCACAATTAAAGATGCGATATCTGTAGATTACAAAAGACCTCGACTTCCAGAAGACGGGAACCTGCAACCTTATTACAGACAAGTCATCGATTCAATAAAAAGTGAAATCTCTGACAGAAAAAGTACCGATGATGATAATGAGCTCATTGTTTGAGCTGCTGTAGCAGATGAAGACCTGATCCGAAGCTATTGGGCGAGGTCAAGAGCACTCCCTCTGCCATTTTGGCAGCTTGCTTTATGAAATCTACAGGGTTGCTTTCATATTCTGACCAGTCAAGGCCGATGAGTGAAGCTGACTGACGGTTCTTTTCAGACGGAACCATCACTACTGCGGTGACCTTGATACCATAGGGCTTGGCAAGGTCTGCTATCTCGCCCAAGTCGGAAAGCGACGAGATTGATTGAGTTACAAGAGAGTGTGGAGCAATGTCAAGCTTATTCCTTATTGATCGAGCCGATTTGTCCTTGACCTTTGCTGGAAATGACAGATCGAGTTTGATATTCGAGTCATAGCCCTCCTTCTTAAGCATCCTAACTGCGGTGCTTGGCTGCAGGCCAGAATCTCCTAGCCTGTCTGCCGGCTCGTCGCCCCTTAAGAGAAGGACGCTCTCAGCCCCGGTAAGTATTGCATCTGATACAATCTGACATAAGGAAGGGAAATTGCGATCGCGCACCCTGACACTGCAACTCAGCCTTACTTCTGCGTCAATATACTCTTTGATGTATCTGGCTGCAGTGACACTTGATACGCGGGGGATGCCAAGCACCGAGTCCGTCAAGTGGATCCCATCTACAAGTCCATGGAGCTGCGAAGCACGGTGTGTCATCTCCTGGATGTTCCCCTTTAGCTGCACGAAATCAAACCTTTCTCCTTTCACTATTTTCGGCGGATTCAGCTCATAGGCTACCTTAATTGTGTCGCTACACAATACAATCCTGAAAAACATCTTTAGGCCTAATTAAATGCAAGGTCGCTAGCAAGAGCATCCAGAGCATATATTTGCCCCGCCTCATTCACAGAGTTATTGAGGAAGGAACAAGTTCTCTCATTTCTGAGACCCGCCCTTGTAAGTAGGCCGTACCTGCCAGCCGATGCAGCATTAGCGACACCCGCTGCAGTACTTGTGATAATACACTATCACAAAGACAGACCGCATGTGTTTCTGACAAAGCGAAGTTCAAACCTGAAGTCGCATACGGGCGAAATATCTTTCCCTGGGGGTAGATATGTTGAAGGCGACGGCACATTCCTCAAGACCGCCTTGAGGGAAACAGCAGAAGAAGTCGGAATCGAATTCACTATTGACCAGATAGTTGGCTGCCTGAGTGCAGTACGTACAATGACATCAAACCACTTTATTGTACCATTTGTAACAATACAGGACATATTGCCCCAATACAGGATTTCATCAAGCGAAGTGGAAGTAGTGATTGATGTACCGCTCATTGAAACGCTCGAAAGCATCGAGCTAGATACTGAACATTATCATCTTGCCAAAGACGCATTTAAGTTCACTTATGGCAAGAATGTGATATGGGGAGCAACTGCAAGAGTGCTCAAGCAGATGCATGATATTCTCCTCCGACCATTATGACCTCCTTCATTGCATCTCGCTTACATGTAGACTAACTCGTAATCATCATCACAACATCAAATTGCAGTATATTTGTATCCTATAGTGCTAGCGGGCCCGGTGGGCTTCGATCCCACGACAACTGGCTTCGGAGGCTTGCGCTCCTTTTTTTCTGAAGGAACAGCACCCTATCCTGACTAGGCGACGGGCCCTGTTTGCGTGTTTAAATCTCCTCATATATGAAACATACCTGCCACAAATGACCTGCTATTCTTTAGTAGCTTTTCACTACCTGCTTCAACTCATCATGTATCTAATCTGGCTCTTCCCGCATTATCTTATTTATTCAATTCCTGTCAAGCCACGCGCCCTTGTTTAATCGAGCAGTAGTTAAAAAGTGGACGACCTATTTGTGTACAAGTGCAGATATGTTTACGAAAAATAAGATCAGAATCACCCGCATATGCATACTCTAATTTAGGTTGTCATGCTTATTATCTACATGATAGCTCAAGAGCAGGAGCGCCCAGTAATTGTGTCAAAGGTGAAATATCTTGGCTCTTGCCTCCTACCCTCGCCAATAGAACTAGAAGCCACGATTGTGCTCTATCACGATAGAATGCATATTCCCGAGTTCGATACTACAATCTCTATGGACAAAATATCCCAAATTGAATTAGCTAAAGGAAATGACCTGCCATCACAAACCATCATGATGTTCGGAGTGGTAGGTCTAATAGTGGAGAAGGAAAATCCCTATATGCTAATCGAAATTGTCAATAGCCCTGACAGACTGCTATTCAAGTTTGACAATATGATGATTGCTGACAAGCTAGTAAAAGAGATTAAAGCAGCCAAAGATTTGCAATAGAGATATTATACTATTATGACCGCATTATTGTATAGCATATATACATATCCAGAAATTTAGCAAATTACATTTGAATGTTCACTTATCTTTTCAAAAGTTATTTATTCTAGATGTGCGTTAATTTTATGTATATGTATGCAAAACTTTGCAACATTGAAGTTCTACCAAGCTATATCAAGGAAGTTGCGGTGGGCGACATTCTGACGGTGCAGGCACTAATCACAAACCCCCTTGACTGGCATCACTTTTATGAAAAAGTATCTACTATTAAAAATGGAGACAGAACCGATTTTACAGTGGTTACTCAGGAAGGCGAAAGGGTGATTGGCTTCGGCAACATTGTTGAAGTGGATAAGTGGAGCAATCGCGGTCAGTACGGGTTCAAGATTAAGATAAGTGTCAAGAAGCAGAAATCACTGAGCGATAGAAGGATAAGAGGTCCTAGCAAAGTAAGACTGTCATCAATGCAACCTGAAAATGTATCTAATGATGCTGAGCCAGCGTCAGTAGTAGTTGTTCCCCCTGCTGGCCTCCTGACGGCTGCTCCTGCAAGTACCACCGATGTAATAACGGCACAGGACATAGATACCTTCCAAGAGATTCTGAAAGAATCGCTTACGATGGATATGACTGCGTAGCTGCCTATTACATAACTTTACTTTAAGTTTGCGAAGATTGATTTGCACTATTTTTATCCATTTTCTTGGCCATATTTCCTCTTGTCCGTCTTCTGATAGCCACACTTTGTGTAGCTTACAATCTAGGTTTTTTAAAATCGCATATGATTGATCAGTTGTAGTTTTTATCACATACTTTATCATGTGATATATCACAAGCCGGATCAAGTAGAATTAGAATTAATCCACCTTTGATCTGACTAATAATGGTAGACTTCATTAACTCATTAATGCTTATAGCGCTAGGATTTGCCCCTACATTTGTTGCGATGGAAGCTGCCTGGAGAATGGGAAAGCTAATCGGCAAGCGCGGAGAAAAAGCCCTCGTGTGGAAGTAAGTGTGAATGCTAATGTATGAGCTAACGTCAGTGATAGTCGGCTCTACAATTCTCGCAGGGCTATTTGTTTCCTTTGCAATTTGCAGACCCCCGACTATCGTTGCCCTAAACACTAGCTGGCAAAAGATCGAGGTCAGGGTATAACTCCAATTCATATCGCACTACACTTTTATAACATTTAGATTGTGCTTTAACTTCGCCCATGGCAGCAGCAATTAAGGTTTTCGCAGTAGATATTGACGGCACCCTCACTGAAAACGGCGGCGGCATGGTGCATATTGCAGCCCTTGCGAAGCTGCGCTATCTTGAGAAGATGGGCTATAATGTAATCTATGTCACAGGCAGATCATCTATTGAAGCATATGTTCTTGCAGTCTTTGGCGGCACGACCAGAATTGCAATTGGCGAAAATGGAGGAGTAATCACAGTTGCACCACAAGAGCACAGGCTCTTGGCGAGCAAGGAAAAATGCATGCAAGGCTACGAAGTGCTGAAGAAAAGCATATGCGGTGTGAAGATAAAGCCAGTCTTTCCTAGAATGACTGAAGTAGTATTGCTTCGCACCTTTGACCTAAAGGAGGGCCAGAAAATTCTGGACGAGTATCGCCTTCCCCTTTACCTCTCGGATAGCAAGTACGCTTTTCACATAAATGAAAAAGGAATCAATAAGGCATACGGCCTTAAAGAGGCACTCACGGTGCTCAAGGCGGACCCCAAACAGGTTGTCGCAATTGGAGATAGTGAGACTGATGTACCGATGTACGACATTTGTGGCTGTAGTATTGCGCTTGAACATGCTGAGGAAAGTGTTAAGACCAAGGCTGATCATGTGGTAGCCGGAAGGGAAGGTGCCGGCCTTCTCGAAGCAATAGATTTTGTCGCATTCAACTACCTAGGTGTAAAAGCATGACTCTTCGAATTTTAATCCACGAGGTGCGTGAGCTTGTTTCCTCTGCACTTACATCCGCCGGCTATCCTGTAATTGAGTTTGATGTGTCAGAGCCTCCGCAACACGCATTTGGCGACCTGTCATGCAATGTGGCGTTCCTTCTAAGCAAGCATCTAAAAAAGCCTCCTACCAAAATAGCAACTGAGCTGGCCGAAGCAATTAGACCACGTTTACAACGCAGCTATATTCTGTCGGCGGATCCTGCCGGTGGCTACATTAACTTCAGGGCAAACTATGCTCGCTTGTCGCAGGCCACATTATCGCACGTGCTATCAAACCCTGAGAATTATGGGTACCCTAACTCCGGACAGGACATGCACATCGTCATAGAGCACACGAGTATTAACCCAAATAAGGCCCTGCATGTGGGTCACATGCGCAATGTAATAATTGGCGACACTCTATACCGCATCATGAGGGCAACAAACCATAGGACAACGGTCCTCAATTACATTGACGACTCTGGAGTGCAGATAGCAGATATTGTAGTCGGATTCAAGTTTGCAGGCTTTCCAGTCGCACCCCCAACAAAGAATCAAAAGTTTGATCACTACTGCGGCGACGAGGTATACGTCAAGATAAATGAGATATATGAAAAAGATCCACAGGTTGCAGAGAAGCGCAAGCTGGTACTCAAAGAGATAGAGGAAGGCAAATCAGAGATCGCCCGCTTTGCTATGGATATTACACTACGGGTCTTGCAGGAGCAGTTGAAAACATGCTGGCGCATGAAAGCGCATTATGATCTGCTGAATTTTGAAACTCACATTGTTGGTTCAAAGTTGTGGAGCAAGGCCTTTGAGCTGTTAAAAAGCAACGGGATTGCCAAGTATGAAACAGAGGGCAAGAACAAGGGATGCTGGGTGATAGAGGGCAAGGAGAAGGAGGAGGAGGACAAGGTCTTGGTAAGGAGCGATGGCACAGCAACATACATTGCAAAAGACATTCCGTACGCTGCATGGAAGTTAGGGCTTGTTGAAGATCCATTCTACTACCAAGAATATACGAAGCAGTGGGATGGCTCAACGCTTTATGCTACAACCCTTGCTGATGGGAGCAATAGTAAGTCTATTGGTAAAAAATTCAATGGTGGTCAACGAGTAATAACGATAATTGACTCAAGACAGTCAAGACTCCAAAGGATAATCTCACAGGTGCTGTCAAAGATTGGAGTCGGCGGCAGCCACAAATATTTCCACCTCAGCTATGAGGCAGTGACCCTCAGCTCCGATACTGCCAAGGAGTTTGGAATCGATATCGGTGACAGGCAGTTTATGCATATGTCAGGCCGGAAGGGCATTTACGTCAATGCCGACTATGTTCTTGATGCTCTCCATACCAAGGCATACAAGGAAGTAAAGACTAGGAACCCTGATTTTTCGGAACAGCAGCTAAATAAGATAGCAGACGAGATCTCGATATCCGCCATACGCTACAACATGATAAAACAAGACCTTGACAAGATAATTACCTTTGACATCAAAGAGTCACTGAGCCTTGAAGGCGACACTGGACCTTATTTGCAATATGCATATGCTAGGTCCCAACGCATACTGGAAAAGTCAGAACAAAGCATTATTGCAGGAAAAACAGACTTTGCATTTGACCGGCTGACAAACGAGTCAGAAATTGCTCTGATAAAGGAGATAGCCAAACTCGACCTTGTGGTTGAGAATGCAGCCAAGTCGCTCAGTCCGAAGTCGCTTGCACGCTATGCGTACAACCTTGCGATGACATTCAATCTCTTTTACGAAAAGGTGCCTGTGCTAAGAGAACAAGATAACGAAGTGAGGATGGCTCGCCTCGGCCTCGTTAAAGCCTTTGGTATTGCTTTGAAAAACACGCTTGAAGTGCTTGGAATAACTGCGCTTGATCGAATGTAATGCTGTCTTCATAGAGGGTAAACTATTGTGACTGTATTGAAGCCCTTGCTATCATAACCATATATAGTTGCACCTTTATCCTTTCACATCATATACCTATAGCAGGCAATGCATACGCATCATTATCTCATCTCTTTGAAAAGAGAGTTTTTTCATCGGATCTGATTTTGGGTTAGTTTGCAGGGTCTTCTACAAGACTTCGAAAGCAATCTTAATGCCTGCCAAGATATTACTGAATACTTACAAACGATGATATACCTACCTTTTAGATTGATTTTTATTCCATACGTGCAACTATCCGCTTGCCTTGACAAAGATCGAGGAAAGCTCTTATGTGCTGCTGTTTCATACTCCTCGCAAAAAGTGGCTTACCAAAGTGGCATGGGATAAAAAGTTCCATACGCACCTTGGGATAATTGATGTCTCTTCGATAATCGGCATGGAGTATGGCTCGGCAGTCAGGACCACCGAAGGAAAGCTCATTTTCCTCATGGAGCCCACCATACATGATTTTATAATGAAGTCAGAGCGCAAAACACAGATAGTTTATCCAAAGGATTTAGGATACATTGCCGCTCGAACTGGGCTCAAAAACGGCTCAAAGGTACTGGAGGTAGGGACCGGCAGTGGAGCACTCGCCACCTTCATGGCAAGCATCGTCAAGCCGGAGGGTCACATATACAGTTTTGACGTCAATTCTGAGTTCATGGAGATAGCAAAGCGCAACCTCGAAAAGGCCGGTATGGACAAGTACGTGACGATCCGTCAGCACGATCCACATCAAGGCATCGATGTCCGCGATGCTGATGTCGCAACTGTCGACCTCGGTGATCCATGGACTATAGTCGATCAGGTATATGACACGCTAAAAGGCGGCGGCGCATTTGTAGCTATCTGTCCTACGATGAATCAGATCGAAAAAACTGCAGCACAGTTAAAGAAATGCGGTTATGCTGATATAGACTGTGTAGAACTTATGATCCGCAATATGGAGGCAAGAGAGGGAATGACCCGTCCATCGATGAGGATGATTGGACATACGACCTATCTTGTCTTCGCAAGGAAGGTGGAGAAGCTTCAGGAAACGGCTCACCAACCAGTTAGCGAAGAAGAAGAAGAAGAGACTGGAAACAAAGAAATATCACAATAGTCGCCAGGTAGCAGCAGGATTTGCAAATATGGCGAGACTGTTAAACCACAATTTTTTGTAATTGAAATGTCATTATGGAAAGTTTCTGAAATTGGATGCTTCTAAATGATAATGGTCATATGGTAAGATTAGATTCGACAAAACTATCCAAGCAAGAATAATATCTTGCAAGAAGACCTTTGAGTATATTTCAGCAGTAGGCAGGGATTTCCGGCCTGTAGAGCAAAAATATATCTTCATCTTTGTTACACTACAAACCATAGTTATTTGGCATAGAAAAGCGTCATGCATTCGTAAATAGCTTACCCTGCTTTTAGAAAAGCAGTTCTAGTTGTTTAATAACGTTTGCTTCATCTAAACAAAATGCATTTTTACATCATGAGTTTGGTTCGTCTGTCAAGACATCTAGAACATGAAAAATCATTCAAAGACATGACATCTCATGACATTATTGATAGACAAATGTACACGTTTCAATGTAGAGACTGTGGACAAGAACTATATCTAGATTATAAGTCACAAGTCCAAGTGGTAAGAGATTCCATCCACGACAGAAAACCGCAAAGCTTGCTTAGGACTGTAGCTTCTTCTAGCAGAAGAAGCAGATTTATTTAAGTTCTTGAACTTTACATGTAATGCTCAAAGTAAGATTCGCATGAGCATTCTTAGCAAAAATTCTATCACTGGTGCTACTGCTATTCTTCTTTTCATTATAACAGGCCTAATACCCTATGAGCACCACCACCATCATCATCTTCGCTTTACTGCAGAGGGAGGAGAATGTATAGACTACGAAGCGTCAGAAAACACCATTACCGTTGAGTGCAACGCTTCCTTTCTAGATGTTGTTCAGAACATAAATGATCCTGATATACTTGAGAACGTTGGAGATAGTGAATACATCCTAAACGCTAACCTGGAAGTAGCTGATGATGTCAGCTTTGCAATGACTTCAAATCAGGATGGTCTGCAATACCTAAAGATCATTGGTGCAAATGGAATAATAGTTTATGGAAAAATACTGATATACGGTGTAAAAATAACATCTTGGGATTTCTCAGATGAGGACGTTATCCAACAAAACATTAATGGCACTATCGGACGTGGCTATGTGCAATTTGCTGCAAGCGAAGGTGCTGAGATAATAAATTCGGAATTTGGATATCTGGGATACGTTGAACCGGGACGCAGAGGATTTGACCTTCTGGGAGGTGGAGCGCCGTCTCATGATATGGTGATTAGAGGTAGTAAGTTTCATGATATGTGGATGGCATTTTATTCCAGAGGGGCATACAATATCACAGTTGATGGTAATGAGTATTACAACAATATCAAATACGCTTTAGACCCTCACACTGGAACTCATGACATGAATATTACAAATAATTGGCTTCATCACAATCCAATAGGTGCAATCTGTTCAGATAGGTGTTATAATATTCTCATTGAGGGGAATTTGGTAGAGCACAATGCAGACCATGGAATATACTTTTCAAGAAACATGCATGATTCAATTGTAAGGAATAATAATATCTATAATACGACTTCTGGAATAACAGTATCAGAATCACCAAATAACCAGATTTATAACAACACAATTGAAGGAGCAATCTTACAGGGAATACGTTTGTTTAATCCTGATATACCAGATGATGGCTTGACAGAGGACAATTTTGTCTATAACAATTCTATAATTGACTCTGAAAATGGCATTAGTGCAACAAGAAGTCATGATAATATTGTAGGGAATACCACGTTCTCTGATATAGAATCAAGCGAATACCGCTTATCAGGAAATTCAAGTATGATGATAAGAGGGCAATATTTTGATAGTGCCTTAATATCAGACGACGGCTCGGAAATAGGTAGTCAGATAGAGATCGCATCTTCAGGAATAATAGACGTGATAGAAGGAGCAAGAAGTGATGGAGAAGAAGATGGTGGGGATGAGGAGGAAGATGAAGACGATGACGAAGGGGATGAGGAGGAAGGTGAAGGGGAGTTGTACAATACATACAATGAACCGTATAGGAAGAGATTGAACGATGGTGATAGTATTACAGTCAGCTCATAAAACCAATCTTTGCCCAGATTCGCTCTGGTAATTATTTGACTCCTGTGATTGCAAGAGATTCTACATCTTATAGAAAGGATGTTGAAGGAAATTAACTTTCTTTTTTAGGTGCCTACGGAGGTCAAGAAGCAAGAAAGGATTACATTGATTTTCGTGGGAATTTGGTGAAGGAACCTATGTAAAAGACGGTCTTGCTTTTTAGAAAATCAGAACTACGCTAAGGAAAATAAAGATTAGATGTATCTAATCTTTCTATTGAGTTCTAAATCAATCTTGATTTCCATACATCTAAATCCAGACCTTCGAAAAAAATTGAAGAATGCTTCCGATATTATATCTTTCATGGAGTGCTCTTTCAATGAACCCATACCTATTTCTTGGATCTGCTCTCGGGTTAGGCCAATAGTTGCTCGGTTCTCTGATGAGATGTTATTTGACATCCCTAGATTTTACACCTCAGCCTGCTCCTATGTTTTTCAGCATGTCAGACTCTCTATCCAATACTAATGTCAATTCTGCTCTGCTGCTATGATGAGTTGCTTGTGTGTGACCATCATAGCAGCAGTCAAAGAAAGAGTACTTCGACTAAGGCTAAAAGTGAGCTAGATCCAATGCTCCTTCCAAAAAACTGTACTTTCAAGAAAAAATAAGAAAATTATACTGGCGCATATTTTCCAATCCCCTGTC
>Ga0114129_10005977_pt1 | contig 17238 bp, 13 predicted proteins | sample RhiMetdeltSRZDD1_FD_80071 | JGI IMG/M metagenome (GOLD analysis project Ga0114129, IMG submission 80071) | Populus rhizosphere microbial communities from Tennessee, USA - Rhizosphere MetaG P. deltoides SRZDD1 (version 2) (version 2) | ecosystem: Host-associated > Plants > Roots > Rhizosphere >... | reverse complement strand
TTGGCCCGACTGAAGGAACCATTGCAGAAGATACGCCCCATGAAGGCTGTGTTTGATCAGCAGTATGTGAAGCGACTAAGCGGCACGAATGTGAAGAGCGGAAAGAATAAACTTGAACTCGCTGAGCAACTCATTGAAGAAATCGCCGGTTGGAAGAGGAAGAATAAGTGTTCGCGTGTGGTGATGATTTGGGCCGCCTCAACCGAAGTCTTTCTGAAGCCGCATCAAGTACACAAGACCGTTGAATCGTTTGAAAAAGCCATGCGTGAGAATCACAAGGCAATTGCTCCTTCAATGATCTACGCGTATGCCGCTCTAAAATCCGGAATTCCCTTTGCCAACGGCGCTCCCAACTTGACGGTTGACGTTCCGGGATTAATGACGCTGGCTGAGAAGAACAAACTGGCGATCTGCGGAAAGGATTTCAAGACTGGTCAAACACTGATGAAGACAATCATCGCGCCTGGTTTGAAATCTAGAATGCTCGGTCTTCACGGCTGGTACTCTACCAATATCCTCGGCAATCGTGATGGCGAGGTGTTGGATGATCCTGACTCGTTCAAGACCAAAGAAGAATCGAAGTTGTCGGTGCTGGAGTACATACTTCAGCCAGAAGTTTATCCAGATCTTTACAAGGATTTCTCCCACGTTGTCCGCATTAACTATTACCCGCCTCGCGGAGACAACAAGGAGGGCTGGGACAACATCGACATTTTTGGCTGGCTCGGGTATCCAATGCAGATCAAGATCGACTTCCTGTGCCGAGACTCAATCCTTGCGGCGCCAATCGTTCTTGACCTGGCTTTGTTTTTGGATCTGGCACAGCGCGCGGGGATGAAAGGTGTTCAGGAGTGGCTTTCTTTTTATTTCAAGTCACCGCAGACCGCGCCAGGGCTATATCCCGAACACGACATTTTTATTCAGCTAATGAAGCTAAAGAACACTCTTCGGCATCTGCGTGGCGAAGACCTGATTACGCACCTGGGCCTGGAATATTACGACTAACAGAAAGCGACTCGCGTCTTTTCGGTTGTCGCCTACTCAAAACGTGCATCGCTTTTTCACACCTCAAAACACGGTGTTAATGACAACACTTATTGTCAGCCTGGGTTGACACGATTTGTCAGCGCTTGTTTACACTAACTTTACATCTAAGTCCGTTGATAGCACGTATGCAATATTTTGTGGTGACAATTTGGGCAGAGTTGTATATATAGCATCCAGCCAACTTCCTGGCTGGTAAACTAAGAGCGACAATCATGCATCAAGGGGGCTAGCGGATCGTTCTTTGCATTATCGGGGTTGGGTAAGTGGGCCAACCGGTTTTTATGAGTGATAAGCCACACAAGCCCAGAAAGGTTGCCCCGACCGGTCTCGTCAGGAGAACGACGATGTTAGCTGAGATGGAAGTCACAAGAATAAAAGACATGGAGAATATGGGTACGGTCTTCCTCGATCCCGATCAAAAGAGCCCGCGTGCTCAGGATTTCGAAGAGCGACTGTCTGCTCGGATAGTGGGGCAGGAGCGCGCCGTGAGGCGGATGAGCGGGCTTTACCAAATCTTTTTGGCAGGCATGAACCCACCGAATCGTCCTATTGGAACAATGCTGTTCCTCGGTCCTACGGGTTCAGGTAAAACGCGCGTCATTGAAGCCGCCGCGGAGGTGTTATACGGCGATCCGAATGCGATGGTGAAAATCGATTGCGCGGAGTTTCAACATTCGCATGAGATCGCCAAGCTGATCGGTTCGCCTCCGGGATACCTCGGCCATCGAGAAACTTCCCCGATGCTAACTCAAGAGAATCTCGACCGGATGCACACAGACGATATTAAGCTTTCGCTCGTCCTGTTTGATGAGATCGAAAAAGCATCTGATAGCCTGTGGCAGCTGCTGTTGGGAATTCTCGATAAGGCGACGCTTACGCTCGGCGACAATCGACGCGTTGATTTTTCAAAGACGATGGTCATCATGACCTCGAACCTCGGCGCGCGCGAAATGTCGGAATTGATTTCTGGCGGTATTGGTTTCGCGCCCGGCAAGGGAACAAAGACGCCGAACGACACAGAAGTCGATCAGAAGATCTATCGGACAGCGGTTGAGGCTGCCAGGCGGAAATTCTCTCCGGAGTTCATGAATCGAATCGACAAGGTTGTGGTGTTCCGCTCTTTGAAAGAACACCATCTCCGACAGATTCTTGATCTTGAGCTTCAGGCTGTGCAGGATCGGATCATGCAATCAGCCGGAACCAAGTTTGTTTTCCAATGCTCCGAAACAGCGAAAGATATGTTGTTGAAGGAAGGACTGGATTTCAAATACGGTGCGCGACACCTGAAGAGATCCGTTGAACGTTTCCTCGTATATCCACTTTCCAACCTGGTCGCTACCGGTCAGATTGGACTGGGTGACCTGGTGCACATCGATATCGACGACAGCAGCAACCGACTGGTGTTCTCGAAGAGCTCCGGCGGCGCGCTAATTCAGGAATTGCCTGCCAGCAAAGATAGAGTGGAAGTTCCTGGCGAGTCGTTCTCGGGTGGTGTAGGGTTGCCAATTCCTCAAGCATCTAAAGCCGCAAAGAGGGGCCATGGCCGCGGCGAGAAACCCGACAGCCAATAAATACTTACTCACTCCAGCAAAAAGTGCCGGCCGAGTTTTTCGGCCGGCATTTTTTTGTGTCCGATACGCTTTAGCTTGTCGTGACGTGCTTCAGATTCAAGCTAAAGCGTATCGGATATTTACCGCGGGATCTTTTTGAGGGATTCAAACGCTATGTGAGAAAGATAGGGATCCGATGAGGTCGCTGCTCGGCTCAAAGCATCGATTGCGCTACGGTCACCAATTGATCCCAAGGCGGCAGCAGCTTCTCTTCGCACATCACTGGACAGCTTCTCATTCATCAACGTTGCTATCAGAGCCGGCACTCCGGCTGAAGTCCCAATCCGGCCAAGCGCTGCTGCAACGGCACGAAGCACAAACTCATTCTTCTCCTGCTTCCCTTTTCTTTTTGCCTGCCCCGTCAGAACCGTTGCTAACGTTACAACACTTGTTTCATCTGCAATCCGGCCGAGCGCCACTGCTGCCGCGGCTCGCACTCCATCCTCCTTATCACTCAACAGCCGTTCTAGAAGCGCTGCCGTTGCCGCTTTGCTGCTGGTTAGACCAAGCGCATAGGCGACCTCACGCCGAACGAATTCATCCTTATCGTTCAGAAGCGGCAAAAGTGCTGGAACACTTTCAGCGACAGGAAGCGACAACACAGCCTTTGCAGCAACCGCGCGAACCATTACTGAGGAATCCGTTAATCCAGTCAGGGCCACTCGCGAAGCTTCTGCAACGTGCATTGCTTCCAAACGCATAACAGCGTCTCTTCGCTCTTCATCCGAGGAAGAACTCAATCGTTCTCGTTGGGTTTGAATCGCGCGTTGGACCGGAGTGAGTGTATCTGGCGACTGGTTAGTGCGGGCGTAATGAGGCGCAAAGACAGGCTGAGAGGCCAGCAACAAAACCAGGGAACCTAAACGCGTAGCAGCCTTATTAAGCGGGGTGCGTTGCATTCAGATAGCTGTTGCCTTTGTCGCGGCACGCCGCTCTGCTTTACGCCGGACCGCTTCCCATTCGAATGCCTGACGCGCGCGTTGGTTTTCTCGAGCATCTGCCAGCACCGACAGAACTTCGTCTTCCCAAATCGATGGCACAGCTTTCGACCGTCGCATTGATTCCATTATCGCAATGTAATCCAAAACTTCCTGAACTTCTGAATCAGTTAGCGAATCCACCTTCAAGGCGAGAAATTGGCGCCGACTTGCACTCTTGCCCATTTCAAAACTCCTTTGCCGCGTCGAAGCCTTAGCTTGTCGTCGACGTGTTTGGAAATACCGACAAGCTAACGCTCGCCAGTGATCAAAGGATTAGTTCAGCGAACCTACTGTTGGGGGCAGAACTATACACGACCGAAAACGTGGCAGGCAAGATTGTGATACGGAATTAGTCGATGCGCGAAGCAATGCCGTGAACGGTGTCAATGATCAAAACAGCAATGGGAGGATAGAGAATGAGATCAGGAACTAGTAGGGCGGCTGACGCATAGGCAACGACACTTGATTGAACATCAGCTACTTGATGACGAAACAGGCTGTTGAGATCAATGAAAAAATCCTGTGTGTGCCAACCAATGTAAAGGCCAATGCCTGCGCTAAGCGCGTAGCCGACCAATAAAAATGTGTACGCAGACAAACGCGTGAACGGCTGTTCGGGTGCTTCCTGCTCCCGGATGATCGTGTCCTGAATCGTCTTCGGAATGTAGGTATAGTGCGCGAAATACTCTCTTAACCGTGTAGCGAGATGCCAGATACCAAGCACGAAGAGCGCAAGCACTATTGCCCTGCCAAAAGGATTGAAGACCAACCACAGTTGTGGACGAATTAAGGCCAGAAAGAACGTCGACAGAAACAGTGAGACTGTCGTAAAGACTGCTCGTTGGCGCTCTCGATTCTCGAGTCGATCTTTTTCGAGGACTTCATCTACAAGTCGATCCCACTTTGCCTGAATCGCCAGATTGCGTGCTCTTTTTGCGTGGGGATTATCTGAGTCGAGAATTGAGTATCCGCGGGTCCGCTGAGTATTTAATTGATCGTCGTAATACGCGCGCTCTTGAGGATCGCTGAGAACTGTGTAGGCTTTCGAAATAAGGGCAAATTGTTCGGCAGCAGTCTTAGAGTCGCGATTAACGTCCGGATGGTGCTTGCGCGCAAGCTTCCGATACGCCGATTTGATCTCGGCCTGCGAGGCGGTATGCTTAACAGTAAGTATTCGGTAGTAGTCGATCACTGTGCTTTCCTAACTCTTTAAAAGACAGCGATGAAGTGATCTGGCACCCGAGGGGAGCACTGCAGCCGCAGAAATTATAGCACTATCTCGAAGGGATTTTTCAGCGTTAGATCCTGCGGTGATAGCTGGCCATCCAGGGCCCCGCTCAAGGAATTGACCTCGCGGGGATCCAAAGGGGCGGCCGGAAAAAATTACCTCGAGCGGCAATCGAGGGGCGAGGACGTGGTAGAGGAAGCTCGCGCCCTTTGGTTATCCGCTTATGTAACAATCTTCATGCCAGCACCCCTAATCCACTAATCTCTAAGAAACTGAGCGTCTTACCGTGTCCCACGGTTCACTGGCGGCTACAGTGTGTACTCAGTTCTAGACACTTACTACTGGGCTTTACTCGCAGCGCGATTTACAAACTTCAGGAGAGTTCTCACGGCGATTCCGGTCGGGCCTTTCGACCGATACGGCTTCGCCTCATCTCCCCACGCAGTGCCTGCGATGTCGAGATGTGCCCATGAAATCCCATCCGCAAATTCCTTTAGAAACGCGGCGGCCGTTATTGTTCCCGCCTTTCGTCCGCCGACGTTCTTTATGTCGGCGATATCCGACTTGATCTGTTTCGAATATTCCTTATCTAAAGGTAATTGCCAAAACTTCTCACCCACCTCGTGCCCGGATGCGATGATCTCGTCAATTAATTGCTGATCCGTACCGAGAACCGCTGCGTTGACGTCGCCAAGTGCGATCGAAACGGCGCCCGTCAACGTCGCCATATCGATCACTTGCGTAGCGCCAAGCTTCTTCGCGTAAGCAATAGCGTCGGCCAGAATCAGCCGACCCTCAGCATCAGTGTTGATAACCTCGATCGTCTTACCTGTCATCGCTCTCACAACATCGCCCGGCTTTGTTGCTTTTCCTGATGGCAGATTTTCAGTGCATGGCGCGACGCCGAGCACTGGGATCGGAGGCTTAAGTTGAGCAATTGCTCTCATCGCACCCATTACCGTAGCGCCACCCGTCATGTCGTACTTCATCAGTTCCATGTTTTCCCCCGGCTTCAATGAAATGCCGCCGGAGTCGAATGTCACACCTTTGCCTACAAGCGCTAGCAACTCTTTTCCATCGCCTTTGTATTTTTCCGGAGTGTATTTAAGAATAATGAGTTTCGCTGGTTGATCCGATCCGCGGGCTACACTGAGCAGCGAGCCCATCCCTTCCTGCTCCATGCGTGCTTCGTCGAGTACATCTAAGTTCAATCCGAATTCTTCAGCAATCTCGCGTGCACGAGAAGCCATGTCCGTTGGCGTCATATATGCACCTGGTTCGTTCGCAAGATCGCGGGTGAAGTTTACTGATTCACCGATGATGCGCCCGATGTTTACCCCATTGTTCAGCGCATCTGTTTTAGCGCCCTCGACTGAAATCACGATACGGTCTACAGCCTTTTCCTCCTTGTCTACTGTCCGGTATTTATCAGGATCGAAACTCGCCATTATGGAACCCTCGACAACGGATGCTGCAATTTCTTGTGGGTCAGCTTCGGAACGCGGAACGATGGCGATCGTTTTGGCGTTCTTTGTCCGCAAAGTCCGAACAGCCGTTCCCGCCATTTGTGACACGTTGGAGATCTTGTACTCTGCAGCATCACCCGCCCCTACCAGCAAGAGCCGCCGTGCCTTGATCTTGTTGTTGCCCACGAGGTGGAAGTAAGCCGTTTCGCCTTCTTTGCCGGAAAACTCTTCTGCGTCTATAGCAGACTTCACTAGTCCGCCTGAAAGTTCGTCAAGCTTCTGGAGGAATGCGCCTGTCTTTTCATCTTTGAAAATAGCAACTGCCAAGGCGTGAACATCTATTTGTTCGTAAGGACTTCCGCTGGCTTCAAATTGCATGTGGGTCTCGTCTCCTAAAGGTACTATCTGTTTCGTTCCTTCAACTGAGCTTTCGTCTCGCGATCAACGGTCTTTCGTATTTCTGCTTCGCGCTTGTCGTACATCTTCTTACCGCGCGCCACTCCAACCTCAATTTTAATTCGCCCGTTCTTGAGATATACCTGCGTCGGAACAAGCGTCATACCCCCTTTGGCCGACGCATCATCTAATTTTTCAATCTCCCGCTTATGGAGCAGCAACTTTCGCGTCCTTAGCGGTTCGTGGTTCAAACGATTGCCGTGAGAATACGGCGAGATGTGAGCATTAAACAACCACGCCTCCCCTTCACGCACCGCCACGTATGCTTCCTTCAGCTGCACTCGGCCATCCATCGCGCTTTTTACTTCTGTTCCCGTCAATGCAATGCCGGCTTCATACTTGTCAGAAATATGGTAGTTGTGAAAAGCAGCGCGATTGGCCGCTAACACCCTCTCTTCTTTAGCCATGCATCAGTGACTCGCAAGTGGGGTAAATCGAAGGCACGTTGTGCGATGAGGATCTGACAAGTCGTAAAAGCAGATCCACCGATTTCCACAAATTACACAGATTCGATCTAACACTGCTGGGGTTGAATTGGAAAACACATCCGATCACAACACCTCGTGGCCTTTAGCACTCAACGTGCCTACTCTAGTTTCTAATCTGTGTAATCGGTGGAAATCGGTGGATCTGCTTACGACAGGCTGAAGCAGGTTCACACGCCTGTCGTTAATCGCAGATCCAGCACATCATGCCGCGTAATGATGCCGGTAATCCTGCCATATTCTTCAACCAAAACTGCGGGACTCGTTTGTAGCTTCTTCGTTACCTCGGACGAACTAGCATCAACATCGACAATCGGAAAACTTCCTTCCATCACTTCACTCACAGGAGAAGTCAACAACTCGCGGTTTCTCACCACTTTCGCCAAAACACGATTCTCTCGAAGCGAACCTACCGCACGTCCTTCATCAAGCACTGGGATCTGAGTTAGCCCAAGATCATCCATCTTCTCTAGAGCGTCGGCCACGCTGTCCGTCGACTTCACGAAAACGAGTCCCTTCGGCGCTTGTGGCTTTTTCGTTCCAATTATTAGGCCGGCCGTGATTCTCTGAGGCTCGAGGAGTCGCTTCTCTTTCAGCCATTCGTCTGAGTGGTGCTTAGTTAGATAGTGCTCGCCGGTGTCGCAAACGATAAAGACGACGACGGCACTCTCCTCCAGGCCGGCAGCTACGCGCAACGCCGCTGCTAGATTAGTACCGGTAGAGCCGCCGCAAAAAATTCCTTCCGAACGGCCGAGTAAGCGCGACATTTCAAACGAGTCGCGATCGGTGACGTTGATAACTTCGTCGACGTACTTAATATGCACGTTTGGTGGAACGATCTCTTGTCCGATACCCTCAACTAAATAAGGAGTAGCTTCAACAATCTTTCCCGTTTCCTTGTAAGTCTTGAAGATAGACCCGTAAGGATCCGCGCCGATGATTCTTATCGCAGGATTCTTTTCCTTCAGGAATCGTCCAGTACCAGAGATGGTTCCTCCGGTTCCCAGACCGGCAATGAAATGAGTAATCCTTCCGTCTGTTTGTTCCCAAACCTCCGGTCCCGTCGTTCGATAGTGAGCCTCTGGATTGGCAGGGTTGGAGTACTGATCCGGGTAGAAGGAGTTTGGTGTCTCTGAGGCTATACGGCGCGCTGTCGAAACATAATGATCTGGTGTTCCAGGTTTTGCGGATACCGGAGTAATCACGACGTCAGCACCCAACGCCTTCAAATAACGCGATTTCTCGACTGAGGCTTTGTCAGTCATCACGAATATGCATTTGTAACCCTTGACTGCGGCAGCCAGTGCCAAACCGATTCCGGTATTACCCGAAGTTGCTTCAATTAATGTCCCACCTGGTTTCAGTATTCCTTCGCGTTCCGCAGCTTCAATCATTGCTACGCCGATCCGGTCCTTCACTGAGTAGCCCGGATTGAGATTTTCCATCTTGGCAAATACCTGCGCTTTTACGCCGCGCGCCAACCGTCCGAGCTTGACTAATGGAGTTCGTCCAATTAGGCCCAGCACGTTTTCGTGGACTTGCATAGTTTCTCCGCAGAGCGCTGGATTGTAGAGGGATATCTATAACAGAAATGCGCGGGCGGTTGCTAACGGCGATACAAAATGTCAGGGCCCGGATGTGCTCTCCCCTTCACATCCGAGCCCCGTCAAGGCCACTCATCTTACAATGCGTGACCGAACTTTGAACACTGGAGCTTTTGGCAATGACCATGCCAAAGCGTGCTGAGTTAAATTAGTGGCTTCTTGCCACGTTTTTCAAGCATTTCTGTCTAAAGGTACCTGCTCAACTGCAAAGGTTCTCGACCATTCGGTGTGTCTTCGTTTATAAGAGTGACCTTTTGGGGTAACTCAGTCGATAGCGACCCGTCCATGCCCACTGATTCACAAATTCTCATTCTTGATGCTGCTAACGTTGAACAGCTGTTAACACCTAAAGAGTGCATTGAATTGATGGCACAAACGCTGGCTGAATTGGCTGAAGGAAACTTCCATCAGCCGCTGCGTATGGTCGTTCGCCCACCAGAAGCAAAAGGGTTGTTAGGGCTGATGCCGAGCTATCGCATTAGTGAGCCACCGCTATACGGGCTAAAAGCAATTGGTGTCTTCCCGGAGAATCCTAAGATAGGTAAAGACGCGCATCAGGGAAGCGTGATGCTCTTCAGCGGTGAAACAGGTGAGTTGCTCTCACTTATGAATGCCTCGTCCATCACCGCGATCCGAACTGCTGCAGTTTCGGCAGTAGCCACTCGACTGTTGGCACGGCCCGACGCTGCACAACTGGCGATTATTGGATCGGGGGTTCAGGCACGGAGTCACCTGACTGCCCTTGCTTGTGTGCGAGAGATTGAACGGACTCGAGTGGTGAGTCGAAATCGGCAGCACGCGGAAGAGTACGCTGCGACAATGAGGAAGCATTCTTCATTTCAAATCGAGCCGGTCACGACTGTCAGAGAGGCGGTTGAAGGGGCAGACATCATCGTCACTGCAACAAACTCTCACGAGCCGGTGATTGATCGGCAGTGGATTTCACCAGGCGCACATATCAATGCGGTTGGAACACACTCTGCGGCATCACGCGAGATCGACGGCCCAACCATGGCAGCAGCGAGAGTGTTTGTCGATCGTCGTGAGTCGGCGATTAATGAAGCAGGCGATTATGTACTTGCACTTAAAGAAGGTCTGATCACGGAAGAGAGCATTGTAGGTGAGATTGGTGAGGTCCTGGTCGGAACTAAACAGGGGCGACTGACTCGTGACGAGATAACTCTGTTCAAGTCGCTTGGCCTGGCTGTCGAAGATTTGGCCTGTGCTCAGTTTTTGTTCGAAAAGGCTCAACAAGAAGGTTGCGGAACTTGGGTCCAGTTCTAAGGATGAGGGATGAAGGATGAAGGCTCTCTTTTCATCCTTCATCCCTCATCCTTCATCCTTCAAATCAGCCGATCACCTTCGTTGACGGCATCCTGCCTGTAATGACAACCTCGACTCTGTCGATTGTGTTGCGCGGCCTGTGCAACTATCAACGCGACCTCCACCGCATTTCGTAACCCGATCAAACCATCTGACAGTTTCGTCGTGCGGTAGAAGGTTTCGATTTCATTCCACAAGTGCCGAAGCTCACGAATCGCCCGAGAAAGTCGGTCTGCATTTCTCACTAATCCGACGTAGTGCCACATGATGTTTTGGATCGTCTGCATATCTCCTTGAATCAATGCAGGGTCGGGGTCTGCGCTGAGACCACTTTCATCCCAACGCGGAATGTCTTCGAACCTTGGACGCACGGTCGAACTCGAAGAAAGCCGCTCTTCAATCTTCAGAGCAGCACGGTTGCCCCAAACGAGTCCTTCAAGCAACGAGGTCGACGCCAGGCGATTGGCGCCATGAACCCCTGTGCAACTTATCTCACCAATGGCATACAGATTTTCGATATTGGACGCACCCCATTCGTCAACTAACACGCCACCACAGAAGTAATGCGCTGCAGGAACCACTGGCACAGGCTCACGCGAGAAATCAATGCCCACCTTCAAGCACTGCTCATAAATGTAGGGAAACCTTTTGCGAATGTGAGTGCTGGGCATGTGCGAAGCAAGATCTAGCAGCACGTGAGAGTAGCCGTGCGTTTCCATCTCATGGTGAATAGCACGAGCGACGACGTCGCGAGGCGCAAGATCTTTCCACTGCGGAGAGTATTGAGCCATGAAGGGACGAAGATCCGGGGTCAACAAGATGCCGCCTTCACCACGAACTGCTTCACTAATCAGCAATCCTTCGGCGCCGGGAGCTGCCAATGCCGTTGGGTGAAACTGAACATATTCTGCATTTGCGATGCGCGCGCCCGCTCGATGCGCCATAGCTAATCCATCGCCGCGCGACCCCCGAGGGTTCGTCGTGTTGCGATAGATGCGACCCAGTCCTCCTGTAGCCAAAACCGTAGCATTCGAAAGATGTCTGTGTACTTTGTTTTCCGTTCGATCGAAGACATAACAGCCATGACACGAGATAGGCCGATAGTTGTCGAGCGGATCGCGTGAGTGGTGGGGAAAAGTGATCAGATCTACCGCGGTGGCATTCGTCACCAGCTTCACGTTCTCACATTTATCGAGCGCAGCGGACAAGCCTTGCATGATCGCTTGGCCAGTCATATCGCCGACATGAAGTATTCTGCGTCGAGAGTGAGCTGCTTCCTGACCCCAAAGAGGTTCGCCTGTTTCGGCATGATCGAATACAACGCCGGCTGTCTTCTCCAACACCTCTGTTAGCAGAGGTGGTCCTTCAGTAGCGAGAATCCGAGCGGCCTCCGGCGAACTAACGCCTGCACCTGCGGCCAAAATATCCTGAAGAAGAAGTTCGGCGCTGTCGTCGAGACCGCTGCCGATAATTCCCCCTTGCGCATATTTAGTGTTGGATTCTTGAGGTTCACGTGCGCGCGTGATGAGGGTGATTTGGCGCGAGCGGTTGCGAGCGAGACGAAGAGCGGCAGTTGCTCCTGCAATTCCACCACCGATTATGAGAACTTCAGTTTCAGCCACAGCGCCTCAATTCGACAGTAACTAAAAACATCCACAGATTACACAGATTACGCAGATTAACGATTTTAAAGAGACGTTGAAGGTTATCACCTCCTTCAACTTAACTCATTAACATCCTAATCTGCGTAATCTGCGTAATCTGTGGATGTCTTTTTAGCCGATCGCCAGCATCCTCTCAACTGCCCGGTACGCCTTGCGTCGAATGTCTTCGTCGATCTGAATCTCAAATTGCTCTTTCTGCAAAGCGAGAAGGGTGTCTTCGAGAGTGATCTCATTCATATGCGGACAACGGACACTACAAAGCCGAAGCATTTGCTTGTCAGGATTACTCGCGGCCACGTTGTCACCCATCGAACATTCCGTTAGTAAGAGATAGCGCGGCGCTCGCGTCTTTTCGACATAACGAATCATTGCCGTCGTGCTGCCTGAGAAATCCGAAGCTTCAACAACCGCGGGACTGCATTCAGGATGCGCCAGGATCACAACATCCGGAAACTGCTTTCGCACGTTCTTTATGTCCTCGACGGTGAACTTCTCGTGCACTTCACACCGGCCTGGCCACCCAACCATCTGATAATCAAGCTGCTCCGGAAATTGATGTCTCGGATCACGCGTCGGAAAGATGATGTGCTTTCCTGTTTCGCGAGCCACGTTCCCTGCCAGGTATTCGTCAGGTATGAAAATCACTTTGTCGGTATGTAGCGATTCAACAACGGCAACGGCATTCGAGGACGTGCAGCAGATGTCTGACTCAGCCTTAACATCTGCGTAGGTGTTGATGTAGGTGACCACAGGTATTCCGGGAAACTTACGCTTCAACTCGCGCACGTCGGCCGAGGTGATGCTTTCGGCCAGGGAACATCCCGCTTTGGGCGAAGGCACGAGGACCTTCTTCGTTGGGTTGAGAATCTTTGCAGTCTCACCCATAAACTTCACGCCACAGAAAACAATAATGTCCTTATGGGAAGCCGCGGCTCTGCGACTCAACTCGAGAGAGTCGCCAACGTAATCGGGAATCGAATAGAAGAGGGCCGGCTCCATGTAATTGTGACCAAGGATCAGCGCGTTCTTTTGGGCTTTGAGACGATTGATCTCAACCGCCAACTCCGCTTTCATCTTCAATTCGAAATCCGGCACGGTATCGGCAAGCTTCGCCTTCAGGTGTTCGTACATGCCCACGCTTGTGGTTGTATCGTTCATTACTTCCAACATCGACATAAGCTCCGCCCAATCATTAGTTGATCCATCTGCGGTTTTAGTTTTCTGATGCCGCCCATTTTAGGCTCACGTCAAACACAGGCGCCGAGTGCGTCAAAGCTCCGACTGAGATGAAATCAACCCCAGTTTCAGCAACTTCCCTCACATTTCCCAAGCCGATATTTCCGGAAGCTTCTAACTTCGCTCGTCCGCGGTTAATCGTCACGGCTTCTTTCATCAATTCGATAGTCATGTTATCGAGCAGCATCCGTTGGACTCCGAGTTCCAAAGCCTCCTCTAAATCGTCGAGGGTTCTTACTTCAACCTCGATTTCAAGTTTCGTTCCACTTGCTCGCACGCGGTCTACCGCTGCGGTTATTGATCCCGCAAAATCGATGTGGTTGTCTTTAATTAAGACCATGTCGAACAAACCGGCTCTGTGATTCTGACCGCCACCAAGTTTCACAGCCAACTTGTCGGTGATGCGCAAACCCGGAGCTGTTTTGCGAGTATCAAGAATCACCGCTTTAGTCCCGGCGACAGCATCTACAAATTGACGAGTGAGGGTCGCGATTCCTGACATACGACCAAGAAAATTCAATGCTGTTCGCTCACCTGTTAACAAGGCACGAGCGGAACCGCGAACTTCGGCCAACACCGTTCCTGCGTCGACTACGCCGCCGTCACGGCAATTTGCGTCAACGATGACGGCACTACTCAACTCCTCAAAGACCGCCCTTGCAATTTCAAGCCCGGCGACAACCCCAGACTGCTTCGAAGTTATTCGGCCCCGGAGCACTGCAACGGCGGGGACAATACTGTCAGTAGTAACATCGCCAGTTCCTATGTCCTCCTCCAGAGCGCGGCGAATGCACCTTCGGATGTGGTCGTTCGGCTCAGTCTTGGTTCTGGTCATTTCGGTAAACAGTTATCTTGCAACAAGGAGGGTGCAGGAAGCAAAGACAGCCAGATGTCCGATACGCTTCAGCTTGTCGTTGTGATGCGACAGATTCAAGCTTAAAGGAATGGGTCAAGCAAGTGTCCGAGTTGGCTAACGGACAGGCAGCACGCTCTACATAGCAATCGCAGAACGCACGTTTGAGCGCTGTGGCGGAACTTGGAAAGCTGAGGCTTCCGAGCTGGTTGAGATTGGTTTGGTAATCAGGTGAAGAAGAACCTCGCAAACCTTTCGGCTCCCAGTGCCGATTGTGTTGCCATTCTCGTCTTGAATTAGATGCAGCTTTCCGTCGAGATCCAAAGGGAACATCATGGGGGTGGAGTACATAATCTTTATTTTGGGATTCGGTGGAATTTGAGTGTCAATAGAAAGAAACTGCCTTCTTCATTAAGACTTACAATGCGGTGCCAATTCCAGCGACTCGATCACTCCTTATCGAGGCCCGTATTTCCTGTGAGTCGCGGTCGCTTCCGTTTACGCCATAATTTCTTTTTGTACATCGCGTGTCCGGTCGTAATGTCTTACTATCTCGCGAGGATTCCGGATCCAAGAGGTTGCTTCTTTTATCGTAGGTTTCGTTGCTTGATTCGCAGCGGCAACTCAACCGTTCGCCGTTTAGAAACTCAACAACAGTGATAGAACAAGCAGTGTCCCATTATCGGATTCTACGGAAGCTCGGCGCGGGCGGCATGGGCGAGGTCTATCTGGCCGAAGACACGAAGCTCAATCGTAAAGTGGCGTTAAAGTTCTTACCCGTTGATGCTGCGCCTAACCGGGAACGGACCCACCGCTTTCTGCAAGAAGCACGCGCCGCCGCTAAACTGCATCACGGAAACATCGCTCACATTTACGAAATTGGCGAAGCGAATGGCAAGACCTTCATTGTTATGGAGTACGTCGAAGGGCAGACGCTCGACGACAGGATCAATAGCGTCGCCACCACATATCTTGATGAGATCCTTCGCATTGGTATCGAGACCGCTGACGCTCTTGAGGAGGCACACAATGCTGGTATTACGCACCGCGACATCAAACCCTCAAACATCATGATCACTGAGCGTGGCCAGGTGAAGGTCTTTGACTTCGGTTTGGCAAAATTGACGGCAACGGGTTTTGAGCAAACAGGGGCCGAGCTCCCTACGCAAATCAAAACAAGTCCTGGCGTATTGCTGGGGACGGTACAGTATATGTCGCCGGAGCAGGCCTTAGGGCGCGAGGTTGATCACCGTACTGATATTTTCTCTTTAGGGCTCGTGTTGTACGAGATGGCCACGGGGAAACGGCCCTTCACGGGTGTCACGGCGACGGAAACGATTGATCGTATTCTGCACGCGCAACCGGAGGCAATGGGGCGGCTCAATCCCACGGTTCCGGCAGAACTCGAAAGAATAATCCGCAAGTGTCTTGAGAAGGATAGAGAATGCCGTTACCAATCGGCGCTCGAGTTATTAACTGACCTGCGAAACCTCAGGCGAGACGGCAGCCAGCCATCAGTCATCACCGAGAGGAGTGGGCGTGAAACACTGATACGGCCCCACTATATTTATGTGTTGCTAGCTTTGGTGCTCCTTTCCGTCCTCGGCGGTGCGGGTTATTTCGTGACAAGAAACAAGGCCATAGATTCAGTGGCCGTCTTGCCTTTCACTAATGAGAGCGCCGACCCTAACTTGGAATATCTCTCAGAGGGCATCACAGAGAATCTCATCAACCGCCTTTCGCAAGTTCCTGAGCTGCGTGTGGTGCCCCGCAGCACAGTCTTCCGCTATAAAGGTCCAAACGTTGACCCGCTGGCATCAGCTCGCGCTCTCGGTGTGCGGACAGTGGTTGTGGGAAAGGTTGCACAGCGCGGCGAAACGTTGAGCATTCAGACAGAACTGCTTGATGTTACCAACGAGTCGCAGCTGTGGGGGGAGCAGTATAACCGGAGAGTAACAGACCTGCTTACAATTCAAGACGATATAGCGAGGGGGAAAGTGCTGAAGCCTATCAGCTCTATCTGAAGGGCCGCTATTTCTGGAACAAGCGGTCCCGAGAAGGGATCAGGAAAGGCATCGACTATTTCCGGCAGGCAATTGATTTAGACCCGGGCTATTCTCTGGCTTACGCAGGACTGGCAGATTCGTACAACTTTCTCGGAGCCTTCGGCATTGCCGTGCTTCCTCCTGGGGAGGCGATGCCAAAAGCGAAATCGGCAGCAACTAAGGCGCTGGAAATTGATAGTTCGCTTGTCGAAGCTCACACCTCTCTAGCGTTCATCAGTTTGTACTTCGATTGGAACTGGTCAGTAGCTGAAAGAGGATTCCAGCGGGCTATCGAATTGAATCCTAATTATGCGCCGGCGCACCAATGGTACTCTCACCTATTGATGGCAAGAGGCAGAACCGGCGAGTCCATTGTTGAGGCGAAGCGTGCAATGGAACTCGACCCGCTATCGCTTGCCGCAAACATGAATTTGGGCTGGCAGTATCACTGGGCCAAACAATACGACCTAGCAGTTGAGCAATTACGTAAGACTCTGGAGATCGAGCCGAACTTTGAGCAGGGACATTGGGGGCTCGGGTTAGCTTACGAAGGTAAGGGATCATTCGAAGAGGCCGCGAAAGAGTTTCAGAAAGCGGTGGACCTTTCCGGCGGCGATGCCGTGTACTTGGCGTCACTGGGCCATGCCTATGCGATCGGCGGCAGAAAGGCGGATGCAATGAGGATCCGTGATGAATTGGAGCAACGATCGAAGCTAAGTTATGTTCCACCTTACTGGATGGCAACGCTTTGTATCGGCCTTGGCGAGAAAGACCAAGCGTTTAGGTGGCTGGACAAAGCGTACGAGGAGCGCTCAGGCGGACTGAGTTGGCTTGGTGTCGATCCAAGATTGGATAGTCTACGCTCGGACCCGAGGTTGGCAGCGCTCTCGCAGCGGGTTAGCCTATCATCATGAAGCGTTTTGGTGCGCGCGCGTCGCCAACTGCAATCCCCAGCCTACCAAATCCCTAAATAACGGGAAGTTTTGAGTCGAAGCCCTCAGTTCGCAAGATGTTGACTCCGAATATTAACAATTAGGCAACAATCGTCTGCAACGAACTCATCCCCCAAATTACCTAAGCGGCTAGAAGAGTCCGAACTCTCTCGAAAGCTCGAATAGATCAGAAGCACCATCCTTCTAAACCACCGAACTCCGAATTCTTGACGGCGGTCTTCGCATTCGTCAGATGAGGCGCCACCGCGGCCGCCTTAAGGGTCGATTGTTCAGTCTTCTCAACCAAAT
>Ga0114129_10005975_pt1 | contig 17240 bp, 16 predicted proteins | sample RhiMetdeltSRZDD1_FD_80071 | JGI IMG/M metagenome (GOLD analysis project Ga0114129, IMG submission 80071) | Populus rhizosphere microbial communities from Tennessee, USA - Rhizosphere MetaG P. deltoides SRZDD1 (version 2) (version 2) | ecosystem: Host-associated > Plants > Roots > Rhizosphere >... | reverse complement strand
TGCAGATCTACGGCATCAGTCCGAGCCTGGCGCTGGCGTACGCGGTCGCCTATCACGTCTCCACGTTCCTGCCGATCACGCTGCTCGGCCTGCGCTCGCTTGCGAGCGTCCACCTCCACCTGGGCGACCTGGGTCGGGCACGGACAGCCGATCAATTGGGGGACGCGAGTCCGTGACCGACGCGGTCCGCGTGGCGGCGCACGCCAAGCTCAATCTCCTACTGCGCATTCTCGCGCGTGAAGCGGCGGCGGGTTATCACCAGATCGAGACGGCGTTCGCCCTGCTCGAGCTGACCGACGAGCTGGTAGTGACGCGTACAGCCAGCGGGGTCGCGCTCACCGTGCACGGACCCGACCTCGGTGCGCCGGAGCAGAACCTCGCGGTACGAGCCGCGCGCGCCGTTCTCGAGGCGACGGGGTTCAAGTTCGGCGTGGCGCTCGAGCTGACCAAGCGGATCCCCGTGCGGTCGGGCCTGGGCGGCGGCTCGAGCGACGCGGCGGCGGCCCTGCACGCGGTGAACGCCCTCGCCGACAATGCCGTCCCCCGCCACGAGCTGCTCCACTTCGCCACGCGGCTCGGCGCCGATGTCGCGTTCTTCGCGAGCGGCGCGCCGGCGGCGCTCGCATGGGGCCGGGGCGAGCGGCTGTTCCGCCTCCCCGCCCCGCCGGCCGCGCCGGCGCTCGTGGCCCTGGCGCTGCCGCCCATCGCCGTTGCCACCCCGGACGCGTACGGCTGGTGGGACGAAATGCATCCAGAGCCCGCGCCGCGCGGGCCGCTGCTGCTCGACGCCGACGCGTTCACTGGATGGGGCAGCGTCGGGCGCCTCGGCGGCAACGACTTCGAGATCCCCGTCTTCGGGAAGCATCCGCCGCTGCGCGCGCTGTACGAGCGACTGGCCGGCACACATCCCAATTGGGTGCGGCTGTGCGGCTCGGGGAGCGCCGTGGCCGCGGTGTACGCGAACGCGAGGCTACGGGACGATGCGGCCATGGTGCTGGGCGAGAAGCACCAGCGGCTGATCAAGACAGACACAAGAACGGTGGTGGCGCCGGGACCCGATCCGGCCTAGGCGAACCGGGGGCCTGACCGGCCCGTCAACCGGTGCCTGAGGCGCCGCTGGACGCGGTGCAGCACGCTCAGCACGCGCATCGCGAGGACCAGCGCGCGGGGCGGTGCGTTCACCGGGGCATCCGGCACGCCGGCGATGTGGTGGCTCTTCGCGTGCTGGCGGCACGCCTCCCAATCGAACCCCCAAATGTCGTCGAGCCAAAATTTCCGCGCGCCGTACTCGTTCATGTAGCGCAGCACCTCGAAATCGTGCCAGTAGTACTTCTCCTCGACGACGCTCCGCATGTCGATGCCTGCCTCCTCCCAACGGCGGAACCATCCGGGGGGACACCGCTCTACCCGGCCGGTGCCGGTGAAGTCCACGTGCATGGCATAGCGCAGGCGACGCTTGAACACCCAGGGACAGGTGCCGCGGACGTTCTCGAGCACGCTGTACCAGCGCAGCTTGGACGCGAGGGCGGTAGGGCGGAGGGCGGAATAGTGGAGCACTGCAATCTCGTCGAGCAGCAGGCGGGGCGCATTGTCGGGAATAGGAACCCGGACGCTGTGCATGTCGCGCGGCGCGTGCTCCACGCCATCGTCCACATACCCCAGGGGCGTGAGCCGGTCATGCCGCATGCATTGATCGGGCGTCTCGTACAGATCGACGCGCTCGAAGCACACGATGGTCCCAGGCCGGGCGGCGAGCATCGCGCACCAGCCCGGCGTGTCCAGAGCGTTGGCCGCGAGGATCTCGTCGGCATCGAGCGCCAGGATGACGCGGGGCGGCGGAACGAGCGCGCGCGCCTGCCGCAGCAACAGGAGCTGGCGGTCCCGCTCGTTGAATTCGTCGGTCGGGTTGTCGATGACCGTGACTTTGGGATAGCGGCTGCAGATGGCGCGACTGTCGTCGCTCGAGCGCTGGTCGGCGACGATGATGTGGTCCGCGAATCGGCTGGTCACCGAGAGGAACCGCTCGAGGATCCACGCCTCGTTGCGGACCGGCGTGACCACGACGACGCGAACAGGGTCGGACACGGTTTTACGATACGACGGTGAGCTTGAAAGGGAAACGGCGCGCCGGGTTTGCGGCACCGGAACCGCGCTCGCATACTGGTGCGGTGAACCTCGGCGACTTTCAGGCGGTGTGCGATGAGGGATGGCGCCGGGTCGACGGCACGCCTGGTTACCTGGCCGAGCGGGAGGCCCGCTTTCTGATGCTCGCCGCCGCCGGCGCGCCCACCGTTGGAGCGATCGTGGAAATCGGGAGCTTCAAGGGCCGCTCCACGGTCGGGCTCGGGTACGTGGCGCAGCGCTACGGACTGGGGCGTGTGGTCGCGATCGACCCGCACACGTCGCCCTCCACCACCGACCCGGACCTCGGCACCGATGAGTCTTCCTATGACGAGTTCCAGGAGAACCTGCGCCGGGCGGGCGTCGCGGATGTGGTGGATTGTCGCCGCGCGTTCTCCCATGAGGTGGCACGGGATTGGACCGGGCCCATCCGCCTGCTGTGGATCGACGGCGACCATGTCTACGAAGCCGTGAAGCGGGATCTCGCGCTGTTTCGCCCCTACCTCGCGCCGGGCGCGATCGTGGCGATGCACGATGTCCTGGGGACGTGGCCGGGACCGCTCCGCGTGTTCGTCGAGGACGTGCTGGACTCGGACGACTTCGGGCCCGCCGGTTGCTTCAAGTCGATCGGCTGGGCGCAGTATCGGCCGGCGGACGGTACTGCCTGGCGATTCCGCTGGCGTCGGCGGCGTCTCGCCGCGGCGGCGCGCCGGCTCATTCCGGTGGCACAAGCGGGCTGGGCGACGACCGGCCTGAGCCGCTGGCGCCATAAGCTCTGGTGGAGCCTGTTGCCGCATCGCGCCGTCGATCCCGCCCGGTGGGTCGCGCAGGTGGCGATCAAGTAGCGGCCCCGGAGCCGGCACCATATTGTGGTAGGCGAGGCACGCGAGGAGGGCCGATGGCGGAACAACTGGTCGGGACCGTGGTCCACTACTTCAAGGGACCGAGCGTCGCCGTCGTGCGCGTGACGGAGGGCGCGCTGGCGGTCGGCGATCGCATCCGGTTTCACGGCCATACCACCGATTTCACCGAGCAGATCACATCGATGGAAGTGAACCATCAGAAGGTCCCGCTGGCGAAGGCCGGCGACGAGGTCGCCATCCAGGTGGCCGACCGCACCCGCCAGCACGATCAAGTCTTCAAGGTGACTCCATGAACGAGCAAGCCTTCAATCTGTCGGTCAGGAAATTTCTCAAGCATTTCGGCGTCGACGCGCAGCGCGAGATCGAAAAGACCGTCGATGCGGCGTTGCGTGCCGGCAAGCTCAAAGGCACGGAGACCCTCAAGGCGCGGGCCCGGCTCGAGATCCAGGGATTGCCGACGAACCTGGTGATCGAGCAGGACATCACGTTAGCGTAGCGCCGGCATGCGATCCCTCATCCCTGCAGTGCTGCTGCTGGCGTACGCGTGCGGCTCCTCGAATCCCGAGCCGGTTTCGGCGCCCACACCTGCTGCCGATTCCGCCGCACTCGCTCGTGCCACGCCGCATGCGTTCATCACGGCCCGCGAGCAGTACTACGACATCGACGGTTCGAGCGCGGGAGCGTTGCGGGACCAGATCCACCGTCTCGGGCCCAAGGACGAGACCGGCAAGTCGCAAGACGCCTTGACCGTGTGGAGCGTTGAGTCGGGCTACGCCGCGGCGCAGCGCGGAGACAGCTGCGTCCTGCGCGACGTGAAGGTCACGCTCAACGTTGCAGTCACGCTGCCCCGCTGGAAGCCACCGGCGACGGCGACCGCCCAGCTGGTGAGGACGTGGCAAGCCTACCTCAAGGCCGTTCGGCTCCATGAGGCAGGGCACCGCACCATCGCCGAGCGCAACGCCCGCGAGGTGATGGCCGCGCTCACGCCGCTCCGGGGGACGAATTGCGACAAACTCTTGACCGAAGCGTCGAACACGGTGGAGCGGATCGTGGCGGACGGCCGGGCGAGGAATCGCGCGTACGATGTACAAACGCAGCACGGCCAGACGCAGGGCGTGGAACTCGGGCCGTGATCAGCATGATGTCGGGGCAACTAGAGTGGGGGCGCAGCATGCTGCGCCCCTACGTTTGGCCACGGCCGCCCATGTAGATTTGCGTCGCACTGGCCCCTCGTCCAACGGCAGGACACCAGACTTTGGATCTGGGTATGGTGGTTCGAATCCACCGGGGCCAATTCCCATCCCCGCTGCGCGTTCGTCCACTGGAGGTAAACAGATGAATTGGCGAGTCATCCGGACGGCGACCCTCCTAGCGGTCCTCGCGCGGACGCTGGAAGCCCAGACCCCCCAGACCGGGTTCTTGGACCGCCGTGTTTCCGTGGCAGGCCAGTCTCACCACTACCAGGTGTTCGTTCCTTTCTCTTATACAGCGTCGCAGCGCTGGCCCGTCATCCTCTTCTTGCACGGCGCCGGCGAGCGCGGCGACGACGGTCTCATTCAGACCCAAGTGGGCTTGGGCGCCGCCGTGCGCCAGAATGCCGCGCGTTTCCCGGCGATCATCGTCTTCCCGCAGATGCCAGCGGAGTCGGCCTGGACAGGGACGCCGGCGCAAGTCGCCATCGCCGCGCTCGAGCAAGTGAGCCGAGAGTTCCAAATCGATTCCGACCGCGTGTATCTCACGGGCCTGTCCATGGGCGGCAATGGGGTGTGGTACCTCGCGTATCGCTATCCCTCCCGCTTTGCGGCCCTCGTCCCGATCTGCGGTTTCGTTACGGCGTTCTTTCCCACGACCCGCCCGTTCGCGCCGGTCGTTCCCGCGGATAGCGGCCCACCCTTCGAAGCGCTTGCGCGTCAGCTGCGGCGGGTCCCGACGTGGATCGTCCATGGTGAGATCGACGGGGCGGTTCCAGTAGAACAGTCGCGTCAGGCCGCGGCGGCCCTCAAGGCTGTCGGCGCGCCTGTTCAGTATTTCGAAGTACTGGGGACGAATCACAACGTGTGGGACGCGGCATATGGGTCGCCAGCGCTGGTGAGTTGGCTCTTCGCGCAACGCCGGTCGCGCTGATTGATGTTCGAGTCCACCGGGGCCAATTCCTCGACGATAATCACGCATCCTGAGATGCCGCAGGCGTCGCGCGCGCGCCGTCCCTGGGTAGCGGTAGTCCTGACCATCCTGACGCCCGGGCTCGGTCACCTCTACGCGGGCGCACCCCGCCGCGCCCTCGGCTTCTGGGTTTTGAGCCTCGCCGCCGGCGTCGCTGCCGTGGCCATCCTGTCGGCGGTCGCCATTCTATCGGTCGTACCGGGGTCGTTGCTACTCGTTGCCGGGATCCTCAGCACGCCAGTGATTGTCGGGTTAATCGCGTGGAGCGCGGCCCGCACTGCACGCAATGCAAGAGTCGATTTCGCGCCGCGTAGCTACAATCGTTGGTGGGTCTACCTCGGGATCGTCCTGGCCGTCGCGTTCCTCGTTGAGCCTCCGTACCTGAGTGTCATAAAGAAGACGATCCTCCAGGCTTACCAAATTCCCTCGTCCAGCATGGAGCCGACCCTCCTGGCGGGTGACTTCATCCTGGCCAAGCCGCTCCGCCGGGCTCCGGAGCGAGGGGAGATCGTCGTCTACCGACGCCGGGGTGTCGCATACATGAAGCGTGTCGTCGGCCTACCCGCCGACACGTTGTCGATGCAGAACGGCACGCTGTTCGTCAATGGGCATCCGGTTACGGAGCCCTACGCGTCGCATCACCTCGAGCGCAGTCTCTTCGATCAGGACTTTTTATGGCAGCGCGAATACCTGGCTCCTGGAGCGGAAAGGGCGACGTATCACCCGACTCTCACGTTCTGGGGGCCTATCGTGGTCCCAGCACGCGACTACTTCGTGCTCGGCGATAACCGCGGGGAAAGCGCCGACAGCAGGTACACAGGATTTGTTTCGGCCGATTCGGTTATCCAACGTCCCACTGTCATATACTTGTCGCGCGATCGAGAGACCGGTCATATTCGGTGGGCTCGGATCGGCACAGTTGTCAACGGCGTACGATGAAGTTGTCAAACAACATGACCGACCACCTCACCCGACGTGATTTCGTGACCGCCGCAAGCGCGCTGGCCGGCGCCGCACTCTTGCCCACCGCCGCCACGGCCGGGCGGGCGCCCGCCGACGGCACCGTGGTTCTGTTCCAGGGCGACTCGATCACCGACGCCGGCCGGGACCGCGGCGTTGCCGACCCGAACTCGGCGAGTGCGCTCGGCTCGGGCTACCCACTCCTCGTCGCATCGGCCGCGCTCGCGGCGCACCCCGACCGTGGCCTGCGGTTCTACAATCGCGGCATCAGCGGCAACAAGGTCCCGGACCTCGAGGCACGCTGGACCGCCGACGCCCTGGCGCTCAAGCCCGATGTGCTCAGCATCCTGATCGGCGTGAACGATTTCTGGCACAAGCTGAGCAGCGGCTACACCGGCACGGTGGAGGACTACGAGCACCAGTACACCTCGCTGCTCGATGCCACGCGGCGCGCGCTGCCCGACGTACGGCTCATCGTGCTCGAGCCGTTCGTGCTGCGCTGCGGCGCCGTGGACGATCGCTGGTTCCCCGAATTCGACCAGCGTCGCGCCGCCGCCGAGCGGGTCGCCCGGCGCTCGGGCGCAGCGTTCGTCGCGCTCCAGCAAGTGTTCAACGACCTGGCGCGGCGCAGCACGCCGCAATACTGGGCCGCCGATGGCGTCCACCCCACACCCGCCGGCCACGCCGCCATCGCGGAGCAATGGCGTCACGCCGCGAAGCTGTGATCGTCGCGTCCACCCTCGGACTGCTGTCCCTCGCCGCCCGCCTGGCGGCGCAGGGCACGCCGTTGGAGGCGTTCCGGGACAACATCGCGGCGATCCACGCGCGCAATCGCGCCGCATATCTCTCTCATTATCTCCACACACCGGCGCTCGCGCGCGTTGGCCCGGACGGGCTGCACCAGGGATACGAAGAGTTCGCCCAGGGCGCCGGCGCCGGCTGGCCCGACACACTGGTCGCGACACACTTCCGCATCGTGCCGCTCACCCTGGACGTGGCCTACGGCGTGTACCGCTACCGCGTGGTCGATTCGAGCGGCAGCGCGCGCGGCGTCAGCGAGCGCGTCCTGGTGCGCACCCCCGATGGATGGAAGGTTGCGGTGACCACGGCGTTCCCGACGCCCGACGCCGCGCCGCCACCCCTCGCGATCGTGGGGGCGACGCTCGTGGACGGCACCGGCGCGGCGGCGGTACGGAACGCCGTGGTCGTGATGCGCGAAGGCCGGATCGCCTGTGCCGGCCCGCGGGCCACGTGCCCCGTGCCAGCCGACGCCGACACCGTGAGCGCCGTCGGCAAGTGGATCATCCCCGGTTTGATCGACACCCACGTACACTTTTCCCAAACGGGCTGGGTCGACGGTCGACCCGACGCCTTGGACCTGCGCGATCGCTACCCCTACGAGACTGTGGAGGCGGAGCTGCGCGCCCGGCCCGAGCGATTCTTTCGCTCCTACCTCTGCAGCGGCGTGACGTCCGTCTTCGACGTCGGTGGCTACCCCTGGACTCTCGAGCTCCAGGAGCGCACCGCCCGCAGCACGACAGCCCCGCGCGTCCTGGCCGCCGGGTCGCTCCTCTCAACGATCGACTTCTGGTTGAACCTGCCCGACCAACGCCAGTTCATCTATATGGCAGACTCGGCCACCGTGCGTCAGGCCGTCCGCGCGCACAAGACGTGGGGCGCCGCGGCGATGAAGGTGTGGTACATCATGCCGCCCCAGCCGCCCGACACCGCTCGCGTGTCCAACCTCATGCGCGTGGCCGGCGACGAGGCCCGGAAGGTCGGCCTGCCGCTCATCGTGCACGCGACCGGCCTGTGGGAAGCGAAGGACGCACTGCGGGCGGGCGCGCGCGTGCTGGTGCACTCGGTCTGGTCGGCTCCCGTGGACGACGAGTTCCTGACCCTCGCGCGGCGGCAGGGAACGATCTATGTCCCGACCCTGACCGTGCCCGACGGCTACCGCCAGGTGGCGGCCCGGCGCTTCGCCCGGGAGCGACAGCCCCTGGCCTGCGTCGACCCCGCGACGCGAGCCAAAGCCTTGGCCACCGACACGGTCGCGCTCGCGCAGCGCCCCAGTGACTCGCTGCTCGCGGCGCGAACGGCGCGGACCGCCCGATCGTTCGCTCAGGCCCAGGCGAACCTCAAGCGGGTGCACGATGCGGGCATTCCCATTGCCCTGGGCACTGATGCCGGCAACCCGCTCACCCTGCATGGGGCGTCGGTGTTCATGGAGCTCGAGGGGATGCAGGCTTCGGGCCTCACGCCGCGCGACGTGCTCGTCGCGGCGACCGCGAACGCGGCTCGCGCCCTCGGGCTCGACAGCACCGGCACCGTCAGCGCCGGCGCCACGGCGGACCTGGTGGTGCTGGATGCCGATCCGCTGGCCGACATCCGCAACGTCCGGCAGATCGCCCTGGTGGTCCGCCGGGGTGAGGTGTACACGCGCCACGAGTTGGAATACTAGAAGCGGCCCCCCCGACCACCCTACCACGAGGTTCCGTTCGTATGCGCATGAGCGCCCGTCCGATCGCCGCCTGCGGCCTTGGCATCCTGCTCCTCGCTCTCGCGCCGGCTCCGACCGGTGACCTCCGCGGCTTCACGGCCGAGTCCGCCAAGGTCCAGCGCGACTGGGAGGCCAAGTTCCGCGCGATCCCGTCGCCCGACTCACTGCGCGAGTACATGCGGCACCTGTCGGCGCGCCCGCATCACGTCGGCTCGCCGTACGACAAGGACAACGCCGACTGGATCCTCGCCAAGTTCAAGAGCTTCGGGCTCGACGCGCGGATTGAGACGTTCGACGTGCTGTTCCCCACGCCGAAGGAGCGGGTGGTGGAGCTGGTGGCGCCCACGAAGTTCCTCGCCAGGCTGCAGGAGCCCCCGGTCCCGGGCGACCCGACGTCGAGCCAGCAGGCCGAGCAGCTGCCCACCTACAACGCCTATTCGATCGACGGCGATGTCACCGCTCCCCTCGTGTACGTGAACTACGGCGTGCCGGCGGATTACGAGCGGCTCCAGCGCATGGGCGTCTCGGTGAAGGGCGCCATCGTGATCGCGCGCTACTTCGGATCGTGGCGCGGCATCAAGCCGAAGGTGGCGGCCGAGCACGGCGCGGTGGGCTGCATCATCTACTCCGATCCCCGGGACGACGGCTTCACGCAGGGCGACGTGTACCCGCAAGGTCCGTGGCGCCCCAAAGACGGCGTGCAGCGTGGCAGCGTGATGGACATGCCGCTCTACCCCGGCGACCCGCTCACGCCCGGTGTGGGAGCCACTAAGGACGCGAAGCGGCTGCAGGTGAGCGAGGCGCCGACCATCACCAAGATCCCCGTATTGCCGATTTCCTACGGCGACGCGCAGCCGCTGCTCGCGGCCCTGCGCGGGACCATGGCGCCGCAGGAGTGGCGCGGCGGGCTCGGCATCACCTATCACGTCGGCCCCGGACCCGCCAAAGTGCACCTGCGCGTCAAGTCCGACTGGAGCTTGAAGACGCTGTACGACGTGATCGCACGCATCCCCGGCGCGGCCGCGCCGGACGAATGGGTGATCCGCGGCAACCATCACGACGCCTGGGTGAACGGCGCCGAAGACCCGATCTCGGGTCTGGTGCCGCTGCTCGAGGAGGCGCGGGCGTACGGTCAGCTGCTCAAGCAGGGCTGGAAGCCGCGTCGCACCATCATCTACGCGGCGTGGGACGGTGAGGAGCCCGCGCTGCTGGGCTCGACCGAGTGGGTCGAGGCCCATGCCGACGAGCTGGGCGCGAAGGCCGTGGCGTACCTGAACAGCGACACCAACAACCGCGGCTACTTGGACATGGGCGGCTCGCATTCGCTCGAGGCGTTCATCAACGACGTGGCGCGGGACATCGAGGATCCGGAGACGAAGCTCAGCGCCTGGAAGCGGGCCCAGCTTCGCGCCATCGCCGACGCGAGCTCGTCCGAGCTCCGGCAGGAGGCGCGACAGCGGGCCGATCTGCGCATCGAAGCGCTCGGATCCGGCTCGGACTTCACGCCGTTCCTGCAGCACATCGGGGTCCCGACCTTGAACCTGGGCTTCGGCGGCGAGGGCGGCGGGGGCATCTACCATTCGATCTACGACGACTTCAAGTGGTACACCACGTTCGACGACACATCGTTCGTGTACGGCCGCGCTCTCGCTCAGACGGTAGGCACGGCGGTGATGCGGCTCGCCGACGCCGAAGTCGTGCCGTACCAGTTCACCGCCTTCGGCGAGACGGTGGGCCGCTACGTGAAAGAGGTGGAGAAGCTGCTGCAGGAGAAACAGGACACGGTACGCGAGCGCAATCGCCAGCTCGACGAAGGCGTGTTCACCGCAACCGCCGACCCCCGCGTGCCGTCGGTCGCGCCCGCGCGGGAAGAGCTGCCGCCGTATCTGAGCTTCGCGCCGCTCGACAACGCGGTGGATGCGCTCAATCGCGCGGCGGAGCGCTACGAGCGCGCCTTTTCGAAAGCGCAGGCCAACGGCGGCGCCGCGCTCGCGAAGCCCGAGGTGCAGGCGTTGAACGCTACGCTGCGCCAGAGCGAGCGGGCGCTCATGAGCGCCACCGGTCTCCCGCGGCGCCCCTGGTACCGCCACCAGATCTACGCGCCCGGGTTTTACACGGGCTACGGCGTCAAGACGCTCCCCGGCGTGCGCGAGGCGATCGAGCAGAAAAACTGGTCGGAAGCCGAGCAGCAGATCGCGGCTACCGCGCAAGCGCTGACCGCGCACTCCAGCGTGGTCGCCCGGGCGGCGGAGCAGCTCGAGAAGCTCGCGCCCTAGGCCACGGTTGACGCCGCGGCTGCCGACCGCCTACAATGCGAGGCGAACGAGATACAGGGGGGCCCGCATGCGACGTACGATCCGGACGGCTGCGCTCACCGCCATCCTGCTGCTGCCGCTCGTCATCTCAGCCCCGGCGGACTGGGGCGCGCTCACCTCGGCGCAGCCCGCCCCGTCCTACACCTACCAGGGCACTGTCCGCGCCGTAAACGCCAGGGCCGGGACGCTCGAGCTGATCACCGGCGTCGGGATGTCCCTGCGCGTCGTGCGCGTGAAGACGGCGCCGACCACCCGCCTCTTGGCCGGCTTGAAGCCCGGGGACGTAGTGCGCGCCGAGTGCCGGCGCACTCCCGCGGGGCTGGTCGCTGATCGGGTCGAGAAGCTCGAGGTCGGTGCACGGTGACCCGCCCTTGGGTTGTCCTCGCCCTCCCGCTCCTGGCGGTAGGCTGTCAGAAGCCGGTGAAGCCGGGTGATCCCTTGGGCGAGCTCTCGCGCGCGGAGCGCGATCGGTTCGACCGGGGGAAGGTCGTGTTCGACAGCGTGTTCACCCCCGAGACGGGGCTCGGTCCCTTGTTTAACGCGACCGGCTGCGGCGAATGCCATGAGAATCCGGCCGGTGGGCGAGGCGACGAGGTCGAAGTCCACGCGACGGCGTTCCACGCGCCCGTCTGCGATCCGCTCGCACAAGAAGGAGGACCGGTGATTCAGCAACACACCACCCCGGCCCTCAAGCAGGCCCTCGGCATCGACCAGGAACCCTTCCCGCCCTCCGCGACGGCGCGCGCGATGCGCACGTCGCCGGTCATCTTTGGCCGCGGCTTACTCGACCTCGTGCCCGACTCCGTCCTCCTCGCCTATGCCGACCCCGACGACCGGAACCACGATGGGGTAAGAGGGCGACCCAACCGCTTCGTGGACGGTCGCATCGGGCGGTTTGGACGGAAGGGCTTTGTTCCGACGTTGCGGGAGTTCAACGCGGGGGCGTTCGCGGCTGAGATGAGCGTCACGAATCCCGCGCAGCCGACCGAAGAGGACGTCGGCGGCAAGCCGCCCCCCGCGGGCGTCGACCCGGCGCCCGATCCCGAGATCAACCAGGAGCAGCTGGACTTGACCGACGACTTCGTGCGCTTCCTCGCGCCGCCGACGCCGTTGAAGCTCGGCAAGGACGGGCGGCACGGCCGCGACCTCTTCTCCCAGATCGGGTGCGCGACCTGCCACATCCCCACCCTGCGCACCGGGTACAGCCCAGTCCAAGCCCTGAGCAACCGGGAGTTTGCCGCCTACAGCGACCTCCTGCTGCACGATATGGGGGCCGACCTGGCGGACATCTGCCTCGGCCTCGCCACCCCGGCGGATTTCCGCACGGAGCCGCTCCTCGATCTGCGCGGCGCGGAGCATTTCCTCCACGACGGCCGGGCGACCACGCTCGAGCAGGCGATCGAGCTGCATGGGGGCGAGGGCTCAGGCGCGCGCGACCGGTTCAAGGGGCTTCCGGCCGCCGACCGCGCGGCGCTCGTCGCCTTCCTCAAGTCGCTGTAAGAAACGGCCCCGGCCGGGGGCTTGAAGAAATCCACAGGGCTTTTTAGCATCCCTGCGCCTATGCCCTTCCTATCTGTAAGCGACGTTTCCAAGCAATTCGGCGGCGTGACCGCGGTCGACCATGTCTCCTTTGCCGTCGACCGCGGTCAGGTGGTGGGCTTCCTCGGTCCGAATGGGGCGGGCAAGTCCACAACCATGCGCATGATCACGCAGTACTACGAGCCCGACACCGGTGCGATCACGCTCGACGGGGTCCCGCTCGCCGACGCGTCCCTGGCCGCGAAGCGCCGCATCGGGTATCTCGCCGAGAACAACCCGCTGTACGAAGACATGCTGGTCCACGATTACCTCGCCTTCATCGCCGATCTGCGCGAGCTGGCGGGCCTGTCCCGCCGGCAGGCGCTGGACGCCGCGGTTACGTCGACCGGCATCGAAAGCGTCTACTACCGTCCGATCGCCGAGCTCTCGAAGGGATTCCGCCAGCGCGTCGGCCTGGCGCAGGCGATCCTGCACCGCCCCGATCTGCTGGTGCTCGACGAGCCGACCGAGGGGCTCGACCCGAACCAGCGCGTCGAGATCCGCCGGTTGATCGGGGCGCTCGGGAAAGACCGCACCGTCATCCTCTCGACGCACGTGCTCTCCGAGGTACAGCAGACCTGCTCGCGCCTGCTGATCATCAACCGGGGCAAGATCGTGGCCGATGGAGCGGTGGACCGGCTGATCGCCCAGGCAGCGGGAGCGGTCGAAATCGCCGTGGAGGCCTCCGGGGCGGGAGTCGCAGAGGCGCTCGGAAAGCTGCCGGGAGTTCGTCGCGTCACGCCCTCCGCGGTCCCGGCAGACGGCCGTGTCGCGGTCACCCTCACCGTCGACGGCGCGCGGGACCTCCGGCCCGAGATCTTCGCGCTCGCGCAAGCCCGCGGCTGGACCCTGTACGAGCTGCACCGGCAGGCCGGAACCCTCGAGGACCTGTTCCAACAGCTCACGCAGGGGGGAGCCTGACAATGCGGGCGACGTGGACCATTGCCCGGCGCGAGCTCAAGGCGCTATTCGACCAGCCGACGGCCTACATCCTGCTGGTCGTCTTCGCCGGCGTGAACGGTTTCCTCACTTTTCGTCAGGTGGACCTCTACGGCGTCGCGTCGCTACGCCCGATGTTCGACTTCCTCCCCTGGGTGCTGCTGTTTCTCGTCCCCGCGGTGACCATGCGCGCGCTCGCCGAAGACGCGCGTTCCGGCACGCTCGAGGTGGTGCTGGCACAGCCGATCAGCGAGCTGGAGCTGCTGCTCGGCAAGTACGTCGGCCAGGTCCTGTTCCTGTGGCTCGCACTCGCCATCACGCTCACCATCCCGCTCGGCCTCGCGCTGGGCACCGGACCTCAGGTGGGGATCCTGATCGCGCAATATGTCGGTGCGGCTCTGTTGATCCTCGGGCTCGCCGGCGTCGGAGTCTGGGCGTCGAGCGTCACGCGCAACCAGATCACCGCGTTCATCCTCGCGGTGACGGTCATGTTCGCCCTGATCCTCGTCGGGCTCGACCCTCTGGTCGTGGGCCTCCCACCCCAGCTCGGAGCGATCGCCGCGTCGCTCGGCGTGCTGTCTCACTTCTCGAGCATCGCCCGGGGCGTGATCGACCTGCGCGACGCGGTCTACTTCGTCACCCTCGCCGTGCTGTTCCTGGTGCTCGCGTATTTCGCGCTGCTGTCGCGCAAGGTTACGCCCCAGGGCGAGGCGCTCAAACGGCTGCGGCTGGGTACGGCGTTGCTCGCGGTGGCGGTGATCGTGGTGAACCTGTTCGGACGCCGCATCGGCGGCCGAATCGATCTGACGCCGGGGAATTCGTTCACGCTGTCCGCCGCCACGCGCCAACTGCTCGGCACCCTCCCCGACTTGGTGACCGTGAAGCTGTTCGCGTCGGCAGCGCTGCCACCCGAAGTGGCCTTCCTCAAGCGCGACGTCGACGATCTGCTGAACGACTACCGCGCGGCCGGGCGCGGCAAGCTGAAGCTGGTCATCGCGGACCCCGCGGCCGACAGCGCCGCGATGCGGGAGGCCCGCACCCTCGGCATCCCACCCGTGCAGTTCAACGTGCTGGGGCAGGCCGAGCTGCAGGTGAAGGAAGGCTACCTGGGGCTCGCCGTGCGGTACGCCGACGGGGTGAAGACCATGCCGTTCCTGCAGCAGACCAACGATCTCGAGTACCGGCTCACGTCCGACATCCGGGCGCTGACCCGCCCCGAGAAGACGGTCGTCGCCTTCGGCGAGATCGGTGATGCGACTTCGGCCCGCAGCCAACGCAGCTTCGACGCGCTGCGCGAGCGCCTCGGCAGCCGTTACGATGTCCGCCCGTTCGGTGTGGCCGACACGACGATCCCGCCCGGCGTTCGGGTCATCGCCGTTGCCGGCACGCCCGATTCGCTCACCAACGCTCAGATCACGCGGTTGCGGGGATACCTCGACGGGGGCGGCAGCCTGCTGCTGATGGCGGGGGGCATGCAGCTGCAGATCTCCGGGCAGGGGCCGCCCTTCGCCGTGTCGCGGCGGGTCGGGTGGAACGACCTCCTCAAGCCGTATGGCGTCTCGATCGCCTCCGACATGGTGTACGACCTGGCGTCGAACACGCAGGTGGGTATCCCGGCGCAGTTCGGCCAGGTGCTGGTACCCTATCCGCTCTGGCTGCGGGCGCTCAGCACCAAAGCGTCGCCCGTGAACGCCGATCTCGAAGCCATGCTGCTGCCGTGGGCGAGCCATATCGACACCGTCCACACGCCCACCATCGGCGTGACGCCGCTGTTCGTCACGAGCCGCGCCGGGGGCGTGCAGGAGACGACGGTGTTCCTCGACCCGACGCGGACGTTCAGCCGCGACAGCTTGCGACGGCGGATGGTGGCGCTGCTCGCGAGCCCGCTCCGACCCGATACGGCGAAGGGAGCGCCGCGCGGCCGCGTGGTGGTGGTCGGCGCCGGGGATTTCGCGAGCGATCGCTACGCGCGCAACTCCCCCGAGAACATCGTGTTCGTCGAGAACGCGATCGACTGGCTGGCACAGGACGATGCGCTGATCGCCATCCGATCCAAGAACCGCGCCCCACCGCCGCTCGTATTCACGAGCCCCACCATTCGCCGCGCGGTCAAGTACGCCAACATCTTCGGCGTGCCGGTGCTCCTGGTCGTGGCCGGTGTGCTCCGGCTGTGGCGGCGCCGTCAGACGACGCGTCGGACTTATGAGCCCCTTACCGCGAGTAGCGCGGCGTGAGCGCCAAGCATCTCAGGCTCATCGCCCTGGGCCTTGTCGTCCTGCTGCTCCTGTGGGGCGGGAGCGAGCTCCTGTCGCGCGGCTCGGACTCGGTGACCGGGTCGCTCGCGTTGCCCGTGCTCTCGGACAAGGACGTGGACACGATCTCCGTCGTCAAGGGAACGGATTCGATCGTGATCGCCAAGCAGTCGCCCACGGGGTGGAGCGTGAATGGACATCCCGCGGCGCTCGCTGCGGTGGGCGAGCTGTTTCAGGTCCTCGCGGACGGCGCGCGCCTCGAGCTCGTCGCCCAAGCGCCGTCGTCCTTCGCGCGTCTCGGTGTGGACAGCACCACCGGACACTGGCTGCGGCTCGCCCGCGCCGGGAAGCCGCCGCTCGAGCTTATCGTCGGGACCGTGGCCACCGGGTTCCAGGGTGCCTACCTCCGGCGCCCGGGCGATGCCCACGTCTATCTCCGGCGCGGGCGCCTCGGCTTCGTCGTCGACCGCACGGTCGACGGCTGGCGTGACAAACGCATCGCGACGCTCGCGCGCGACAGCATCGTGGCCCTGGACGTCGTGCGCGGGAAGGACCGCTATGCCGTGCGGCGGGCGGGCGCGCGATGGACGATGAACGGGCAGGCCACCGACTCCGCCGCGCTGGGCCGCTACCTCGACCGCCTGACGACCATCGCTGCATCGGGTTTCGCCACGCCCGTCGCTCTCGACTCGGTCAAGGCGCGCGCGGTGCGGCGCCTCACCGTGCGGGGCGCCCATGGCGTGCTCCTCACGCTCGCGTTCGATTCGACCAGCTCGGGCTTCCTGGTGCATCACGTGGCCGGGGCGGGCGGCGAAGGCGCGACGATGTACCTCATGACGTTTTGGGACGTGGATGGCCTCACGCCGGCGAGTCGGTCACTGCTGCACGCGAAATAGCAGACCCCAACCCCTTGGCTTCGCGCATTTTGCCGTCTATTTTGCAGGGCTCACATGGCGGACCTCTCGCTCTCGCGGAGCCAGCTGTTACTCCTCGCCGGGACGGCCAACCGGCCGCTCGCCGAGGAGATGGCCGAGCACTTGGGGCAGCCGCTGTGTGCGGTGACGATCCGCCGCTTCGCCGACGGGGAGATTTTCGTCAAGATCGACGAGAATGTGCGCGGCCGGGATGTCTTCATCATCCAGCCGACTAACCCCCCGGCGGAGAACCATCTGGAGCTGCTGTTCCTGATTGACGCCGCGCGACGGGCGAGCGCGGCGCGCATCACGGCGGTGCTGCCGTACTTCGGCTACGCGCGCCAGGATCGCAAGGATCAGCCGCGGGTCGCGATCAGCGCCAAGCTCATGGCGAACCTGATCACGGCGGCGGGCGCGGACCGCGTGCTGGGGATGGACTTCCATTCCCATCAGCTGCAGGGGTTCTTCGACATTCCGGTGGACCACCTGTACGCGGCACCGGTGTTCGTGAGCCACTTCCGCCAGAAGCAGCTGTACGACCCGGTGGTGGTGGCGCCCGACGTGGGATCGGCCAAGATGGCACGGGGATTCGCGAAGCGGCTGAACGCCTCGCTCGCGATCATCGACAAGCGGCG
>Ga0114129_10005974_pt1 | contig 17241 bp, 16 predicted proteins | sample RhiMetdeltSRZDD1_FD_80071 | JGI IMG/M metagenome (GOLD analysis project Ga0114129, IMG submission 80071) | Populus rhizosphere microbial communities from Tennessee, USA - Rhizosphere MetaG P. deltoides SRZDD1 (version 2) (version 2) | ecosystem: Host-associated > Plants > Roots > Rhizosphere >... | reverse complement strand
ATGGTTTTACACCGGAGCAGCGATTCTTTCTTGGATATGCTCGGGGATGGGCAACAAACATGCGAATAGAGTTGGCCCGGTTGGTCACGAAGACTAATCCACATCCCTTGCCGAAGTTTCGAGTGAACGGCCCGCTTTCAAACATGCCTCAATTTGCCGAGGCCTTCTCGTGTAAAGCAGGCGACCCGATGGTGCGAGCGGAAAAGGATCGGTGCCAGATTTGGTGAAGGTTGAGTTAGTGAGTGCTCGAATAGGTCCTATAGGTCATATAGGTCCTATTCGTTGAGAAACCATTTTTCAAACCAGGAGAAGAGATCATGATTTCCCTGAAACGTAGCTTCGCTCTTTTGTCTGCAGCTCTGTTTGTCTGCAGCTCTATCACGATCGCGGTCGCGCAAGTAACGACCCCACGCCCAAGTCAGAAAGCGATAGTGATGCAAAGGATCGGTGTAACTGATGTGACGATCACTTACAGCAGGCCAGGTGTGAAAGGCCGAAAGATCTGGGGTGACCCGTTACCTGGACAGGAAAGCAAAACGGCTGAGGCCACACTCGACAATCAAAACGTGAGGCCGAAGGACGCCGTGATCGTGCCATGGGGCCACGTTTGGCGTACAGGCGCAAATGAGGCGACGACATTTGTGGTTACTGACGACGTAGTGATCAATGGCGGCAAGTTACCCGCCGGAAGTTACAGCTTGCACACTATTCCGAACAAAGACGAGTGGACACTCGTCTTTAACGGCACCGCTAATCAGTGGGGCAGCTTTGATTACGATCCCGCCAAAGACACTTTGCGAGTAAAGACCAAACCGCAGTGGTTAAACGACAGTCAGGAATGGCTGCAATACACATTTGATCCAGTCACAGAGAACTCAGCGCAGGTAAACATCCGCTGGGAGAAGATCAATGTCCCCTTCACGATTGTTGTTCCGGATGTCAATGCGACAACCCTCGCCCATCTAAAAACGACAGTGAGTGGTGCGAAGCCTGACGACTGGCGCACTCCAATGCAAGCCGGCAACTGGGTATTACAAAACCTCAAACCCGCTGACAGCGCGCTCGGAATGGAATGGTTGGATCAGTCGATTAAGATCAAAGAGACTTTCCACAATCTCTCTGCAAAGGCTAACGCGTTGTATCGAGCCGGCAAAAAAGAAGAAGCGTTCACAGTTGCAGAACAGGCTATTCAAAAAGGGAAAGCTGATAAAGTCGACACCGCTGCGTTTGAAAAACGATTGGCCGACATGAAGGCCGGGAAGATCTAGTTGCCTCCGTAGCAAACGGGGCGTGCTAGGCGCCCCGTTTACGTCGCGGAGCTGGATGATTTGTATGGCGTAGCTTGGCTCTCGCAACCGGCCTGGTTACGAAGAGATTTAGATACTCCGTAAAGACAAAAAACCTATCTTTACGTCGACCCGTGATCTCTTGAAGAATATTCAGATCTTCGAACGCTCTAATCAGAGAACTCGCAGACTGATGAGTGATCTCGAGTCTGGACGCAATATCATTTGCACTCAACGCAGGTTGGCCGTACAAGTTCTTTAGGAGGGCTTGTCCTTTAGGAGCTCTCTTACCCAACTTAAGAATCTTGTCTTCACATCGCTGTCTTAAGCTAACAATAGACTCCAGGGTAAGTTTGCTGTTCGAGGCTGTCTCGGCAACGCCTGTCAAAAAGAACTTGAGCCAATGTTCGATATCATTCGACGTTCGGACTGTCGTTAGCGCATCATAATAAGCACCTCGATTTCGTTCAAAGAATTCCGATAGATACAAAGTTGGTTTGTTGAGGAGCTTTTTATCAACTAGATACAATGTTATGAGTAGTCTTCCAATTCGTCCGTTCCCACCCAGAAACGGATGGATCGTTTCAAATTGATAATGGCTCAACGCGATGCGGATCAGGTGCGGAATAAAAAGTTGTTCGTTGTGCCAAAACTTTTCAAGATCGCTGAGTAACTCCGGAACCTCTTGATGAGTAGGCGGAATAAATACTGCGTCTTTCAGGTTAGACCCACCGATCCAGTTTTGACTCTTACGTATCTCTCCGGGTCGACGATCCTTTCCGCGAACTCCTAACATTAGAATTTCGTGTGCTTCGCGCAGCAGACGCATCGACAGCGGCAGTCTTTGTAAGGCGGCAATCGAATGGTTCATGGCCTTCGTGTAGTTCTGTACCTCAAGCCAATCATTTCGCTTCTCAGGCTCGATTGCCTCCACAGGAAGAACCGCTTCTTTGATGTTCGTCTGGGTTCCTTCGATTCGACTCGAGGTGGTAGCCTCTTTCAGAATGTGCATATTGATGAAGAAATCGACATCGGGCACTAAATGCGAATAGGCATTTAATTCACCCAACACGCGGGTGGCTTCTTCAAGCAAGACATCGATGTAAGGATCCGTCCACACAAAGCCGTGGTTGATCAGACTTGGTGTAAAGCTGCGATATTGAAACTGTTGTCTGTAATTTCCCGCTTTGAACGACATTGAGGACCCGCCTTTTCCTTTACATATCAAAACCTCAAATGTAAAGAAACGGCGTTAACTTTACATTTGCCGCTCTGATATGTAAAGTTGGCTCCCAGAGACATGGGCGTCGCGAAACTAACCGACCAAAACACTATCGTTCCTGAAAGCAAATACGCGCGCATCGAACGCGAGCGGCGCTATCTGCTTCAGGATCTGCCCGAAGGGTTAGCGCGCACCGATCCGCATTTGCAGATCACAGATAACTACATTACCGGGACACGCCTCCGAATTCGCAAAATCAGGGATCCGAAGACAAACAAATGGACGGTTAAGTTCACGCAGAAGGTTCCGCTCAAATCGAATGATTTGTCGCGCACACTGATCACAAACACTTATCTAAACGCGATCGAAGCTGAGACTTTGTCGGTCTTCAATTCCAACGAGATCAGAAAGAACCGTTACTACTTCGATTACGAAGGAAGAAAGTTCTCGGTGGATATGTTCCTCGGTGACTTGTTTGGTCTCGTGCTGGCAGAAGTCAGTTTCGACAACGACGAGGAGTTGGCAAACTTTCCCAAACCACCTTTCGCACTCGCCGACGTCACAAACGAATTCGCATTCAGTGGTGGCAGACTCGCAGAGTTGACGTTTGCAGATGTCCGTGGCGAAATCATGAACTGGAGACTTGCTTAGTTTGTAGGGGCGGCCCTCCGTGGCCGCCCTTCCGTGCAAAGCCACGACTTGATAATGCGGAGGGCGGCCACGGAGGGCCGCCCCTACAAATTAGACCTTCATGAACACTGCAGCGAAGAGAACCCTTCTAACATTAGTTCTTTCGACCATCGCAATTAGCGGATGTCGCAGACCATCAACATCTGCGCCGCCGAGCGCCACGCCCGCTGTTGCTTCTTCACAGTCCGCGCTAAGTCACCCGGAAGGTGGAGCGACCGTTCTACCGGAAACCAGATACTTCACAGGTTCCATCGGCAGTTCACTTGATCTGCAAATGAAATTGGTAAGGTCAGGGGACCAATTGACGGGTAGTTATTTTTATCAACGTATTGGCACGCGCATAAATCTCCGCGGCACGCTGGATAAAGACGGTAACCTGACACTGGAAGAATTTGATCCGGCGGGAAAGCAGACTGGGCTGTTTAAAGGGTTGTGGCAAGTCGATAAGAACGACGGGATGATTAAGATTGCGGGCAACTGGTCAAAACCGCCCGGTGATAAGGCTGCTGATAAGAAGACGGCCTTCTCAATTCATGAAGAGCCGATCTATCTCTCGGGAGATGCCGACGTAGTAACCAAACAGATCAAGGAAAGTCAGAAAAAGTTGGTGTACGAGATTTCGGCCCAGTATCCACAGATAAACGGAACTAGTAATCCAAACTTCGAGAAGTTCAATCAAGCCGCACGCGCACCAGTATTGAAAACAGTTGCGGAGTTCAAGAAAACAATGGCGGCTGCAAAGGAAGAAGAGCCACCGCCGGCAGATTCAATGCATAGCGACCTCACCATCGATTATGAGTTCGGGCTTGCTCAGGATGATCTGGTAAGCGTGTTGTTTTTTGTCTCAAGTTATTATCAGGGGGCAGCGCATCCACTTTCGAATTCAGAACCTCTCAACTTCGATATGAAAAATGGGAAAGTGCTGAAACTATCGGACCTGTTCAAGCCTGGCGCCAAATACTTGCCTGCGCTTTCGACCTATTGTGTTGCCGATCTAAAAAAGCAATCGAAGAACAAACAGGGAATGCTCGACGATGCGTCGATAAACAGCGGCGCTGCTCCTAGTGCGAAGAACTACAAGAGCTGGACAATTCGTAAGAACGGTATTGGTATTGAGTTTGATGCTTATCAGGTAGGACCTTACGCGGCGGGTGCACAGTCCGTGGTGGTGCCCTATTCAAGTCTAAAAGACCTCATCAATCCGGAAGGACCGATCGGGCAATTTGCGAAGTAATTTCAGATTTAAGATTTCAGATTTAAGATTTGATCAGATCATAAGTCTTGTTGACTTATGGGACATACTTCAGCTGGGCAATCTTAAATCTGAAATCTTAAATCTGAAATAAGATCACGTCGCTTCAGCAACCTCCGCATAATCACCTGCGTATGCCCGCATAAAGTAAACAGCCATCAAGCACGCGGCAAACATGATCGCCGCGCCTGTCCAGAACGTTACGAACAACGAGTGATCACTCATGTAGTGCAGATCACCATCGTTGCCCATGTGAGGAATCGAACTGTTTATTAAGACCGCCGCCAGCGACGGTCCCACAGCGCGCGCCAAACTTGCTGCAGACTGCGTCACACCAAGCACAGTTCCCTGCTGTTCTGGACCCACGCTCTTCGATGCCAGACTGGTAAGAGCCGGTGTCGCCATAGAATTCCCCATTGAAAACACTCCGCCGCCGATCAAGAGGGCCGCAAGTCCGCCCGCTGCCGGGCCAACAAAAGGAACGGCAAACAAACTTATGGCGAAGCACAATGCACCAAAAATGACCAAGGGGAGTTCGCCAAACCGTTTCACCAACCGTCCAATCAATCCACCTTGGATCACCACCGCAATGACACCAACATAAGCAAACAGATATCCGGTGTGCTGCGCGTCATAGCCGAAGCGAAACATTGTGTAAAGCGAAAACGATGTGGTCATGATTGAAAAGGCGACCACGAATAGGAAGTACACCAATAACACGAAAGCCAGCTTCGGCTGTTTGAGCGACTCGATTAGTGGGCCGAACCCGCGCCCTCCTGCGGCGGGTTGTCTCGCTGGATGATCCGCGGTTACGGTTTCCGGCAAAGTGAAAAAAAGCAGCAGCGCGTTCGCGAAACACAAACCCGCCGCAAAGAAAAACGGAACGTGAATTCCCCAGCGGCTCAATATCCCACCAATCGCAGGTCCGAAAATAAATCCAAGTCCAAAGGCGGCGCCGATGAGTCCCATACCTTTAGCGCGATTCTCTTTTGTCGTGATGTCCGCGATGTACGCTTGCGCAGTCGAGATATTGCCTCCGGTAATCCCGTCGAGGATTCTGCCTAGAAATAACATCCAGATCGTCTTCGCGAATCCCAGTATCAGAAAACCAATACCAGTTCCGATTATCGAAAGGAAAAGAACTGGCCTCCGTCCGTGCTTATCTGAGAGCCGGCCGAGGATTGGCGAAAAGATAAGCTGCATGATTGAGTACGACGCGAAGAGAAACCCTACAGTGCGCGGTGTGGCGTTGAAGGCAGTTCCCTCTGCATAAAACGGCAATACTGGAATAACGATCCCGAAACCGACGAGATCAATAAAGACGGTTGTGAAGATGACTATGAGTGGAGAGCGGTTCATGTTAATTGTCGTATAGGACCAATAGGACCTATAGGACCTATTCTTATCGTAAAACTACGATCGACCTCGGCCTCGGCCTCCACTCAGCGCTCGATCAACAGATGCCTGCCCACCACCGGCGATGAGCAGGGTGAGTGCGATCGCCAACAAGATCATCGGATATTCGTAACCGCGATTGGCAGCGAAGAGACCATTGGGCCAGTGAACACCCGCGACGGCGGTCAACATCACGCAGCCGATAAAGAAGGCACCGACTCGCGTCAGGAAACCCAGGCCAACTAACACGCCGCCTACAAGCTCTGAAAGCGCAGCCATTCCCAACCAAAGCCACGCTGGTTTCATAAACGCGAATGGAGTATTACCCGAGGTGAACGCTTTGAAACCTGGGCCACCCCACGATCCCAAGACCTTTTGTGCGCCATGAGCGATCATGACGACAGCCAATGCGAGGCGAAGTGGAATTGTGGCAAACGTAGATGACGTCGCAATCAGTTTTCGAAACATGCGGAATGCCTTTAAGGGAAGTTGGTCGAGCGCAAAGCATTATAGGACGGTTAAGTCCTCGGCGAAGCATCATGATTTTCAGACGGGCTTGGAAGCAGTCAGTAGCACCTCGCGGCAGCGGGGGCAGTAGCCCGACTGTCAGGGAGGGCTCATCGTAGCTGGAGGGCTAGTCTCAACACAGCGTGAGCCCTCCTTGACAGTCGGGCTACTGCCCCGCTGCCGCGAGGTGCTACTGACTGCTTCTTAGGTAGCGTTTGCCAAATGCTGAACAATGACGCTCTTGGGGTGAGCGCCAATTAACCGGTCAACGAGTTTTCCTTGCTTGAAGAAGAGCATTGTTGGAATGCTCGAAATGTGAAACTGAGTTGCGATACGGGGGTTCTCATCAACATTCAATTTCGCAATCGCATAGCGTCCCTCAGACTCTGCCGCCAATTGATCAAGCACGGGTGCAATTGCTCGGCACGGTCCGCACCAGGGCGCCCACGCATCCACAAGGATCAGAGGATGGCTTGATTCCAAAATCTCACTTTGGAATGTCGCATCGGTGACGACAAAGGGTTTGCCACTAACTTGCTCCAATTCGGTCCCGCATCGACCGCACTTGGCTTCACCCGCTTTCAAGCGTTGTTCATCTACGCGATTTCTGGCCCCGCAATTCTTACAGGCTACTATCTGCATATATGTTTCTCGCGTTCGTTTGATAGTGGTATTTGACCTATCATTAGTCGCAAAAGTTTCGCGGTCAATGCCCAATTCTGCTAGGGTATCGCTTCGTAGTAACATTCAGTTTCATACTAGCCACAAATGAACACCGATAAGACGGATCAGAAAAGACTTTTAGAAAAGAGATGGTTGCCGTGCGCACTCGTTTTGATCTGTGTTCATCTGTGCTCATCTGTGGCTCAGGTTAGGCAAACACCCCCTGTTGATATTGCCTTCACCGTCGGCATGTCGCGCCCACACACTCATCTGTTTGAAGTCGATATCCGAATCAAACGTACAGGCAATGCTCCAAACGAGGAAACGCTCATAATGCCGGTTTGGACTCCTGGCTCTTACCTCGTTCGTGAGTTTGAACGCCATGTGCAAGACTTCAGCGCCAAAGACGCGACGGGTCAGCCGCTTAAATGGGAAAAAGTAAACAAGGACACCTGGCGGATTACAACAAACGGTATCGCGGAATGGCATGCCAGTTATCGCGTCTATGCAAATGAGCTTTCCGTTCGCACGAGCGAGTTAAACTCGAGCCACGCCTTCTGGAATAACGCCAACCTGTTGATGTATCTCGATGGCAATCTGAAAGTTTCATCAACCGTACAGGTACTTGCACCTGATGTTTGGAAAGTTGCGACCAGTCTACCCATTACTCCGGGACCAAAGAATACATTCCGCGCCGAGAACTTCGACATCCTTTACGACTCTCCGTTTGAGGCGAGCGACTTCAAGACGATCGTCTTCAACGTCAAAGGTGTTCCACATCGAATCGTGATTGACGGCGAGGGCAACTACGACCCGGAGAAAATGCGGCGCGATGTTCAAAAGATAGTCGAAACCGAAGTCGAGATAATGGGCGGCGAAATCCCGTACAAGGACTACACTTTTTTTCTCCATTTGCGCGGGGGTGACGGGCTCGAGCACTTGAACTCGGCCGCGCTCGGATATTCACGCTTTGGGTTTAAATCATCGACCGGTGATCGCACAACGTCGTCGTCTCCCAACGCTACTTCATCTGAACGCGAGTACCGCGGATTCCTATCGCTCGTTGCGCACGAATTCTTTCATCTGTGGAATGTGAAACGGATCCGGCCCGATGCTTTGGGACCGTTTGACTACACACAGGAAAACTACACGAAGGTCTTGTGGGTAGCTGAAGGCATTACTGACTATTACGCCGACGTTGCTTTGCGACGCGCAAATCTGGTTACCGAACAGGAATTTCTATCAGCTACAGCGCGATCATTTCAGAACTTGCAGAATACACCTGGCAGACTCGAGCAAACAGTTGAAGAAGCAAGTTACGATTCGTGGATCAAGTTTTACAGGCAGGATGAAAACTCCGTGAACTCGCAAGTGTCTTATTACGACAAAGGCGCGATCCTCGGTTTGTTGCTCGACTTAGAGATTCGAAAGCGCAGTAATGGAACTAAATCTCTCGACGATGTCATGCGTTACTTGCTGACTGAGTATTACAAGAAGGAACGGAATTATGGTCCCCAGGACTTTCAAAAGATTTGTGAATTGATGGCAGGCTCGAGTCTTGACGAGTTCTTTGCAAAGCATGTGCGGGGCCGTGATGAGCTTGATTACAATGCTGCTCTCAACGTAGCTGGTTTGAAGTTGGAGACTACGAACATCGAGAATGGTAAACCTGCAGAGAAAGCTTTCTTCGGAGCCGACACTGAATGGGACAACAATCGATTAATAGTGAGAAGGGTCTATGCAGGATCTCCGGCTTATGACCAAGGGTTAAATACAGGCGACCAGATCATCGCTTTGAATAACATGCGTGTAACTAAAGAGTTCTTCGACGCGCGGATGGCTGAGAAGAAGCCAGGTGACTTGATCAACCTGACAATCTTTCGCTTTGATGACCTAAGCACGCTACTGATCAAGCTTGGACGAACGACTGAAGGAACCTATCGCATCGTGCCGTTGCCCAATCAAACAGAAGTGCAGAAGAGGGTGTATAAGTCGTGGCTGGGGGTTGGTCAATAGACTTGGCTTTTGGACCTGGGTCTCCGACCTAAGTCCTTTGATTTGTGTACTGCAGAATGTTGGGCCTATACCAAATCAGAACGGGAGCGAAGCGACCGATTGACCTCGGCACGCAAATGACGTTCGGTCAGGCAAGGTCAATCGGTCGCTTCGCTCCCGTTCTGATTCGGCGGTAATCGCCAAGAGAGCTCCTGGTTGTGGCCACATCAACGAACTGAAAGGAAGTTACAAAGAGAAAAAGTCAACACCCATGCCCGAACACGTTAAGCTCCGTATTGACGACCGCGTTGCTCGAATCAGCTTCTCGCGCCCGCCTTTGAATATCTTCAACATCGCGATGATGCGCGAGATGTCTGCCGCCATAGCCGAGCTGCCACATCGCGAGCTGGTGGCAATTGTTTTTGAAGCTGACAAAGACTGCCGTGCCTTTAGCGCGGGCGTCGCGATTGAAGATCACACGCCCGACACCGTCTTTCAAATGCTTGACGCCTTCCACCAAATATTTCGTTTGCTTGATCAAATCGCGAAACCAACCATCGCGGTGGTGGACGGACCGGCGCTCGGAGGAGGCTGCGAGCTCGTTGCGGCATGCGACATCGTAATCGCTTCTGAGCGTGCCAAATTTGGACAGCCTGAAATAAAACTCGGAGTGTTTCCGCCGGTAGCGGCAGTGCTTCTTCCACTTGTAATCGGTCCAAAACGAGCACGCGAGTTGGTGCTTACCGGAGAAATAATTGAAGCGAAAGAGGCCGCTCGGCTGGGGCTGTGCAACCACCTCGTACCCGTTGCACATCTTGAACAGAAGCTGGTTGAAGTATTGTCGAGGCTCCGCGAGATGTCCGGAATATCACTAGAGTTCGCTCGGCGGGCGATGGATCTTGGCCGCGGGAGATCGGTAGACGCCGCACTGACTGAACTAGAAAACATTTACCTTCATGAGTTGATGAAATCGGCTGACGCGAACGAAGGAATCAAAGCGTTCATGGAGAAGAGAAAGCCCGTCTGGCGTAATCGTTAGGTCGGAAGGCTACATATCGCTCCTACGGAACGAAGGTCATCAACTGAGAGGCTATCCATAAACATGTAGCTCCTCCGGAGCAAAGACAGTCGCGACTTTCCAGTTATGAACCAGCGTTACACCAAAATCTGCATTGCGCTATTGCTGCTCACAGCTTTATTGCCACCAAGCATTAACCGCGCACAGACTCAAGGTAAAACTGGTTCGCACTCAACGCGCGCAAAGGGATCGATCTCACCGGAAGCTCGCGCGCTCGTGGAAGAGGCGATCGGAGTAGTTTGTACTGAGGCGAAACTGGATCCCAAGGGGAGTATGGCAATCGATGAAATGCAGGCGCGCCCATCATTGCCTGTGCAAACGCCCGAAGCGAAGACCGGTGCGGCTCGTGCGCAACGACTGCTACCGATTGCAAAAACGCTGGTGATTAATGCTCTGCAACAACTCGCAAAGGAATACAGTCTCACTGGTAATCGAGTTCTCAGCTTACGAATCCAACAGGGAATTGCGCGAGTGAATTCCGTCAAAACCGTGAAGCCGGACATGGAATCGCGCGACAACGCTTCAGTCTTTCTTAGCAGGCCGCACACGATCACGTTTGGAACGATCTTCCTCGCAGGCCTGCGCTCAGATGAAGGAATGATAAGCGTGCTGGCCCATGAGCTGATGCACATTGCCGACGGCGACCGAGACAGTTTGCGGATGCTAGTTACTTCGGTTGGATCGAGAGCAAATGCTTTGACGGGCCTGGATCTTCATGGTCAACGAAGTGAAGAACTCACGTGCGATTTGGTTGGAGCGATGGCCGTCAAGTCCTACGTAGAGGAAACGCCGAGTTATGAATCGATCTCCCGTCGTCTCTCGCGTTCCATTGAACATAACTGCGTCGACTTGGACGAGGGCGACGACGATCATTTATCACCCCGGAGCACGCTGCGAGCGTTGCTCGCCCTGAACCCAACTCTGGTCCAATCTCTGGTAAACGATCAGCTGTAGCCTGATTTCGTTCCGGCGCAGTAGCCCGACTAGATCCGGGCCAGTAGCCCGACTAGATCCGGGGCAGTAGCCCGACTGTCAAGGAGGGCTTCCCTTGACAAAGCGAGCGCCTGGAACGCAACAGCCCTCCTTGACAGTCAGGCCACTGCCGCAGATATCATCCTCGCCGAAATGGGGTCGGACAGGTCATCTTCATTCCACATTAGAAAACCCACGAGTTCACTTACTCTCACAATTCTGACCACGCTAGCGCTCGCCATAAGCTGTAAAACTGTTATAGATCACCAGGACGTGCGCCCTCGCATCCTGCGTGATGTACCTGCGCAGAACCTCGCCTATCGATTACAACCCGACGTTTCACCACCGGCGGATTTGAAGCTCGACGATCAGGCCGATAAATTCGCCGCCGTCCAAAATGACTTCAACACAGCTAAGCGACAAAACGATGCCTTGATTCGAACGGTCGTTTCGCCGGATGGTCGCCGGGTATTGGCGCTCTACGGCACAGCGGATGAACCGGGCTCTGCTTTTCGTATTGATCTATATAACTCGGACGGTCAGTTTCTACGGAACATGATCCCGCCAACGATCTCGTGTGTTTTTCCAGAGACTGTTGCGTGGTCGCCTGACGGTTCTTACATTAACTTCATTGCACATAAACGCACTGTGCCCCAGCCCAGCCCCACACCCTTAGAAGACACTTTGCCTGAAGCCAATGCGTCTCCCGTTGCTTCGCCATCCGTGGCGCCGGTGTTTAGACCTGTAGCGAGCTTCGAGACTGAGCAGATCTACATTTGCAATCGCGACGGCGAAGATCTTAAGCCATTAACCTCGCGGGAAGGTCTGATCTATTTTTACTTCGCCTGGGCACCTGATGGGCACGCGATCGTTGCGCTGGCTTGTAAAGAAGACGAGTGGAATGCACGCGAGCGGCAATACAAGTTGCCCGCAGGGCGTCCACGTCTAATCGGACTTGATGGTAAAGAGCGATTGCTGGATGACCAATTAACTGAAGCATTGCCGGTATGGTCGCCGGATGCCGCCAAAGTTGCTACGGCGTTCGACACTGACTTGGCGATCTTCGACGGTGCCTCGCCCAAACCGACGCAAGCGCGGCTGCCGTTGGGCGAACAATTGATTAACGCCTCGGTGGTTTACGAGCAACGGACGGCGACCAGCAAGGCCGATACGAAGAACTCAAACTCAAAGACTCCTTCATCAGCTCCGGCTGCGAACACTGGCCACTCCACACCAGCATCGTTCAATCCAATTGTTCGCCTTGAATGGCCTTCACCTGAACGAATTTACTTTCAAACAGCATACGTTCGTTTGATGCCGAGTGAAGCAATCAACACGTTTCAGCGTTGGCATTTATTGAATCTGAGTCCCCAGGCTGCAGTCTTGAAATAGGGCTCCATCGTTTCAGTTCGTGTGAATTTGTGGATCGTTTTTCACGTCTCCGAGCAAAGCGATCCACGAATAACACGAATCAACTCCAAGTAAGTCCACAGTAAACTCGGTTTTTGACACGTCTCGATAGCAGATGCTACTAACTCCATTCCAACGATGATCTCTGTTTTGACACGTCTCGCAGTCGGTGGTATTGAGAACTACTGACATGCCGGACAGCAATCTACAAACGATACCAACACCAAAGCGATGGTGGGTCCGACTCTCCTTTGGCTTTCTCGTGTGGACGCTGCTCGGAACTTCATTCGCACTAAGTTCATACCTCAATGCGGCACGCGATAATGCCAACGTCTCATTTAAGCGAACACTGACAGGTTATTTGGCAGACTTCTGGGTCTGGGGTTTGCTCTCTCCGCTTATTTTCAGGTTGGCCACTCGGTATGAATTGAGAAAGAAGTTTCCCCGAAACCTGTTCATTCACCTGGCAGTCAGTATTCTTTTCGCATTGATCGTTTTGTCTGCTGCCGCTCCTCTGACCTGGTATTTTGGTTATCCCAACCTGATTCGCAATCCGACTCTTTTCATATTGTGGCGTAACAATGCGTTCAGCATCTATTACTTTCATCAAGGCCTGACGATTTACTGGACCACACTGGTGGTTGCGCATGCGTTGCACTACTACAAGGGCCTGCGAGAAGAAGAAGCGCGAGCGGCGAGACTTTCAGCCCAACTTGCTCAGGCGCAACTCCAGGCCTTAAGGATGCAAATACACCCGCATTTTCTTTTCAATACACTGAATTCGATCGCTGCATTGCTGCATAAGGACGTAGAAGCTGCAGACCGAATGATTGCACGGTTGGGTGATTTTCTGCGTTTGACACTCAAGCGTTCTGACGCGCAAACCATCACTTTTCAGCAGGAGCTGGAGTTTCTTAAATGTTATCTGGACATCGAACGCATACGGTTTCAGGATCGATTGACGGTAGACCTTCAGGTTGATCCGCAAACACTCGACGTGCGGGTCCCAAATCTGATTCTCCAGCCAATTGTTGAGAATGCCGTTCAACATGGCATCGCTCGTCAAAGCAACGGCGGGCTGATTACCATCCGCGCGACGAAGGACGAGGACCGCCTATTAATCGAAGTCGAAGACAACGGACCGGGGCTTGGCACGAATCAGAATGGGCAATCCGGTATCGGAATAAAGAACACCTGCTCTCGACTGGAACGGTTCTATTCGCACGACTTTGTGTTTCAAATTAAAGATTCCAGCAATCAAGGCGTCCTGGTTTCACTGAACATACCTGCAAGGTAGTGAGCGACTCCAAATGAACTTACGAGTTGTGATTGTTGATGATGAACCGCTTGCTCGCGATCGTATTCGTGAGTTGCTCAAATCGCATCACGATGTGGAAATTGTGAGTGAGGCGCGGAATGGGCATGAAGCAGTAGAAATAATTACGCAGCACAGGCCCGATATTGTTTTTCTTGACGTACAGATGCCCGACATTAATGGTTTCGAAGTATTGAAATCCCTGGATTCGAATACGATTCCGTTGATTATTTTCGTGACGGCGTTCGACCAACACGCGCTGCGAGCCTTCGAATTCCATGCGGTCGATTACTTGACGAAACCGTTCGATCGTGAACGATTCGGGAAGGCACTCAATCACGCCAAAGCTCAATTGGCAGTTAAGAACCGCGACGCCACTTACCTGGTGAACCTTCTGGAGGATCTGAGCTCGCGAAAGAGATTTCTCGAACGGTTTGCGATAAAGAACGGCGAGACCATTCAGTACATTCGGGCCTCTGACGTGGATTCAATAGAGGCAGAAGGCAACTACGTTCGCCTTAACGTCGCGAGTTCGTCGTATCTAATCAGAGGAACACTGAGCAATCTCGAGTCGCAGATCGATCCAACGCTTTTCGTTCGCGTCCACCGCTCGACAATCGTCAATATGAATCGTGTTCGCGAACTGCAAACCTGGGCTCCTGGGGAGTATCGCGTGGTATTACAGGGTGGTGCATGTCACATCCTCAGTCGTAGCCACCGCGAGCACTTCGAAAGCGCGATTACCCAAGGGGGAAGGATGAAGGATGAAGGATGAAGACCTTTCTTCTTTGTACTTTGTTCTTTGTACTTTGTTCTTTGTACTTTGTTCTTTGTGCTTTGAAGTTCCACATTTTTTCGCCAGGGCAAGGACAAAGCACAAAGTACAAAGAACAAAGGTCATCCTTCCGCCTTCATCCTTCGTCTTCCCCTCCTGCTCATCACCGGGAATGGTTACACGTCACGCAAAATCGGAGACACGTCACAGATTGCTTGCCTTCCCCTGGCTCTGCGTTGAAACTGAGCTTTCCTTATCCACCAGATACCGATAAAGGAGAATCTTCATGGCGCTCGACTCAGCGACGACCACTCGTCGGCCCCGTGCTTTGGAGGTAATTCCGCTTGGCGGAGTGCTAGTCGGAATATTCGATCTACTTTTCGCTTTTATCTTTTATGGATTTTTCCTAAAAGCCCCAGCCCTGCGGATTTTTCAAACTGTGGCAGGAGGCATCCTCGGCGGACAAAGTGCGCGTGAAGGTGGTTTGCGGACGTTCTTCCTGGGAATTGTTCTGCATTTTGTCGTTGCGACGTGTATCGCAACTGTTTACTACCTGGTTACGCTTGTTTTTCCAATCGTGCTCCGTCATGCAGTTCCGAGCGGCCTTGTTTATGGAATGATTGCCTACCTGGGCATGAACTACATCGTGATTCCACTTTCAGCGCTTGGACCACGAACTACAAGTAAACGTGCATGGATTTTTACGGTTGAGATCATTGGGCATGCAGTCTTAGTTGGATTGCCCCTGGCTCTGTTGGCTCGAAGATCAGCAAACCTTCATGCGGGCAGATCGGATGACGTTGCCGCGGCAACTCCCGAAACTGTGTGAGATCCAGAAGAAAGTATCCCTTTGCGACGATCTTCCTCAGTCTTTTTTTTGTGGGCGTAAGTAGTTCTTGAACGCAAATTGCGCGACTTCTCTTCCTTGCTTTCGCCCTACCTCATCAGCGAACCGAAAGTGAATGCCTTCGTAGATGCGCGCATCGACCACATCCTGCGCCGCGTCTGAAAATCGAATGTACGTTCGCGTGTCCTGCTGAGTTGGGCCAGTATTCGTTGTGTTCACCGAAAACGTCAGGTGATCCGTTTCGAAGAACAATTCCAAGGCATGCGTTACAGCGCCCGTGAAACTGTTCGCTCCGGATGTGTGATCCGGATAATTCGGTGTCGTGATCAAAGGTTTCCAATTCACATCCCCGGATGTCCATGGGTTGTTGTCGTTATCGCCCTCCTGAATTGCCGTGATAGGCCGCCAGTTTACATAGAAGTTCTTGTTGTTCCAGGAAGTGATCAAAGCATCCGAAATCGACATCAGCGCAAGAGCGAATAATCGTGAACTGTCAGCGATGTTATTGACGTGCACATCCGAGATTTCCCGAAGCGCCCGATTCCATGTCACACCGTAGTTGGTGTTCCAGAAGTGCGCGATGTCCGTCTGTTCTGCCGTACGTGAACTGTTATCCATCGAACCCAAAGATTTGATCTCGTTGTAGTCTTTTGCGTACTCGCGGCTGGTCAACGCCGGTGGCGGTTCCGCACGAAGCCGCGAAGGACGTGTCAATGCAAACGGCGTTACGCCGCCGAGCCAGGGCGCGAGCATCGGGAGATTTCCTGGTGGCGTTGGACGCCATACGCCGATTCCCGTCCCGCCGACAAATGGCGGTGGAGCGGGACTCGGAAAACTTCCATCACAGGAACGCATCGCAATTATTCCGGCAGCCGCTTTCGCTCCAACTGCAACTCCCGGATCGGCGTCAGTCAACCCGTGGCTCGACAAGTACTGACCATAACTGAAATCAAGCGCAGGAGCCTGAGCTGGAAAGCGACTGACGAGCACATCATGCGCAGCCTTCGCTGCGGCGGCTATGGGCGAGCCTGTTGCTCCCGGGATCTCCACGTAATACGGCTCATACTGTTTCTCAATCGCCTGCACTGCGTCGTATATCGCTAACTGAACCATCGCCACCTCAAGCATTCCCGTTTGACCGGGGCGCGAGGCGTTTAATGTCGCTTGAACGGCAATAGCATTCCAATCGGATACTGCATCAGCTTTCACAAACATTGGGACTGCGAGGATTAGAATCACTAACAACAAGAGAGTTTGAGATTTTGCTTTCATGATCTTTCCTTCCGGACACCTTAATTTGCTTCCACATTAATTAAGGCGGGATTTGAGTTCTGTAGCTGTAAGGAAGGACAAAAATTCTCTTTGCGAAACCAAGCAGGTTGCTCCAAGCCCCTCGATACTGGGACTGCAGGCGTCCCCGCCTGCCCGTGTGCAACAGGACCAAGCTCAGTTTCCTTAACCAGTTTCCGTGGGACTCGAAGAAATGTCCCGGGTTCTCCTCGACAGGGCAGGCGGGGACTCCTGCGGTCCCAGCACCAAGGGACTCCGTGATTCGCCCCGTCACTTGTGTTAATTTTCCCGCGCGATATGCAGACGCACTCGCCGAATGACATCACGCGACTGCTCACTGCCTGGACAGATGGCGATCAGTCGGCATTAGAAAAACTCGTCCCCCTCGTTGAATCGGAACTGCACCGGCTTGCACACCATTACATGGTTCGCGAGCGCCCCGGCCATACATTGCAAACTTCCGCACTCGTTAACGAGGCCTACATCCGTCTGATCGACTGGAAGAATGTGCGCTGGCAAAATCGCGCCCACTTCTTTGCCGTCT
>Ga0114129_10005973_pt1 | contig 17242 bp, 11 predicted proteins | sample RhiMetdeltSRZDD1_FD_80071 | JGI IMG/M metagenome (GOLD analysis project Ga0114129, IMG submission 80071) | Populus rhizosphere microbial communities from Tennessee, USA - Rhizosphere MetaG P. deltoides SRZDD1 (version 2) (version 2) | ecosystem: Host-associated > Plants > Roots > Rhizosphere >... | reverse complement strand
GCGCGTCTTCGATGGCATGCAGATGCATGAGGGATGGGCCGTGCGCGTGCGCGGCGATCGCATCGACGCCATTGGTCCCGCCGCAAGCGTCACAGCTCCCGGCGCGTCCTCGATCGAAATGCCCGGCACGACCCTCATGCCCGGTCTTGTCGAGGGGCATTCCCACGTCCTTCTGCATCCGTACAACGAAACGACATGGAACGATCAGGTGTTGCACGAGAGCATGGGGCTCCGCGTCGCGCGAGCCACGAATCACCTGCGAGCGACGCTGATGGCGGGGTTTACGACGATCCGCGATCTGGGAACGGAAGGTGCGGGCTACGCGGACGTCGAACTGAAACAGGCCGTCGATCAAGGAATCATTCCGGGGCCGCGGATGCTGGTGACGACCCGCGCGATTGTTGCGACCGGCAGCTACGGTCCGAAGGGTTTTTCGCTCGAGTGGCGCGTGCCGCAGGGCGCGGAAGAGGCCGACGGCGAGTCATTGATCCGCGTCGTGCGCGATCAGATCGGCCACGGCGCCGACTGGATCAAGGTATATGCCGATTACCGGTGGGGGGCGCATGGTGAGGCGGCACCCACGTTTTCCATCGAGGAGCTCAAGACAATCGTCGACACGGCGCGCAGCAGCGGCCGGCCGGTCGTGGCGCACGCGACCACGGCAGAAGGCATGCGGCGCGCGGTTGTCGCTGGAGTCGAGACGGTCGAGCACGGCGACGCGGGCACACCCGAAGTGTTCCGCCTGATGAAAGAGCACAACGTCGCGCTGTGTCCGACGCTGGCCGCCGGCGACGCGACGTCGCAGTATGCCGGGTGGAAGAAAGGAGAGTCCCCTGAGCCGGCATCGATCGCACACAAGCGCGCGAGCTTCAAGGCGGCGCTCGACGCAGGCGTCACGATTCTGAGCGGCAGCGACGTCGGCGTCTTCACGCATGGAGATAACGCGCGCGAGCTCGAGCTGATGGTCGATTACGGTATGGCCGCGGCGGACGCCGTCAAGAGCGCGACGTCAATTGCCGCGCGCGTCCTTCACATGGAGACGCGAATCGGGCAGATCAAAGAGGGACTGTTGGCCGACCGCATTGCCGTCGAAGGCGATCCGACGCGCGATGTATCCGCGCTGCGACGCGTGAAGTTCGTAATGAAGGGCGGTACGGTCTACAAGACGTACTAGTTGGTCGAGTGCCGCTGATCGCGGCGGTAGACGACCTTCCCGTCGAAGATCGTCACGTTGACTTCCGTCGATGCCAATCGCTCGGGCGGTCCGCTGAAGATGTCCGTCGACAAGACAACGAGATCGGCGAGCATCCCCGGCTTGATGACGCCCTTCCGGTGCTCGTCGAAAGAGGCCCACGCGGCGTTGGACGTCCACGCGTTGATGGCCGACTTCAATGGAAGTTTTTCGAGCGTCTGATATCTGACGTCGGCAACCGTTTCCGTCTCGACCGGATCTGCGGCGCGATCGGCCGGAGCGGCTCGAGTGACGGCCGCGTTGAGGCCGGCGATCGGATCGAGCGGAAGATTCGGCCAGTCGGTGCCGAACGCGACATGCGCCCCCGCATTCATCAGGCTGGCGGATGCCCATCCGAACGGAGCCCGATCGGGTCCCACGTTGCGCGACCAGACGCGCAGTCGATCGGTGGTGCCATGAAGCGGCTGGAGCGCGGCGACCAGGTTGAGCGCGCGGAATCGCGACAGATCCTCCGGATCGAGCACCTCGAGACCCTCGACACGATGCCGTCGTCCGCGTGCCGTGGCCGTCTCCTGGGTCGACGCGGACTCGTAAGCGTCGAGTGCCAGCCTGACCGCGCGATCGCCGTTCGCCTGAATGGCGACCTGCCAGCCTTGCTTGTCGAGCGTGCGAACGAGCCCGTTCAGGTCCGCGGGTGACATCTTCAGCAGCCCTGTTCCCGCGCCGCGTGGTTCGTAAGGCTCGAGCATCGACGCGGTTTGCGAATCGATCGTCCCGTCGAGCGCGATGACGGCCAATCCGGTCTTCAAGAGCGGATCGTCGACATAGCGTTTCGATCTGACGTCCACCGCTCCGGTGCGATCGGCCGGAGGATGGGCCGTGGCGGAGACTGCCGCGTATACCCTCACGGTCAAATCCCCCGCGCGCCGCGCCTCGTCATACAGCTCGAGATCGGCGGCCGAGCTCCCGACGTCCTGCACGCTGGTGATGCCGTGTTCGTGCGCGTCGCGGATCGCGAGTCTCAACGCGCGCGCGCGTTCCTCGCGCGTCAGTTGGGGCATAGCGCGCAGCACGAGCGCAACCGCTCCGTCTTTGAGCAGGCCGCTCGGCTCGCCCGTCCGCGCATCGCGAACGATCACGCCATTCCTGGGATTGGGGGATCGTTTCGTGATCCCCGCCGTCTGGAGCGCTTTGGTGTTGACCCACGCGGCGTGGCCGTCCTGAGACATCAGGATCACCGGCCTTTCGGTCAACGCAGTGTCGAGTTGCGCTCGCGTCGGCAGATCCGCGAACCGCTGATACATCCAGCCGCGGCCGGCGATCCACGCGGCGTCCGGATGTCCCTCGGCCCAGGCGGTGACGCGATCCTGCATCTCGTCGAGCGTTGCGGCGTCAAACAGGTTCACACCATCTCGCGCCAGCCCGCCGGCGATGAACGACGCGTGCGCGTCGTTGAATCCTGGCACGACCGCGACGCCCTTTGCGTCGATCGCCGTCGTCTGAGGCCGCCTATAGCGCAGGATTTCACGATTGGTTCCCACGCGCAGAATGGTGTTGCCCCGCACGGCGATCGCTTCAGCCATCGTCCCGAGCGCGTCCGCCGCGTAGACCTTCGCGTTGTAGATGATCAGATCGACGGGGCCGCTGCTGTCGTCGCGCTGCGCGCCGACAATGAGTCCTGCGATGAGAGTGGCCGCCACGATCGCGACAACGACATAGGTAGTTAGGCGCGCGGCCATGGCCCCTCCGGGCGTGCGCTGCAGTCCACGGCAATCCCCAGGCAGCCCCGGAATTCTAGCACGCGGCCAGCGATGAACTCGCGTGTTACAGTTCCCGCCGTGTTGCCGTCAGGCGTTCGCACGCAAGCCCCGATTTCGACCGACGAGGGACTCGACCGTGCGCTCGGGCTGCCGTCCGCGGTCCTTTTCGTCATGGGCAGCATGATCGGGTCCGCCATTTTCCTGACGACGGGATCGATGGCGGCGGTGATGCCGTCCGCGTCGCTGATTCTGGTCGCGTGGTTATGCGGCGGCGTCGTCTCGGTGTGCGGAGGGCTGACGTACGCCGAGATGGGCGCGATGTACCCGAACTCGGGCGGTGTGTATGTATACCTCCGGGAAGCATTCGGGCCGCTGACGGCGTTTCTATACGGTTGGGCCGGGCTGGCGGTCTTCTGGAGCGGCGGCATTGCTGGGGTCGCGACGGGATTTGCGGAGTACGTCAGCTATTTCGTGCCCGCCCTCTCGTCGACACATGTGTTCTGGACGTTCGCGACACCGCTCGGTTCGTGGACCTTCTCAGCAGCACAGATCGTCGCGGTTTCGTCGATCGCGGTTCTCGCCTGGATCAACTACATCGGCGTTCGCTCTGGTAACCGCGTCAACGTGCTCATGACGGTCGCCAAAGTGGCGGGACTTGCCGCGCTGCCCATCATGGCGATCTTCTTCGCGCGCGTCTCGCCCGAGTGGACGCCGGTCGTGCCGCCCGTGGCGCGGCCTCTCGCCGCCTTCGGTGTTGCGATGATCGCGGTGCTGTGGGCGTACGACGCCTGGTATTCCGTCACCTGGGTCGCAGGAGAGATGAAGGATCCGCAGCGCACGTTGCCGCGCGCGATGCTCGGTGGTGCCGCGCTCGTCACGCTCGTCTATGTGTCCGCGAACCTGGCCTACGTATACGCGCTGCCCATGCCCCAGCTGCAAGGAGTCACGCGCGTCGGGGAGCGCGCGGCCTCGGCAATGGTCGGCTCGAGCGGCGCAAGCTTCGTCGCGCTGACGGTCGTGGTCTCGACGTTCGGATGCAATGCCGCGGCGATGCTGGCCGGCGCCCGGCTCCTGTTTGCCATGGCGCGAGATGGTGTTTTCCTTCCCGCAGCCGCGAAAGTGCATCCGCGTTATCGGACGCCGCACGTCGCGGTGATCGCGCTCGCCATCTGGGCGTCGGTGCTCGCGCTGTCGGGGACGTACGAACAGCTCTTCACGTACGTCATGTTCGCGTCAATCCTGTTGCATCTGGTCGGCGCCGTTGGACTCATACGTCTGCGACGGACTCAACCCGATCGTCCACGGCCGTATCGCGTGTGGGCCTATCCCATCGTTCCCGGCATCTTCATCATCGCGACCACGGCTTTCGTGATCAACACGCTTCTCGAGCGCCCGCGCGAGTCGCTGGCGGGTCTCGGTCTGCTTGCGCTCGGGCTGCCCGTCTACTGGTACTCGAAGCGATGAGATTCGCAGTGCTCGGCTCCGGAGCGGTTGGTGGCTACTACGGCGCGCGGCTCGCCCGTGCCGGTCACGACGTGACGTTTATCGCGCGAGGCGCGCATCTCGCGGCTATTCGCGAGGGCGGACTGCAGATTCGGAGTACTCTCGGCGATTTCGTCGTGAATGCGCCGGCGGAGGAAGACTCATCGCGCGTCGGGCCCGTCGACGTCGTGATCGTGTCGGTCAAGACGTACGACAATTCGACGGCGCTGCCGCTGATCGCGCCCATGCTGAACGGCGATACCTGCGTGCTGACGATCCAGAACGGTGTCGACAGCGCGCGCGAGGTCGCGCAGGTTGCCGGAGAGGCACGGACGCTTGGCGGCACGACGTACATCGCGACGGCGCTCGAGTCGCCCGGGCTCATCGTCCAGACAGGTACCCATCGACGCATCGTGTTCGGCGAGACATTCGGATCGCTCCCTCGTGTCACGGACCGTGTTCAGCGCCTTCAACAAACGCTCGCTGCGGCAGACATCCAGGCGGAGGCCGTTGGAGACGGCCGCGTGCCCGTCTGGGAGAAGTTCATCTTTCTCGCGGCCTTGGCCGGCTTCACCGGCGCGGCGCGGCTGCCAATCGGCGCGGTCTGGGCCGATCCGATCGCACGCGCGCGGTTTCTCGACGCGTGTCGTGAGATCGAGCGCGTCGCTCGAGCCGAAGGCGTTCCCGTCGCCGCCGACGTCGTCGATCGGATTCCCGCCTATGTGCAGAGCATTCCGGGGTCGATGCGGTCGTCGCTGTTAATCGATTTGTCGCAGGGGAAGCGGATCGAAGTGGAAGCATTGCAAGGGTCCGTCGTCCGGCGCGGCGCCGCGGCCAATGTCCCCACGCCAATCATGTCGACGCTTTATGCGGTCCTCAGACCGCACGCGGCCGGACCTCCCGCGTAACCTCGGACCTCGGACCTCGGACCTCGAGGGTCACACCCCCAACGCCATCATCGTCGCATCGTCTAGCGGTTCTGCGCTGCCGCGGAACGCGCTCACTTCACGCTCGAGCCGCTCGAGGACGACGTTGATTCCGCGCTGGTGGTCCTCCTCGAGAATCGCTTCCAGCCGTTCGGCGCCGAACATGTCGCCGTGTTCGTTCTCCGTTTCGACGAGGCCGTCGGTGAAGAAGAAGAGGAGATCTCCCGGCGCGAGGCTCACGCGATTTTCTTTGTATCCGTGTCCTGCAAAGAGCCCGACGGGCAGACCGGTCGACGCCAGCCGTTCCACGCCGCTTTGCGCTCTGAGAATGTATTGCGGGTTGTGCCCGGCGTTCACGTAACGCAGCGCGCGGCCGCCAGACTCGAGGACGCCAATGAAGAGCGTGACGAACACGCCGCCCGGCGTTGACTCCTCCAGTTCGCGGTCCAGCAGATTCACGAGCGCTGCAAGGTCCGGCTGGAGCGGCAAACGTGCGCGAAGCGTCGCCTGAACGTTTGCCATCAGGAGCGCGGCGCTCACTCCCTTTCCTGAAACGTCGCCGACGAGCAGGCCGAGCCGGTCGGCAGGCAGCTCGAAGTAGTTGAAGAAGTCGCCGCCGACTTCCCGGGCGGGGATCGAAATGCCTTTGATCTCGGCGGCGCCGAAGCGGAGCGGCGCGCGCGGAAGCATGTCGGTCTGAATCTGGCGCGACAGCTCCAGTTCCCGTCTGAGGCGCTCCTGTTCGATCGCAAGGGCCTGATGATGCTCCAGGTCCATGCCCATCTGATTGAAGGCACGGGCGAGCTCGCCGAATTCGTCTTTGGAGTCCGCCGGCACTCGCGCGTGGAAATCCCCCGCCGCGAGTTGACGGACGCCCGCCGTCAACGCTCGCAGGCGTGTCGTCATGCGATGGGAGATGGGAACGATCCCGATGATGGCGAGGCCGACAACCAGAAGGCCGAGCGACAGGTTGCGCACCGACGTTCGACGGATCTCACGGAGCGATTCGCCAAGCGGCCTCGCGATTCCAAACGTCAACCCCGACGCGTCCTGTCTGGTGACGACGATCCAGTCGCCGACGCGCTTCGGCTTGTCGCCGGCGGCGATCTGCTGAACGTGGAGCGACTCGAGCGTGGGACGCTGCGATGAGTCCGGCGTGTACAATTCTCCACGGCGATCGATGGCGAAAGGAATTTCACCTTGATCGGATCGAGCGAGCGTCAGAATCGCGCCCAGCGTGCGGTCCATGTTGAGACGCGCCCGCGCGTGACCCATCATTCGACCTTTGCGCCACACGGGAATTGCAACGTCCCGTCCCTCCATCTTTACTTTGACGTCAGGCACAGCGCCGGGCTGACCCGGTACCGAGGCGTGCGACATGGCCGCGGCCGCGGCTTTCATGCTCGCTTCCTTCATCGCGAGCGCGGCTTCCTTGCTGGCCATTCCCGCCTCGATTGACTGGCGGATGGTTTCCTGGATCTGCGCCGCGAGGTTGGGGTCCAGCCGTCCGGCCCCCGAGCCCTTCATCGCGTCGCTCGTCTGCGCGAGAATTGCCGGAACGTCGACGACGATTGCGGGCGGCATTGGCGGCTTCGGTGCGGTCCCCGGCTTCGGCGTCGTCGGATGCTGGCGCGGCCCCGGAAACCCGTCGGGATTGGGTTCCGGGACGGGTTGCGGCTCGGGCTGAAACTCCAGTTCGTCGACGAGTGCGGCGGCATCGCCGAGCATCGGCGCCAGCCGCGCGCGAACCTCTTCCTGCGTGGCATGCGTCCCTTCCGGCTGCGGCCCGCTCATTTCGAACAACCGATCCATCCGGCGTCCCACGTCGTCGGTGACGAGAGTCATCCGCCGGCCGATGTCGCCGGCGGTCTGGGCAGCCTCCCGCTCGACGGCCCGCTGAAACGCGTGCACGGACGAATAGTAGGAGTAGAGCGTGACGGCGCTCAGTGGAACCACCGAGAGCAGCAGGAACGCAACGATCAACCGCGTTCGCAGCGACATCAGCCGTGCACCTCGCGCATTCCGCGACTGTAGTTGACCCGGACGGCCGACGCAACCTGCTAAACTCAGACGACGGATCCGCGGATTCCGCGGTAAGGAGTGGCTCTGTGAGAAGACTGACTGCCGCGGTCGCGCTGATTGCGATCGCCTCGTTGACGGCTGGGGCCGTAAGCAAGGAAGACGAACGCCTGCGGGCGTGTGCGACGGTCCTCAAGGAAATCCTGGGCGTCCCGGACGACATTCCAAAAGATCTGCTCGATCGCGCGGAATGCGTGATCGTGTTTCCATCCGTGAAGAAAGTGGCGGTTGGCGTAGGCGGCAGCTACGGCCGTGGCGCGATCGCGTGCCGGACGGGGGACAACTACGACGGTCCGTGGAGCGCTCCGGCACTGTTCGCCCTCGAAGGGGGCAGCATCGGATTTCAGCTCGGCGGCCAGGCCACGGACTACGTGCTGCTGGTGATGAACGACCGCGGTGCGAGCTCCGTGCTCCACAGCAAGGTCAAGCTCGGCGCCGACGCCTCCGCCGCGGCCGGTCCGAAGGGACGGACCGCAGGTGCGTCGACCGACATCGTGATGACTGCCGAAATGTTGACGTATTCGAGAGCACGAGGACTCTTTGCAGGCGTCTCGCTCGAAGGATCCACGCTCCGCGCGGACGGCGATGCCAACAAGACCGTTTACGGAAAGGAAATGGATCCGCGTGAGATCGTGAAGGGAGGCGTCGAGGTTCCCGCGGCTGCCAAACCAATGATCGATCTGCTGAACAAGCGATCGCCGAAAAATCTGTCCGATCGAAAGTAAGCGCTAGCGGCCGATGCCAACCTGCTCCACCAGCTCGGCGAATCGCGGGTGCTGGTGGAGCGGCATCAAACCCGGATCAACTTTCAGGAACGCGCACATCCCGGCTTTCACGTTGATGCTGCGCTGCACCGATTCGATAGCCTCGTCCAGCCTGCCGAGAAACGCGAGCGAGACCGCGATGTGATATTCGCGCGAGCCCGCCGGGTTTTCGGCGACGCTGTGCAGCATCTCGAGGCGACGCTTCCAATACCCCTCCTGTTTGCCGGCGCGGAACGCCTGCAGCAACACGTCGCCATCGAACGGCAGCCCCCAGAACATCTGTCGCTTCATCAGGGCCGTCGCCTCTTCGTAGCGTCCCAGGCGTTCGAGACAGACGATTTGCATGTTGCCGGATTCTTCAAAGCCGGGCGACAGGTCTTCGACGCGATGCGTTTCTTCTAACGCGTCAGCCGGACGGTTCGCGAAATGCAACGCCCAGGGAATGCCCATGTTGACGACGGGAGATAACGGCTCCAGCTCGCGTGCGAGTCGCGCGAGCCGGAGCGCCTCGTCGTGTTGGCCGATCGTTGTCTGCCAGAGGCCAAGCAAGAGATGCCCGCGAGCGAGCTGTGGGTTCAACTTGATCGCGGTCTGGAGCGATCGCTCGGCCTCGGGCCAGTTCCATTTCCAGAAGAGCGATCCCGTGCCGAGCGTGACGTGAGGATCGGCGAGGTCGGGGTCGAGCTCGATCGCGCGCAGCGCCGCGGCGTGTCCTTTCGGATAGGTCTCGAGCGGCGCCACCAATCCGTAATACGCCATGACCGTGTAGGTGTCGCCGAGACCTGCCCAGGCTGCCGCGTAGAGTGGATCGTGCCCGATCGCGCGCTCGAAATGGTCGAGCGCGCGCCGGAATCCGTCGTACGACCACGAATTCCAGTGATAGCGTCCGCGAAGGTACTCGTCGTACGCGTCCGGCTGTACAGTCGCGCGCTTCTTCAGCCGGTGTTTTTGCTTCGGGCTCAACTTGAGTCGCAGGGCCTCGGAGATCTGCCAGGCGATCTCCTCCTGCACGGTCATCAGGTCGCCGATCTTCGGCCGGAACTGGTCACCCCACAACTGTGATTCCGTAGCGGTGTCGACGAGCTCCGCCTGAATGTTCAACTGATCGCCGTGCTGGATCACCCGCCCGGTCAGAATCGTCCGCGCGTTGAGCGCGAGACCGACCGTCGATGGATCCACCTCCATGCCTTTGTAACGAAACGTCAGGCTGCGCGGGACCACGCGGAGGCCGGAGACTTGTGAGAGCGCATTGATGATGCTCTCGGTGATGCCGTCGGTGAGGTACTCGATCTGCTCGTTTCCGGCCGGACTGAGAAAGGGGAGCACGGCCAGGGACTTCCCGCGCGTCCGTGCCATCCCTTTCATGCTGAATCCAGGAACAGAGCCCGTCAGCAGCGCCCGCAGCGCCATCGACATGTCGCGCGCGGATTGGAACCGTCGCGCCGGCTGTCGATCGACGGCGCGCGCGACGATCGATCGCAGCTCCGCCGGCGCAAGAGGATCGAACGCGGCGAATTCGGGCGTGCTGTCGTGCAGGACGTTCGCCACCACTTCCTGCGGCGTTGCGCCGTTGAAAAGACGGCGGCCGCTGAGCGTCTCGTACAAGACGCAACCGAGCGCGAAAATGTCACTCCGGCCGTCCACCGGATGTCCGAGCACCTGTTCCGGCGACATGTAGCCGAAGGTTCCGAGGATGATGCCGGCCACGGTTTGCGTCGGGGCAGCGAGCGTCACGTCGCTTGATGGCGGCGGCCTGTGCGCCGCCAGTCCGAAATCGAGGATCTTGACCGAGCCGTCGCGGGTCAGGAACAGATTCTCGGGTTTGAGATCGCGATGGATCACGCCTTTGGCATGCGCGGCCGACAGTCCGTCGGCAATGGATGCGGCGATCTCGACCGCTTCACGCCACGGCAGCGCGCCAGCCCGCAGACGCTCCCGCAGCGTGTCGCCATCGAGCAGTTCCATGACGGCGAACGACAGGCCATTCACGAGCGCCAGCTCGTAGATCGCCATGATGCTCGGATGCGAAAGCGCCGCGACCGCGCGTGCCTCAGACTCGAACCGCTGGCGCAACATCGGATCGGCGGCCACTTGATCCGACATGACTTTGATGGCGACGTCGCGATCCAGCCTGGAGTCGCGCGCGCGATAGACTTCGCCCATGCCGCCGGATGCGATGGGGGCGACGATTTCGTATTGAGCCAGGCGAAGGCCGGTGGAGAGAGACACTGGTGAACTTAGGGATTTGGTGATTTGGTGATTTCGAGATTTGGTGATTTCGAGATTGGGTGATTACGAGATTTGGTGATTACGTGATTTCGTGATTTGGTGATTTAACAATCAGTCGTGATAGGACAGCATGCGTGTCCGCCGGCGGTAAGAGCCGTCCGGCGAGGGTTCGAAGACGTGGCAATGGTCCATTTCGCCGCCGTAGACGTGCAGCGTGATCGATGAGACGGCGGCGGCGTTCGCAAGCGTGTGGTACTCGAACGGGGGAATGAGGCACCCGGCAGATCCCCGTCCGGCGTGGATCGAACTGCGCTGGACGAACCTGAACGTGCCGCCCTCCTCCGAAACGAGATCGAACTGCGCCACCTCCATCTGTCCTTCGACGACGCATTCCACGCACCAGATGCCGGCGTGATCGTGCAAGGCCGTGCGCTGGCCGGGTCCCCACGTCATGACGACGATCGTGTAGCGGCCCGCGGGATCTCTGTGCAGCAGACGTCGCGCGTAGGTGTCGGGCCGAGCTTCGTGGAAACGAGGACTGAGCGACAGCGCGTTACTCCTGAATGCATCCTGCAGGATGGCCTTGACCCGCTCGGCGATTTGCGCCGGGTTCTCGGCGTCCACAGCGGCATCGAGCCGCTCGCGCAGAGAATCGCTCACCCGATCGCTCGACTGCACTTCGGTCACGTGGCCTCCAATTCCCGATACGCAGCCATTCCGCCGACGATGTTGACGATTTCCGGGAATCCTTCGCGCTCGATCACGCTGGATGCCAGACTCGACCGGTACCCTCCCTCGCAGATCGTCGCGAGCCTCGCCTCCGTCGGCAGCTCGCGAATCCGCGCCTGCAGCTCGCCGAGTGGAATATTGACGGATCCGTCGATATGCCCGGCCTTCCACTCTTTCACGGTGCGGACGTCCACGACCTGCACCAAATCGTGACGAGCGAGCGCCTCACGAAGTTCCGCGCCGGAAATCCGACCGATGCTGGACGTCGGCAGCGCGGCGCCCCGCCATGCCGCGATGCCGCCGTCGACGATCCCTTCCACGCGATCGAGACCGACGCGCAGCAGCTGAAGCACCGCCTCGTTTGCGTGCGCCGGATTCTCCGCGAGAAGAACGATAGGGACGTCCGGCGGCAGAAGCCATCCTGCCCAGTAGCCAATCTTCGGACCGAACGCGAAGTTGAGCGCGCCAACGGCGTGTGAAGCAGCGAAGGCTTCGTGCGAACGGAGGTCGAGCAGCAGTGCGCCGTCCGCGGCAAGCGCGGCCGCGGCAGCCGGCTGCACCGCTGGAAGAGGACGACGCCGATCGAGGAGCCGAAGAATCGGAGGCCCTTCGCGGTTGATGCGCTTCATGCGCGCGAAATACGCGGGCGTCTCCGGGAGATCCGCAAGCACCGCGCTGACGAACGTTTCGGCGTCGGCGTAGCGGAGCATGGCGTTCAGCTCGCGCTCGCGACCGATCGTCGAAAAGGGTTCCTTGCCGATTCCCGCGCCGCAGAGCGAACCCGCGCCATGCCCGGGGTGAACCTCGACGTCATCCGGCAGCGCCATCACGCGCTGCAGGGATGCGAACAGATCGCCGGCAAGCTCGCGCGTCTGTGCCTCGCCTAGGAGATCGGGACGCCCCACAGCTCCCACGAATAGTAGATCGCCGGTGAAGAGACGAGCGCGCGACCCGCGCAGATCGGCGAGCACGGCAACGTGTTCAGGTGTGTGCCCGGGAGTTGCGAGGAACGTCAACGACAGGTCGCCGAAGATCATCCGCTCGCCATCCGTGGCTTCGCGATGCGGATATCCCAGGTTGGATCCGGGCCCCGCGATCACCGTCACGCCGGCGGCCTGCAGCTCGTGCGCTCCCGAGACGAAGTCGGCGTGAATGTGCGTCTCGATCGCGGCCGTCAGCGTGAAGTCTTGCTGCTTGCAAGCCGCGATGTAGACGCCGGCGTCACGTCGCGGATCGATGGCGACCGCCTGCTTCGTCCGATCGCAGCCGATCAGAAACGAGCTTTGCGCGAGGCCCTCGTCGAAGAACCGCTGGAACATGGGATAAGATCCGAATCGACGCGCGTCTGGCCAAAATCATAGCATTCGCGCACCCTCACCGTATCCGCCGAATGAGCCTTGCCCTCGTCGCCGCAGTGATTGTTGCAGGCAGCATCGCCGGATGCCTTGGATCTCTGCTGGGCATCGGGGGCGGCGTCTTCCTCGTCCCGTTTCTCAACGTCGGGCTCGGCCTCGATTTCAAGATCGCGATGGCGATCAGCTTGATGACGGTGATCGCGACGTCGAGCGCCGTGTCCGCTGGGACAGCCGGTCGACAACTGATCAACCTGCGGCTCGGGATGCTGCTCGAGATCGCGTCGACGGCCGGCGGGTTGCTCGCGGGCATCACAGTGGAGCGCCTGACCAGCGGTGCGCTGAGCCTGCTGTTCGCGCTGGTCACGGCGGCCATCGCCGTGATCATGGTCTCGAGGCTGGAGCGGCGCAACGTGCTCGACGCGAGCGAAAACGTCGGAGCGCTCGGCGGCCGCTTCTATGACGAAGAAAGCGGTCGAGAGGTGTCGTATCGCGTGAAGAGGCTTCCGCTCGCGATGTTCGCGTCCTTGATCGCGGGCTCCGTTTCGGGCGCGCTCGGCATCGGCGGCGGAATCCTGAAAGTGCCGGTGCTCAATGCCTGGTGCGGGGTACCGATGCGTGCGGCTGCAGCGACGAGCGCGCTGATGATCGGCGTCACCGCCGTGTCGTCCGTCCCGCTTCAGTACGCGCGCGGCTACGTCACTCCACCGCTCGCCGCGGCCGCGGTCCTCGGCGTCCTTGTCGGCTCCCGCGGCGGCTTCTGGTTCGGGGGGCGGGCGCGCGTGAAGTGGCTGAAGCTGCTGATGGCGTGCGTCCTCTTCGCGGTGTCGAGCCTCTACTTCATCAGGGCGCTTCGATGACGAACGAAGCGATCGACCGTCTCGAAGTTCAGCTTGGACGGCTGCTTCTTGGCGGCGTGCTGAGCGCTGCGAGTCTTCTCGTGGTAGGCCTCGTCATGCGGGTGCTGAACGTAGCACCCGCGTTTGCGTGGTTCTTGCTCAACGCAGGCCTGATCGTGCTGATGGCGACGCCGATCCTTCGCGTGCTCGTCTCGCTCGTTGAGTACGTGCGGATGCGCGACTGGCTCTTCGTGCTGACTACGCTCGCGGTGCTCGGCGTGCTGTGTACGTCAGTCATGATTGCGTTGCAGCAGAGGACGCACTAGACGTTTTCGCCGAAGGCTTCCGGACTCGACGGAATCCCTGCTTCGCTGACCGCCGTTTCCACTTCCTTGAGCCGTTCGCTCGCGGCGACGCGCATCTTTTCCAGCAGCGTCGCGATACGCTGCGCCTGACGGACGACCGTCGCCAGGTCGCGCTGGAGGTTCGGATCGGGATAACCCCGCTCCAGCAGATCGCAGTGCCCGATGATCGTCTGAAGCGCGCTGTTGATCTCTGCCGACACTGACAGCGTCAGCTCCGCCATCGCCTCCATCGTTCGATATCGTCCGAGCAGCATTTGAAGCTGTTGGGCGACGACGGCGACGGCGAAGATCTCGGCGATCGGTTGAATCGTGGTGGCGTGAGCGGGGACGAAGGCGTCGCGCGTCCTCGAGACGAGGTTCAGCGTGCCGACCGCGCGCCCTTTCGAGACGAGCGGCACCATCAGGACGGACGAGAACCCCGAGCTGTGCAGGACGTTGGCGTCGAGAAAATCTCCAGCCGTCTTGGAAATGTCCGGGATGATCAGCGGCTCGCGCGAGCGCACGACGCTTCCGAGAATGGTTTGTTCGATGCGGAAGACGACTTCCGGCCGCGGGCGGGTCCGCCGTTCCACTTCGTGCACCCGCGCGGTGTATGTCTGGAACTCGTCGGCCGTCTCGTTGAGAAGCGCCAGGCCGACGCGATCGCACGGGACGAGCCGCACGATGCGCGCGGCCAGCGCCTGGAAGGCCAGCGGGACATCCACCGATCGCGCGACGATCTGCAGCATCGCGTTCTGCGTCTGCAGCTGCTCGATCTCGTCGAGCGTTGCGCGATGCGTATGCTCCTGCTCCAGTATGCGGCCCGTCAGCGTCCCGATCCGGCGAGTTGCGAGCGCGCCAAGGATCAGCATGACGATCCAGGCCGAAACAACCTGAACGAGAACGAGCGGACGTCGTGGGACGCCGCCAGCGACGGTCCAAGCTACCGCCTGGATGACGCCAAATGCGGCGACAAGGCCCCAGATCAGCCATACCGGGGCGCGTTGATCGAGAAGCTTCATGAGCGGTCAGCGCGGGGGCTGCCCGAATCGAGCCGGTACGCGGCAGTTACGGGCCGGAGCGGCCGATCGAACCAGAGCGGCCGCCGGAGTCCCCCGGGCCCCGGGGCCGGGCGCGTACCCTGCATCCATTCTTTATACGCCTTGTGAGCCAATTGCGTGTCGACTTCGATATCCCCGTAACTGTCGTCCGGTCCCGCAGGTTCGAGGTGGACGCGCTGATGCCAGCAGTGCATCCCACTTACGGGGTCCGGTTGTACGGGGAAGGTGAGGTTCTGATGCACTCCGACCTCGCTCCACCAGATCCGCTGGCTGTCAGGATCGGAGCTGTCGAAGGGCCGGGCTCCATGCACCTGACGCATGCGGTAACGACCGCCGCCCCCACGCTCGATCGACACGAGGGCCGTTGCCGTCCGCGCGCCGCCCGTCGTTTCCTGCAGACGCCACCGTCCCAGATGATGCGACATGCCGAGCACACCAGGACGGATGCCTTCCGTGACCCACGCCCGCGTCACGAAGTAGCCGATGCTGGTGCGCACCCTCACAAGATCGCCAGTCCGAATATTGTGCCGCCGCGCGTCCGCTGTCGAAATCCACAGAGGATTGTTGTGAGAGATCTCGTATAGCCACTTCACAGCGGATCTGGTGTGCACGAGCGTAGGCAGTCGGAAATTTGGCAGAAGATCGAACTGTCCTTCCTCAGGCTTCAGGTCACGCCAGTGAACGTGACCGGGCACGTAGCGAGGAATCGCGTGCTCCGGCCATCCCCACGCGACGAGCGTCGGCGAGTAGAACTCGAGCCGCCGTGATGGCGTGTTGAACCCTGCCCGCGCCACACCGTCGACGAGTATGCCCACGGCGATCCCATCGCGCATGAGTGTCGTGCCCTCGTCTGCCGCCGTGGTGCCGGCGCGTTCCTCGTCGCTCAGCGGTCGCTCGTGCGCGCGGCTATACGCGCGGTCGGAGACCTGGAACGCACCGTACTTCCGCATGTACTGGAGCGGCGTGAGATTCTCTTGCGCGGCCGTCTCTGGAAGTCCGGGCACCGAATGCTCGAACATCCACCCGTAGTACTCGTCCATGGTGATCGGCTGTCCGGGACGATACGGGCTCTCGAAAAAGCAACGGATGCCGAGCGATCCATCAGGATCGATCTTCCAGCTCAGTGCGATCCAGAACTCGGATTCCTCCCAGACTTCGCCCGGATTGGCTTCGTACGTCTTCGAAACGGGATCACCGCGCTTTTCGCGCGCCACGCGCAGCACCGGCTGACGGAATCCGAGCCACTGGCCAGCATGTGTTTCCTGGCTCATGGTGTCGTGGCGTTCCGTGCCCAGCCCCATCGGGAGAATGTAGTCGGCGAACCACGCCGTCTCGCTCCACGTCGGCGACAACGACACGTGGAGACCGACTTGCTCCTCGTCTTGCAGCATCTCCATCCACGAGAAGCCATCCGGATTCGTCCACACCGGGTTGTACACGCGCGTGAAGTAGACGTCGAGACGCCCGCGCCCCTCCTTCAAGAAATGCGGGAGCAGGTAACTCAGCTCGAAAAACGCCAGCGGGAACTCGCGAGGAAAGAGCAGCTCGTTCCAGTACTCGGGCGGCGGGGGAGGATTGGGGTGCTGCGGAACGAACTTGTTCGTCACGTGCAGGTTCACGCCGCCGACGGTCCCGATGCTTCCGGTCAGGACGACGAGCAGGTACAGGCAGCGTGTGATCTGCCAGCCCCAGAGGTTGCCCGCCGCCGCGGCGCGCCAGCTGTGCGTCGCAAATCGATCGCCGGCCGCCGCGATCGCGCGAGCCGCCTCAACGATCGCTTCCGCGCGGACGCCGGTTTCCTCCGCCGCGTACTCAGGCGTGAATCGGGCGTAGAGATCTTTGAGCGTCTCAATGAAACTATCGAAACGCTCCGGCAGGTCCGGCCGCTCGGCCCGAAGGTACTCTCGCCAGTTGACCCAGCGTTCGACGAACGCGCGATCGTACAGCTCCTCATCCAGAAGAATTCGCACGATGGCCAGAAGGAGCGCCGATTCCGTGCCGGGGTACGCCGGCAGCCAGAGATTCGCTTTCGCCGACGAGTTGGAGAGCCGCGGATCGATCGTGATCAACGTCGCGCCTGCGGCCTGGGCCTCGACGATCCGCTGGGCGTGCGGATTGAAGTAATGACCCGTCTCCAGGTGGGACGACAGGAGAAGGATCGTTCGCGCGTTCGCGTAGTCCGGCGACGGACGGTCGGCTCCCGTCCACAGAAAGTGACCCAGACGCGCGGACGAAGAGCAGACGTTCGTGTGGCTGTTGTGCCCGTCGACGCCCCACGCCTGCAGCACGCGATTCGCATAGCCATCCTCGCCAGGGCGCCCCACGTGATACATCAGCTCGTGACGACGACCTTCCTGGATTGCGCGGCGGATGCGCGCGCCGATGTCGTCGAGCGCGGCGTCCCACGAAACGCGCTCCCATTTGCCTTCGCCTCGGTTGCCCGTTCGACGCAAAGGAAAGAGGATTCGGTCCGGATCTTCGAGCT
>Ga0114129_10005972_pt1 | contig 17243 bp, 15 predicted proteins | sample RhiMetdeltSRZDD1_FD_80071 | JGI IMG/M metagenome (GOLD analysis project Ga0114129, IMG submission 80071) | Populus rhizosphere microbial communities from Tennessee, USA - Rhizosphere MetaG P. deltoides SRZDD1 (version 2) (version 2) | ecosystem: Host-associated > Plants > Roots > Rhizosphere >... | reverse complement strand
GAATGGCGGCTTGAAATACGTGTCCTACCGAGATTTCTGACTGCTTGGCGGCTCGTTTGGACTTTCGGTGGTTTAGATAGCGGTGCATGTAATCGGAAAACGTCGGACTCCAAAGTGCCAAGATCCAAGTATATCGTGAACGACTCCTGCGAGGTTTGATGGTGATAGAACGTATGCGCCCGTCACCACGGATATCGACCATGTCGAGTTCACAAGGATTGTGGGCGGGAAACAGGCCGAGAACCACGTCGGCACTTTTCTCTGATCGCAACGTCAGCAACCGCCTGAATGCATCTTTGGTGTTGAAAACAATATCGGGAAAACCAAAGGCCACCAATTTTTTTGCCACAAAGGGATATGCTTGGTCCAACGTGTACGGCGGACCAAGAGGCGAGCCCATCATCAAATAAGCCAAGTTCATGTCGAGCATTGAGCCATCCCCAAAATAACCCGGAATATCCCATTTCCCTTGCCGCAAAACGATGTAAGCCTTGGTGATACCCGCCAGCCTCATTTTTTCCAGCAAATAATGGGAGGCTACCTTGGGAAGCACATTGCGTCCATTGTTAACGGCGCGGAAGCCGACGGGAAATAACTCCTTGCTGCAGGGCAGTGGGGCTATCCTTGTCCCTTGTCCGCCGGCGGGCAATAGCCCGACCACTTCCCCCTCAGCTTTTTGATCGGGGTTCAAGGCGCCCATGCCTTTGAGATTGGTTTTCTTCGAGTGTCGTCATTCGAAATCGCGCTGCGAAATCCGTACCTTTTAGCTGCGTTTTGTACCAGTTCACTGTAAGTTCCAACCCTTTCTCCAAGGGCATCTCCGCCCTCCAACCAAGCTTATCGTAAGCATCCTTTATGTTGGCTGCCCGAACGGGTTCCATTGGCCGCGGGGGCAATGCCCCATACAAGGGACGAATTTGAGGTCCTACCAGGCTGACAAGCAGATCTACCATGTCGCGAATTGACACCAGGCTTCCCGATCCTAAATCAACAGTGCAACCTTCAATAGCGCTCGCCTGCGCTGCTGCGAGAAGCCCGCCGACCACATCGTCAACATAAATCCAATCAACGAGCCGCTGTCCACTCGAAAGTTTCGGAGCCTCTTCTTTCAACAAGGAACGGATCACATACGGAATAAGCTTTTGGATTGGTTGGCCGGGACCGTAAGCCATAAAAATCCGAGCGACCACAACGGGTGTCTGATAAAGTCTATGAAACATCCGTGCATAAACTCCACTGGCCCATTTCGCAGCGGCGTAGGGAGAAGACGGGACAAGCTCCAGGCCGTCCGATTGTGGCTCTTCCATGGAAGCAGTCAAGATCACGCGACGCACTTTGAGTTCGGCAATTGCCGTCAGTAAATTTACCGTAGCAACCAAGTCATTTCTTAAAGTCGGCAACACATGTTCGAGCCCAGGAGCACCCCAGCCGTGACTCGTCAGGTGAAAAATCACTTCCGGCTTGACCGCGTTGAGTAGATCCCGGGTCGCGTCAAAATCGGCGAGATCGGCTTGCCACCAGCGTAGGCACGCGCTGCTCACGTGCGGCCTTCGAGATATTGCGTGAACTTCCTTGCTTGCCGCGCAGAGCAAACGGCATAAATGCGAGCCGAGGAACCCGGTCGCACCGGTAACCAGTATTCTTTCTCCAGAAAGTTTAAATGGAGACTTCATTAAAGGCTACTACCAAATCTTAACAGTCGAAGTCCTACATCGGACTGTTACGGGAGATTGGACGGTTGGCGAGATCAATTAGATAGGCGGCTTCTCTCACCGTGAGAAACCAAGCGAAACAACTCTTTTGCTACAATTCGATAACCCTCTTCATTGTAGTGGGGAAAATGCCTAAAGGGAAATAAAGCCAACGGATCGCTGTGGACCTGGAAAGCATGATGAACGTCGATAATAGGAAGGTCTATTGCTCGTGCCAATAGCAGGACTCGGTCTCGTTGTGGATTGGCGACCTCTGGGTTGGCGTAGAGCTGCCGGGTGGGCAAGTAGACGAAGTAGAGTCTTCCCGCCCAATCACTCACGTTTTTTTTTGCCTGAAGCAAAACTTCCCGAAGCAGATTCATATCTGGCCCTGCGTTACTGGATGGATCTTCGCGCTTGGCTATTTCCTTGCCATAGATAAGCCCAAGTCGTTGCCGCAAATCGTTTAACTTCATTGTTGCATTCAGCTTACTCACCATAGATTTCTTCGATGGCCGTTCGACTTTCCTTACCTCGGCTTCGACATGGGTCGCAAGGGCGAGGTCGATAGCGGCCTGGCGGCTAAACAAACCTTGATTGAATTTCTGCTCCATATAACGCATCAGCAAAGGGCTGCGCGTTTCCCGGGTCAACTCCTCGAGATCCGTTTCGGTATGACACCAAAGAACTATTTTGGGTTTGCCAAGCTTTGCGTACTCCATGATTGTTGCTAATACAAGCAGCGGCCCGTTGCCACCCATGCCTAGATTGAGAGTGGCCGGGTAGCGCTTTCGAATCAGGGCAACGAAATTCTTGTCTGAGGGAACACACCAACCATGTGTGAAGGAATTTCCCACTGCAGCGATGACAATGTTGCCATTACTCCAAATGCCCCTAGGATTGTGAAAACCCTTCTCGTCTGCCTCGTAGATAGTATAGTCTCCGTTTTCGTTGCATAGCACCGTGACTTTGGAACTTATTCCGGCTAACGGGAGGACTTCGGTATTGTCGATAGCAATCGCCGACTTTGTGCGCCCATCCGTCCCTTCCTTAAGCAAAGTCACCGGAGTAATCATGGGATATGCATCTAAGCCTTTCTTCCGCAAATCATTAACAACTTCCAATCTGGTACGAGTATCGAAGGTGCGACCAAATTGTTTGGCTAGCTCTTGGCTCTTCCTTGCATGTTCGTCGATTATGTCAGAGGGGGATAGTAACAGTTCCAGCGCGTAGATCGAAACCACGGAGCTGGCGACAAAGAGCGAAAGATTCATCTTATGAGAGGGGCTCAGTCGCAAAGAGGCCAACAATAGACCAGCTAAAAAGGCTGGAAAAATGTAATAGACGATCATGCCGACCGAGCTCGTGAATTGCCTCTTCCCAGTCAAACTGTAGTGATAGAGGAAATAAAACAATACAAGCAGGCAAACGACACCTGTTCCACCTAGGATGATATTGGCGACCCTTGTTGCTTGCTCCAAGAGCCCCTTGTCGGACCTCACTCTGACTTAACCTCCAGCGAAAGATTTCTTTGCCTGATCCCTTCAGGACCCGCGCTTCCGGTTACCCAGGAAATGGAGTCAACCTGCTAAAACAGTGTGTGCTATAGCAGAGCTTTGCGCGAAGACAACCAGACCACGCAGTGCCAGAAGCATGAGAATCATCGGTGTCAACCACCACCACTTGTTATGCCAGAAAAAGTATAGCAGTCGCCTACAATACCCAGATTGGGCGAAACGGCTCCCGGAACTCATATTACGCTCGGCGGAATTAAACGAATGGCGTCAGCTAGGTCCAAGCGCTTGACGGGTTGCGTGGCGGCTTTTAGCGCTTTTATTGGCCGCCCTTATGAATTTGGCTTTCATGACGTCCGCCACAAAGCGAGCAGCTATCTCTCTGCCTTCCGAGTTCCAGTGCGAATCGAGCTGCATATAGAGCAGTTTGCCCTTCTTGGCCTCGGCTTCGAACACGGGACTTAAACTAATGTAATCGATCTTTAGCTCCTCGACCAAGCGCTGCACCGCCGTTTCCAGATTCTCCCGTGCAGCAATCTGTTGCTCTCGTATCGCCAACCAATTCTTGCCGCTAGCATCGCTAGAATATGGGCCGTAAATGTGCGCTGCGGCGGGAACGTAGATAAAAATCGGCGCGATCCGATTTTCCGCACAAGTGTCTCTAAAATCGCGCAAAATGTCTGTCAGAGCGCGCCACGCCGGCGTCTTGGACAGGTCCTCGGGCGACTCCGTCCTTACCCTATCCACAAACAAGATTTTGTAGCGCTTGTTGTCGCCAAGTGTTAGTAATGCGAGGTCTGGGTGAATTTCCTCTAAATAACCCCCGGCCTTGGCCATCTTATACAAACCCACGCGCGTTAACGATTCGATCTGCTTGCGCACAAATGCTGGCGCTTCCATCAAGACTTCCCAGTACCGCTCAATAAAGGACATTTGCGGCACACGATAAACAAACTGATACTCGTCTTTCCCCTTAAATTCTCGACTTTGCCACTTTAAATAATCCTCGATGTTCTGAAGGTCGTTGCCTTCATAAAAGGCGAAAACCGCGAACTTGGCTTTGTATCTCAACCCATACCGCTTCAGCACATGCAGGTATTGATTGGGTCCATACCCCGATGTTCCGAGGTTTATTACCGACAAGCCCGGCAACTTCTTCTCCAACCTGGTGGGGAAAGTATCGGCCTCATTATCGCCGAAAACGACGTACGAGTCGCCAATGACAACCATATCCGCCGCCTGCTTTCCGACTCCGTTTCTAAAACCATTTTCATCGAGACGATAGTCGGTGGTGACGGGTTGCACGTCGACGCTGTAGAGCGGGGAATAATGACTGCCCCGGAAATCATGGGAGACAACATGGGTAAAAGGTTTTTCTCGGTATACCAATTCCTCATCGTAAATGTAGGAAGCCTTGTAACCGTAGTATAAAGAAATGGCATCGAGATGAAATACCCTGATGGCGGCAGGAAACAGCTCAAACAACGAGAACAGCACGAGCGACGACAAAGCGAGCGAAGTTGTCACCAATAATGATTCGATAGGCTTTCGGATGATCGCGGTTAACAGGAGCGAGAATGCCAAAACCCAAGACGCCCAAAGCGCCCAAGACAGCACCAGTTCGTCTGCCTTGCGAAAATACTCTCCCAATGAAGTGACTTTTCTCCCCGCCATGATCCGGTCGCTCAACCATATCAGATCACCTCGACTCAAAAACTCGATAACCCGATGCCCCCAAAACACATACCCAATCAAACCTATGATTATGGCAACGAGTAGAGCACCGCTGCACGCCGCGACGATCTTGACTGCGAGGTACTTAAACTTAACCTTCGTTAGCAGAGACATCACCTCAGTCCTAACATCGGCCGGGCTGTAACGAAATTATTATCTGTTCGCAAATGGCGGGCACCAACAAACCGTCACTATCCAATGCCGGAGTGTTTAAAGATATAGACCGCCGGATTGATGAAATCGAAGACCGGCTGGATGCCGAAGGGATCAACAAACTGAAACCGAGCGACAAGGCGATAGCCGGAATTGGGCGCGCTCAGATCGGACAATTTCCTTTGGTATAAATCTTCGATAAGCACGACGTAATCGGCCGGTGGAATCACAGGACGTAGCTCTGTTGATGATTTATTACCCTGACCGAGGTTATCGAACCATTCGATATACGCTTGTTTTCGAACCTGAAGGCTAAAATTCTGTCCCATCCATTGCTCGAAATTAAGAACCATCCGGCGGACTTTTTGATAAAGCCCAAACCGCTCCAGGTTTTCGCGGTTGTTCCTTGCATAATCGTTCGTTTCATCGTCTCGCAGTGAATTAAGAATTTGGTATTTATTTTCCGAGATAATTGGGCCTCGCTCGCCCACCTCGATCATGGCCTTCTCGGGAGCGTTCCGCTCAACCCAGTCAGCGGCGAGGTAACGGCTGTCATTAGAAAACTGCAAAACCAGCGCAATGGTGTAAATCAAAGAATAGCCGACTAGCCCTCCGATGGCACACTTTGCGGCGGTAGCATAAGGCTTTGGCAGTTTGATCATCAACTCATCGAAACAGTGTGCGGCTAGAATCATTAAGGCTGGAAAAAAGAAAGGCAGGTACCAGGATTGAACGCTGGTCGCCCCAAAAATAAGGTAGTACGGCAAAATGGTCATCGTAAGCCAGAGGGTCGGGGCTGGATTTCTATTGCTTACCAGTTTGTAAAATCCGTAAGCAACTCCTCCGATCGCGGCTACAAAAAGCGGTAAACCTAGACCCGATTTCATTTCCCGCAGCACTTGTGTATAAGAGCTCCCCTCAGGTCCCCATCCCTTTAGAGCTTGATAAAACATATCCCGCGTGAAACCGTCCAAGAATTCAAATGGCGCGGTAAAAATTACGGGATTGGAGAGGAGATAACCGGCCGGAACAAACGTAGCGAATGTAATGAGCCTCCGAAAATGTACCCCTTCGCCTCTGAAGAAATGCGACAGTAAAAAAGGAATCAGAATAACAGCGCGGTCGACTTTAATGCCGATCGCAAAGCCCGCGGTGAGCGCGGCTAGGATGTACCAAAGTCGATCGCCGCGTTTCCAGATCAGCAAAGCAAAGAGGCAAGAAAGCCAATACCAAAAGTTGGTCGGGCTATCCACCGTCGCGAAATGCGCCACCGCGACAAAAGACATCGAGACGGTTAGGAACAGCGCGGCAAGATAGCCTACGGTCCTGCTAAAAAGAAGGTTACCGATAATAAATGTAATACACACAACCGACGAGGAAAGGACAGCGGCAATCACGCGCGCCGCGACAACAATCCTGGGCATTAGCCGTTGTTCCCACCATTTGGCACGACCATCAATATCATCCCGCGGTGGTGGTGGGTCGAACAGCCGGGCAAGAAGATAGACCGGTACGATCGCACCAATGGCGATGACGTAATAGTGCAAACCGCCATAGGTAAAATAATGCGGGTTCACTGTGCGGGTGGCGAACATCGTGAAAGCGCGGGGGGTTAATTCATCTGGATGCCAAACCTTCGATGCCCCCCAATCATTTCCCCAAACATTTAGGACTAAGCTCAAGACTAGAATCGGCGCCAATCGACTGAAGCCATTCGCTCTCTGAAGCATAGTTCCAAATAACGACATCTAATTCTCAACCCACCACGCACGACCGCCCCCTCACGTTAGGCATTTCGGCACGGCACCGAAAGTAACCCATGACGAGCGGATAATTTAGAATAACGACTAGCCAAAAATTGCGGTTGGAATCGGTACATCAGCGCGCCTTCTCCCATACAATTTGAATGCGCGTGGCGGCGATTCTTTTTAGTGGGCTTAATAAGCGCTCGCAGACTTTGGCGACTTCTATCACCGTCTGTGGAATCGGGCGCATTGTTTTGAAGCCGAGAGTAAACAGATAGGGAAGTCCGATAAAAGGCGAAGCTTCGATCATGCGCAATGATGACTTGGCACCATCAAAATGTTTCAGCAGTTTAAACGGAATCGCGGCGTTTCCGTCAAAAGCGTGCTTATCCAGATCCTTGAAGGGCCGTTCCAAATCGACGTCGAGTGAACAATCCTCGTGATGAAAATATCGGTAAAGCACGTAGGATGGGCCAGTGATCCAGGGCTCGATCATCGCTATTCTTCCGCCCGGAACAAGTACGCGACTAGCTTCGGTCATGAATTGGAGGGGCCACGGGAGATGATGAAGAACATCTACCATAACAAGGGCGCCGATGGTCTCGGATCGAAAAGGCAATGAGCAAGCATCGGAGACCATGTCAATATTGATACTTGGGACGACGTCGGTCGAAATAAGACCCGGGAAGAATTCCTTAAAGAAGCCCGACCCTGCGCCGATCTCAACAATCGGGTGAAATCCTTCCACGCCGGTCATCAGCTTTTCAAACCAATCTTGATAAACTGAACGCAGCTCAGGCCGGGCCGCCCAGATTTTTCTATGTAGCTCTATATACTCACAATCTGACGGTGCAACCTTAGTCATCCGACAAAGAGCAGTTTGCGAGCGGCTTGTCCGCACATCTCCACCAGCAGCCAGCCGTGGGTGAACCGGCTGATGTTGGTTGTGCCGTACGTTCGTTGGTGGTAACGAATGGGAACCTCCACGATCTTAAGATTTTGTTTAGCGGCACCGAATAACAAGTCAAAGTCACCGAACGGGTCAAAATCTCCAAAATAGCTGCGGCCGCTGGCAATACGGTCGTAATCGCGATGATAAAGAACCTTGGTGCCGCAGAGCGTGTCTTTGACCGATTGACCGAGAAGCCAACTGAGCAATAGGGCAAAAAATTTGTTGCCCAGAAGGTTCAAAAACCGCATGGCTTTCGGATCCTTCGCGTAAACCAGCCTCGAGCCATTGATGAACTCACCCTTACCGGACATGAGCGCGTCGTAGAATTGCCGCAAATCCTCGGGAGCGACACTGAGATCGGCGTCCAAAATCATGAGGATCTCGCCATTAGCTTTCGAGAATCCCAGACGGACAGCATCGCCTTTGCCGCGACCCTCCTGCGTAAGAACCTTTATGTCTTTGTGAGGGGTGGCAGCCGCCACGAGTCGACACTGATCAAGCGTGTTGTCTCTGGAGTGACCCTCGATAAAAATGAGCTCTGTGTGCGATCCCATCGAAGGAAGCCGTTGCACTAACTGGTTGATATTGCCTGCTTCGTTCCGACATGGGCAGATCACCGACACCCTCGGTGCGGCAGGCGGGGGTTCCACGCCTAACGGTCTAGCAACGATCCAATTCGTAAGACACAGCCAACGAAGACCGGGCAAATGCGCTAAATAGCGATTAGCGAGCAAACTCAGAAATGGTACCCGCTTGGGCAGTAAAATATGTCCACGGTAATGGATAACCTCGAAGCCCGTCAGGTGGAGAAGGTTGTTGATATCTTCAGGCGTCGTCCAATTGACCAGAGGCTGAGGATATTTTAATCCAGCTTTCTCGGCCAGCAGCAGAATCGGTTGCCACAACCTACTGTACCAGTTAAAAACAACCCGTGTTCGCGAGTGACAAACCGCGCGTAACTTCTCCAAGACCAGACGAATGTCATACAGATAACCTACCACATCGGAAAGAACGATGTAGTCGAACTTCTTGTTCGGAAGCTCTAAGCGCTCTGCGGACATCTGTTGAAAAGTAAGATGGGGAAATTTGCGGGCCGCCAGGCGGACCATTTCGCCAGAGATGTCGATCCCAAGACCATAGGATGGATTGAGGGCTGCAAGCAAATCGCCATTGCCGCTGCCGACCTCAAGTACCCTGGCCCCCGTCGGTATATAAAAACGAGCCAGTGAAGTGATGGCCCTGTGATAACCAGCGTTACGATGATGCCACTCATCTACTTGAGACGCGTAACCATCAAAGAAGGTCTCCCAACTTCTCAGGTAATCGTCCATGTTCGCGGGAGGATTTTCTGAGCGCAAGCTCCGGACCCAATGGTAATCGTTCTTTCTACGTTGGAGGCCTGCCGCGCTAACAGTCATAAACGCTTCCTTTACTAGGAAACTTTTGATTGATTATTTTCGTCCCGACGCTCTAATTCCTGGCTGCGTGACGTTTGCTGCTACTGGAGCTCATCAGTTACTGATGACTCGCCATAAAAGCCGCGATAAGGAGTCCCTTGGACTATGTATCGGTGAAAATCTCAGCTGTCCACAATGGGTTTTTCCTCTTGCCGGATTGAAGAGGAGTTAGGGCGTGTTTCCAGATTCTTTTAATAGATGGTGTTGAAGTAATAAATCGGCGGCAGTTTTAATGACGCCGAATTCCAACCCCGATCTCTCTGCGATGTCCAATAAACTGTTTGTGTCGTCAGATAGATTTAGAACCCACAGCATTCCAAGCTCGGCGGCCTTTCTCTCCGTTTGACCACCGGTTGTCCCGTAAAGTCCTCTTTTGCCGAGCTGCGGCTCGCACTTCGGATTCTGATTGACGTATGTCTTATTGTGTTCAAGAAGGTCGATAATGGAGACGCACTTAGAGAACGAGTCGAGCAGAGATTCAGCCTTGACGAATTCAAGATTGTCTGCGGACGTGTGATATTCGGAGAACTTCCCGTGCGGCGTTCTCATGAAGCAACCGACCGGTAGATTAAATCCCGGCGAGCAAAACTGCCGCTCGTCGTAACCATAGGGAGAAAAGTCGACGATGTCGTAAGGATCCCCGGAGTCTCTTAGTGATTGCCCGACCGCACGATCGATTTCGGCATTGCCGCGCCTGCTTTTCTTGTATGTAATTTTTCCGGCATCGCCGACGCAGGCTAACACCAATCCATGTTTAATCCGGGATGCCTGAGCCTCATTTAAACCGAGCCAAGTGATGGAACCTATAGTCCCTGGCGTAAAAAGAAATCGGTAGGAGTATCTCAACGAGAGCTTGCTCAGACGCTCGGCCAGAAAAACCGCTAGAGCGATACCCGAAAGATTGTCGTTCGCGAGCGACGGATGGCAGACATGTGTCGAGATTAAAACTTCAGTATCCGTTTGTCCCTGAAGAAAGTACTCACCATAACTGAGATGGCCGTTTTGCAAAGACGTGTCGATCAAAACTTCGTATTCACCATCCGGCAGAGCCGAAAGCTGGTTATGGCTGAGGCAAAAGGCCCAGTCTTCTCTGTAATAAGAAGTTCGATAGGGAATCCATTCAGGATGTTCCGGCAATGTATGAATGTGTTTTTTCAATTCCTCGAGAGGAAGCTTCGCGCGAACAGGAACGCTGTAACTCAAGACATGGAGATTCGATTTTTCAAAGTCAACAACTTTTCTACCTTGTGAGTCCTTGACATAAGCCGTTTTAATGTTCCACTCCCTGGGAATACTCCAGTCAAAGACTTGCGTACCTGTCGGGACCTCCCGGATTTCTAGAGGGATATATTCCCGAAGAATTTTGAGAGTCGCTCGCACCCCATTGCCGGTGATGCTCCGGCAAATCGGATACAACCGGCCAATCAGTTGATAGATTTCCTGGCCAATTTCCATCAAGTAACGGTCCCGCTCCTGATCGTTTCGATCAGTTTGCTCTGCTGTTACTGAAACGGGAGGCATCAGATCACTTTAACCTCGGGGACTGGAATGATGAATCTTCCTCCCCGGCGTCGGTACTCCGCCTGCTGCCCCACGATCTCATCGACAAAATTCCACGCGAGCAACAACACGTAATCCGGCTGGTCCATCAGCAACCGCTCCGGCGGCACCACGGGGATATGCAGCCCAGGTGTGTAACGGCCCTGTTTGAGGCTGCTGCGATCGACAATGTAGCTGAGGGCTTCCGGCCCGATCCCGAGAAAACTCAGCAAAGTGTTTCCCTTCGCCGGCGCGCCATAACCTGCCAACCGCTTCCCAGCCCCGCGGAGTTCTTGCAGTGTCTGGTGGAGGTCTGATTTGATTTTTTGCGTCTTCTCGGCGAAGCGCTGATAAGTGGAAACTTCGTGAATTCCCAAGGATCGTTCAACGTCAAGTAACTGCGCCACACTGGATTGAACAAGCCCATCTCCTTTGCGCTGCACAAAGGCACGGATCTGCCCATGATGCAGCGGTACGCGCTCTACATTTACGACCTCCATGCCGGAGCGGTTGAAGAAGTGGATCATAGCACCGAGTGCCCAGTAAGAAACATGCTCGTGATATATGGTGTCGAAGGCTCCTTGTTCCAGAAGGTCCACCAAGTAATGCGCCTCTATCACGAACACGCCTCCTGGCGCGAGCACGGTTTGGATGCCGGTAATGAAATCTTGGAGGTCTGGAATATGCGGGAAGGTGTTTGTGGCCGTTATAGCAGTCGCCGGCCCCCAGCGGTCGACGATTTGTTGGGCAGTGCGCGCCGAGAAAAATCCGACAAACCGATCAATGCCATTTCCTTGGGTTAGCTCGGCCAAGTTGGCCGCGGGGTCTACTCCCAGAACGCGCACCCCGTGACGCCGAAAACCACTCAGTAACGTGCCATCATTGCATCCGATATCGATGACGAGATCTTCCGATCCCAAGCGATATCGTTCGAAGACAATGTCACTCAAGTCATAGAGATGGGCCTTTAGCGTCTCCGACGCTGACGAAATATAGAGATAATCCTCGAACATGATCTCCGGCGGGAGGATTTGAGTTAATTGAACATGACCGCACGTGTGACAAAACCCCACAGCGAGCGGGTAGGCGCGCTCGGGAAGGGAAAGCTCCTCTTCGGTGAGAAACTTGTTGGCTAGCGCCATAGAGCCGAGGTGCAAAAACTCTTCCACAGTTCGCAACCCGCACAAAAGGCAGGTTACGTTTTTCGTCGAATTAACCAGATGCCGTCCATTTCCATCCATTCTCGATTACTCCGTCAAAAGAATTTGAGAGCCGTGGACTTCGGGCCCCACCGGCACCTCCGTTAATTCAGCCAGAGCCTTACGCACGGCTTTTTGATGCTCCCGTGCAACGATAAAGAGGAGAAATCCTCCTCCACCCGCGCCGCAAAGTTTTCCTCCCGCAGCTCCCGCCTCACGCGCAAGCTGATACCAGTGGTCAATTTGGCACGTTGAAATCGTACTCGCCAAACCTCGCTTAAGCTGCCATCCTTCATCCAACACTTCGCCGAATGCTTCAAGACCATGCCCGTTCGAGAGCAGCCTCTGAAGCTGCTGCGCTTGATCCCGCATTTTCAAGAGCGGTTCCATTTTCGCGGGCGTATTTTGTTTTTGCTCTGCTAGAACATGACCAGAGTCACGTTGATGTCCTGTCCAAAACATCACCATCCGCTCGAACAAAGCATTCAAGTTGCCGTTGGTTACTCGAACGGGCTCGACGGTGACGTCTCCTCCGGACTTGAAACAGAAGACGTTAAGGCCGCCAAAGGCGGCCGCATACTGGTCTTGCTTGCCGATAGGTTCGTTAAGAACTTCGATTTCGATATAGGAAGCTTCCTCTGCTAATTGTCCCGCAGAAACCCTCTCGCCACGATAAGCGTGCAGCGCGTTCAGTAGACCCACTGCGAAACTGCTCGAGCCTCCCAAGCCGGTGGAGGCCGGCAAATCGCCAACGGTACTGATGTAAATGGGTGGATCGATCTCCAAAAACCGCAGACATTCGCGTGCAATGTTGTTTTCTATTTGATCGATGGAGGCGACTTGTTCGCTCTTGGAATAGTTGAGGCGAATGGCTTCATTGAAGATTTCGCCATGTCTCTTTACCGTCACGTAAATGTATTTGTTGATGGCGGTGCTTAAAACCACGCCGGAGTGAGATTCATAAAATGCAGCGAGGTCGGTGCCACCGCCTGCAAAGCTGACTCTCAAGGGAGTGCGAGTGATTACTAATCTGAGATTTGAGAATCTCATAAAATTATCCGTGCTTGAGTTCCCAGCTGTAGGGGATCTCGGCCGTGAAAGGATCGAGGCGCAGCATTTCCTTAGGATCGTGCGGCTCCGTCGCGCAGTTTGCCATAATGACTATCTTGTCTCCGTAGGCTTTGTAGCCGTTCGCAATACCCGGTGGGATCTGCACGAGACAATAGTTGTCTTCTCCAAAAAAGATTTCCTGTAATTCGCGATTTGTGGGCGAGTCTTTCCGCAGGTCGTACAGCACCAGTTTGGCTCGTCCATGAAGGACGGCGTTGTTGACGGTCATGGTTTGGTGGATGTGCCAGGCCTTGATCGTTCCCGGCCAGGCGCAGGAAAAATAGATTTCGCCGAATCGTATGAAGTGTGGATCGGTTTCCTTGAGCATGTGCATGATTTTTCCGCGTTCATCGGCGATTTGTCTGAGTGGAATGATCCTGACGCCGTCGATCATAGGCTCTCCCCAGCGCCGGCATAAGCTGTCATTCCCACTGCATCATGCCAGCGCAATTGTTTATCGAGCTGGCCGCTGTCGAGCAAATGACGCAACCATTTAAGCCGCGTGAACCGCTTGTCGATAAGCATGCCGTAAGTTAATCCAATAAACTGGAACCCCCGGTATACCTCCGCAGCGCCTTTTTCGGCTGTCCAATGAAATTTAAACTCAGGAAAGGTGCGGGCGAACTTCCCGAAATCAGCCTTGTAGGTTCGCTGATCCGCGCCGCTTTGGGCTCTGATTTCCAACTTGCTATCCGGAACCGCCCTCACGGCAATTTCCGCCAATTCACGAATCTGATAATTCAATTCGTTCGCGCCGGTATTGAAGGCTTGGTTATGGACTTTCTCGACAGGAGCTTGCAAGACCGTCATGAAAGCGCGCGCCACGTCTTGAACGTGAATAACGGGCCGCCATGGCTTTCCGTCGCTATGAACCACAACCTTTCCGGTGGTGACCGCCGAAGCGATCAAATCGTTAAAGACGGTATCAAATCGCATCCTAGGCGAAAGTCCGTATATGGTTCCGTTCCGCAAAAAAGTCGGAGAGAACCTATCGTCGGCCAAGGCGGAGATGACCCGTTCGGCCAGAACTTTAGAGCGCGCGTATTCGGTCCGAGGGTCGAGGGGAGACTCTTCAGTGACCACATTCGCCTCGGACATTCCATACATGATGCAGGAGGACGAGAAGAGAAACCGCTCAACGCCCGCTGCTTTGGCATACTCGGCCAGACGCACGCTCCCTTCAAGGTTAATCTCTCGCGTCCAATCCGCATCGAGATTACCGATGGGATCATTGCTGAGAGCCGCCAGGTGGACCACCGCGTGAAAGCCGCGCAAATCGTTCTGATCGATACTGCGGATGTCCCTGTTAACAGCGGACACTTTGACGCTGTCGGGCAGGAGCGTGCACTCACTAAAGTATCCCGTATCGAGGCCGACGACTTCATAACCCGCCTGCATGAGTACAGGCACCATCACAGAACCGATGTACCCGTTATGCCCGGTGAGCAATACTCGTTTTCGCATGATGCGCATCCCCTTCCGTTGATTGATCTTTAAGCAACCGCCGCACCCACTCGATCAGCGGTTTCTCCTCGGAGACGTGGACAAAAAGGCACCCCGCGCGCTCGGCGGCGTCGAGGTCGCGCTCGTCATCGCCGAAGAATGGCGTGCGACTCAAATCTAGATTCAGCTCTCGCTGCGCTTGAAACAACATACCGGGGCTCGGTTTGCGACAGTCACACCCATCATTCCAATCATGCGGGCAATAATAAATTTCGTCGATTCGACCGCAGGCTTCTTTCGCTTCGGCTCTCATCTGGTTGTGGATCTGCAGCAGATCCACCTCCGTCATAACCCCGCGGCCAACGCCCGCCTGATTGGAAACGACAATCACTCGGTAACCGGCTTCTTTCAGTAACCGCAGCGCTTCCAAAGCGCCTGGAAGCCACTCGAACTCACTGCAGTTCCGTACATAGTGACCGCGCGGCGGTCTTTTGTTGAGCACGCCGTCGCGATCCAGAATGACGGTAGGCCAGCGCGCGAAAAACAATTGGGTGAGCGGCAACCGATGCAGTGCGCCCACGCTGTAATAGCGATGATCCGTCACGTACGCCGCCAGTTGCCGGTCCCGCGCCAACCGCCTATACAAGGCCTCTTCCACAGAAATATTAGTTTCAGGCAGGAGTTGGAGCACCGATTTATCAATCAACGCGTAACTGATCTCGACTCCCCGCAGTCCAGGGCTCGTGCAGCTCTTGTCGTAAATGGCCACATAACCGTCGGCATCTACGCGGACGCTATTGCGGGTATACCCATCCTTGTTCGTGTACACGGTGATCATGGCGGGCGCCCGCGCGGCGACAAACCGCGACCACATTTTTTCCATACACATGGGCCAATAGTTGTCGCAGTACAACAACAAGAAATAGGGATCGAGCAGCCTCACTGCGAGCTTGAGTCGCCGCGCAGTTTCGTCCTCGGCCGCGGAAACCGAATATTCTATTTTCACTCCCCAGCGGCTCCCGTCGCCGCAGTAGTCTTGAACCATTTCCGGCAAGTAGCCCAGCAGCAGCAATATTTTGTTGAAGCCTTGATCGCGCAGTTGCTCTATCTGGTAAGCGAGAAACGGCTTGCCGAGAATCTCGATCATCGGTTTGGGGCGAGTGTCCGTCAGCGGTTTCAAACGGGTGCCGCGCCCGCCGGCGAGAATGACCGCTTGAGTAGGACGTTCCGGAGAAATTGATTGTTCGTCGGGCATGAAGGCTCCGTTTTTTGCGCTGCCGAGCTGCTCCTTGCCGAATCAGTTCAAAAGGTAGCGGCGGAAAACGAATGGATTGGAATTCGCTCGAGCGCGCTGCTTCTCTAACCCTGATTTACTGCTCGCGGAGACGTCTACTTTGAAGATTTCGGTTGTGAGCTTAGGATATACCGGATAGCCGCGCTGACGTTGGTTGCTAGATTTTTTTCCGTATTAATGTCCAAATGAGGGAAAGGCAGAGATAGCTGTATCGGCTGTTGAGCCAAGAATTCTTTCCAGTGCGCCAACTTCCATCGGTCTCGCTTTTCACCCCTGGATCGAAGCCGCGCCTGCAAAGTTTTTTCGGAACAAAAGCATCGGATGACGACGAGTTCCGCTTTCGTCCGTGCCGCTAGGCTTCTAATAAAGCGACGCCATTGAGCCTCTTGCATCTCTTTGATGTGGGGCACGTCAAGAAGAACCGAATTTCCGAGCTTCAGATTCTCTTCAGCGATACTGTAAAGGGCCTGGTAAAAGCCTGGGCGCAACCTGTTATATGCCGATCCATTTCTGGTATCTGGGGAAAAAGCGTCTGCAATGTGGTTATTGTCGAGGTATACGGCCGCAATGTGACGCAGGATTTTTCGCGCTAAAGTCGTTTTTCCGGATCCAGCCACCCCCATCACCAGAATTAAACAAGCCGCCCGACGCAAGCTTATGCGCCTCGACCAAAGCTTTCCTTGTCCTGTAAGAGCTGTGTCCCAACAGCCGGCGCATAGGAACCGACACCCTGGGCTCCATCGCTGATCTCGGCCAAACAGGTCGTCAATATATGGCAAAGCAATGCATGGCCGCTCTCGACTAGCCCATAGGCACCCTTGCTAGTAGGAAACCAGAAATAATCGTGCACCATTTCTTTCAGTACCCCGCCATCAAATCCGACGAAGGCAATAGTTGTTGCGCCCCGAGATTTTGCTAGCTCGACGGCCTGCACTAGATTTTGCGAATTACCGCTCGCGGAAATTACCACTAGCACGTCTCCTGGCTGAGCAAAATTTTCCAGTTGGCCGGCAAAACTCTTTCATAGCCTTCGTCGTTTGCGAGGGCCGTCAACCACGAGATGTTATCACTCAAGCTCATCACTCGTATTGGCGCCTGCCCTGAACGCTTCGTGGCTTTTCCTAAATCATTCACCCAGTGCGAAGCCGTCGCCGCGCTGCCGCCATTACCCGCGACAAAAATCGTTGCGCCCTTCTGACGCGCAACGAGCAAATGCTGGATGATTCGCCCGATTGCATCGACGTCGAACCCGCGTAAGAGTTTGGCGAACTCATCTAAATATCCTGAGACGATCCGCTCCATATCAGCCGATTGCTGATCACTCATTCGTGATCTCCTTTTATCCTGCCAAGCGTGTGGAAAATGTTAATTCTTGTGGCGAAGAAATTTTTAGCGAGTCAAGTCACGGCTAG
>Ga0114129_10005971_pt1 | contig 17243 bp, 10 predicted proteins | sample RhiMetdeltSRZDD1_FD_80071 | JGI IMG/M metagenome (GOLD analysis project Ga0114129, IMG submission 80071) | Populus rhizosphere microbial communities from Tennessee, USA - Rhizosphere MetaG P. deltoides SRZDD1 (version 2) (version 2) | ecosystem: Host-associated > Plants > Roots > Rhizosphere >... | reverse complement strand
TCCACGTCCGAGCTTCCCTGTCCCCCGGGATTGGTGAAGGTCAAGCTGAGCGGCACGACGCCGACTTGGCCGAGATTGACCGAGAACGGCATCGATTCGACCGGGGTCAGCCGAAGATCGACCGCCTCGATGTAAACGCGGTGCAAAATCGACGTGGCGGGAATCGAACCCCGCGATAGCCCGCTCACATCGCCCGTTCCCGCAGCTCCGCCACTCCAGCGCACCGATCCGGGAGCCGCGGCCTGAAAGACCCAGGTAAAGGTGTCGTGAGCGGCGGGATTGAGAGCGAGGCTCGACGGTACCGGCCCGTTCACGAGCGACAGATCGCCGTCTCCGGTCAGTTGCAACGCCGAGGGCACGATGTTGCTGATCGGTTCGGAGCTTTGATTCTCGACGGCCATCCGCACGGCGACCGTGTTGCCGATCGTGCTCGCGGTCGATGAGAGCGTGAAGGCGGCCAATAAAGGAGAGGTACTGAGGAGGAACTCCTGGGCGCTCACCACCTCCTCATCCAGCGGGCCGTCGTTCTGCGAGGCGACAACAATGCCGTCACGCGGAATGGCGAGACGCACCGACGCTGCGGAATCGGAAAAGGAGCCGGCCAAGGTCAGACTCACGTAGAGCCGCACTCCGCTCGCGGTGATGGGCACCGACATGGTCAGGCTTTGCCACCGGGTTCCGTTCCAGGTCAGAGGCCCGAGGTTGGAGTCGTCTCCCGAGCCTGCATCCGCCCTACCGTCCCCACCGTCGGCCCAGAGACGGAGCTCGGCAATGTCCGTGGGAAGCGCGCTTCCGAGGTTCTTGACGTTGAGTCCGTTCAGCACGTCGGATTTGTAACCGTTGGGCGGCACGATGACGTCGAGCGCGGGCAATGGACCATCGCCGGGTCCCAGAGTGAGCGTTCCTCCACCCTGAACTACCACCTGAGCGGCCATCATCCCATCCACGGTCCATCGCGCCCCGGATTGCACGGGCCAGCTGCCCACCACCGCGGTCGGCGTGCTGAAATCCGCGTCGAGCGGTCCCGAAACGGACATGGCAAGCTCGTCGCCGTCGGCGGCCCCGACGAGTGAAATCTCACCGCGAACGAATAGATGGCGTGATTCCCCCGGGGCGAAGTCCACTCGCAGCCCTCCGAATCGGGCCCGGCGGTCAAGGAACACTCCGGTGGCTATGGCAGGATCGGTGATGGGGCCGTCGAAAGCGCCGTTCTTGTTGGCGTCCTCGTAGAGGGTGAGCCGTTCGAATTCCTCATCCAGCTCGGCTGTGCCGCCCGTCCCCGAGGCGAGGCTGCTCATGGTCAGGCTGACCAGCTGCTTGGCGGTCGCGTAGGTATTGGTAAGGACGAGTGCGGCCATGGGGACGTCCGCGTCTCCTGGGTGCACCGTTCCCGAGGACAACGGGTTCGCGGAGACGACGATCTTGTCCAGCGTGGAGATCGTGATTGTTTCGGGATCCGTGACCGGCCGGTCGAGGGGACCGTTGTTGCCGCTGGCCATCCCGATTCCAGATGAAACTCCCGAAGGAATTTGCAGCTGGATCGTGCCGACCCGCGTGGTCAGCGCGTTGATGTTCACGCTCACGAACACGCGCAACCCGCTCCGCGAAACCGGCTCGGATAACCCAGTGATTTCCCACCGCTGTCCCGTGAACTCCAACATGCCCAAGCGCAGGTCTTGGGAAGGATCAAATCCGGGCAGTCCACGATCCGACCAGATCTCCATCATCTCGATGTCCGCGCCCGGCTGGGCATCGCCAAGATTCACGACATCCATGCGCTGGAGCAGATCGGGCTCGTAACCGTTGGCAGGCACGACGACGTCGAGGACCAATCCCCGCCGGCCTCCCGCGGTGAAATTCTTGTTGGGCACCGTGTTCACGACAATTTGCGCGGCGGCCATGCCGTCAACCGGAAATCCCCCGGTCGGGTCCAACGTGCTCCCCGCTTCCAGACGAACGAACCGGGTGAACGTCAAAGCCTCGGGACCGGATAGGCGCAGGTCCAGCACGTCGCCGTCTCTGGCCTTGAGCGAGGCGCTTGACTTCAGGCTGAGCGTGGCCGATTGCCCCGCCGCCAACGGAACCGTCCACCCTGAAAACGTGGCGAGACCGCCCGAAAAAGTCGCAGTCCCCAGGATCTTTCCCGCTTCGGTTCCTGAGGTGATGACGAGGGATGGCGAGGACCATTCCGCATCAAGTTCAGGGACGGAACCCGGACCGAGTGTGGCATTGAGAACCCGCACCGCAGTCAATGTCTCCGGCCGTGCGCTCTGATTGTTCACGCTCAACCGGAGCACTTCGCGCGGGGACGCCCCGGGAAGCAACGATGCCGTTGCTTGATCGAATGCGGTCACGAGCAACGGTCGTTGCACCACTACAGTCACGGTTGTGCTGTTGTTGCCGGAAACCGCGTCAACCTGATCGACCTTGAACACGAAGGCCGTGTTCGAGATCGTGGTGCCCGCCGCGTCGGCGTTCACGATGGCGCGAATGGAGGCACGAACGGTTTCGCCCATCCCGAGGTTGCCCACCGTCCATCCGCCTGAAATCGGGTCATAGGTTCCCTTCGTGGCCGAACTGGAGAAGTAGGTGAGGCCGCTGGGAAGCAGGTCCCGGACTTGAATGCCGGTGGCCGGATCGGGGCCGTTGTTGCCGAGGGCGAGGCTGTAGGTCAGCGTATCGCCCTCGTTGGGATTCGGGTCGTTCACCGTCTGCGTCAACGCAAGATCGGCGTGCGGCGGCACCTTGACCAGGACGTCCACCGAATCTGCGTCGTTGTCGGGCAAGGCGTCGGCCTGGTCCGATCCCGTGATCACGGCAATGTTGGTGAGCGTGCTCCCACCTGTCTCCGCGTTCACTCGAGCCAACAGATCGAGGGACGCGTGCGCGCCCGAGGACAACCCGCCTAAACGCCAGATACCCGAGCTTCCATCGTAAGAACCTTGACTGGGAATGTAGGAGACATAGCTCAATCCGGATGGCAGCTTGTCCAGCACTTCGATTCCGGTTGCGCCGAGCGGACCGTTGTTGGTGACTTTGATCGAATAGACGAGCGTGTCGCCTTCATCCGGGTTCGATGCGTTGACGGATTTGGTGAGAGCCAAGTCCATGGCCGGGGGGTTTCGGAAGGCGATCCAGTAATACAGGTCCGCCGCCCGGTTGACCGCGTCCAGCGTGCCGACCTGGAAACCGTCGGGAAGCAAGGTCTGGATACCGTTGGTGAACTGAGGCGAGTTGATGACGGGCAACGTGACATCGCCCGACATGACCCCGAAGCGCTGTACGGTCGGCGAACCGTTGAGCCGCCGGGAGAGGAGGAGAAACTCAGGACGGAAACCGGAGCCGGTAACGTTCCGGTTATCCTGACCGTCTCCTAGATAGATATCGCCGCCAACCCGGCCCGGAAGACTCTTGAAGGCGACGTAATGAAACGTTTTCCCCAGCTCGTTGACGGTGTTGTGCCTACCGACTTGGAAACCATTGGGCTCGAACGCTTGAATGCGATCGGTTTTATCGTCATTGGCCTGGAAGGTTCGGCTCGCGTCTCCGGCCTGAGACGGGAAGCGCTGCATGGCATCTTGGCCGGAGTTGCTCATCACCATGAGATAGGACGGCTGGAATCCCACCCCCGTGATGCTGATGTTGTCGAGACCGTTGCCGAGATAGGTGCCGAGCGCCATTTCCCCGGCATAGGCGGAAAATGCCGCCCAGTAATAAGTGGCCCCGCTCGTGTTCGCGTGGGGATCGGCGGTGACCGTGAAACCCGTGGCATCCAGGGATTGCACGATTCCCGAAAGGAGGGCCGTGTTCTTTCCCAGCTCCTTTACGGAACCCGACATGGTGGAGGTGGCCGCCACCGTGAACTCGGTGTTGTTCCCTTTCAGGATGACCAGGTCGGGGCGAAAACCTACGGAGATGAAACGCGACGAGGATCCGTTGCCGGTAAACGTACCCGTCTCAACCCGCATCTGCGCCGAGACCAACGAAGGCAGTAGAAGAGGGATGGCGAAAAGAAGAAGGCCGATCGAATGCCGGGGGTTTGCAAACACGGCTAAAATAGAGTGAAGGCGTGACGTCATGCCGAGTCCTTCATGGATGGGGCTTTTGCCCCAACGGCCGGTCCTGGCCTAGCCTCGGACTGCGCAGTAAGTCACCGTATTATCGGAAGATGCCCAACAACTATTAGTGTGGCGGCGCCCACGACCAAGGCGGTAATCTTTTAGCCCATAAGGGGTCCAGGGGCCGCCAGGATGGCCAAGCCGCGTTCCTTCTCGCCCCTTGTCTTCAATCTCGACAACTACCTGCTTGATGGGTGACCTGGCCGGCCCTCGGCAGGTCACAGGGGTCTCCCCAGGTCGTAATCATGGACATGCCGCTGCGCCTGGATAAGACGTACGATGCCTTGGTGGTCGGTGCGCGCGCGGCGGGTGCCGCCACCGCGATGCTGCTCGCCCGCCAGGGCCTTTCCGTATTGTTGATCGATCGCGACCGTCTGGGGGCGGACACCCTCTCCACCCTGGCCCTCATGCGGGCCGGGGTGTTGCAGCTGTACCGATGGGGCCTCTTGGACCAGGTTCGCGCGGCGGGCACCCCACCCATCCGGACCACCTCCTTCGTCTATGACGCCGAGGACATCACGCTTCCCATCAAGCCTCGCGATGGCGTCGATGCGCTCTACGCGCCGCGCCGCACGCTTCTGGACGCGCTGCTTGCTCAAACTGCCGCACAATCGGGAGCGCACGTCCATCACGGTCCGCGCCTTGTCGATCTCATTAAGGACACCAATGGACGCGTGACGGGAGCCGTCATCGAAGATCGTCTCCTCGAACGACACGAGATAAAGACCAACATCGTGATCGGGGCCGATGGACTCAAGTCAACGGTGGCCCGGCTCGTCGAGGCGCCGGTGTACCGCGAGGGGAAACATGCCGGCGGTGTCGTCTACACGTTCTGGCCCGGACTCGAGAATCGCGGCAATCGCTGGTTCTACCGCCCGGGAGTGACCGTGGGAGCCATCCCCACCAACAATGGCGACACGTGTCTTTTTGCCGGCATGCGCGGAGCCCGGTTTCATGATGAAATCCAGGCCGACATCGAAGTCGGTTTTCATCGCATCATGACCGAGTGCTCCCCCGTGCTGACGAAGGAGCTAGGCGAGGGCGCGGCATCGGCAAAATACCGGGCCTTTCCCGGTCATCCCGGAATCATGCGGCAAAGCCACGGCCCGGGGTGGGCGCTGGTTGGAGATGCCGGCTATTTCAAGGACCCGATCACTGCGCACGGGATCACCGACGCCTTGTGCGACGCCGAACTCCTGGCGCGAGCGGTGATCCGCGGAACCGATGGCGCGATGGCCGAATATCAGACCACGCGCGACGACTTGTCCCAGGAACTCTTCGAAGTCACGGATGCGATTGCCGGATTCGACTGGGACATCGAAGAACTCAAGGCGCTTCACTTGACCTTGAGCAAAACCATGAACCGCGAAGTCGAAGCGGTGCTCGGTCTCGATGGAGCGCACTTTCGGCTTCGCGAGACCGAGTCACCACAACCCAACCCGCCGGCTACTGCCGACGCGAGCACACGGAGGATTCAAGAATGAGTACGACCAAGAACAAGCCGGTCGACAACGGCGTCAATGTTGCAGCGCTTTTAGCCGCCCGCCAGGCCCTTACCGAGGCTCCCGCCGCCGCTCAGTTCAAGTGGCGGGCGACGTGCGACTGGGTCAAAGGCACGCATAGCCGCACGACGGTGGAGAACTTCTTCGGGTTGGGTGAAGAACAAAAGCATCGGGCCAAGTTCACGTTCGATGCCGACCATCCCGAGATCTTCGCCTCCGAGGATCACGGCGCCACCCCGGTCGAGATCGTGCTCGCTGGTCTGGCAAGCTGTCTCACTGCAGGCATCGCCGCGGTGGCCCAGAACCGGGAAATCCAGCTCCGCTCGGTCAAGGCAACTCTCGAAGGGGGCATGGACCTTCAGGGAATCCTCGGCATCGACAGCGACGTTCGGAACGGGTTCGACGGCATCAAAGTGACCTACACGATCGACGCCGATGCGACGCCGGAAGAACTGCGCGCCCTGGTCGCCCAATCGCAAAAGCGTTCGGCGGTCTACGACATCGTCACCAATCCGACCAACGTCACCGTCGACGTCCGCCCGGCATGATCTGAACGTGCAAACGACGGCCGTCGTCATCGGGGCCGGTCACGCCGGCCTGGCCATGAGTCACTGCCTCACCGCTCGCTCGATCGACCACGTGGTGCTCGAGCGCGGTGAGGTGGCCAACTCATGGAAGACCGAGCGCTGGGATTCCCTACGCCTTCTCACCCCCAACTGGCAAAGCCGGCTGCCCGGCTACGGCTACGAGGGCGGCGATCCGGATGGGTTCCGTTCCATGCCCGAGACCATCCGTTTCATCGAGGGCTACGCGAAATCATTTTCGGCGCCGGTTCGAACCCAGACGAAGGTGACCTCGGTCGAGAGCGATGGCGCGGGATACCGGATCTCTACCGATCAGGGCGAATGGCGAAGCCGGATCGTGGTCTTGGCCAACGGAGCGTGCAACGTTCCGGTTGTGCCGGCGTTGGCCACCGCGTTGCCGCCCGATATCCGCACTCTGACAGTGAGGGAGTACCGGAACCCGAGCCAGATCGAGCCCGGCGGAGTGCTGGTCGTGGGCGCGTCGGCCTCGGGAACGCAGATCGGCGAGGAGCTTCAGCGAGCGAACCGGCCGGTTACCCTGGCGGTCGGCGAGCACATCCGAGCCCCCCGTACCTATCGAGGCCGCGACATCAAATGGTGGATGGACGCGGCGGGGGTGATGAACGACCGTTACGACGAGATCGATGACATTGTCCGGGCCCGCAATGTTCCCTCGCTGCAGCTCGCGGGTTCGGACGACCGCCGCACCATCGATCTCAACCGGTTGACCGGGCTCGGGGTTCGCCTGGTCGGTCGTCTGGCCGGTGTTGCCGGATCCAAACTTCAGTTCTCCGGGTCGCTCCGAAACGTCTGTGAGATGTCCGATCTCAAGATGAACCGACTCCTCGAGCGGATCGACGAATGGGCCACCGCGAACGGAATGGACGGCGAAGCCGAACCGCCGCACCGATTCGAGCCCACCCGTGTCGAGGCGGCTCCTCCGGTCAACCTCGACGTGCGGAGTTCCGGGATTCGGACCGTGCTTTGGGCCGCGGGATTCCGCCCGGATTTCTCCTGGCTCCAGGTCCCGGTGCTGGATCACAAAGGGCGTCTCAAGCACGACGGAGGTGTCGTGGCGCCGGGGATGTACGTCCTCGGTCTCCCGTTCTTGCGGCGGAGAAAATCCAGCCTGATCGACGGAGCCGCCGACGATGCCCGCGACCTGTTCGCTCACCTGACCGCGCATCTCGACGGCCGCACCACCCTTAGCCCCGCTACATCTTGAGGACCGCGGCCCTTGCCTTCGCTTTCGCAGCGTTGGTCGCAATTGTTGTTCAAGCCGACGGTGGTTCTTCGCGAATGGTGGAGCCGGAGAATGACCGGCCGGCGAAGCTAAACCTCCTAACTCCCGTTTCTGTATCCGCGGATGATCCACGGACTCAGTACGATGTCGAGCGTTGTTCCCTCGACCTCACCGTCATCCCGGCGAGCTCCAGCATCACCGGCACGGTTACTATTGCCCTCAAGGCGCTGACTAGCCTCTATACCGTGGTGCTGGATGCCGGGCCTACCCTTCAAATTACGAGCGTGGCGTCCAAGTCCGGTCCGGCCAGTGTGGACCCGCTCGGAAGTGAGCAGGTTTCCCTTCGTCTGGCCCACGCCCTGGCGCCGGGGGAACGAGACACGCTCTCGATCCGATACACCGCTCACCCCCAAAAAATCGAGGAGATGGAATTCTTCGGAACCCATGGCCCGGCCGGCGCCACTGCTCCGGCCGTAGCCAGCATCAGCGAGCCGACCTACGCCCACACCTGGTGGCCGTGCAAAGATGTTCTCGGTGACAAGGCGACGGGCGAAATGAAGATCACCGCGCCCTCCGAGCTCCTCGCCTGCTCGAATGGCCTTCGTATCTCCCGCGTCGACAACGGGGACGGCACTAGCACGACGACATGGCGCACGTCGTACCCCATGACCACCTACAACGTCTCGTTCACGTTGTCGAATTACGTCGCGTGGAGCGATCCCTATCACTCCGACCAGACCGGGTTCGACTTCCCCATTTTGAACTTCGCCTTCCCCGAGGATTCCGCCGCGGCGCGCGTCGACTTCTCGATCACACCCGTGATCATGAGCGATTTCGAAGAGCTGTTTGGCCCCTATCCGTTTGCCACGGACAGTCTGGGGATCGAAAAATACGGTCACGCCGAGGTTTTGTGGGACAGCGCGCAAGAGAATCAGACCATGACGAGTTATGGTCAGTACCTAATCGACGGACAGCACACCTTCGATCGGTTCGTGGCTCACGAGCTCTCTCACCAGTGGTTTGGCAATGCCATCTCCCCGGCGGACTGGAATGATATTTGGCTCAATGAAGGCTTCGCCTCCTATTGCGAAGGCCTCTTTCTCGAGCGCCAGAGCGGTCTGGAGCGCTACTTCCGTTACATGCACGTGATTCGGCGGGTCCCGCTGACCTTGGAACATGGAACGGTCTACAGCCCTGATTACGTGTTCGACCAGGTGATGGTGTATGCCAAGGGCGCGTGGGTACTCCACATGTTGCGGGGCGTGCTACGGGCCGAGTATGGCGCCCTGGATGGAGACGATCGCTTCTTTGCTCTGCTTCACGCCTACGCCACGGAGAAAGCGTTCGTGTACGGCTCGCTCTCAACAACCGACTTCGTCCAATTCGCGGAAGCGACGCTGGGCCGCGACCTCGATTGGTACTTTGGGCCATGGCTCTTTGGCACCGATCATCCCAAACTTCATTGGAGCTGGACCAAGACGGCGTCCGGCGAAATCCTTCTCCATCTGTTGCAGGCCCAGGCCGGGCCCGACTATCCCCATGGCTCTCCGTTTCCAGAAAAGCCGGATGTCTTTGCCATGCCCTGGGAAGTGCGGCTGTATGCGGCCACCGGCGACAGCGCGGTGGTGTATGTGCGACAGGAGGAGCGGGCCCAGGATTTCACGCTGAATCCGGGCTTCTCCGTCGATCACCTTTCCATCGATCCCGATCAGTGGGTGCTGCGGGAGCTCACCTTCGATCCACCACCCCCAAAGTCTCAGCTCGGCGCGATCTGGCCGGACGTCTCCGGTCGTACCGCGACCGTGAACTATGCGGTAGCGGCTGGGCAGAGCGCGGCGGTGACCCTGTATTCGGTGAATGGCGGCGTGCTTCGTAACCTCGTGGAAGGCGATGATCGCCCCGGGTGGCACACCGTCCAATGGGACGGGCGCGACGGAACCGGCCGGAAGGCCGCCCAAGGCGTCTATTTCGTTCGTCTCTCGGATGGCAAGACGACCGAGGCAACGAAACTGGTTCTGGTGGGACGCTAATCGTCCGTCAGCGATGGACCTCGGCTTTCTCCAGGTATTCCACGCCGACCGCTCCCCGCTGCATGACCAGGAACAGCGCGAGCCACCGGCGAAGCGATGTAGGAAAGAGGTAGTTCGCGCGCACGTTTTCCCGCGCCGCATCGCCGAGCTGCTGATTGAGCTCCAGATTCGTGAGAAGCTGGCGGATACGAAACGCCATCCCCTCGGTGCTGTGCACCAGAAATCCGGTCACGCCGTGGAGAATCTGCTCCCGAATGCCGCCCACGGAATTGCCGACCACGGGCTTCCCTTTCCACATCGCCTCGGCCACCACCAAACCAAAACCTTCGCGGATTGATTTTTGGACCACTACCCGCGCCACGCGCTGCAGGGCATTGATCTCGCGGTGGCTGTCGGGCGGTAGATTCAGGAGCTTCACGTTCGGTAATCCGGACGCCCGATCGGCGAGCTTCGCGTAGACCTCGGCTCCCTCCGGATCATCATCCGCCGCGCCGCCGGCCAGCACGAGCTGCGACGCTTCGGGCGTGCTGGCCAGTCGATACGCCTCCAGCACCCCGAATGGATCCTTGAGGTAATCGAAGCGCGATACCTGAAGCACCATGGGTAGCTCGGGGTCGATGCCCAGCCCCGCCACGATCTCCTTGGCTTCCCGTTCGGGAATGTCTTCGTTTTTGGGGCTCAGCGGATCGATCGCCGGGGGCAAGAGATACTGCGGGATCATCAAGTCCTTGGTGTATTGCGGAAGGTGAAACACCGCGGCGTCGTAGCGTTCCACGCGCTTGCGCAGGAACGCCCAGGCCGCAATGTCGGCCGCCGAGAGATCGATGTGACACCGCCAGAGCCAGCGCACGTTCTCGGTGCGGAACTGGACGAGCCCAGCCGGCTGCGGATCGTGAATGATGACGAGATCCACGTCGCTCTTGGGGAGGGCGTGATTCTTGAGCGTCACCTCTTCGTACACGCGCCAGGATTCCCGATCCAGCCACACCGGGGCTCCATGTAGCGCATTGTGCATGCTCTTGGTCATATCGAAAAAGGCCGGATTACCTTCGAGGACGTCCCAGGTCACCTTGAGGCCGAGTTCATTCATCATCGGCACTTTGGCGGCGAGGAGCTCGGCCACCCCACCGCCCACGCGCGTGCTGTTGATATGCTGGAGACGAAAACCCTTGAGGTGCTCACTCAAACGGCGGATTTCGTCTATTTCAGGGCGTCCCGTCACACCGGCGTAGTCATCGAGCTTGGGCTGCGGCCGGGGATCGGTGGCTGGCTTTTTCATGATGCCCTCCTCGCCTTTCCGACGCTGCTTCGCACGAGATCCACGAGATGATTGCGGGTCACCGGTATCGACCAGCGATATACATTCAACGTTCGTATCGTTTGGGCGAGTTCGTGTTCTCCCCAGCCATCCAACCACGCCGAGAAATCGTTTTCCCTCCGCCCGAGCCGGATCGGAGCCTGGATCAGGTGATAGTAGATGGACGAGTTCCCCACGCTTCCCAACGATTCGGCCAGCTCGTCCATCGTGTGCGCTACCTGCCCGGTGGGAAAAATCAACGAATCCTGCTGCAAGAAATAGAAGGGCGCGCTGGGCCGGATCGCTACCCACTCCCCTACGCCGCCCAGAAACCCGCGCGTGGCCGCGATCAATCGCTCGCGGGCGTCCCGAATCGATACGAAGTCGACCGGATCGAGCTGGGCGAGCCGTTCCGCCAAGGGCGGTAGGCTCAAACTGACCAGGGCCCACCGTGCGAAATCATGCACGTAATCGACGCTCATGAAGTGGCGGCGATACACGCTGCGAAAAAAGTGGTAGTAGATCGAGGAGCCGCTCACGCGCTCCAGGCCGTGAATGAAGGCCTGCAAATCATCCGCTCGATATCCCGTCGAGCGAACCGCTCCCACTTCTGATTGAAAGACGAACGGCGCCGTCATCGCGCTCCTCCTTTCCGACTCAAGTCAGACCGGCGCTCACTCCATGTAAGAACATGCGTACAGCATGTGGGTCGGCCAGTCGAAACTCGGCGGTTGTGTCCCGCCTCGGATCTCCAACATGAATGGCAAAATCACCGTGCCCCAGGCGAGAAAACGCATCCTCATCGGTTCGATCGTCACCCACCGCCACCAGAAGCGGCGATACGTCGGCCAAACGATCGCGCAACCAATCGACGACGAGCCCCTTGTCCAAACCCGGGGGGCGCACCTCGAGAATTTCCTTCCCGACCGTGACGGAGAGGCGGCGCGAAGGATCCATCTCGCGAACCGCCTGATGAAAGAGCTCGTGGGCTCTGGATACGTTGGGCCTTGGTGCCTCTCGGGTGTGTAACGCCAACGCCAGTTGCTTTTCTTCCACCCACACACCCTCGGGCCAGACGACGTCTTTGAGCCGGAGTCGGACGCGCGCGAACTCTCCGACGTCCACGTCTTCCAAAAGCGGATTCACCGTTCCGTCCGGCCAGGCGCCCACCGCACCGTGCTCCGCAAAGAGATAAAACCGGCTCCCACGTCCCAGTACGTTCCGCAAATCGTCGAGCCCGCGGCCACTCACCACCGCAACCGATACGCGGGGATGTTCCGCGAGTCGATCGAGAAGAAGGGGTAGTTCGGGGTCGGCTTTCGCGAGCTCGGGCCTTCGCTCGATCGGAACGAGCGTACCGTCGTAATCGAGGAGGAGCGCGAGATGTCGGGCCGGCGCCATCGCGCTCAAAACCAATGACGCAAGCTGCGCCGGCGAATGTCCGGTCGCGGTTACCACAATGTCTCCGCTTGCGCCGAGGAGGCGCCGGTCAAGGTGGCGCCGCTATCCGGCTTTTGATCGGGAAGGGCTCTGCCCCGGGCGAGCTGAGCGAGGATGCGTTCTGCCCATCCGTGCACGTCGAGAGCACGTATGCGCGCCATGAGTCCGATCGCGCGCCGCGCTCGTTCCTCCGGAGACATGCGAAGCGCCGTCTTTATCCCCTCCACGATGCCTTCCAGGTCGCGTGGATTGACGCGCACCGCATCGGTCAGCTCGTGGCTGGCTCCGGCCAGCTCGCTCAACACCAGGACGGGAGACCGGTCGAAGTTGGCGGCCATGAACTCCATACAGACCAGGTTCATTCCGTCTCGGAGCGGCGTGACGAGCGCTATGTCGGCGGCCCGATAAAACGCCGCCACGGATCGGCGGGGCACTTGGCGGTAGTAATAATGCACCGGCGTGTACGCCGCCTGGGAAAAGCGTCCGTTGACGCGGCCGATCGTTTCCTCGATTTCACGCCGCATCTTCCGGTATTCGGGGACACGGGTGCGGCTCGGGACCGCGATTTGCACCAGCGATACCTTGCCGCGTAAGTCGGGCTCCCGTTCCAGCAAGAGCTCAAAGGCCAGCACCCGTTCGAGAATGCCCTTCGTGTAATCGAGCCGATCCATGCCGAGCACGATCCACTCGGAGCCCCATTGGCGCCGCAGCATCCCCGCCTCCCATTCCACTTCGGGGTCCTGGCCGAGCCGTTCCCAACTCCCGACATCGATCCCGATCGGCTCTGCGCCGATGTGGACTCTGCGGCCATCCGGGCCGCGTCCGTCCGGGGTGAGCAGATTCCCGGCCGACTCGCGAAAACAGTTGGCGTAACTCTCGAGATGGAAATTGATGAAGTCGGAGCCCAACATTCCCGCCAGGATTTGTTCGTGAAATGGGAGAATGCGAAACGTCTCGTAGGGTGGGAAGGGGATGTGCCAGAAAAACGAGATCTTTCGGTCGGGAACCTGGGCTCTCACCAAGCTCGGAAGGGTGGCGAAATGATAGTCGTGGATCCAGATATCGTCGTTGGGTTCCGTATGCTCCACGATGGCGCGCGCAAAGAGCTCGTTCACCTGGATGTAGCCGCGAAAGTCCCGGCGTTCGAAGCGCATGCGTCCGGAGAACCCGTGCGCGAGCGGCCACAGCACCCGATTGGAGAACCCCAGGTAATGCCGCTCGTGGAGATCGGGCGGCACGGGAACGTGCAAGACCTGAATGCCGCCACGTCCGGGAACCGTGAACGGAACCCCCGGTGCCATGCCTTCGGGAGTGTCCCCGGCGGCAATCCACAAGCCGCCACGGGCTTGCATGACCGGCTCGAGAGCGGACACGAGTCCACCATCGCCGCGCCGCAAGCGCGTCGCACCCCCCTCGGCCTCCAGGCTGACCGGCCCGCGGTAAGCAACAACCACGAGACGGGATGGGGGTCGTCTCGTCTCATCCAACATAATTAATTACTCCAAGCTTAACGAGTAAAACAGCGTCAAGGCAACCCAGAAAGACGCGTTCTCAGCTAGTGATTTCCCCCATGCGGTATATACCCCACCTCGTGGCACATCTGTTCCGTTCCAGGTAGCCTTTCGCCGGGGACAAGCATTGTTGACACAGTCCGACAGCGCCCGACCCATCTTGATCTTCGACGGGACGTGCGGTTTTTGCCGGCGTTGGATCGATCGCTGGCGCGCCGTGCTTGGCGAACGCGTCGAGATGGTCCCCTTTCAAGATGTCCTGGATCGTTTTTCGAATATTCCGCCCGAGCGATTTGCCGACGCCGTTCATTTGTACGAACCCCAAGTGGATCGATGGTCACGCGGGGCCGAAGCGGTCTTCCGTTCGCTGTCTTACGCGAAGGGCCACGGCTGGGCTCTAAACCTCTACCAGCACGTCCCTGGATTTGCCTCGATTTCGGAATGGATATACCGGCGCGTGGCCGCGCATCGCTCTTTTCTCGATCGAGTAACCGGTTGGATTTGGGGAGCGCATTTGGTCCCTCCGGGGGAGCGGCTCACGGCGTGGATATTTTTGCGGGCCCTCGCGTTGATCTATGCGGTGGCCTTCGCTTCGTTGGCGGTCCAAATCTCGGGACTCGTGGGTTCGAGGGGCATCTATCCGGCCCAAGAGTTCTTCCAGGCGATCAAAGACCACTATGGGTCGTCGCGTTATTGGCTGGCTCCGTCCATTTTCTGGGTGAATGCCGGAGACGGGATGCTCTTGGGCGTGTGCATTGCCGGAGTCGTGACGGCACTGGCGTTCTTCGCCGGCCTCATGCCCGTGGTTTGTCTTGCCGTGCTTTGGTTTCTTTATTTGTCTTTGGCCACGGTGAGCCGTGATTTCTTGTGGTTTCAGTGGGACGGGTTGCTGCTCGAAGCTGGTTTTCTTGCGCTCTTCATTGCCCCGAGACAGCTTTGGTCGCGTGTTTCGAACGCTCCTCCGCCCTCTCGAATGGGACTGTGGCTCTTACGCTGGCTTCTTTTTCGTCTCTTGGTTGCTTCGGCGCTGGTCAAGATCACGAGTCACGATCCGGCTTGGCGGCATTTGACCGCTCTTCGCTATCACTACGAGACCCAACCGCTCCCGCCCTGGACGGCTTGGTACGCGCATCACCTCCCCGCTGGTTTTCAAGGCTTTTCCGCCTTGGTCATGTTCCTGATCGAAGGCGTGGCTCCCTTTTTCCTGTTCACCCCCCGGCGCATCCGATTTGGCGCGGTCACGTGCATTGCCGGACTGCAGGGCCTCATTCTTCTCACCGGCAACTATGGGTTCTTCAACTGGCTGACCCTCGCCCTCTGCATTCTGGCCCTCGATGACGGAATCTGGCCGTCTGTAGTGGGGAGGTGGCAGAGACCGGCTTTTCGGCCATATCGCACGCGGTGGCTCGTTCCGGTGGGCGGGGTCCTCTTTCTCCTCACCCTCGTGCCGTTAATGGGCTCGGCGAACGTTCGCATGCCGCTGCGACCGTTGGCGTCCCTGAACGAGTTTCTGGGTCCACTTCGACTCGTTAATCCATACGGTCTCTTTGCGGTCATGACGACGCGCCGCCCGGAAATCCTGGTCGAAGGCAGCGAAGACGGCAGAATCTGGAAGGCCTACGAGTTTCCCTACAAACCAGGGTCTTTGAATCGACGACCGGCCTTCGTTGCCCCGCACCAGCCGCGGCTCGATTGGCAAATGTGGTTCGCTGCTCTCGACGACCCGCGCTCTCAACCCTGGTTTTTCGCATTCAGCCAATCTCTCCTCCAAGGTTCGCCGACCGTTCTTGCGCTCCTGGCCACCAATCCCTTCCCGCAGTCCCCGCCTCGTTACTTGAGGACCACGGTCTACGACTACCACTTCACCGACCCAGGGAGCCGGAAGGCGACGGGAAATTGGTGGTCGCGAACGGAGCCACGCCCTTATCTCCCCATCCTGAGCTTCGAGGGGGGCCACCTCGTCGCTGTCCCCGATTCCATGCTCGGGCCGTAGATCGGGGAAAACCGGACACACAAGGCGTGGAACCGAGGACACGATGCCCCCCCGCCCGGCCCCGATCGGGCTTCCACCTAATCAGAAATTTCGACTGGGTTAAATCCACCCATTCCAAAAGCTTGAGTCAGAGGGCCTGGCGCGGTACAGGAACCCCCCCGGCCCCCTGGCACGACACTTGGTAATAGAACGTTGCAGAAGGCCCCCCGCACTCTTAGAGGGGTGCAACCTTAGAAGGGTGCAACTGAGCCCAGGAAAGGGAAGACAATGACCGGGAAGAACGTTCTACAACTCATGGCTATCAGCGCCGCTCTGGCAGGAACAACGTTCCTGGGCGGCTGCGCCACCAAGGGATACGTCAACAAGCAAATCGATGCCCACAACCAGAAGGATGAAGTTCAGTTCGCTGAGCTTCGGAACTCGACGTCCGACGCGCTCGCCCGAGCCAAGACTGCATCGGGGACCGCGGACGAGGCGCGTGATCTCGCACTCGGAAAAGCAGGTCTCGAAGAAATCAATCGCTACACGGTATTCTTCGCGTTCAACAGCGATAAGCTCCGCGACAGCGAGAATGGAACGTTGGATCAAGCCGCCAACGAGGTTCAGAGTCATCCGGAAGCCATCATCGATGTCTACGGTTTCGCCGATCCCTCGGGACCGGACAACTACAACATCGAGCTGGGACAGCGGCGCGCCAACGAAGTGATGCGTTACTTGATTGCTTCAGCCCCGAATCAGCTCAGCAAGTTCGCGGCGGTAAGCTTCGGCGAGCGTGATCTGAGCGGGATGACTGCCGCCTCCGAGGAGCACGCCAGTCAGCGGCGCGTAGTCGTGTCGCTCATCCGGCGCATTCCGCTCGGACCTGGCACGTCGCCCACTGCCGAAGTCACGTCGCAACCGTAGTGTTCGAGGGAGTAGTTTGAGTAGTTCGCAGTGTTCGAAGTGAGTAAGCAGGAGAAAAACAGGAGATACGACCTCCGGTCGAGGTGAAAGGGGCCGAAAGGCCCCTTTCGTTTTGCCGGTAAAGAATCGATCAACGCACGCTGAATCGCACTTGATCGCGTCCCGATCCCGCCTCGACCTCGATCACGTGTTCCCCCGGGACCGGCTTCCAAAAAAAGGCCATGTCGCGCGCGGGCAGCGCTTGACCATCCAGGGTCCAGCGAGCATCTCTTGCGTCAATCGCGCTCACGCGGATGTCGGCCGAAGGTCCGAGGCGAGGGGTCCATCCCGCCGGTGGATCCGCGGCCCAGGCGCGACTTCCCTCGGCATGAAGGCGGAGGGCGATCTCGCGAAAGATCGGACCGGGACCGGGGCTCGCGTAAATCAACTGGTTTTGAAACCAGTGGGGCGAGTAGGACGGGGCCAGCGGATGGTGGCGCTGGGGCTGAAGTAAGCCAACTGGTTTTGTTGCAATGAAGACGGGCTGTCCCCCCGCAGACCGCAGTAAGGTCTGCGGTGAACCAACGGGGTCATCAGTAGGTGATGCCCCAATAATAGGGAGGACAGCCCATGCAACAGTACG
>Ga0114129_10005970_pt1 | contig 17243 bp, 14 predicted proteins | sample RhiMetdeltSRZDD1_FD_80071 | JGI IMG/M metagenome (GOLD analysis project Ga0114129, IMG submission 80071) | Populus rhizosphere microbial communities from Tennessee, USA - Rhizosphere MetaG P. deltoides SRZDD1 (version 2) (version 2) | ecosystem: Host-associated > Plants > Roots > Rhizosphere >... | reverse complement strand
TCGATGGAGCTGAAGAAGCGCGAGGGCTACTTCTGATGTCGGGGCTGCTGCGCATCTGCACCGCCGGGAGCGTCGACGACGGGAAGAGCACGCTGATCGGGCGGTTGTTGTACGACTCGCGATCGGTCTACGAAGATCAGGTGCACTCGGTGGAGAAGGCGTCGCGCAACCGCAGCGCCGGCCCGATCGACTTCTCGCTGTTCACCGACGGCCTGCGCGCCGAGCGCGAGCAGGGCATCACCATCGACGTCGCCTACCGGTACTTTGCGACCGCGAAGCGGAAATTCATCCTCGCCGACACGCCGGGCCACGAGCAGTACACGCGCAACATGGCGACCGGGGCGTCGACGGCTGACGTCGCCATTCTCCTCGTCGACGCGACGCACGGCGTTCGTGTGCAGTCGCGCCGCCACGCACAGATCGCGCGGCTGCTGGGCATTCAGGACTACGTGCTCGCCGTGAACAAGATGGATCTCGTCGACTTCGATCGCGACGTGTTCGAGAACATCACCGACGAGTTCGACAAGATTCTGCCGAACGCGCGCCTGCATCCGATTCCGCTCAGCGCGCTGCACGGCGATAACGTCATCACCAGAAGCGATCGCACGCCGTGGTTCGACGGCAAGGCGCTGCTCGACTATCTCGAGACCGTCGAGGTCGAGCGTGGCGCGGCGACGCGGCCTTTCCGCTTCCCGGTACAGCTCGTGCTTCGTCCCAATCACGATTTCCGCGGCTACGCCGGCCAGATCGTGTCGGGAACGGTGCGGCCCGGCGACACGGTCAGCGTCTGGCCCTCCGGCCGCACCACCCGGATCAAACGGATTGTGACGTGGGACGGCGATCTGGAGGTGGCTCACTCGCCGATGTCGGTCACGTTGACGCTCGAGGACGACATCGACATCAGCCGGGGCGATCTGATCTCGATCGGAGAGGCGCAGGTCGGCCAGCGCTTCCGGGCGGAGTTGGTATGGATGGACGAGCGGCCGCTCGACCCGGCGCGCGTGTATCATTTGAAGCACACGACCCGGCTCGTGAACGCTGAGATCGATCACGGGCTGGTGCTCAATCAGATCGCGTCGGTCACGGTGAAGACGACGCGCCCGATCATCTTCGATCGCTATGCGGAGAATCGCGCCACCGGCAGCTTCATCCTGATCGATCCGTCCAACCATTTCACGTCGGGCGCCGGGATGATCACCGACGGGGTCCGCGACACCGCGCCGGTCGGCGGCAGGCCGAGCGCGGCTGCCCGGATTGCGCGGCTGGCGCGCGAGGCGGGGAGCGAATCCGAGGCGATCGACGCCGTTCGCAAGGCATTGGAAGATTTGCTGAAGTAGGGCGGGTCTTGCTTTTTAGACCCGCCTCACGAGCCGGGTCCACAGGACCCGGCCTACGTTGTGTGACGATGACGCAAGACGATCTGAAACAGGCCGCCGCCGAGCTCGAACACGCGCCGGCCGCCGACATTCTCAAATGGGCCGCGGACCATTTCGCGCCGCGGCTGACGTTTGCCACCAGTCTCGGCCTCGAAGACTGCGTGGTGACCGACCTCATCGCGAAGGCGTCGTTGCCCGTCGATTTCTTCACGCTCGACACCGGCGTGCTCTTTCCCGAGACTTACGCGCTGTGGAAGCGGGTCGAGGATCGCTACGGAGTGGCCGTGACGGCGGTGCGGCCGCGACGAACCATCGACGAGCAGGCGCTCGATGCGGGCCCCGAACTGTGGACCCGCGAGCCCGATCGCTGCTGCGAGCTCCGGAAGATGGAGCCGCTGCGCGCGCGGCTGGCTGGGTACGACGCATGGATTACCGCGATTCGCCGCGACCAGACGCCGGAACGGGCGAACGCGCCGGTCGTCGGCTGGGACGGCCGCTTCGGCCTCGTCAAGATCAATCCGCTGGTGCGCTGGACGTTCGACGAAGTGCGCGCGTACGTCCGCGAGCACGACGTGCCGTATAACCCGCTTCACGACCAGAACTATCCGAGCATCGGCTGCGTGCCGTGCACGAGCCCGGTGATGCCGGGCGAGGACCCCCGCTCCGGCCGGTGGCGCGGCAAGGAAAAGACCGAATGCGGACTTCACTTGAAAAAAAACTGAAATTTAAGATTTAAGATTTTAGATTTAAGATTGATTTGAGATTTCAGATTGACGTTGTCAGATTCGGAGTCGCAGATTTACGAATCGCAATGCAGTTAAGATTTCGGACCTGTGAACTCTGAGCGCAGGATTTCACGACGCGAGGCACTCGAGTGGCTCGGCCTCGGTGCTGGTGCCGGCCTGGCGTCGGTGTTCGCATCCGACGCGGGGGCGGCCGGCTCCGTGCTCCAGGGTCGTGGGGTTGCTTCCGCACCAGTCACGTTCCCTCGCGGCGCGATCATTCGAACCGTTCTGAAGGACGTCGCCCCCGAGACGCTTGCCGGCGGGCCGACACTCTTTCACGAACATCTGTCGATCAACCTCTCCAGCACCAACACGCCGCACTACACGGCCGACGTGGCGATGATGGTCAACGAGGCTCGCGGCGCTCTCCGCGACGGCATCGCCTGCATCGTCGACGGCGGTCACGACGACATGAAACGTGATCTCGAGGCGTTGCGGCGCATTGCCACGGAGTCAGGGCTGCCGATCGTGGCGAGCGGCGGCTACTACATGCAGCGGACCTATCCGCCGGAGATCGCGCGGAAAAGCGCCGATCAGATCGCGGACGATCTCGTGAACAGCGTCGCGGCACAGCGGCTCGGCGCGTACGGCGAGATCGGGCAGCAGGAGGGCGAGCTCACCGCCGACGAGCGAAAAGTCTTCGAGGCCATCGGCAAGGCGCAAGCGCGCAACGGCGTCCCGATCTTTACGCACAACGCGTACACCGGACGCCGGCAGGTCCAACCGCCGATCCCGCGCGACGCGGCGCTCCGCCAGCTCGATATTCTCGAGAAGGCTGGCGCGAATCCGGGTAACGTCGCCATCGGTCACGTCTGCTGCCTCGACGACCCCAAGGCGGAGATTGCAATCGCACTCGCGAAGCGCGGCGTCTTCGTCGGCTTCGATCGGGTGACGCTGATGACGATGACGGATGCCGATCGCGTGGTGATGGCGATGGCCATGGCCGAAGCCGGCTACGCGGATCACCTGCTGCTGTCGTCGGATTTCTACTCGGAGCCCGCGCTCAAGAAAAACGGCGGTCCAGGGCTGTCACAAACGGCGACGGTGTTCGGTCCGATGCTGCTCAAGGCCGGGATGTCCGAGGGGATGCTGCGCCGCATCCTGATCGACAACCCGCGCAGGTTTCTGGCGTTCGTACCGACGCTCTGACGCTTGCCAAGGAAAAATTCTCTGCCAACGGACCTTTCTGTTCGCGTGTGACATCGTCTCGTTCTGTACCCCTCTCTCACGAATGCAAGGCGTTCACAGACAGATATCCGGGCAACTTCTTCGGTCTGGGACATCCGTCGGAGCAAATGCCGAAGAGGCCCAAGGAGCGTTCGGGAGGCGCGATTTTGCCTATAGAAATTCCGTCGTGTTGAGAGAGGCTCGCGAGTCGCGGTTTTGGCTGCGACTCATCGGAGCCAAGAAGCTAGCCGAGCCAGGGGCCATCGCGCCATTGCTTGCCGAAGCGAATGAGTTGATTGGAATCTATTCGGCTATCGTGAAGAAAGCGAAAGCGGCAGAGCCGACCAAATGGCAGCCAACGAACGAGACGCAGACGGCCAAGAAGGGCAGCCGTCGGGTAGTTGCTTCCCATATGAGTAAGTACTACCCGGATCCTTGTTGATTTTTACTTTTAACTTTTTACTTTTAACTTCGAAGGCTGCTTCTGACAGTCTGCTCGAACCTCTCCATTACTGACTTCCGATGACTCCGTGTGTGCAGCTTGAGGCAGTCATCCTGCAGCCGGACCTGCTCCGGCGATTCCCAGGACAGGGAGCGGCGGCGGAGGTAGCCGCGGTAGGCGAGCCGGCAGAGCGCCTCGACGCCGATGGATGGCAGCGCGAAGATCGTTTCCGCAATCTTCTTGACCGCCAGAAGCGATCGACCGAGCTTGAAGGGAATAGTCGCCGCACCCGCGGCGTGAAAGTTCGGATAGAAGCGGCCGACGAACGGGTTGGCGGCGACGAAGCGGCTGAACACATCCCCGCCGACGAGCGGCTTCAAGTGCACGATCTGACTTGCCGTAAAGAGATCAGGCTGATCGAGCGCGAGGCGCGAGTCGGCCACGACGAAGTTCGCGCACACGATCCGGCGGCGACCGAGCAGCTTGGCAAGTACCACGACGGCGACCGTCACGCTCCAGACGCGTCTGCCGCGCGTGACGATGAACAAATCGAGATCGCCGTTCCCCTCGAGATTGAGATGCGCGATGCTGCCCGAGAGCGCCACCATCTGCACGTACGGCATCCCGGCAACGAGGGTAAGCAGGAAACGGTGACGGGCGAGAAATGCGCGGCTGCGCGCTTCGCGCTCGCGCCGCTCCTTGACGAGCGCAATTGCGCCTCTGGGGAAAAAGAATCCGTCGCGGTACTCGACCGCCGCCTGCAGCGCATCGCTCCGATCGTAGGTGGCAAGAATCTGCGACGGCGTCTGCACCGATTCGATGAGCGTCTGCCGTAGTTGCGCGAGCGTCAATGGATAGTCGAAGAGCGACGCGTAAATCACGCTGCGCGCGATGGCCAGCTCGTCACCGGACAGCGTCGAGACATCGAGGAGACGCCGGGCAGTGTGGGCAGTCATGATCCTAGGTTGCGGGGCCCGATATCGTCTTGCGCGGTGGGGCCCCACCCACACCGCCGTTGCTCGCAGTCACGGCTTCGCCGTGCCTCGGCCTCGAGCGCAGACTCTCGGCCTCGGGTGAGTGACGGGCGCCGGTTAGTGCAGCTGACGCGCGCGCGAGTGCTGCCGTGCATCCTGCTGTCAACAGCGCTTCCGTCCAGAACGTGGCCCACGCCGCTCCCTCAATCGACATCGCCGGAATCAGACGGGCATTGATCGCGACGTTGAACACCAGCGCCGCCGCACAGATGCCTGCGTAGGCGCGATGTCCGTTCCAACCGATCAACTGGTGCGTCAGCGCGTAATTGAGCGACATCAGCGGAAAGGCCGCCACCAGAATCTGAAACGCCGTCACCGCTTCGGCGTACTGCTCACCGTACACCATAAGCACGAGCGGATCCGCAACGAGCCACAGCACTGCGGCGACCGCGAACGAAAACGTCGTGAGGGCAGCCGAAACGCCGACGAGCGGGCGTGTGCTCGTCGCACGGCACAGGATCGGCAGCGCCACAGCCATGACCGCGGCCGGAAACAGCCGCAGCGCCTCGACCAGCCGGAACACCGCGTTGTAAAGCGCCACCGAACTGGTGCCGCTCCAGAGTTGCAGCAGCACGACGTCGATTCTGAAGTAGAGCGCCGACAAGACGATGCCGATGCCGATCGGCAGGACGTCGCGCCGCAGTTCCGCGGCTACGGTTCGCGCGTCACGCGAGCGCGTCGATGGCAGTGCGTTCAATCCGGCTAAAGCCGGATCCCACCGTACGGCGTTTGCGAGTTGTGACGCGCGCCTGAGACTGTACGCGAAAGTCAAGACGATGGGGAATGCGATCGCCGCGGCGAGGGCGGTTACGTCCGGACGCCAGGCGAGCACGAGCGCGGCGCACGCGAGCGTGCCGAACCGCTGCCAGAGCGTCAGCGTCGACTCGATGTCGCTCCGCGACAGGCCACGATAGAAATAGTGAAGGAACTCAATCAAGCCCGAGATCAGATAGGCGAGGACAAACAGAAAAACGGCGAGTGCGTAAGAACCGGCAGTTCGCGTCACGAGCAGGACGATGGCGGCGAAGGCGAGCGCAACGGCTGAGGTCGTCAGGCGAACGCGCAGCCACGTCCGCAGCAGTTGCGGCGCCCGCTCAGGTATTGTGGCCAGGCGCCGCGCGAGATGCATCTGAATCCCCGCATCGGTTGCGACTGCGGCCATCCACCCTAATGTCGTGCCGAGCGAGAAAATCCCGAACGCGCTTTGCGAGAGCCGCCGTGCGGCCAGCACCGTGACCAGAAAGAACGCGCCCTTTCCGGCAACGTCCGAGAATGCACGATACGCGACGAGCGTCGCCTCCCGCGACATCCTCAAGACCGTTCCTCAGCGCATGGACACATGTGAAGTTTCGGCCCGCGAAAAGCGTTTTCCTGCGCCGTAAACGGACGGGGGCCTACTCGTGCGGACAGTGAGGCACGGTCAGACGCGAACTGTAGGAAATCGGCGCGGTCGTTCGGCCGATTCATCGAGATCCGCCCAAAGCCTGAAGCTTTTCGCGCGTGGTGATCCATGCAGCAGCCGTGCCTTTTGCAAGGGCCTTCATCTGTTGCGTGGCAAGGATCTTGGAGCGACGCCCCCGGATCCATGTCTTTCCCCGCAGCCGCCGCGGCCGGCGAGACGCGCATCGTTCCGGAGCGCTCTGTCGAACGCTCGCTGGTGCGGCCGGCATCGGTGGCGTGGGCCGGCGTCTGCGCGCTGATCCTTCTGGCGCCGTTCGAAGCGACGCGGCCGCTCATCGCGCTGCCGTGGCAATCAGTCAGCACCGTCGAAACCGCCCTGATTGTCGTGTTCGCCGCGTGGTTGGCCTCGGCCTTTTGGTCGCGATCGACGGTGCAATGGCTGACGCCGCTCACGTGGCCGTGGATCGCCTTCCTCGGCGCCATGCTGCTCGCGGCGTTGACCGGTGTCGACCGCATCAACGGCCTGCACATGGCCGGCCGGTTCGCGCTCGCGTTCGGCGTATACCTCCTCACGGTCAACGGCATCACCACGCTGGCGCGGCTCCGCGGCGTCCTGATCGCCGCCGCGATTGCCGGCGCCATCGTCGCGCTGCTCGTCCTGCTCGAGTACCTGAACGTCGGTCCGATTATGCGCGCCCTGACCGCGTTTCGTCCGGGGATTTCAGTCCTTGGCTCCCAGGTCCGGGCCGGCGGACCGTTTCAATACCCCACGATCGCATCGATGTATCTCGAGATGCTGTTCGCGCTGACGCTCGGCCTGCTGCTGTTGACGATCGATGCCGATCGTCGTCAGCCGTCGCGAGGGTTGCGACTCGGTGTCGGGGCGCTCTTCGCGATCGCGCTCCTCATCTCCGAAGCGGTCACGCTGACGTTCACCCGCTCCGGCCTCATCACGATCGCGACGAGCCTTGCGATCGTCGCCGCGCTCCGCGTGTGGCTCTCGCGTCTCGACCGCGGAACGAAAGTGCTGTTCGCGCTCGCAGCGGTGGTCGCATTCCAGGTGTTGACATCGCGTTCGTTCGAGTTGCTTCGGCTGCGGATGACGACCGAGGGCCAGGAGGCCTGGTACCGCGTGTCGATCGATGCGCCGACCGAATTGACGATCGGGACGAATGCGATCGCGTCAGTGCCGGTGACGCTGACCAATACTGGACGCAGCTCGTGGGACTCCGGCGCCATCGTCCCGTTTCGGTTTTCATACCATTGGCTGATGGCCGATGGAGAGCAGGTGTTCCGCTGGGAAGGCGTGAGGACCGATTTTCCTTTCGAGGTCGTGCCAGGCCAGCGCGTGTCGCTGTCGGCACGCGTTGAAGCACCGGATCGACCGGGCGTCTATCGCCTGATGTGGGACGTCGAGCAGGTCCAGCGTCTCTGGTTCAGTACCGAGCCGGACGCGGAGCTGTTCACATCGCTCGTTGCAGTCGACGGTCCGCCTGCGGCCCGACTTGCGCCGGTTCCGTCGATGACGCTGCCTCGTCGAGCGGTCCGGCCCGGCCGCGTGGACTTGTGGCGCGCCGCGAGCCGCATCGCGATCGCTCATCCGCTGCTTGGCGTCGGCCCCGACAACTACCGGCTGGTTTACGGCGGCTTCGCAGGCATCGCGAACTTCGATCAGCGAACGCACGCCAACAACATGTATCTGGAAATCCTCGTCGGCGGCGGGCTGGCCGGCGCACTCGCGTTCGCGTGGCTGTGCTGGCGTATCGCCGGACGGTTCACGCATCCGGTGCTGCGCCCTGTCGATCCTCGTGTGGCGACGATTGCTGCGGCGGTCCTGGCGGCGGGCGCTGCGATTGCGATCCACGGTCTTGTCGATTCGTTTCTCGGATTCACGGGCACTTACACGCTCATGGCGATCGTCGTGGGCCTGGCGGTCGCCGGCGACGCGTTGAACGAGCGAGATGCGCATCGCGTTTGACGGAACCACGCTGCGGCCCGGACGGACCGGTGTCGGTTATTACACGGAGCATTTGCTCCAGCACCTGGCTCGACTTGCGGCGCAGGAAGATATCGAGCTGGTCGTCGTGTCGAATCGTCCGGTCGACACGAGCGCGCCGCTCCCGTCGCAGGTCCAGGTCGTCGTCTCTTCGTGGCGGGCGCCGCGCCTCGTCTGGATGCAGACGCTGGCGCCCCGGCTCTTGAAGCAGCTCCGTCCCGATGTCGTGCACTTCACCAATGGAATGGTGCCCATCGTGTCGCGGATTCCGACCGTCGTCACTATCCACGATATGAGCTTGACGCTCCACCCGAAATACCACCCGCCGCGGCGAGTGCTCCTCAATAGGCCATTGGTGGATCTGGCGGCGCGCCGCGCCAACGCGATCATCACCGTCTCGCAGAGCGCCAAGCGCGACATCACACGGCTGTACGGACTGCCGTCGGAAGGCGTGCACGTCATCCACGAGGCGGCGGCACCCTGGTTCAACCGGATGACGGATCGGAGCGAGTTGGAGCGCGTCCGCAAGCGTTATCAGCTCGCCGAGCGTTTCATTCTCTACGTCGGCACCATCGAGCCCCGAAAGAACCTGCCGAAGCTGATCGAAGGATTTGCACGGCGTCACAAAGCCGGCGACCTGCCGCATCAGCTCGTCTGCGCCGGTCCGTATGGGTGGCTCAGTGGAGACATCGAAGAACGGATCGATCGGCTGGAGATTTCCGGCGCGATCCGGTTCACCGGCTACGTGCCGATCGAGGATCTGCCGGGCCTCTACAACCTGGCCGAGATGTTCGTGTTCCCCTCGGTCTACGAAGGATTCGGCCTCCCGGTCGTCGAGGCGATGGCGTGCGGCACCCCGGTCATCACCGGTCACGTCCCGGCGCTCGAGGAAGTCGGCGGGAGCGCCGTCGAGCGCGTCGAGCATCTCGACGCCGACTCGCTCGGCGAAGCGATGGTCACGCTGGCGCGTGACGGCGAGCGCCGCAGACGGCTGGCGGCGATCGGGCTCGAGCGGGCGCGCATGTTTTCGTGGGACCGCGCCGCGCGCGAGACGCTCGAGGTCTACCGCCTCGCCGCCCAGAGGACCGCGCCCCCGGTCCCGGCACGGAAGGCGGTCGCGTGATGACGCCCGACGTCCTGTTCGGCCAGGCGTACTTCCTGCGCTTCGATCCGAAGCTCTGGGCGGCACAGCAGCCGTTCGCGCCGCTCGGGGCGATGTATGCGGCGGCGGTGGTCCGCGAGCGCGGTTACCGGGTGGCCTTCTTCGACGCAATGCTCGCCGCATCGGAACACGAGTGGGCGGAAGCGCTCGATCGGCATCGGCCCCGCGCCGCCGTGATCTACGAGGACAGCTTCAACTACTTGAGCAAGATGTGCCTGCTCAGGATGCGCGAAGCGGCGTTGACGATGATCGACGCGGCGCGGAAGCGAGGCGTTCCGGTGATCGTCGCCGGCTCGGACGCGAACGATCATCCGGCGATCTATCTCGATCGGGGCGCAGCGCTCGTGGTCTCGGGCGAAGGCGAGATGACGGTCGCCGAGGTCCTCGACGCGCTCCTCAGGCAAAGCGGGACGCCGCTTCAGGAAATTCCCGGCGTGTGCCTTGCGAACGGCGTCAGGGGTCCGCGCCGGGAGATCATCCGGGATCTGGACGCGCTGCCGCGTCCCACCTGGGACCTCATCGACGTCGAGCGGTACCGCGACATCTGGCGGCGGCGCCACGGCTACTTCTCGATGAACATCGTGACGACGCGCGGCTGCCCGTATCACTGCAACTGGTGCGCGAAGCCGATTTACGGACAGCGTTATACGGTGCGATCGCCGGAGAACGTCGTCGACGAGATCGCGTGGCTTGCCAGTACGTATCGCCCCGATCACCTCTGGATTGCCGACGACATTTTCGGCCTCAAGCCGGGATGGATCGAGCGGTTCGCGGAGCTCGTCACGCCGCGCATTCCGTTCAAGTGCCTCCTGCGCGCCGACGGGGTTACCGAAGCGGTGGCGCACGCGCTGGAGGTGGCCGGATGCCGCACGGTGTGGATCGGTGCGGAGTCCGGTTCGCAGAAGGTGCTCGACGCGATGGAGAAAGGCACGACGGTCGACGACATCCGCGCCGCAACGCGGCGGCTGCATGGCGCGGGGATTGAAGTCGGATTCTTCCTGCAGTTCGGCTACCCGGGCGAAACGCGCGAAGACATCGAGCGCACGCTGCAGATGGTTCGCGACTGCCGGCCCGACGACATCGGCGTGTCGGTGTCGTATCCGCTGCCGGGCACACCGTTCTACGAGCGGGTGAAGGCGCAGCTCGGCGAGAAGCAGAACTGGGTCGACTCCGACGATCTCGCGATGATGTATCGCGCGACCTACGTGCCCGAGTTCTACAAGACACTGCACAAGGTCGTTCACGCCGAGTTCCGAGGGCGGCGATCGGCGGCGACGCTCGCGAGAATGATCAGGAGGCCGTGGACTCTGCGCGGTCACGGGTTGCGTGACGTGGTCGCCGGTGCGTATCACGCGGCGAAATTGCCGCTCCTGCGCCGCGAGCTCGGTCAGTTATCAGAGACGCCGGCGACGAAGCCGCCGATTGTGTTGAAGCCGGTCCTGAGCAGGCAGGCCGCGGCGCGCCCGAGCGACGCGATGGTTCCTCTGCAGCATCCGCCGGGGGCGCGACCGTGAGCAGCCTCGCCCCGCTCGCGACCGCCGCGCTCGTGCGGCTTGGAGAGCTGGCGAACCGGACGTTCGTCCTGCCGGTCGTGATCTTTTTCCCCACGAGCCGGTGCAACAGCCGCTGTGCGTCGTGCGACTGGTGGAAGTGCAGCGGCGAGGGCGATCTGAATCTCGACGAAATCGACGAGGTCGCGAAGTCGCTGCCGCGGCTCGGCACGCGGCTGGTCGTGTTTTCCGGCGGCGAGCCGCTGCTGCGTCCGGAAGTCTTCGATGCCGCGCGCATGTTTCGCGCTCGCGGCGCGGCGCTCCACCTGCTGACGAGCGGCGTGCTCCTCGAGCGCTGCGCGCCCGAAGTCGCCCGGCATTTTTCGCGCACGATCGTGTCGCTCGACGCGACGACCGAGGAGCTGTATCACATGGTCCGCGGCGTGACGGCGCTGACGACGGTGGAGAAAGGCGTGGCCCGGCTGCGCAAGCTGGCGCCACAGATGCCGATCACCGCCCGCGCTACGCTGCATCGCCTCAATTTCCGCGAGTTGCCGCGCCTGATCGATCACGCGCGGGCGATGGGCCTCGACGGCATTTCGTTTCTTGCGGCCGACGTCTCGTCGCACGCCTTCGGCCGCGAGCGCGTCCCTCAACCGGGCGTGCTGGCCCTCGACGCCAGGCAGATCGGCGAGTTCGACGACCTCGTCGAACGGACGATCGTCGACCACCGCGACGACTTCGAGTCCGGATACGTCGCTGAGTCGCCGGCGAAGCTCCGGCGGCTGCCTCAGTACTATGCGGCCCTGGCAGGCCTGGCGCCGTTTCCCGCGGTCGCCTGTAACGCGCCGTATATGTCCGTGGTCGTTGAGGCGGACGGATCGGTGCGTCCCTGTTTCTTTCACGATCCGATTGGCAATATCCGGTCGGCGCCGCTCGAGGACATCGTGGCGCGCAACCTCCGCGCGTTTCGCGAGACGCTCGACTTCGCGACCAATCCGGTCTGCACGCGGTGCGTCTGCTCGATGCGGACGGGATGGCGGAGCGCGCCGTGGCAGTGATGTCGCAGACGCTCGGCGACACGCAGCGCGCGTTCGACAGCGTCGCGCCCGACTACGACCGGTCGAACGCCGGGAACCGCATGCTGTGCGCGATGCGCGCGCGGACGCTCGCGGCGATCCGCGAGCACGTGCCCGCCGGCAGCCGAATCATCGATCTCGGCTGCGGTCCCGGCACGGATGAAGAAACGCTGGCGCAGGCCGGCTACTCGGTGACGGCCATCGACTGGTCGGCCGCAATGGTTCAAGAAACCCGCAAGCGCATCGCCCGCGCGGGAATTCAGGATCGCGTGCAAGTGCTGCACGTCGGCATCCACGAGCTCGATCGGTTGCCGCCAACCTGGTACGACGCGGCGTGCTCGAACTTCGGTCCGCTGAACTGCGTGCCGAACCTGGCGGACGCCGCGCGTTTGATCGGAGAGCGTGTCCGCCCAGGCGGCGTTCTCGTGGCTTCGGTCATCGGACGACTGTGTCCGTGGGAGATCGGTCTGTACGCCCTTCGCGGCGACTGGGCGCGTCTTCGCATCCGATTTGCGGACGGCCCCGTGGCTGTGCCGTTGAACGGCCGCACTGTCTGGACGAGCTATTACACGCCGGGAGAGTTCGAAGAAGTGTTCGCGATGGCTGGTTTCCGCCGCGTTGCGCTGCGAGCCTTGGGCCTGTTCGTGCCGCCGCCCTACATGGAGGGGTTTGCGGCTCGACATCAATCGCTCGTGTCGGGACTGCAACAGCTCGAGGATGTCGCAGGAGCCTGGCCCGGTCTTCGACTCCTTGGCGACCATTTCCTGGTCGTATTGCGGAAGGTTTGAGGGCGGAGGTTGAGTGGCCGTTTGGGTACCGCGATTCGCGTGTCCGGAATGTCGAGGGGAGATCGACAGTCGACTGCGCTGCCTCGCGTGTGGCGCGCCTTTCGAGCGACACGATGATTTGTTCCGGTTCCTGTCGTCACCGCGCGCGAACGAGGTCGAGCCGTTTCAGCAGCAATACCGGACGGTTCGCCAGCGCGAGGGCTACCGCCGGCCGTCGCCCGACTTCTACCGGATGCTGCCGGCTGTCCCTCGCGGCGATCGACACGCTGGTGAATGGCGCATTCGCAGCGAGAGTTATGCGCACCTGCTCCAGCACGCGATTCCGGACGGGCGCCGCGCGCCGCTCCGGATCCTCGACCTCGGCGCCGGCAACGGCTGGCTCTCGCACCGCCTTGCCGCGTGCGGTCACTCAGTGGTTGCCGTGGATCGCCTCGACGATGAAACCGACGGGTTGGGCGCGTGCCGCCATTACCCGGTGCCGTTCGTTGCGGTGCAGGCGGATTTCGATGCGCTGCCGTTCGAGCCGTCGCAGTTCGATCGCGTGGTGTTCAACAGCTCGCTGCACTACTCGGCCAATCCTGCGGAAACGCTCGCGCACGCGCGGCGGATGCTCACGCCGTCGGGAGTCATCGCGGTCGTGGACTCGCCGATGTTTGCGAACGAAGCAGACGGCGAGGCGATGGTCGCCGACCAGTCCCACCGGATCGAAACCGATCATGGACTCGGACGCGTCATCCGTCCGGGTATCGGGTTCGTGACGTTCGCCGGGCTCGAGCGCATGACCGGTTCGCTGGGGCTGCAGGGCCGTTTCTTTCGCACGCACGGGCCGATTGGCTGGCGTCTGCGACGTCCGCTTGCGCGGCTGAAGCTTGGCCGCCCGCCGGCGGCGTTTGGGGTGTGGGTCGCTCGATGATCGTCTTCTTCAACCCGTTGTCGACGACGCCCGGGAAGCAGCCGCTGCCGCTGTCGCTGCTCTCGCTTGCCGCGGTTGCGGAGGGCCGGGCTGAGTGGTCGCTCGTCGACGGCAACGTGTGGCCGGATCCTGCGCGCGAAATCATCGCACGTCTGAACAACGCCTCCGGCGTCCGCCTGCTCGCGGTCACCGTCATGCCGGGACCGCAGCTCACGCAGGCGGTCAGCGTCTGCCGCGTTGTCCGGGAAGCGCTGCCGGATCTGACAATCGTCTGGGGCGGCTACTTCCCGACGCAGCACACGGACACCGTGCTGCGAGCGCCGCTCGTCGATTTCGTGATCCGCTCGCAGGGTGAGCAGCCGCTCCTGCAGCTCGTGAACGCGCTCGAGACAGGTGCGCCGCTCGAAACCGTATCGAACCTGTCCTTCAAATCCGCGGACGGACGGATCCGGCACAACCCGATTGGACCGATGACGCCGCTCGACGACCTGCCCGATGTGCCGTACGAACGCATCGACATGCGGCACTACATCCATCCGACCTATCTCGGGCAGCGGACGGTCGCGCACAACTCGTCGTTCGGCTGCCCGTTCGCCTGCAGTTTCTGCGCGGTGGTCGCGATGACGAACCGGCGCTGGCTCGCACAAAGCCCGGAGCGGATGGCCAAGGTGCTCGAGCGGCTCGTCGACGCGTACCGGATCGATTCCGTGCAGATGCACGACATGGACTTCTTCATCAACGAAGCGCGCGTCGCGGAGTTTGCGGATCGCGTGACGCCGCTCGGCCTGCACTGGTGGGGACTCGGACGGATCGACACGCTGATGCAGTACTCCGATACGACGTGGCGGCTGATGACGCGCTCGGGTCTGAAGATGGTGTTCTCAGGCGCCGAGTCGGCATCGGACGCGGTGCTCGCATCGATGAACAAGGGCGGCAAGGCGTCGGCCGCGCTGGCGCTCGAGCTCGCCGGGCGGATGCGCAGCTTCGGCGTGGTGCCGGAGTTCTCGTTCGTGCTCGGCTCGCCGCCCGATCCGCTCGGCGATATGGCGCAGACCTTCGAGTTCATTCGCCGGATCAAACGCATCAACCCGGCAACGGAAATCATTCTGTACACCTATACGCCCGCAGGGACGGACGGCGCCCTTTACGCGGAGGCCAGGAAGCTCGGATTCACGTTCCCGACGACGCTGGACGAATGGGCTTCCGACGCGTGGCGGCAACAGTCGTTGCGCCGCGGTGAAGGCCTGCCGTGGCTCGATGGGACCGTACGGAAACGCGTGCGGAATTTCGAGCGCGTACTCAACGCGTTTTATCCAACCGTCACCGATCGGCGGCTGACGCCGGCGCGCCGCGCGCTGCTCAAGGCGATCAGCGGCTGGCGCTACGCGCTGAGGCTGTACAACGCGCCGTACGAGCTGATGGCGCTGCATCGGTTGATTCAGTATCAGCGGCCGGAGACGACGGGGTTCTGATGCCTGCACTCGATCGCGTCGCGCGACTCTTGCGTTTCACGCCGGCCCGGCTGCTGGACGCGCAGGACGCGTACGCGCTCTGGGCGGACACCTACCCGCCGCGGCCGCACAACCCGCTGATGGAGGTCGAGCAGTCGGTGGTCGAGCCGGTCATTACGGCGGCGAAACCGGCGCGCGCGCTCGACATCGGGACCGGCACGGGCCGCTACCTGCCGCTGCTCGCCGCGACCGGCGCTCACCTGGTGGTCGGTCTCGATCGGTCGATGCCGATGCTGGGGTACCACGCCGATGATCGGCCGCGCGTCTGCGCCGATGGGTGCCGGCTGCCGTTCCCGGCCGGCAGCTTCGATTTCATCTGCTCGTCGCTGATGGTCGGCGACGTCGAGGATCTCGGCGCCTGGACGCGCGAGGTCGCGCGAATCCTCGCGCCAGGCGGTCAGCTCGTCTACTCGGACTTCCATCCGTCGTGGAGCCGCGAGCAGTGGCGCCGGACGTTCCGCGCCACCGACGGCCGCCGCTACGAGCTCGCGTACTTTCCTCACACGATCGATCAACATCTGGCGTGTCTCCAGGACTCCGAGCTGGTCGTTCGCACGATCCGCGAGCCGCGCCTGGAACCGCGGAAGGCTCCCGTCGTGGTGGTGTTTCACGCCACCAAACGCCTGCGAACCCGGGCGGCGGCCGCTCAGACATGCTGAACTGGAGCCGGCCCATCACGTTCGTCAACGCGCGCGTCGTCCTGCCCGACGGCCTGGCGTCGTCGCTGCGGTTCGGGTCGAAGGTCCTCGATATCGACGCGCCGTCGCGAGCCAACGACCTCGTCGTGGATCTCGCAGGCGCGTTCGTGCTCCCCGGTCTCATCAACGCCCACGACCACCTCGAGCTGAACCACTACGGGCGACTGAAAAAACGGGACCGCTACGAGAATGCTGCCGAGTGGATTGACGATCTCAGGCCTGCGCTGCAAAACGATCCCGCCATCCGTCAGAACTCATCGCGGCCGCTTGGCGCGCGACTCTTCATCGGCGGGCTGAAAAATCTGCTCGCCGGCGTGACAACGGTTGCGCATCACAACCCGCGCTACCGCGAGATCGGCGCAAGGTTTCCGGTTCGCGTCCTGAAGAAGTACGGCTGGGCCCACTCGTTTTCGCTCGAGAAGCGGCCGGTCGGGGCGAAGGGTGAGCCGGGAGGCGACGTACGCGAGCGGTGCCAGGCGACGCCGGTCAACGTGCCGTTCATGATCCATGCGGGCGAAGGCGTCAACGAGGCGGCCGGGAAGGAACTGCCACGGCTGGAGGAACTGGGTTGCCTGCGTCGCAACACGGTGCTCGTGCACGGCGTGGCGCTGACACCGTCCGACTGGGATCGCGTGATCGCCCGCGGCGCGAGCCTCGTCTGGTGCCCGGCCTCGAACGCGTTCTTGTTCCGGCGAACGGCGCAGGTCCGCCAGTTCCTCGACGCCTCCGAGAGTTCAGCGTCTCATATCTGCCTGGGCAGCGACTCGCGCGTCACGGGCGCGCGCGATCTGCTCGACGAGCTGCGCGCAGCAGCGGCGGTCATGCCCATCTCGCCGCGCGAGCTGTTCCGCATGGTCACCACGGCGCCGGCCCGGATTCTCCACCTCCAGGATGCGGGTCGGATTGCGATCGGCGTACCGGCTGACCTCGTCGTGCTGCCGTCAACCAAAAACGATCCTGCCGATGCGTTGTTCGCCGCGTCACGCCGCGATCTGACGCTCGTGCTGATCGACGGGCGGCCGATTGTCGGCGCCGCTGCGTTCGAGGCGATCTTCGGCGCACGGCGCGCGACGACCCGCCCGATCGCGATCGACGGTATGGAACGAGTGGCGGAAACCACTCTCGCGCGAACGATCGCGAAATGCCCGATCAGTGAACCGGGCGTGGAGTGTTGGTCTTAGGTGGATACTTGTAATTAAAAATTGAGAATTAAAAATTAAAAACGAACGGGTAAGTCCCGAGATTCTGAGTCCGAGGGAGATGCCCCTCTGTTTTTAATTCTCAATTTCTAATTATTAATTACAGAGTTCAGCGTAGATCCGACTGAACCGCTCTGCCGTCCAGTCCGCGTCGTGTTTGAGCGCCCACTCGCGGGCTTTAGCGGCGATCCGCTGGCGTCGA
>Ga0114129_10005969_pt1 | contig 17245 bp, 11 predicted proteins | sample RhiMetdeltSRZDD1_FD_80071 | JGI IMG/M metagenome (GOLD analysis project Ga0114129, IMG submission 80071) | Populus rhizosphere microbial communities from Tennessee, USA - Rhizosphere MetaG P. deltoides SRZDD1 (version 2) (version 2) | ecosystem: Host-associated > Plants > Roots > Rhizosphere >... | reverse complement strand
CGGCGACCTCGCGGCAGAGCGCGGGCCGGCGCTCACCGACGCACGCCATCGTGCGATGGGCTTCGCGAACTTTCCACTCTTTCGCAAACTGACCATGGGCACGTCGTTTCGCGTGCAGTCGCCGCTTCCCTACAACATCACGACGGGCCGCGACGACAACGGCGATACGGTCAGCAACGATCGCCCCGCCGGCGTCACGCGCAACACGGGCCGCGGCAGTACGACGGTCGACATCAGCACACGGCTGTCGTGGCGCGTGGGATTCGGCGGTCCTGCGCCCGCGCCCTCGGGCGGGCCGCAGATTCGCCTCGTGCGCGGCGGCGCCGATTCGAATCCGCTCGGCGACATGATGACGGGCGACCCCGGCCGCCGCTACGCCGTCGAGATCTACGCGCAGGCGTTCAACCTGCTCAACCACACCAACGCGCTGAACTTCAGCGGCGTGGTGGGATCGCCGTTCTTCGGACGCGCGACGTCGGCCGCGCCGCCGCGCCGCGTCGAAATCGGCGCACGGCTGACGTTTTAGTGCAAACCGCTCTTGACCTTCCCCGACGACGATGGCAGCGTCGTCGTCATGACGGTCAAGGAATATCTCTACGACACGGAAGAGAGCCGCTGTAAACGCGAGCTCCACTACGGCAGGGTGAGCGAGCCGCCGGCTCCCTTCTTCCCGCATCAGTCGCTCGTGCTCCGGGTGGCGCGCATCCTCGCCAGTCACGTCGATTCGCGGCGGCTCGGGCAGGTCGCGCTCGCGCCGGTGGACGTGATTCTCGACGCCGAACAGCACCTGATCGTGCAGCCCGACGTGCTGTTCGTGTCGCAATCGCGCGCCTCGATCGTCCGGGATCAGGTGTGGGGCGCGCCGGATCTGGTCGTCGAAGTGCTGTCGGTCCGCAACCATCTCTTCGACCGCGGCCAGAAGCTCGGGTGGTACCACAAGTACGGCGTCCGGGAATGCTGGCTGATCGATCGCGGCGAGAAGCAGGTCTGGGTGGGCAACCTGACGGCCGCGCCGTTCAGCGAGCAAATCGCGAAGGGATCCGCAACGATCCGATCGATGGTGCTGCCGGATCTGTTCGTCTCGGCCTGGTCCATCTTTCAGGAGTGACCGTATGTAGGGCGGGTCTTTAGACCCGCCGTGCCGGGTCCAAAAGGACCCGGCCTACGGGCTGGTACGTAGGGCGGGTCTTTAGACCCGCCTCGCCGGGTCCGAAGGGCCCGGCCTACGGCGGGTCACCGAAGGACCCGGCCTACCTAAGCCGGGTCCAAAAGGACCCGGCCTACAACTGGTTCACGTCGTACTGGCGGAACGTCAGATTGAAGCGGCCCTGCAGGGCGAGCTCCGGCGGCGCGGTCCCGGGCAGGATCCGCGACACGCCGTGATAGCGAAGCCGCGCCGGTCCGCCGAAGACGAACGCGTCGCCCGATTCCAGCAGCCGTGTCTCGATCGGATCGCGGCGGCGCAATCCGCCGAAGAGGAACCGCGCGGTGTCGCCGAGCGACACCGACACGACCGGCAGGCCGGCGGCAATCGATCGCTCGCTCTCGTCCTTGTCCTGGTGCAGGCCCATTCGCCCTTCGGCGTCGTAGTAATTAAGGATGCAGAGATCGGCGTCGAGCGGCATGTCCGCCGCCGCGGCAATCTCGCTGGCGACGGCGCGGAAGGACGCGGGGAGCGGCGGCACCGGAAGGCCGTCGTAGTCCGCGCGCGTCGGCTCGTACTGATACGTCTTGCCGTTCCAGTGCCGGCCGAGGCACAGCATCCGCACGTGCATCCTGGCGCCGCCGCGCACCGTCGGCACGTACGCCGGCACCGGTCCGTCGATCAGCGCGCGGCATTCGTCGACGAGCGCACGCTGCCGCTCGAGCGAGAGATAACGGCGGAAGTGAAACGCGCCGGGGACTGTGACCGTCATGCTGGTCGTGATTTGGGATTCGGGGTTTGGGATTTGGCTGGATCGTAACCGAATCCCGAAATGCGAATCCCGAATCCCAAATCCCAAATCACGACCATCAAAACCGGTACCGTGTCCGAATCTGAATGTTGACGCCAGGCGCGTCGACGCCTGAGCCGTAGAGTCGATAGTTCCGGTCGGTGAGGTTCGCGCCGATGACGGTGACGTCCAGCTGCGGCAGGACGCGAACGTTCGCTCGCGCGCCGAGCTCGACGAAGCCGGGCGCCTCGGTGAAGAGTGGCGCCGACGCGGCCGATCCGAGCAGACGCGTCTGCACCTGCGCGAGCGTTTCACCGGTCGCGGCGAGAACGCCGCCGCGAACGAGGCCGAGATCCGTCGCCGTCCCGTTGAAGTACGTCGCAATCGACGCGCGCGTCCGCGCCGCGCCGATGCGTGCGTCGGTCGAGTCGCCGCTGTTCAGCCGCGTCTGCGCGCGCGCGAAAGTCATCACGCCTTCCACCCACGTCCGTGCGCCGCTCCACCGCAGACGCGCGCCGCCCATCGGCGGCGGCATGCGTCGGATCGGCTCCGACGTCGCGAGCAGGCGCCCGTTCGACATGGAGAAGTACCCGAACGCAGTCCACCGCGCCGCGAGCTGCGCGCTCGATTCCGCCTCGAAACCGACGATCCGCGATCGATCGACGTTCACGGACGTTCCGATCGGCCGGATGTCCTGCGCGATGTAGGCCAGGCCGTTCGCGTCCTGCCTGACGACCTGATACCCGGAAATCGTCGATCCCACGATGCCGGCCGGAAACACGATCGCGCGGCGCTGGACCGTGTCCATGAACTCGAGATCGTAGGCGGTCAGCGAGCCGGCTACGCGCCCGGCGCGGAACCGGACGCCGGGCTCGAACGCGTACAGCGCCTCGGGCCCGAGCGCCGGAACCGGCTGGCCCGTCGAGACGGCGTCGGTTCCCACCGTGGTGCCGACGAGGCCGCCGAGCGCCGCCGCGCGCGACGGCGTGATGCCGAATCCGCCGCCGCCGCTCAACCCGATGCCGCCGAGATCCGATGCATTCGGTGCGCGAAATCCGCGGCTCACGCTGAACGTCGCCGTCGCGTGACGGTTCAGCGTCACCGCCGTGCCGGCGTTGAACGTCACCGCGTGCACGATCACGCGCTCGTCGATGACGCCGAGCGCGCGATCCGCGACGGTCGCGAACGCGAACCGTGCGAACCGTACGCCCCCGCGGACGTTCACGCGGCCCGGCACGGCGTCGACGATCTCCTGCGCGAACGCGCCGAGGCTGCTGTACGTCGTGCCGTTCGGGATGTCGGGGCGCTGCGCGGCGACGGCGCCGGTGACCGGATTCACCTGTTCGCGAAACGCGGATCGGACGCTCTCGTCGTAGAGCTCGGCGCCGGTCGCGAGGCGCTGCCGCGAGCCGATGCGGCGATTGCCCTGCACCTGATACCCGACCGCCGTCGTCGTGCCCTGCTGACGATCGAGGACGGCCGTCGGCCGCGTCTGCTCGAACCGGCCGTCGGCCTGACGGTTGACGGAGAGCGTCGCCGACAGCGCGTCGAAGCCGGCGGCGTTCCGCCGGTCGTATCGCACGAAGCCGAAGTCGAGCGTCTGCGGATCGAACCCGCTGCGATACAGCCCGTCGCCGCCGTAGATGCGGTCGTACCGCGTCGCGCGGCGCTGGCTCTCGTGCATGTAGACCGTGCTGACCGTCGCGTTCCGGCCGGCGCGAACGTGCCCCGAGATGTAGCCGCCGGTCTGGTCGTAGCCCGTGTCCTTCAGGCGATCGCCGAGCACCGTCGACGGCAGGCCGAGAAAGCGCGTGACGGCGTTGTGCGAGTCGATGCCTCTGCCCGGCCGGATGTCGCCAACGCGCTGCCCGCTCGCGCCGAGCCGAAACGCCGCGACCGGTCCCTGCAGCGTGAGATTCGCCTTCCCGGCTTCGCTGCGCTCCGCGGATCCGAGGCCCGCTTCGACGTCCCCGCTGACGCGCACGCCGCCGGGCAGGAACGGCGGGCGCGCGGTGAACAGGCTGATCGTTCCGCCGAGCGCATCGCTGCCGTACTGGACCGAGCCCGGTCCGCGAACGATCTCGAATCGATCGACGGATGCGCCGTCGACCCACGCGAGATACTGGCTCGGCCCGCTCCGCCACGACGCGGTGTTCAGCCGCACGCCGTCGACGAGATACGCGTTGCTCTGGCCGGTGAAGCCGCGAATGATCGGCGACGTCTGCGCGCTCGTCGTCTGCTGCAGCAGGATGCCCGGCTCCTCGCGCAGCGACTGCGCGAGCAGCTGATAGGGACGCGCGTCGATCTGCTCTCTCGTGGTCACCGACGTGCCCTGCGGGATCTCGAGCCGCTCTTCGACAATCCCTGGCGTCGCCGTGACGACGACCTCCGTCGCGAAGCCGCGCAGCGGGAGGACAAGGCTCACAAGGCTGACGCGCCTGTCCGGTCCGCCGACGTCGACCGACGCGGCGGCCGGCGCGAACAGCGGCGAGTCCGCGCTCACCGTACAGCGGCCGCCCGGCAGACCGTTTTCGACGAACTCGCCGTTGAAGCCGGTCATCGTGCGGCGTCGTTCCGATCCACAAACGATCTCCACGCGCGCGCCGGCGATGACGCCGCCCTGCTGGTCGCGGACGATGCCGCGAATGCTGCCGGGTGCGTCGGGCTGCGCCGCGGCGGTCCCGAGAACCAGGATCGCGGCGAGGTGAGCTGTCATGAGCACGCGCCGCGTCTTGCAGCTTCCGCGCCGGCTTCCACCCATTGCTGCTCAGGATCTGTGCAGCAGTCTTCGTATGAATCCGCCAGTCTGGCCGAGATCGGCCGGCCACCAGCGCCGCGTGTGCTCACGATCTGAACAACGCATCGCGCAACAGAAGCAGACTTTTGTCGTCGACATTTACATCGGGATTCGCCGCGGCTACGATTCCCCTCCATGGCGCGCGCCGTCCGCGCTGCGATCGCACCCGCGGCGCAGAACTCGCAGAACGCGCAGAGAAACAGTCTCTGCGGGTTCCGCGGCTTCCGCGCCGGGGGCACGGCGCTGGGCCTGTTGATGATCGCGGCCGTCGCATCCGCGCATCCGGTTCCGTTCAGCTATCTCGACCTCCGCGTGCAGCGCGACGCCGTCGAAGGGTCGCTCGTCGTCCACATCTTCGACGTCGGCCACGATCTGATCGTCGAGCCTCCCGAGCGCCTGCTCGATCCGGCGCTGGTGCAATCGCGCGCCGCGGCGATCGTCGCGCTCGTCTCGCCGCGCGTGTCGGTCGCCGCGGACGGCCGCACGCTGGCGCCGAAATGGTCCGGCGTCGAAGCGCTCCCCGAGCGGCAGTCGATCCGCCTGCAGGTCCGATGGGACCTGCCCGGTCCGGCGGGCGTCGTCACCGTCGTCGCACAGCTTTTTCCGTACGACTCGAATCACCAGACGTTCCTCAACGTCTACGAAGGCACGGCGCTCACGCAGGCGATCCTCGACCACGGGCGGCCGCAGTTCGAGTACTTCGCCGGCACGCGGCAGGGCGCGTTCGCCGTGATGCGCAAGTTCGTCCCGGCGGGCATCCACCATATCCTCATCGGGCCGGACCACCTGCTGTTCCTCGTCGGCCTGCTCCTGCTCGGCGGGACGCTGCGGCAGCTCGCGCTCGTCGTCACCGCCTTCACGGTCGCGCACAGCATCACGCTGTCGCTCGCGGCGCTGAACATCGTCACGCCGCCGACACGGATCATCGAGCCGGCGATCGCGCTCAGCATCGTCTACGTCGGCGCCGACAACCTGCTGATTCGCGGCGGGCGCGACGTCCGCGCCTGGATCGCGTTCACGTTCGGCTTCATCCACGGCTTCGGGTTCGCGAGCGTGCTCCGCGAAATGGACCTGCCGGCGCGCGCCCTGGGCTGGTCGCTGTTCTCGTTCAACGTCGGCGTGGAAATCGGCCAGCTCGCCGTCGTCGTCGCCGTCGCGTCGGCGCTCGGGGCGCTGCGGTCGCGAAACGAAGCGGCGGGCCGTCAGCTGGCGTACGCCGGGTCGATTGTCGTCATCGCCGCTGGTGCGTTCTGGTTCGTGCAGCGTGTATTCTTTCCAACTTAGCCTCGTGTACGCGGGCCGCCGCCCGCCGGGAGGGTCTCATGAAACGATCGTTCGTGCTCGGCGCGCTTCTCGCCCTCGGCGCCCTGTCGCTGACGGTGACGGCGTTTCAGCCGCCCCAGCCGCAGGGACCGAAAGTCGTCGAAGTCGACAAGGTCAAGGACAACCTGTTCATCCTGAAGGGCGGCGGCGGCAACACGGCCGTGTTCGTCACCGGCAACGGCGTCGTCGTCGTCGATGCGAAGAACCCGGGCTGGGGACAGCCGATTCTCGACAAGATCAAGGAGCTGACGCCCAAGCCGATCACGACGCTGATCAACACCCACACGCACGGCGACCATGTGAGCGGCAACGTGGAATTCCCGGCGACGGTCGACGTGGTCGTCCAGGAGAACACGAAGGCGAACATGGAGAAGATGGACATCTTCAAGCAGAACAACAACCGCGGGATGGCGAAGCAGACGTTCAAGGACAAGATGTCGATCGGCCGCGGCGCGGATCAGATCGATCTGTACTACTTCGGGCCGGGCCACACGAACGGCGATGCGTGGGTCGTCTTCCCGGCGCTCCGGACCGCGCACGTCGGCGACCTGTTCGCGAGCAAGGGCCTGCCCCTCGTCGACAGCAACAACGGCGGCAGCGTGCTGCACTATCCCGAGACGCTGAACAAGGGCTACAACGGCGTCAAGAACGTCGACACCGTCATCAACGGCCACAGCAACACGACCACGACCTGGGCCGATCTCAAGCAGTTCGCGGAGTTCAACCAGGACTTCGTCACGTGGGCGCAGGGGGCGCTGAAGTCCGGCAAGACGCCCGAGCAGGCGGCCGCGGACTGGAAGGTCCCCGACAAGTATCAGGGCTACTCGTCGCAGGTCTCGAATCTGTTCGGCGGCGTCGCGGGCCGGCTGCAGCGCCTCCAGGATGAAATGAAGAAGTAAACCTTTCCGCCTGGCCGCCCGTCTAACGAGTCTACAAAGTAGACTCGTGGGACAGGCGGCCTATCTCGGCGAATTCGAACAGCTCCTCCTTCTCGCCATCCTGCGTCTCGGATCCGACGCGTTCGGCGTGCAGATCTCGCGCGAGCTCGAAGCGCGTGCGGGCCGGCGGATCTCGCGAGGCGCGCTCTACACGTCGCTGGACCGGCTCGAGGACAAGGGCCTGCTCAGGTGGAAGCTCGCCGCCGGATCGCCGGCGCGCGACGGCCTGCCCCGCCGTCTGTACGTCGTCTCGGCGGCGGGACGCGCCGCCCTTCGCGGGTCGCGCGCGACGCTGCAGCGGATGTGGCGCGGCGTCGAGCACCTGCTCGAGGAGCCCTCGTCGTGACGGATCGTACGCCGCCGCGCGCCGCGGACTGGCTGCTGCGCCGCGTGCTTCCCGCCGGACCGCGCGGCGACACGATCCGCGGCGACCTGCTCGAGGAGCTCCGCGCGCCGGCACGGTCTCCACGCGCCGCCGCACGTTGGTACTGGCGGCAGACGGTGTCGCTCGCATGCCGCTACGGCTGGAGGCGCTCGAGGGACTACGGAGAACGGAGAAGGCACATGGTGCTCGAATCCCTGTGGCAGGACGTGCGATACGCCGTCAGGTCTTACGCGAAAACACCGTCGTTCACCCTCGCCGTCGTGACGACGCTGGCGCTCGGCATCGGCGCGTCCACGGCGATTTTCTCGATGGTGAACGGCATTGTGCTGCAGCCGCTGCCGCTGCCCGAGCCGGATCGGTTGGTGTACGTCAATGAAACCAACCCGAAGGGCGACTTCATTTCCGTCTCCTGGCCGAACTATCTCGACTGGCGCGCGCGCGTTCGGTCGTTCGAGGCGCTGGCGCTCTCGCGCGACGAAGCGTTGACGCTGACCGGCGGCGAGCGCGCACAGCGCGTGCGCGCACGACGCGTGACCGCCAACATGTTCACGGTTCTTCGAGTCGCCCCGGCGCTCGGCCGTGCCTTCACCGACGCCGACGACACGCCGGGTGCCGCACCGGTCGCGATCGTGACCGACGCGTTCTGGCGCGGTCAGCTGAGCGCCGATTCGAACGTGCTCGGACGGACGCTGCGGCTCGACGGCGTCCAGGTCACGATCGTCGGCGTCATGCCGCATGGGTTCGAGTTCCCGCGGTTCAACTTCCCTCGACCGCACGATCTCTTCGTCGCCATGGGCCCCGTGTCCGGCAGCGTCAACCTGACCGATCGCGGCAACCACAACGGTTTCTCGGCCATGGGCAGACTCGCGGCCGGCGTCGGCGTCGAACGCGCCGGCGAGGAGATCAGGGCGATTGCCGCCGCGCTCGAACGCGAGTATCCGAACAGCAACAGCGGCATCCGCGCGAAGGCGGCGATTCTCGCCGACCAGCTTGTGAGCTCCATCCGCCCGACGCTGCTCGCGCTCCTGGGCGCTGTCTGCTGCCTTCTGCTGATTGCGTGCGTGAACGTCGCGAACCTGCTCATTGCGCGCGGCGCCGGACGGCAGCACGAGCTGGCGGTGCGCGCGGCGCTCGGCGGCGGCCGTCTGCGGATCGCCCGGCAGCTGCTCGTCGAGAGCACGATCATTTCGGCGATCGGCGGCGCGCTCGGCGTTGCCGCGGCGGCCTGGCTCCTGCGCGTGCTCGTGGCGATGGCACCCGACGGCACGCCGCGTATCACCGACGTGCGGCTCGATGGGACCGCGATGCTCTTCGCGCTCGCCGCCGCCGCCCTCTGCGGCATCGCCTTCGGCGCGCTGCCCGCGCTGCAGGCATCCGGCGGCGCCGGTCAACAGGCGCTCGTCCGCGGCCGCGCGGCTGGATTCGTCGCACGGTCGCACCGCCTGCGCCGCGGTCTGATGGTGGTCGAGACCGCGCTCGCGCTCGTGCTGCTGACCGGCGCGGGTCTGATGATGCGCACGCTCCAGCAGCTCACGCACGTCGAAACCGGCTTTCGTCCCGAGCGTCTGCTGACCACACGCGTTCAGCTGGCCGGCGAGCACTACACGCCGGCGCGCCGAATCACGTTCTCCGGCGATCTGCTGACGCGGCTCCGCGCGCTGCCGGGCGTCTCGAACGCCGCGCTGACGTTCTCGCTGCCGATCGACGGATCGAACTGGAACTCGATCTTCACGGTCGCCGACAAGCCGATCCCCGAGCGCGCGAAGCTGCCGAGCGCGGCGTTCACGCCGGTCAGCAGCAGCTTTTTCGAGACGATGGGCATGCGGCTCGTTCGCGGCCGCCCGTTCGATGCGACGGAGGCGCCCGACTCGCCAAAAACCGTCGTCGTCAACGAGACGCTGGCGCGTCGCTTGTGGCCGGGCGAGGATCCAATCGGCAAGCGCCTGAAGCAGGGGTGGCCCGAAACACCGGACCACCCGACGAAGTCCGGCGAGTACTTCGCGCCCTGGCGCGAAGTCGTCGGCGTCGTGTCCGACGTGAAGTTCAACGGCATCACCTCGGAGACACCGCTGCAGGCGTACCTGCCGCTGCTGCACGAGCCGGCGCGCTCGCTCGCCATCGTCGTTCGAGCGACCGTCGAGCCGACATCGCTCGTTCCGCAGATCGAAGCCGTCGTGCGCGATCTCGACAAAGACATTCCGCTCGTGCAGACGCGAACGATGGATCAGATGCTGGACGCGTCGATGGCGCGCGAGCGAGTCTCGATGATCATCTTCGTCATGTTCGCCATCGTCGCCCTGACGCTCGCCTCCGTCGGCCTGTACGGCGTCGTCGCGCACGGCGTGACCGAGCGCACCCACGAAATCGGCGTCCGCCTCGCGCTCGGCGCGGCTCGTGCGGACGTGCTCGCACTGGTCGTCCGCCAGGGATTTTCCATGGCGGTCGCCGGATCGATCGTCGGACTGCTGGCGTCGCTGGCGTTGTCGCGATGGATCGAAGGGCTCCTGTTCGGCGTGAAACCCACGGATCCGGCGACGTTCACCGCGGTGGTCGCGACGCTGCTCGCGGTCGCACTGATCGCGTGCCTGATTCCCGCTCACCGCGCGACACGCCTGGACCCCACGAGCGCTCTGCGGGCTGAATAGTCGCGGCGGCACACCCCCGGCGATGGGGTTACTATGTGCGGATGACTCGCATCGCCACGCTCGCGCTGCTGCTCGTCGCCGGCGCCCTTTCAGCCCTGAGGGCGCAGGCACCACAACAGCCCCCGCAACCCAAGGTGGTCGAAGTCGAGAAGCTCGCCGACAGCCTGTTCGTCCTGAAAGGCGGCGGGGGCAACACCGCCGTGTTCGTCGGCTCGAACGGGGTGGTCGTGATCGACACGAAGATCCCGGGGTGGGGCCAGCCGATCATCGACAAGGTCAAAGAGCTCACCTCGAAGCCGATCACGACGATCGTCAACACGCACACCCACTACGACCACGTGAGCGGCAACGTCGAATTTCCGGCGACCGTCGACGTCGTGGTGCAGGAAAACACGAAAGCGAACATGCAGCGGATGGGCCCCGTGCTGGGCCGCGAGGCCGCGACGTCGGGTCCCAACATCTTCACCGAGCACGGCGGCCGAGGGTTGCCGAAGCGGACGTTCACGGATCGGATGTCCCTCGGTCGAGGCGCCGATCAGGTGGACCTGTACTATTTTGGCCGCGGCCACACGAACGGCGATGCCTTCGTCGTATTTCCCGCGCTCCACGTCATGCACGCCGGCGACATCTTCGCGCGCAAAGGACCGCCGCTGCTCGATTCGAACAACGGCGGCAGCGGCGTGGCCATCGGCGAGACGCTCGCGAAGGCGCACTCGAGCATCAAAGGCGTCGATCGCATCATCACCGGGCACAGCGACGTGATGACGTGGCCGGACCTCGAGCAGTATGCGAGGTTCAACAAGGAGTTCCTCGCCTGGACGACCGAGCAGATGAAGGCCGGCAAGACCGTCGACGCAGCTGCGGCCGCGTACACGATTCCGGCCGCGTACAACGGTTACACGCCCAATGCCGACCAGACGAAATCCAACATCGGCGTGATTTATCGCGAGCTGAAGAAGTAGTCCAGATGTAGGCCGGGTCCTTTCGGACCCGGCGCCAGAAGCAGGAGTGATCGATGAAGCGCGCGTCAGCGATTCTGGCTCTGTCCCTTGCCGTCGGCGCCGGCGCGGTACTCGTCGCGCAGAACCCGATTCAGCCGCTCTCCGATCAGACGCTGCAGCGCGACGCGCTGAACCCGGCGCCGAACCGCGCAACGGGCGAAGGCGCCGGTCCGTTCAGGACCATGGTCGTTCGCGGCGCGATGCTGATCGACGGCACCGGCGGTCCGCCGCGCGGCCCGGTCGACATCGTCGTGTCGGGCAATCGCATCAGCTCCATTCGCAATGCCGGCACGCCGGGCGTTGCGCTGCGTCCGAACCGGCCGCCGCAGGCGGATCACGAGATCGACGCGGCGGGCATGTACGTCATGCCGGGATTCATCGACCTTCACGTCCACGCCGGCGGCGCTCCGAAGAATCCCGACGCCGAGTACCCGTACAAGCTGTGGCTCGCCCACGGCGTCACGACCGTGCGCGGCGTGCCGCTCACGGACAACGCGCTCGCGGTAAAGGAAAAGGAGCGCAGCGCGCGAAACGAGATCGTCGCGCCGCGAATCTTCAACTACCAGCGTCCCGGCTCCGGCTGGGGCAAAGGCATTCCGCAGACCGCCGAGCAGGCGCATGCGTGGACCGAGTGGGCGCGGAACAACGGCATCGACGGGTTCAAGCTCGGCGCGGAGCGCCCGGACCTGATGGCGATCTACTGTGAGGATGCGAAGCGCTTCGGCCTCGGCACGACCGCGCACCTGCAGCAGACCGGCGTCGTCCAGGTGAACGCGATCAAGGCGGCGCGCATGGGGCTCGGCACCGTGACGCACTTCTACGGGCACTTCGAGTCGCTCCTGAAGGACTACGTCGTGCAGCCGTATCCGGTGACGCAGAACTACAACAACGAGCAGGATCGCTTCGGCCAGGTCGCACGGCTCTGGGACAAGATCTACCCGCCGGGCAGCCCCGAGTGGAAGGCGTATCTCGACGAGCACCTGAAGCTCGGGACGACCTTCGATCCGACGCTGACGATCTATTCCGCCGGCCGCGACGTCATGCGCTTCCGCGCCGCGGAGTGGCACGACAAGTACACGCTGCCTTCGCTGATGACGTTCTACACGCCGGACCGCGCCAACCACGGCGCGTACTGGTACGACTGGACCACCGAGGACGAAGTCGCGTTCCGCAACTTCTATCAGGTGTGGTTCAAGCTGATGAACGACTACAAGAAGATGGGCGGCCGCGTGACGACCGGCTCCGACTCCGGCTTCATCTATCAGACCTACGGCTTCGGCTACGTCAACGAGCTCGAGCTGCTGCAGGAGGCGGGGTTCCATCCGCTCGAAGTCATCCAGTCGGCGACGATGAACGGCGCGCTGACGCTGAACGATCCGAAACGGAAGATCGGCCAGGGGCCGGAGCTGCCGGAGTTCGGCATCGTCCGCGAAGGGTTGCTGGCCGACATGGTCGTCGTCGACCAGAACCCGCTGCAGAACTTCAAAGTGCTCTACGCGAACGGCGCGATTCGCCTCAACGACAAGACCGGACGGGTCGAGCGCGTCGGCGGCGTGAAGTGGACGATCAAGGACGGCATCGCCTACGACGCCAGGAAGCTCGCGGCCGACGTGCAGGCCATGGTCGAAAAGCAGAAGCGGGCGCCCAAGACGACAACGTCGCAGCAATAGCGCATGGCTGATGGCTAATCATCAGCCCTTAGCCATTAAGAGCCGACTCGGAAAAGCACGGAGGCTACGGTCTTGTCCCACATCAAGGCGATCTTGCCGCCGGCCTCCGTCATGTCGGTGAACGCCCACGTCAGCTGCTCCATCGTGAACGGCAGCGTCGTGAGCGTCATGCGCGCGCGCACGACATCCTTGTCCGGCGTATAGCCGTACGAGCCGAACAGCTGTTTCGTGTTGTCCGGATCGTACTGCTGCTGCGCCTCCCAGTTCGACACGATCAGCGTCCAGTTGTTCGGCTTCAGATCGATGAACATCGTGTAGGTGCCGGGCGCAATCGTCTTGTTGTTGATCACGATCGGCACCTCGGTCTTGAGCAACGTCGAGTTGTTCGCGCCGGCGCGCCAGACGGGCGAGTCGGGGTTCGCGATCTTTCCGTACTTCTCGCCCTCACCGCTGAACGGCTGACGGCCGCGCAGCAGCGGCCGTCCGAAGGTGATTTCAATCCATTTGCCGCCGCGGTAGACAGGTGCCTCGCCGCCGGGCTCGTACTTGCCGCCCACTTCGGCGGCCGCGGTTCCGGGCGGGCTGGGGATTCGCGTGGGTGGCGACTGCCGGGCGACGGCGAACACGCTGACCAGAAGGACGATGCCGACGGACGCTACGAGCTTGCGGATGATCACGGGTTCCTCCATTAAGATGACAGCGTGGCAATCGACGGCCACGACGACGTCACGATTGGGCCGGGTGCGGCGCCGACGCGGAAGGCGCCCACGCCCTTCACGCCGCGCGGAACGACGGCCCCGCCGCCCGGCGGCTTCACGACCGGCGCCATCATCGCCGGCCGGTATCGCCTCGTCGCGCTGCTCGGCCGCGGCGGCATGGGCGAAGTTTACCGCGCCGACGATCTCACGCTCGATCAGCCGGTCGCGCTGAAGTTCCTCCCCGACAGCGGCGACGACCGCGCCAGCGAGGCGCGCCTCACGCAATTCCACCACGAGCTGCGCATCGCGCGCCAGGTGTCGCACAAGAACGTCTGCCGCCTCTACGACCTCGGCGAAGCCGACGGCCGCCGCTTCCTCACCATGGAGTATGTCGACGGCGAGGACCTCGCGGCGCTGCTGCGGCGCATCGGCCGCTTCCCCGAGGACCGCGCGGTCGCCATCGCGCGTCAGCTCTGCGCCGGCGTCGCCGCGGCGCACGAGCGCGGCGTCGTCCACCGCGACCTCAAGCCGGCCAACGTGATGATCGACGGCGAGGGGAACGTCCGCATCACCGACTTCGGGATCGCGACGGCCACGGCCGATGCGGGCGCGGCGGTGGCGGGCACGCCGCAATACATGGCGCCCGAGCAGCTTGCCGGCCGCGCCGCATCGATCAAGAGCGACATCTACGCGCTCGGGCTGATTCTGTTCGAGATCTTCACCGGCAAGCGCGCGCACAACGCGAAGACGATCAACGAGCTGAAGGCGCTGCACGACACCGGGACGGTGACAACGCCTTCGTCGCTGGTGCGCGATCTCGATCCGGCGGTGGAGCGCGTGATCCTGCGCTGTCTGGATCGCGACCCGGAGCGGCGGCCCGCCTCGGCGCTCGCCGTCGCCGCGGCGCTGCCGGGCGGCGATCCCCTGGCCGCCGCCCTCGCTGCTGGTGAAACGCCGTCGCCCGATGTCCTTGCGGCGGCCGCGGAATCGGAAGCGGTTCCGGTGCTGTACGGCCTTGCACTGATTGCCGTTCTCATCGCGGCGATTGGAACCTACGCGTGGTTCGCGCCGAAAGCGTCGATCCCGGCGCTGGTGTCGCTCGACAAGCCCCCGGCGGTCCTCGCCGATCGTGCGCAGCAGTTTCTCGCGGCGCTCGGGCATGCCGATCCGCCGGCAGACACGGATCAGAGCTTTCTGATCCCGCCCGACTTCCCGCGCTGGCTCGCCGAAACCGATCAGACCCCGAACCGCTGGAGTCCATCGCGAGTCGCGATGGGGCCGGCACTCGTGTTCTGGTATCGCACGAGCCCGCGCGGGCTCGAGCCGGACAGCCCGAACGCAAGCGTGACGCCGAGCGACCCGCCGCTCACGGTGACCGGCCAGAGCCTCGTGATTCTCGACACACGCGGCCGCCTGATCGAATTCCGCCGCGTCCCGCCGCAGCACGAGACATCGACCGGACCGGGCGCGACGCCCGATTGGGACGTGGTCTTTCGAGCCGCGGGGCTCAGCCGCCCGTCATTCCAGTCGGTGACGCCCGAATGGAGCCCGAAGGATTTCGCCGACGTTCGCGCCGCATGGGAGGGGCCGTCGCCCGACGCGCCGGACGTACGGCTTCGCGTCGAGGCGGCGGCGCACAACGGCCGCATCACTTCGATGTACCTCGTCGGCCCGTGGGCGCGGCCGCGCGCGCAGCAACCGCTCGCGCAATCATCGGTCAAGACGCTGCTGAGCCTGGTCTCGATGACGGTGTGGTTGACCGTTCTCGGCGGATCGATTCTGCTCGCGCGCCACAACATCCGGATGAACCGCGCGGACCGCCGCGGCGCTGCGCGGCTGGCCCTGCTGACCCTCGGCGTGAACATCGCGGCATGGGCAATCGGCGGTCACCACATCTCCGACTTTGCCCGAGAAGCGAACAGCTTCTTTCGCGTGACCGGCAACATGCTGCTCCAGACCGGTGTGTTGTGGGTCATGTATCTCGCGTTGGAACCGTACGGCCGCCGTTTCTGGCCCGACGGGCTGCTCGGCTGGACGCGACTGTTCGCCGGCCATCTGCGCGATCCACGTATCGGCAAGGAGATCCTCATCGGTTGCGCGCTCGCCGGCGTGCTGATCGTGCTCGAGATCCCGCGCGCGCTTGCACCCTACCTGTTCGGGCACCCTCCGGGCCTGCCGGCACTGGGAGGCGATGAGCATGCGCTGAGCGGACCCGGCTGGATGTTCCTGGTCTGGGAAGGTCAGTTCCGCGGCAGCATCGCGAGCGCGCTAATCATCTCGATGGTGTTCGTCGGGCTGCGGCTGATCGTGCGGCGCACGTGGATTGCCGTCACCATCGGGATGCTCGTCGTCACCGCGGCGGTCATCGGCAACATCCAGTTCGCCCACGACCTGTGGATCTACGCGCTCGTGCAGTTGCTGACCATTGCCGTCATCACGTTCGCGATCTTCAGATTCGGCCTTCTCGTGACGACCGTCATGCTGATCGTGGACAACATCCCCACGTCCGTGCCGATTCTTCCGCACGCGCCAGGCTGGGCCGCCATGCCGGGCAACCTGTCCATCCTGTTCGTCATCGCGATCGCGTGTTTCGGGTTCTACGCGGCGAGAGCGGGACAACCGTTGCTCGGGAACCTCATGGCTGATGGCTAATCGATCAGCCATGAGGCTTTCGGACCGGCGAAGCCGTCCACGGATCCTCGGGCCACTTGTGCTTTGGATAGCGACCGCGCAGCTCTTTTCGAACTTCCGGATACGTACGCTCCCAGAAGCCGCGTAAATCCTGCGTGACCTGTACGGGCCGGCCGTTCGGCGCGAGCAGCGCGAGCCGAAGCGGCGTTCGCTTCGTGCCGACTCGCGGCGTGTCGGCGAGGCCGAACAGCTCCTGCAGCTTGACCGACATCGAGACCGTGCCATCGTCGTGATACTCGAGCGGCACCGAACGGCCGCTCGGCACCGTCAGCTTCTCCGGTGCTTCACGATCGAGGTCGCGGACGAGCGCACGCGGGAGGTGATCGACGAGGCGGACGTCGTCGATCGAGCGGGCGGCGACGGCGGCGCCGCGCGCGAGATCGCCGACGTCGACGGCGCGGCCGGCAAATTTCAGCCGACGCAACAGCTTCTCGTCGTCGCCGCGAGCGCCTCGTTCGAGCCAGGCATCCGCGAGCAGCGCAGCCGCCGTCCCGCTATCGGGCGCCTCCGGCGTGTCGTTCAGGACGAGCGCCTCGTAGCGATCGACGCGCGCCGCGCGAACGGTTCCCGACGCGGCGTCGAAACGGTGGACGACTTCCGATGACGTCGGCGTGAGCCAGTCGCGCTCGATTCGGCTGGCGATGCGAACTATCGCGTCGCCCCGGCCCACATCCGACGCGCTGACGTCGAGGGCGACAATGAATTCGCCGTCGTGGACGCCGCTGTCGCGCGACAGCATCGCGCCCGCGCCTGAGGCGAGCAGAAACCTGTCACTGGCCGTGTCGCGGCGCCGGGCGACGCGATCCGGATATCCGCTCGACACGGCGCGACGGAATTCGGCCTCTGACGTCTTCGCCCGCTGCCGCGAACGCGGCTCGCCGTCGATTGCGAAATACACGCGCTCGATCTCTTCGGCAGCGCGGTGGACGTGGGCCGGGACATCGCTCCACGCGTCGATCGCCGAAAGCAGATCGGACGATGTCGCGGCGCGCCGGGGCGGGAGGACGTGACGCTCCGACAGGAGCGCGCACGCGCGCGCGACGTCGCGGGCGCCATCGGCCGCGAGCAGCATCCGCGCGAGCCGGGGATGCACCGGCAGACGGCGCGCGCGATCGCCCAGCGGCGTCAGCGTGCCGCCGGCAATCAGCCCCAGACGCTCGAGG